>VFQU01000062.1_pt1 | contig 167029 bp, 156 predicted proteins | sample 3512311 | NCBI WGS metagenome assembly VFQU01 (sample SAMN10412377, study PRJNA504923) | tailings metagenome | isolation source: Relicate 3 Philex TSF3 active mining site | place: Philippines: Tuba, Benguet | collected 2017-08-29 | reverse complement strand
ACTTAAAAATACTTTTTTCATCTTACTTAATTATAAAAGGTTAATTATTAATTCGGAGCAAAGATATAAATTTTTTCAATCGGAAAAATTTTTATTTAACTTTTTTTAAAAATTCTATCCTCGAATTCCGCTTTATTACTTATCAAATATTGTGCCAAAAATTGTTTTTTAAATTATTTTTTTGTTTTTGGATAAATTATTTTCAATTCATCTATAATGTTCTGAGCGCCAGCGAACTTATCAATAATGAACAAAATATATCGAGCATCAACCATTATATTTCTACAAATTTCAGGTGAATAATAAATATCACTCATTGTTCCTTCCCAAACTCTATCAAAATTTAGACCAATCAAATTTCCGTTTGCATCCAAAGCAGGACTTCCTGAATTTCCACCTGTTGTATGATTAGTAGCTATAAAACAAACCGGCATTTTTCCTTTGGAACCATATTTACCATAATCTTTTGTATTGTATAAATCAATTAATTTCTTTGGAACGTCAAATTCATAATCGCCGGGAACATATTTTTCCATTACACCATCAAGGTAGGTAACAGGTTCATAAATTACAGCATCACTAGGTTTATAACCTTTTACTTTTCCGTATGTTACACGTAAAGTACTATTGGCGTCAGGGAAAATTCGGTCTGATTTTGGGCTTAACTCCAAAATGGCTTTCATATAAGTTCTTTGTGTAGCAATATTTCTCAAATTGATTTCATCATACTTTGGTGCCACACTTTTTGTGTAAGAATCGGCCATTGCTTTCAAAATTTGATAACCTTTATCGTTATTTATCTTTTCAAGAACCGATTTAGAATCGCCTTCCAATAAACTTCTGAAATCTTGAAGATTTAATAATTTTGAATTGGTATAAATATCATTTGCTAGTTTATTAGCGTCTAAATTCTTCAATTCATTTGGTAAGAACTGGCTTGGTAATCTTTTGGCGTAAATAGCAATCAATTGTTCGAATACGTTTTTATCAACAGTTGGATTAAAATCTTTGTAAAAAGCATCTATTCCGTTATGTAAATTATTCTTTCTATCGGTAAAAGCTTGTTCGCCTTTGGTTGTCAATAATTGTTCTAATTGATATAAGCGATACCCATTTTGCAATAATTCAGTATTTCGCATCGCTACTTCAGAGAATAAATCACGAGCCAAAGCATAATCTTTTATTTCAGTATAATTTTTCTCGAAATCGCTCAATAAGTTTCCATATTCAGCTTGTTTTCCTGCTTTGATGACTTTTTCTTGGAATTCCTTTTCAAATTTTTGCTTTACACCAATAGCATTTGATTTTTTTAAACCTTTGGTTTCACCAATCCATTTTTTCCAATAATTAGCAACACTTGCATATTTGGAAGCGTATTGAATTTTGATTGTATTGTCTTTTCGCATGAAACCATCTTGCACTTTCAAAGCAGCATCACGAACTTCAATTTTTACCGGATTTAAAGTATTTACAATTTGTTCTACAGCAACAGCAGGTAAATATTCCTGAGTTCTTCCAGGATAACCCATGACCATTGTGAAATCATTTTCTGAAATTCCTTTGGCAGAAATAGGGAAGAAGTGTTTTGGCTTGTATGGAACGTTATCTTTTGAATATTCTGCCGGACGATTGTTTTTGTCTGCATAAACTCTAAATAAAGCAAAATCTCCGGTATGTCTTGGCCAAACCCAGTTATCAGTATCAGAGCCAAATTTTCCAATCGAACTTGGCGGCGCACCAACCAAACGAACATCTGTATATTTTTCGGTTACAAATAATAAATATTGATTTCCGTCATAAAACGTTTTGATGCTATTCTCTTGCCACGATTCTTTAGGCGAAGTTTTAGTCAATGAACTGATATTTGCTTGAATTCTTTTCTGTTTTTCAGCTTCAGATGTCATTGTTTCTGTTCCTTCCAAAACTTTTGTCGTTACATCATCAATTCTGATAATGAATGTTACAAATAAATCTTTGTTTGGTAATTCTTCGTCCATTTTATAAGCCCAAAAGCCATTGGTCAAATAATCATTTTCTACTGTTGAATGACTTTGAATATTGTCGTAACCACAATGATGATTGGTTAAAAGTAATCCTTTGTCCGAAATCATTTCAGCAGTACAACCACCGTCAAAATGAGGAACAGCATCTTTTAAGCTAGATTTGTTAACGGAATAAATATCTTCGGCAGAAATCTTCATGCCAAGATTTTTCATTTCGCTTTCGTTCATTCCTTTTAATAAGGATGGAATCCACATTCCGCCTTGTTGTGCTTGTGTTTGAATAAAAACAAAAAGTAGTAGTAATTTAATGTATTTCATTTTTGATGAATTTTATGGGTTGCAAGATAGTTTTTTGCTTCTTTTTTGAAAATTAATTTAAGGTTTCCTTAAGAAAATGATTCATTATAGTTTGTGTCGCACCTTTATTCATTTGGACAAAAGTTTCACAAATATGTCCTTTTTCGTGACGAATGTCTTCATTTGAAATTAAATTGTCGAAAGCTTCGTTCAATTCGTTTTGATTGTTGATTGAAATACAACCTTCTTGATGAACCAAAGCTGTGGCTTCGGCAAAATGAGAATAATTTGGACCAATAATAATTGGAATGCCAAAAGTTGCCGGTTCTAAAAGGTTATGAACGCCGGGATTTCCAAATCCGCCGCCAACATAAGCAATATCAGCATAGGAATAAATTTTAGTCAAAATTCCAATTGTGTCGATGATAAAAACATTGAAATTTGATAAATCAGTATTGTTTTTCTCTGAAAATAAAACTGTTTTTTTTGTTATTTGGGATTTTAGATTTGAAATTTGTTCTTCCTTAATATTATGCGGCGCAATAATAAATTTAATATCTTCATGAGATTGATTGATGTAATTTACCAATATTTCTTCATCTTTTGGCCAAGAACTTCCAATAACAATTGTCGTTTTGTTGTTTTTAAATTGTTCAATAAAATCTAAAGAATTATCGCGTTCTAAAATCGAAACTACGCGATCAAATCTCGTGTCGCCCGAAATTTTTACATTTTGAAATCCTAAACTTTGAAGTAATTTTTTCGAACTTTCATTTTGCACAAAAAAGGAATCAAATGTTTTTAGCGCTTTTCGATAAAATCCGCCATACCATTTAAAAAACGCTTGGTTTTCTCTGAAAATTCCTGAAATTAGATAAGTTGTGATGTTGGCTTTCTTTAATTCATTCAAATAATTGGGCCAAAATTCATATTTGATGAAAAACACCATCTCAGGATGAACGAGTTTCAAGAATTTTTCAGCATTCGATTTTGTGTCCAAAGGCAAATAAACCGTTGCATCAGCAATGCTGTTGTTTTTTCGAACTTCATATCCTGAAGGCGAGAAAAAAGTAACTACAATTTTATGATTAGGGAATTTTTCTTTGATTTTTTCCATCACAGGAAGGCCTTGTTCAAATTCACCCAACGAAGCAGCATGAAACCAAATCGTTTTATCTGAAGATTTGATTTTATGTTCCAAAGTTTGAAAAACAATTTTTCTGCCATTTACGAAAAATTTCATTTTTGGACTGAAAAAACCAAAAATTGGAAGTAAAAATTGAGCAATTTGAGTTACTACAGAATATAGAAAAAACATATCAATTAAATTGTGTCGCTAAAATACGTCAGTTTATAGAAATTTCATTGCAATACATTATATAATTAGTAGTTTTGCCTAAATAATTTCTCTAGAATGAAAAAATTACAAATGGTTGACTTAAAAAGTCAATACGATAAAATAAAAACTACAGTTGATGCTTCCATTCAAGAAGTTTTAGATACAACAACTTATATTAACGGACCAAAAGTTCACGAATTCCAAAAAAATCTTGAGCAATATCTTGATGTAAAACACGTAATTCCATGTGCAAATGGAACCGATGCGTTGCAAATAGCCATGATGGGATTGGATTTAAAACCTGGTGATGAAGTTATTACTGCCGATTTTACATTTGCTGCAACAGTTGAAGTCATTGCTTTATTGCAATTAACTCCGGTTTTGGTTGATGTAAATATTGATGATATGAATATTTCTATCGAAGCTATTAAAAAAGCAATTACACCAAAAACTAAAGCAATTGTTCCGGTTCATTTGTTTGGTCGCGCTGCTAATATGGAAGCGATTATGGCAATTGCTAACGAACATAATTTATATGTAATTGAAGATAACGCACAAGCAATTGGTGCTAATTTTACGTTTTCTGACAGAACTAAAAAGAAAGCCGGTGTTATCGGTCATGTAGCTTCAACCTCATTTTTCCCGAGTAAAAACTTAGGATGTTATGGTGATGGCGGAGCAATTTTTACCAATGACGATGCATTAGCACACAAAATTCGCGGAATTGTAAACCACGGAATGTACGTTCGTTATCATCACGACGTAGTTGGTGTAAATTCTCGTTTGGATAGTATTCAGGCAGCAGTTCTTGATGCAAAATTACCATTGCTTGACGGTTATAATCAAGCAAGAAAATCTGCGGCAAAAAGATACAACGAATTACTTTCGGTAAATGAAAACATCATCGTTCCAAGCTTTGATTTCGAAGGAGATGATCACGTTTTTCATCAATATACATTACGAATTACCAATGGAAAACGCGACCAGCTAATGGAACATTTGCAAAGCAAAGGCATTCCGTGTGCGATTTATTATCCAATTCCGTTACATAGTCAAAAAGCTTATGTTGACAGTCGTTACAAAGAAGAAGATTTTCCGGTAACAAATCAACTTGTGAAAGAGGTAATTTCATTGCCAATGCATACCGAATTAGACAATGAACAAATAGAATTTATTACAAATAGTGTTTTAGAATTTTTTGGCAAATAATAGATAAAAGACAAAAAGATGAAAGACAGATAGAATCTATTATATCTATTTGTCTATCATCTATAAATCTAAAGAAATACATGAAAAGAGTAGTAGTAACAGGAGGTCTAGGTTTTATTGGTTCGCATACCGTTGTAGAATTATACAACGCAGGATATGAAGCCATCATTATTGATAATTTGTCCAATTCATCTATCAACGTTTTGGATGGAATTGAAAAAATTATTGGCAAAAAACCAATTTTCGAAAATCTTGATTTAAGAGATAAAGCCTCGGTTCAAAATTTCTTTTCAAAATACAATGACGTTGTTGGGATCATTCATTTTGCCGCTTCAAAAGCTGTTGGCGAAAGCGTTGAAAATCCATTGTTATATTACGAAAACAATATCAATGCATTGGTTTATGTATTGCAAGAATTAACCAAAATGCCTTCGGCAAACTTTATTTTTAGTTCATCATGTACCGTTTATGGTCAAGCCGAAAAAATGCCAATTACCGAAGACGCATCCGTTCAGCCTGCGGCTTCGCCTTATGGAAATACGAAACAAATAGGCGAAGAAATCATCAATGATGTGGCTAAAGTTTCTTCGGTGAAAGCAATTTTGTTACGTTATTTTAATCCGGTTGGTGCGCATCCAACAGCCGAAATCGGAGAATTACCGATTGGTATTCCACAAAATTTGATGCCTTTTATTACACAAACAGGAATTGGACTTCGTGAGCAACTTTCAGTTTATGGCGATGATTATCCAACACCAGATGGAACGGCAATTCGCGATTATATTCACGTTGTCGATTTAGCAAAAGCACACGTTGTAGCAATGCATCGATTAGTGGAAAATAAAAACTTAGAGAAAGTAGAAACCTTCAATCTTGGAACAGGAACAGGAAGTTCAGTTCTGGAAGTTATCAATGCTTTTGAAAAAGTTTCAGGCAAAAAATTACCTTATAAAATCGTTGGTCGAAGAGAAGGTGATATCACTTCAGCTTATGCTAATACAGATAAGGCCAACCAAGTTTTGGGCTGGAAAGCTGAGTTAACGTTGGAAGAAAGTTTGGCTTCTGCCTGGAAATGGGAACAAAAGATTAGAAGTTAGTCCCGAAACAAGTTCGGGATGACAGTTTTCAGTCGACAGTTTAATTATAGTAAGCAATTTTTTGCATTAAATGAATTCAAAACACGATTTCAAATTACTTTTTTGCTTACTTATGGTAGCGGTAGTTTGGGGTACAACTTATTTAGGTATTCGTGTTGCTGTTGAAACCATTCCGGCTTGGTATATTACTTCGGTTAGACAAGGATTAGCAGCATTACTTATTTTTATTTTTCTGTTTTACAAAAAACAATTGGCTTGGATTGGTTGGGAAAACTTCAAGCTTCAATTTGTTCCGGCAGTTTTGATGATTGTTATTGCCAATGGATTTACAACTATTGCCGAAAAAACCGTTCCCAGCGGATTAACATCAATATTAAGTGCGCTGTCACCATTAGTTGTTTTTCTTGGAAGTACAATGATAGGTTTACAAAAACCAACTTTCAAAGGTTTTATAGGTGTTTTTATAGGATTTCTTGGTGTAGTTTTTATTTTCAGAGATGGATTGGGCGATATTTTAGATCCAAATTATAAAATTGGAATATTGTTTTTGAGTATTGCTATTCTATCATGGTCAATAGGAACAATTTATACCAAATTGCATGTGCATAAATCTAATACTATTGCACTAAATTTATTATATCAATTTTCAGTTGCTGCGGTTATACAATTTGTTTTGGCATTGATTTTTAATCCAAATGTAGATTTCAGTACATGGAGTTCAAGAAGTATTTTTGCAACGTTATATTTAGCTGTTTTTGGTTCGGTAGTTGCATTTTTCTGTTATCATTATGCCATCAAAAGAGTTTCAGCCATTCAGGTTTCGGTACTTAATTATATCAATACAATTATAGCGGTTTTTTTAGGCTGGTTGTTGCTCAATGAAGTTATAAAATTAGATTTTGTTATAGCAACAATTCTGATAATTCTAGGTGTTTTTATCACAAATTATAAGCGAAAATAAAAAATCCTGTGCTTTTTCAACACAGGATTTTCGTTTTATTTCTTTATACTTTCTTTTAACTTTTTTGCCGTTTCTTCCATTTTTTCAGCACTTTTTACTTTTAAGCTATCTACTTTAGATTTTGTTTTTTGTTTCAAACTATCCAATTCAGAAGCAGCTTTTATTTTTGCCGAATCAATACTGCTTTTGACTTCTTCGGTTACGGCATCTTTTGCTGCGTCGAGCTTTTCTTTGGTTTCTTCTTTGCAAGAAACTAGTAAAGTTGACAATGCCAATGATAAAAATAAGTTTTTCATGACGGATAAATTTTAAAGTGAAGCCGAAATCGTTTCTACTTCTTTATCAATTTTGTTTACTAATCCAACCAATACTTTTCCCGGGCCAACTTCAGTAAAACTCGTTGCGCCGTCTTTAATCATTTGTTGTACTGATTGTGTCCATTTTACGGCACCAGTCAATTGTGAAATTAAATTTTTCTTAATCTCTTCTGCATCCGAAACTGCATTTGCTGTTACGTTTTGATATACAGGACAGGTTGGTGTTGCAAAAGTTGTTGCTTCGATTGCTGCTGCTAATTCTTCTCTTGCTGGTTCCATCATTGGTGAGTGAAATGCTCCGCCAACAGGCAAAATTAAAGCGCGTTTTGCGCCAGCTTCTTTCATTTTTTCGCAAGCTAATTCTACGGCTTTGTATTCTCCTGAAATGACCAATTGTCCTGGACAGTTATAGTTTGCCGCAACGACAACTCCATCAATAGAAGCACAAATATCTTCTACAACTTTGTCTTCTAAATTTAAAACCGCAGCCATAGTTGAAGGTGTGATTTCGCAAGCTTTTTGCATTGCCAAAGCACGTTTGGAAACCAATTGCAATCCATCTTCAAAAGATAATGCACCATTGACAACTAATGCTGAAAATTCACCCAATGAATGTCCGGCAACCATATCAGGTTTAACATTTAAAGTTTTTGCCAAAATAACCGAATGTAAAAAAACTGCCGGTTGTGTAACTTTGGTTTCTTTCAATTCTTCGGCTGTTCCTTCAAACATGATGTCGGTAATTCTGAAGCCTAAAATATCATTCGCTTTTTCAAAAAGTTCTTTGGCTTCTGCCGAATTCTCGTATAAATCTTTACCCATTCCGGTAAATTGTGCGCCTTGTCCAGGAAAAACGTATGCTTTCATTTTTTTAATTTTCTTTTATAAAGAGCAAAAATACTATTTTTTTAACAAATGAAAACCTCGAACATCATTACAACATTCGAGGTTAAGTTTAACCAAACTTTATGATGAATTATTGTTTTAAAAGTTGTAATTCGATGTTTAATTTTACATCTTCACCAACTAAAACGCCTCCGGTTTCTAGAGCAGAATTCCAGTTTAAACCCCAATCTTTACGATTGATTTTTCCGGAAATATTCAAAGCAACTTTTGTGTTTCCCCATGGATCTTTTAATAATCCGCTTACTTCGGCGTCTAATTTTACGGTTTTTGTAATTCCGTGTAAACTTAATTCTCCGGTTAATTGATACTCATCTCCCGATTTTGTTAGTGATGATGATGTGAAAGTCAGTTTTGGATGGTTTTCAGCATCAAAAAAATCAGCACTTTTTAAGTGATTATCTCTATCGGTATTGTTTGTGTCGATTGAATTAATGTCTGCTGAAAATGAAATTTCAGATTTTGTAAAATCGTCATCTTCTGTAGTAATCGTTGCATCATAGGTTTTAAATTTTCCTGATACATTGGTAAACATCATGTGTTTTACTTTAAAACCTACTTCCGAATGTGTTGGGTCGATTGACCATTTTGTTGTTGCCATAATTTTATTTTTTAAATTTTTTTAATTGTTCTAATTTGATAGTACAAAGGTATTGCGTTTGTAAAGAAGCGACACTTAACCTAGATTAAGAAATTAGTTTGTTTTAGTACGGACGCAAATTAGCCCAGACAGAAATGGAAAGCTTTTTGAAAAGAAATGCTAATTTTTCTTGCCGAAAAAGAGCGACCAAAGAAGCTCCTTTTTTGGCTTAGAAAAATAGTGTTTGTTTTTAAAAACTTGAATGGATGGCTGGATTGGCTTCGGATTATTTGAGTTTTTTGAAATAAAAAAGTGATAACTTTGGATTATCACTTGCTTTTTTTAAAATGGGTTTTTATAATTCGATTGAATTTATAATTTGCAATAAATCCTTTTTTAAATCTTTATTTGTAATGCCGTTTTCTTTATCGAAATTTTCGTAAAAGCTTGGTAGCGAAAAAGTAGCGATTACATTAGCGCCATTTCTCGGAAAGCGATTTTTTGAAATATCCAAAACTGAACTTCCGCCGCGTGCACCAGGAGAAGTTGCCATTAAAAGCATTGATTTTTCTTGAAAAACAGCGTTGTTATAGCGTGATGTCCAGTCCAAAATGTTTTTGAAAGCGCTAGAATATGCGCCGTTGTGTTCTGTCATGGAAACGACCAAAAAATCGGCTTCGGAAATCTTATCGTAAAAGGCGATTGCCAGCGGATGAATGCCGTTTTCTTTTTCCTTATCGATGGAATAAATTGGCATTTCGTAATCGTTTAAATCCAAAATTTCAACAGTTGCATTTTGGAACAAGTTTGCCGTATAAGTTGCCAATTGTTTGTTGATAGAATGCTTGCTCGACGAGCCGCCAAAAGCCAGTATTTTTTTCATTATTTGTTGTTTAAATAATAGGATAATGCTCCCGAAGGACATTTTTTAATGGTTTCTATAATTTTTTCGGTAGTTGAATTTTCGGGATTAATCCAAGGCTTTTCTTTGGGTTTAAATACATCTGGATTGTTTTTTACACATTGCGCTGCGTGAATGCATAAATTGTTTTTCCAGACAATGGTTACTTCGCCATTACTGTATTCTTTGGTTAAATTATTTGCGTCCATAATTATATTGTTGTTGGTATGGTTATTTTGTTTTTCAAGATTTTAGAAACCGGACATTTTTCGGCTATAATCAATAATCGTTTTTTGGTTTCTTCGTCAACTTCATTAGAAAAAGTAATGTCTCTTGTGATTATCGTTTGCTTCGCCTGTTCGCTAACGCTCGAGTCCAATTCCGGACTATTTTCCTGAGATAAATTTAGTGAAATTTTTATTTCGGGAATATCCCATCCTTTTCGGTCAATGTACATTCGTAATGTTGAAAGGGTACAACCGGCTAACGACGCTAAAAGTGTAGTGTAAGGATCAGGACCAAGGTCTTTTCCTTCTATGTTTTCGGGTTCGTCCATAATGAATTGACCATTTCGCCAATTGATAGTGCACAAATATTTTTGTGTCTCAATTTTGCCTTCGATGTTTTTTTCTAAAAGTGTTGCCATATTTTTATATAATAAACCTACAAGTCCCGAAGTTTCGGGATTTAAAATCTTGTAGGTTTGATTTTTAATTATAAAACGTCTCTAATTTCGGGAGTTTTGTCAAAAACACTTTTGGCAAATGGACAAAGCGGAAGAATTTTGATACCGTTTTCGCGAGTATATTCTACGGCTTTCATTACCATTTTTTTGCCAAAACCTTTGCCGTTATTTCCCGGATTTACTTCGGTATGGTCGATGATTATTTTGTCCTTACCGGCAAATACAAAAGTCATCATGGCTTCGCGCTTTCCATCAACTTCAACAAAGAAATAACCTTTGTTTCCTTCTATTTTTAATTGTGCTTCGTTGTTCATGATTTTATGTTTTTTTAGTTTTTGTCATTTCGACCTTTTGGGAGAAATCACATAAAGTTTTTTTAAAAGTTGTTGTCTGAATTATGTGATTTCTCCTGCGTCGAAATGACAAATAAATTATTGTTCCATCGGGATTTCCATCAACAAAAATTTTGCATCGGTTGAAGCTTTTATATCTAAACTCTCAAAATCGGTAATTCCCAATCCGTCGCGAGTTTCTAATTCTTGTCCGTCAACAGTAATTTTTCCTGAAATCACAAAAACGTACATTCCGTTTCCTCCTTTTTTCAAATGATAGGATTTGGAGAAATCTTTATCAAAATCGGCTAAATGAAACCATGCATCTTGATGTATCCAAACACCTTCATCATCTGCATTTGGTGAAAGAATTTGAGCAAAATCATTCTTTTGTTTGGTTACATCCAATGTAATTTGTTGGTAACGTGGTTCCACATTTCTGTATTTTGGAAATAACCAAATTTGAAATAATTTTGTTTGTATATCAGCATTTGGATTGAATTCGCTGTGTTGAATTCCGGTTCCGGCACTCATTACCTGAACATCTCCGGTTTTGATAGTAGCGGCATTTCCCATGCTGTCTTTGTGAGCCAAATCACCTTCCAGTGGAATAGTGATGATTTCCATGTTATCGTGTGGATGTGTTCCAAATCCCATTCCGGCAGCAACTGTGTCATCGTTCAAAACGCGTAACACTCCAAACTGAACTCTATCCGGATTGTACCAACTTGCAAAACTGAAACTATGATAAGCATTTAACCATCCGTGATTAGCATGACCACGAGTATTGGCTTTGTGTAAAACTGTATTTTTCATAATGTTTAAATTTACTAAATATTATGATACAAATTTACAATCGATGCTTTCGAAAGTCACTTAACCTAGATTAAGAAGTGATATTGTTGTTTTTATAATTATTATTTTCGGAGTAACCGTGCTTTCATTTTACTGAAAAACTCTGGTGTTACACCAATATAAGAAGCAATTTGTTTTTGTGGTACACGCTGAATGATGGTTGGATAACGCTTGCAGAATTTATCAAAACGTTCTTCGGCAGTTAAACTTAAGTTATCCATCAATCGTTCTTGATGAGCAACGAGTGAATTCTCGGTTAAAATTCTAAAGAAACGCTCCAGTTTTGGAATTTCGGTGAAAAGTTCATTTTGACTTTCTCTTGTAAGCAGAACAACTTCGGCATCTTCTAAAACTTCGATAAAAAGATTACCCGGTTTTTTGGAAATCAAGCTGTAGATGTCTCCAATCCACCAACCTTCGCAAGCAAAACTCAATACGTGTTCGACAATATTATCGTTAATATTGAAACTTCTCAACAAGCCTGAGTTTACAAAATAAGAATATTTGCTTATTTCGCCGGCATTAACAAGGACGGTTTTGGCTTTGAAGGTTTTAATTTCGGTTTTAGACAAAAATAGTAACTCTTCCTCAGGAGAAAGTGTTACTATTTTGTTGATGTTGTCTATGATTTTTGCCAAAATTATTTCTTTTGCGGAAGTAATTTAAAATGAGAAACGATAAATTTATTGTCTTTCACTTCACCAACAACTTCGGCTTGACGAATAGCTGAGCAAAATCCGTCTTCGGCATGAGCATCGCCATGTTTGTTGATGTCTGTTCCTTCTACAAAGTAACTTTTACCATCAATACGAACGGCTAAATCACAGCCTTTTTTGTCTTTCATTCCAAATTTACATTGTCCGCAAGATGCTTCTACGATTTGGGTTTTTTGTTCGGTCTTTTTTTCTTGTGCGTTCATTGAAGAAATTCCAATAACGAAGAATGCAATTGCTATTATTTTTTTCATTTTTTTAAAGATTTACAGTTATTAATTTTGCCGCTGTTTTAGCTCGCTCTACCACTTCTTCGATTTTTGTATCTAATGTATCGCTGGTTAAAACAACGCCCATTCTTCGATAAGGTCTTGAAGTTGGTTTTCCAAAGATACGAAAATCGGTTTTAGGTAATCCTGCCACTTCTGAAATTCCGCTGTAGGTTGGATTATCCGAATTTCCAGAAGCCAAAATTACAGTGCTTGCGCCATTTTTTTCTAGGGTAATTTCAAAAATTGGTAAACTTAAAATAGCACGAAGATGTAATTCAAATTCGTTGAAATTTTGCGTTCCAGCAAGAGTAACCATTCCTGTATCGTGTGGTCTTGGCGATAATTCGGAGAAGTAAACACCTTCGTCGGTTAAGAAAAATTCCACACCAAATAATCCTGCGCCGCCAAGTGCTTCGGTAACTTTTTCTGCTATATCTTGGGCTTCAAATAAGTCTTTGTCTGAAATTCTAGCGGGTTGCCAACTTTCTTGATAATCGCCACGTTCTTGTCTGTGACCAATTGGAGCACAAAATAGTGTAGGTAATCCGTTATTTTGAGTTACGGTTAATAAAGTGATTTCGGAATGGAAATTTACAAATGCTTCTACAATAACTTCTACCACATCGCCACGCGAACCTTCAACGGCATACCTCCAAGCTTTGGCTATGTCTTCTTCAGATTTTATAGTGGATTGCCCTTTGCCTGAAGAACTCATTAAAGGTTTTACTACGCAAGGAATTCCAACTTCGGTTACTGCTTTTTGCAACTCTTCTACTGAGGTTGCGTAGCGATAATTGGCAGTTCGTAAGCCAAGTTCTTTTGCGGCTAAATCACGAATGGCTTTTCTGTTCATGGTAAAATTTGCCGCCTTTGCTGATGGAACTAATGTAATTCCTTGTTTTTCGTAGTCGTAAAATCGTTCTGTTCTAATAGCTTCAATTTCGGGGACAATGAAATCAGGTTGGTGTTTGGCTATGATTCGGTCTAATTCTGACCCATCAAGCATGTTGATGACTTCAAACTCGTGAGCAACTTGCATTGCCGGAGCATTTTCATAACTGTCAACTGCGATTACTTTTTGACCAATTCGTTGTGCCGCGATTACAAATTCTTTTCCAAGTTCGCCTGAACCAAGGAGTAGTATTTTCTTTTGCATATTGTGTTGTCTTTTTTAAGAGGTTGCGTTAGGGATTGAGGCTTTGTTTGAGCTCTTTATTATTGCTGGTTGAGGCAATAATAAAAGCGAGTGCCGAAAGCCCGACCTGAAAGGTAACGCCCAAATTAGTTTATAAAAAAGCCCCAAGTTTCCTTGAGGCTAAATATAATTTATGTTAAAGCTTCTTTTATTCTTTTGAATGCTTCGGTTAGCTGTGATTCGCTGGTAGCATAGGATAAACGGATGCAATTTGGGTTTCCAAAAGCATCTCCGGTTACGGTAGCTACGTTGGCTTCGGATAGTAAATACATCGAGAAATCATCGGCGTTGTTGATGGTTTTTCCACGTAATGTTTTACCAAAATAATAAGAAACATCAGGAAATAAATAGAATGCGCCTTCGGGAATGTTGATTTTGAAGCCCGGAATTTCTTTGGCTAAATTAACAACTAAATCTCTACGGTTTTTAAATGCAGTAACCATTTCGTTTAGAACATTCGGTTCTGCATCAACAGCTGTAATGGTCGCTCTTTGTGCGATAGAATTAGCACCGGATGTTACTTGTCCTTGCATTTTGGTACAAGCTTTGGCGATAAATTCAGGAGCACCAATGTATCCAATTCTCCAACCTGTCATAGCAAATGCTTTGGCCACTCCATTTACAGTAATGGTTCTTTCGAATAATCCGGGAACGGAAGCGATGCTACAAAATGTTCCTGAGAAGTTAATATGTTCGTAGATTTCGTCGGAAACGATATAAATATTTGGATGCTTTTCCAGTATTTTTCCAAGTGCTTCCAATTCTTGGCGATTATACACCGAACCACTTGGATTGCAAGGTGAACTGAACCACATCATTTTGGTTTTGGGAGTAATGGCTTTTTCTAATTGTTCGGCAGTTATTTTGAAGTCACTTTCTACCGAAGTTGGAACTTCTACAGGAACACCTCCTGAAAGTTTGATGATTTCATAGTAAGAAACCCAGTAAGGTGCGGGAAGAATTACTTCATCTCCTTCGTTTAGCATTACTTGGGCAACATTGTATAATGATTGTTTTGCACCGGTAGAAACAACAATGTTTGCGGGTTTGTAATCTAAATTGTTGTCTCTTTTAAATTTACGACAAATGGCTTCTTTCAATTCTACATAACCATCAACCGGCGTGTAAGTACTATAGTTTTCATCGATTGCTTTTTTAGCTGCTTCTTTGATGAAATCGGGTGTGTTAAAATCGGGTTCGCCCAAACTTAAACTGATAATGTCTTTTCCTTGCGCTTTTAGTTCTCTGGCTAAAGCTGCCATAGCCAAGGTTTGCGATGTAGATAGATTGTTAATTCTGTCTGATAAAATACTCATTGTGTTGTGTTTAAAATAGATTAAAATAAACAGACGCCAAAAAGGCGCCTGAAAATATTATGCTAGTCGAGGTTGCTTGCCAAGTTCTTTTAAGTGCCTGAAATGTGATATGATAGCTTCTCGAGTTGTTTTAAATTCGTAATAAGGCAATTCACATTCTTTGGCTGTTTGTTTTACAATTTCAGCTATTTTTCCGTAGTGAATATGACTGATATTTGGGAAAATATGATGTTCAATTTGGTGGTTTAATCCTCCGGTATAGTAATTAACTAACCAGTTTTTCGGAGCAAAATTTGCTGTGGTATATAATTGGTGTATTGCCCAAGTATTCTCCATTTCTCCGTTTTCATCCGGAATAGGATTATGCGTGTCTTCTACAACGTGAGCCAATTGAAAGACCACACTAAGAATAACTCCGGCAGTATAATGCATTACTAAAAATCCCAGTAAAACTTTCCACCATGTAATTCCTAAAACCATTGGGATAACTAACCAAATAGAGAAGTAAATAACTTTTGTGATGACTAAAGTCGTCCAACGAATAACCGGTTTTTTAAATTCGCCATAAGATAAATTTCTTTTCAAATAGCGCTTCATTTGAAGAAAGTCTGTTGTAATTGCCCAATTGAAAGTTAACAATCCATAAAGAAAAACAGAATAGAAATGTTGAAATTTATGGTGTTTATACCATTTTGCTTCTTTGGTAAAACGTAGAATTCTTCCGGCTTCTAGATCTTCATCATGACCTAAAATATTGGTATAAGTGTGGTGCAAAACATTATGCTGTACTTGCCAATTGTAAACATTTCCGGCAAGAATATAAATACTTCCACCCATGATTTTGTTTAGCCAAGATTTGCTAGAGTATGAACCGTGATTTCCGTCATGCATTACGTTCATTCCAACGCCAGCCATTCCAATTCCAATAACAATGTTTAGTAACAAATAAACCCAGAACGGCATGTCCATTGCTAATAGAAAAAAATATGGCGTCAGGAAAATGCTAAACATTACTATGGTTTTTAAATGAAGTTTCCAGTTTCCAGTCTTTTTTAAATTGTTTTCTTTGAAGTATGTATTTACACGAGAATTCAACGTTCTAAAGAATTTCAGGCTATCTTTTGTTGAAAATGTAGGTGATGTGGTATTCATATAGGTATTCAAAATTTTGTCAAATGTACTTATTATAATTTTTTTAAAACTGATATTAGTCATTTTTTATCAACTAAAGCATTATTTTTGTTGAAAATTCTATTTATGGAAGAAATTATCAAACAATTTCCTAATCTTACTGATAATCAGGTGCAACAATTTCAGAAACTGGAAGCTTTATATCAGGATTGGAATGCTAAAATTAATGTAATTTCCCGAAAAGATATTGACGAATTATATACCAAACACGTTTTGCATTCGATAGCTATTGCTAAAGTTCAATCATTTGTATCGGGAACATATGTTCTTGATGTTGGAACCGGTGGTGGTTTTCCCGGAATTCCGTTGGCGATTCTATTTCCCGAAACCCGATTTTATCTGATTGATGTTATTGCCAAAAAAATAAAAGTCGTTCAAGCTGTTGCTGAAGCATTAGAACTTAAAAATGTAAAAGCAGAACAGATGCGCGCTGAAAATGTAAAAGGTGATTTTGATTTTATTGTTAGCCGTGCTGTTACCAATATGCCTGATTTCTATTCTTGGGTAAAAGATAAAATTAAAAAACAGAATAAACACGAATTGAAAAACGGAATTTTATATCTAAAAGGCGGTGACTTAACAGAAGAATTGGCTACTTTTCCAAAAGCGACAGAGTATAATATTTCAAACTTCTTTTCAGATGAGTTTTTTGAAACCAAAAAAGTGGTTCATTTGCCTTTGAAGTTTAAACCATAACAAAAGCCGCTCAATTTGAGCGGCTTTTGTTTTTATTCTTTTATAATTTTCTTGGTGATGCTCCCTTTTTCGTTGGAAATAAATACTAGATAAATACCTTTATTAAGGTTGGTTGACACCTCAAAAGTTCCGTTTATAGTATTGTTTTTGCTCTCATATATGGTTTTTCCAAGCATGTCAATTACTCTTATGTTGGCGTTTTCTATAGTGTAAGAAGTATTGATTTCAATAGCACTTGTAATTGGATTTTTAATCCAAAGTGATTCAAAAGCAGGATTGTTTACAGCGAGTGAACCATTGATGATTTCGGTCAAAGCAAACGTAACATTCTGTTGATTAAGAGTAACATGGTTTTCATTTACTGTTGGAATTGATGATGCTACAAATGGAGTAGTGGTTGTTCCAATAATAGGTGAATATAGATTATTAGTACTACTAACAGCCATTGAACTCCATGTAGGAATGAAAGTAAAATAATCAGCATTGATGTTATTCATAAAGTCAATTAACATTTGGTCATCTCCTAAACTTTCTCCAAATCCGGTCATGTCAAATCTGCCACCCGGAGCAGAATCTAAACCATCAGTATAGGTTGGCGCTTTTGAATTGGCGATACTTTCATAACCTGTAAACCAAACAAAAAACCATTGTTGTCCTCTGAAACGGCTCACTTGATTGGTTTGGTTAGCAGCAGGTGTAAAACGGAGATTGAAAATAGCACGTTGCGTTGAACTGATGTTCATAGTGTAGTTCATTACTTCAAAGTTTGGAATATAATTCATAGCTCCATTTCCGGCTCCGTTTGAAATAGAGATATTTCTAACGGTAGTTGGGAAACCCATAGTATTGAGTTCATTTTGAAAAGCCGTTCTGAAGTTTGGTGCTCCGGTTGGAACTAATGAATTTGATGCGGTGTTAAATTCAAATAGACTACCATTTTGAAGATGTCCTTCTAGATGATCAATCAACATTTGTCTTGCTGCCGGACTTTTAATCATGCCTTCAACGACAGGTTGAACAGCTGTTATTGCCAATGGTCCATAAGCCATATAGTTGAAAAGATGCTGAAATCCAATAGGAACATTAGCTCCTTGATGAGGCGAGTCAAAGGAAATGTATAGTCGAGTGTCGTGATTCAGACTATTCATTTCCATATAGCGAAGAGCATATCTTGAAATCAAGCCACCCATACTAGGGCCAATAATTACATTTTTTTGATTTCCAACTTTTTGTGCATTGATTTGATTGATTAATTCTACTAAAACAAATGCATTTCTTTGGATAAAATCTACACCACCATCCACTACAGTAGTTGTATTTGGTCTATTATAGGTTGGGAAATTCAATAAGACAATATCAAAACCTTGTGTTCTGAGATAATCTGCTAAGTTTTCTCCTGAGCCATAATCCAATTGCGAATATAATGCTGCAATATTTCGTGTATCGCCGGGGTCAAAACCATCAACTAAAAAAATAGGTTTATCTAAAATTCCGTCAACTGTGTCAGGAAAAATTTCATATTCACCTTGTCCTAAAAAAGCCTGACTTTCACCATAACCTTGATAAGGAATAGTTGCTGTAACAGTATTGATAACGCTTGGCGAAAAATTCGTTTCAGATGAATTTTTGTTTGAGGTAGAATTATTTGTTCCGATAATGTCTAATGTAAAACTTTGCGTAATAATTTCTCCCGAAGTAAATAGGATTTGATAACTAATGATTTGTTTTCCGCTAGTTTCAAAAGTAATTTGAAAAGGAATATTTTTTGAAATGATTTTCCATTTCTTATCATTTTCTTTTTTAATGGAAATGCTTTCTATCAATCTGTTTGTTGTATTAAAAATCAAATTGTCATTCAAAATGAGTGTGACTTTATTTGTCTTAGCTTTTGAAACTAAAGGAGCCATCAATTGTACCGAATGTTTTTCAAAAATGTTTTCGGCGTTTGATTTCATTTCTATTTGTTGGTTTGTATTGACAATTAAATCACCATTTTCAAAACTATTTTTCTTGATTTTTTCAAAATCAGTAATCAAAAGACTTAACGGAATTTCGTTTTTAATAAAACCCAAATCGGCTGCTTCTTTTAGTTTTTCCAATTTTGGCAAACGATTTAAAAAATCGGCACGTTGCATTTCATGATAAACCTGCATAAAGTAGCCTGAACTAACTCGACTTTTCTTATATTCAGTTGCATTTGAAATTCCGAAAACTTGATCATAAAGTATTTTGGTTTCGGTCTTATCTTTCAATAAATCATACATTTTGTCTTGGGCAAAAGCAAAAAAATTGAAGAGTAAGCAAAGGAAAAAAGTAATTTTTTGTTTCATAGTGGTTTTGGTTTGTTTTGACATTCGAATATACAAAAAATTCATAATCAATGGAATAAAAAAAGTCCAAGCTTTCACTTGAACTTTTAAATTTTTCCTTCGTCGAAAAGACAAAATTGATATTATTCTCCCAAAAACGGGTATCGGTAATCAACCGGTGTAACAAATGTTTCCTTGATAGTTCTTGGAGAAACCCAACGCAATAAATTTTGCATAGAACCAGCTTTATCATTTGTTCCCGAAGCTCTTGCGCCGCCAAATGGCTGCATTCCAACAACTGCTCCGGTTGGTTTGTCATTGATGTAGAAGTTTCCGGCACTATTTTGTAAAGCTACAGTCGCTTCTTCAATAGCATATCGGTCTTGACTGAAAATTGCTCCTGTTAAAGCATATTCAGAGGTTTGATCAACCAATTTCAATGTTTCCGACCATTTTGCATCCTCATAAATATATACCGTTAAAACCGGACCGAAAAGTTCAGTTTCCATTGTTGTATATTTTGGATTAGTTGTTAAAATAACAGTTGGCTCAATGAAATAACCTTTTGATTTATCATAATTTCCGCCAAAAATTACTTCGGCATCAGCATCTTTTTTCGCTTGGTCAATATAAGAAGTCAATTTATTGAATGAACCTTCGTGAATAACTGCTGTTACGAAATTACTGAAATCTTCGGGTGAACCCATTTTGATTGAAGCTAATTCTTTACCCATTTCTTCTTTGATGTTATTCCAAAGTGATTTTGGGAAATAAGCTCTCGAAGCTGCCGAACATTTTTGTCCTTGGAATTCAAATGCTCCACGGATGGTATTGGCAACTACTTGTTTTACATCCGCACTTGAATGAACCATAACGAAATCTTTTCCTCCGGTTTCACCAACGATTCTTGGATAGGTTTTATAAGTATGGATATTTTCTCCAATTTTTTTCCAGATTTCTTTAAACACAAATGTTGAACCTGTATAATGAACTCCGGCAAAATCAGGATGAGCCAAAATAGTATCGGTAATCATTACCGGATCGCCAAAAACTACATTGATAACACCATCAGGAACTCCGGCTTCTTTGAAAACATCGATAATTATTTTTGCCGAAAATACTTGGCTGTCACTTGGTTTCCAAACTACAGTATTTCCCATCAAAGCAGCACTTGCCGGAAGATTGGCAGCGATTGCTGTAAAGTTAAAAGGAGTAATAGCGTAAATAAATCCTTCAAGCGGACGATATTCTACACGATTCCAAACATCAGAAACTGATTTTGGTTGATCTTGGTAGATTTGTGTCATAAATTCTACGTTATAACGTAAAAAGTCTATTAATTCACAAGCAGCATCAATTTCGGCTTGAAAAATGGTTTTTGATTGTGCAATCATTGTTGCAGCATTAATTCTTGCACGATATGGACCGGCAATTAGTTCAGCAGCTTTTAAGAAAATTGCAGCACGTTGTTCCCAAGCTAAATTTGCCCAAGCAGTTCTGGCTTCAAGTGCCGATGAAATTGCTTTTTCTATGTGTGTTTTTTCTGCCAAATGATATGTTCCAACAATATGTTGATGATCATGTGGCGCAGACATATTACGAGTATTTCCTGTACGGATTTCTTCTTTCCCGATATACATTGGAACATCTATTTTTTCGTTCCACATTTTTTTGTATGCAGCTAAAACAGCGGCTTTTTCGGGTGAATTTGGAGTGTATGATTTTACGGGTTCATTGACCGCTTTTGGGACATTAAAAAATCCTTTTAGCATAATTTAGATTTTAATATTGTTAGACTTTAGATAAATAGTCGGTTCAATTATTGAGAATAATAAAAATTTATACAAAAGTACAAAGGAATTTTTGAATTATTGTTAAGAAGAAATCAAAGATTATCTTGCTTTTAAAGTAAAATTAGTTCAAGGCAAATGGTGCGCTCAATTTGAATGTAGGAACAATAACTTTAAAGTTTCGGGTAGAAGTAAAATTGACCATATTAAAATGACCACGCATTGCACCAAAAGGTGATGAAAGCAAGCAACCAGAACTATAAGTATATTTTTCTCCAGGTTTTAAAACCGGTTTTTTTCCGATAACACCTTCTCCATCAACAATTTCTATATTGTTCAAAGAATCGAAAATCTCCCAATGGCGTGTTACTAATTGTACAGAATCTTTACTGTGATTTTCGATAGTAATTTCATAACTAAAGGCAAAATGAATCTTGTAGTTCTTGAAGTAAGTCCCTTCAAAACTAGTCGTTACAGAAATTTTTATGCCTTGTGTTATTTGAGTAACCATTAATAAAATGATATTGCGCAGTCAAATTTACAAAAAATACAATTTCCAAAGCCAATCTAAAGTTAAATTTTTAATAAGTCATATCGACTGAGCTGGCAATTCCTTTTCCGATGATTCTGTCGTATCGTTGATTGTTTTCTTTGTAGTAAACTAATGCAAAGTAATTATTTTCAGTTTGTTGAAAGTTTCCGTCGATGGCGTTCTCTTCATCAATGTTTCTTTTAGAATCTGAAATCACATATTGATAGTTGGTAAATCCTTGTTTTATCATTAGTGCTTTTTCATAGATTCCTTTTTCGGCATTATAGTCCATTTTATTTTCGTCACTAATGGCAAAATTATTGAACATTCCATTGATATAAATGGCTTTTTTGCCATAATAACTCGGTGCCGAAAGTGTAAAGAAAACCCAAGCATAATCAGCTTCGATTTCGTTTCTTTGAGCATTGATGTTTTTAATAACAAAATTTCCGTTTATATCAGGAAAATAGGTATAAGGAACATTTGCTCTGGCTTGATTAGTGTACAAGTATGAACTGTAAATTCCACCGTTTGTGTCAACTCGCGCTATATTGTTGTTTGCTGCGCGAATGTCTTTATTTTCAAAAAATAAAAATTCATTTCCCGCCCAAAATTGCGTTTCGGAGTCATATCGGTAAATCAAATCATTACCAATGGTATATTGTGGTTTTATATTGGTAATGGCGTTATCAAATCTTCCGTTTTGCATCAGCAACACTTTTACATTTTGTAACGGACTTTGAAAATTGATTGTAGATGATTTGATACTGAATTCAATATTTTGTTTTTGATTAATAACGGCTAATGTTCGAGGTCTTTTTACTTGCATTGGAACAGAAACCAGATCTTCATATAAAATGAATTTTCTTGAAAAAACGACTTCTTTATCATCGTTTAGGATTTTTATGATATAATTGCCACTAACTCTAAATTGTGTTAAACGATTTGGAAATGATATACGATAATGAGAATACAATTGAAGCGTTGTCAGTGAGTTAGTGTAATCTTGAATTCTTTGATCATCAAACCCGTTTATGTATTCGTTTTTGGCTAATTGAGAAGGTTTCCAATCATAGTCACAATGAGTAATTGTATAGAAATAATTGGCTTCGGTGCCATATAAATCGTCAAATTGAAATTCAAATCCGTCTCCTAAGCGAAAAATCGGAATTACATTCAATTCATTTTGAACGAAAGTAACTGTTTTGATGTTATATGGAGGTGCAATTTCTTTCTCGATTTGAGCTAAAAGATTTCCTGAAAATAAAAATGTGATGAATAATAAAAGACTTTTTTTAATCATGAGTTGAAAATTTCTATCTGTAAATATAATAAAATTTATCACATTAATTGTGCCGTTTTTTTAAGGAAGTGTAGTGTGCTAAAATTCAGTTAAATAAATTAAAAGAGAAAAATATTTTCCTACACTTGTAATAAATGTAATATTTATCCGTTATTACTCTTTACACTTAACTAATTTAACAATTTATGAAGAAAAAATTCAATTCTGTTTTTTTATTTCTTTTGGCTTCGACGACAGTTTTTGCTCAGCAGTTAAAAGATACAGATGTAATTCCGTTTGATCCGAGTGTCAAAAAAGGAAAACTTAAAAATGGTTTGACCTATTACATCAAGAAAAATGCAAAACCTGAAAATAAGGTCGATTTACGACTGATTATAAATGCAGGTTCAGTTTTAGAAAATGATGACCAACAAGGTTTGGCGCATTTTATGGAACACATGTGTTTCAATGGGACTAAAAGATTTCCCAAAAATCAATTAGTAGATTATTTGCAAAGCATAGGAGTGAAGTTCGGCCAACATTTAAATGCTTATACTAGTTTTGACGAAACAGTTTATTTTTTGCCTATTCCATCGGATAGTCCTGAAAAACTGGAAAAAGGTTTCCAAATTATTGAAGATTGGGCTTTTAATGCCGATTTATCTCCGGAAGAAATTGATAAAGAAAGAGGCGTTGTGTTGGAAGAATACCGTCTCGGACTTGGAGCAGGAAAAAGAATGCAGGATAAGTACATTCCAAAAATGATGTATAAATCAAAATATGCTGAACGTTTGCCAATTGGTAAAAAAGAGATTCTTGAGAATTTTACCCACGATAAAGTAATTAATTTTTACAAAGATTGGTATCGACCAAATTTGATGAGTGTAATTGTTGTTGGTGATATTGATGTGGCCGAAATGGAGAAAAAAATCAAAGACCATTTTGAGAAATATCAAAACCCAAAAAATGAAAAACCAAGAAAAACATTTGAAGTTCCAAATCATAAAGAGACATTCGTTTGTGTAGAAAATGATAAAGAAGCAGCTCAAACACAAGTTCAATTGCTTTATAAAGATTATGGTTTGCCTAAAAAAGTAAGAACTATTGCAGACTATAAAAATCGTTTAGCCGAAGGACTGTTTGCAACAATGTTGAATAATCGTTTAAATGAATTGACAAATTCTCCAACGCCTCCATTTACGTATGCTTACACGTATCACGGCGGAACTTTTGCTCGTGAAAAAGAAGCTTTTCAGTCGTTTGCAATGATTGATGAAAAAAAGCAAATAGAAGCGTTAAAAGTATTAGTTTCAGAAAATGAAAGAGTGAAAAAATACGGATTTACTGCCGGAGAATTTGAAAGAGCTAAAAACGAAATCCTTTCAAGAACTGAAAGTGCCTTTAAAGATAGAGACAAAACAGATTCGGAGAATTTTGTATGGGAATGTCAATCTAACTTTCTTGAAGGAATGCCGATGGCAGGAATTGAATGGGAATATGCTACTATTCAAAAATTGTTACCAACAATTAGTTTAAATACGGTAAATGGTTTGATTAAAGATTTTATTAAAGACGATAATCGAGTAGTTGTAATTACTTCACCAGAAAAAGAAGGTTTGAAAAAAGTAACCGAAGCCGAAGTTTTGGATGCTTTAAAAGTGAATTCAAACGATTTAAAACCTTATGAAGATAAAGCGATTGCTTCAAGTTTAATCAGAAATCCTCTAAAAGAAGGAAGTATCACTAAGAAAGAAACGAATGATAAAATAGGAACCACTACTTTAACTTTGTCAAATGGTGCAAAAGTAACGTACAAAAAGACCGATTTTAAAAACGATGAGATTTTAGTGGAAGGCATTAGCTTTGGTGGAACCAATTTGTATTCTAATGAAGAAATGAAAAAAACTCAATTTGCCAATGGAGGTTTGACCGAAGCTGGTTTTTCAGGTTTAGATCAAAATGATATTGACAAATTTATGGCAGGAAAAATTGCTGGAGTTTACCCTTACATCAGTAATATTGCTGAAGGTTTTAGAGGAAGCACAACGCCTAAAGATTTAGAATATGCTTTTCAAATGCTTCATGCCTATTTCACCGATTTGAATTTTGACGCTGATGCTTTTGAAGGTTATAAACAAAAGCAATCTAACTTCTTTGAAAATATGATTTCGCAGCCTAATTTTTATTTCCAACAAGAGTTCTATACTTATTTGAATAAAGAGAACCCAAGATGGAACGGAATGGTGCCAACAGCAGAAAAATGGTCAACAACCGATTATAAATTGGCTTATGATAAATTTAAAGAGCGTTTTTCCAACGCTGCCGATTTTGAATTTTTCTTCGTAGGAAACGTTGATGACGCTAAGATGGAAGAATTTTCCAAAAAATATATTGCTTCATTACCGTCAAATGGAACTAAAGAAACGGCAAAAGATTTAGGTTATCGTATGCTAAAAGGTGATTTGAAGAAAGTGGTAAACAAAGGTAAAGATCCAAAAAGTAATGTAAATATCATGTTCTATGGGGATACAACCTATTCACCAAAAGAAGCAGTTGCGATGACTGCTCTTGGAGAAGTTTTGACCATTAAATTAGTTGAAGAATTAAGAGAAAACGAAAGTGGCGTTTATGGTGTTAATGCTCGTGGAAGCATTTCAAAAGTTCCTTATGGTTACTATAATTTCACGATTAGTTTTCCATGCGGACCTGAAAATGCTGAAAAGTTAACGGCTTCTGCTTTGGCTGAATTGGATAAAATCATCAAAAACGGCCCGGAAGAAAAAGATGTGAATAAGTATAAAGAAGCTGAGGCTTTGGATTACAAAAAGAAAATCAAAGAAAACCGTTATTGGATGACTAATTTTACACGTTCGTTTACTAACGGAACCAGTCCGGAAGAAATTTTAACAGTTTCAGAGAAAGTGAAAGAAGTTACCGCTAAAGATATTCAGGCTGTAGCTGCTAAATATTTGTCGAAAGATAAAGTAATTGGAATTTTAATGCCGGAGGCAAAATAAATAGGTTAGTTTAAAAATGAAAAACCACGCATTGTTGCGTGGTTTTTTTATGTCTTATTTAAAACAAACGGGAATAATTTCTCCTTTTGCTAAACAGTATTTTTCTACTAAATCAGCCGAAATTTTATTGGTATAATCTTCTTCGATAACTTTAAAACCAATACTTCTCAGTTTGTCAAAATAATCTCGGCCATACACACGAACGTGATCATATTGTCCGAAAATTTTAGCTCGCTCTTTTTGGTCAACAATGGTGTCATCCGAAAAAGTTGTAGCTCTTGATAAATCTTGCGGAATTTGAAAAATGCCCATTCCACCGGGTTTTAAAACCCTATACAATTCCTGCATTGCTTTGGTATCATCAGGAATGTGTTCTAAAACGTGATTGCAAAAGATAATATCATAACTGTTGTCTTTAAACGGTAAATTGCAAATATCCGCTTTTACATCAGCCAATGGCGAAAGCAAATCAGTCGTTGTATATTCAATATTAGTTTGCTTTTTGAATCTTTTGTAAAACTCTTGTTCAGGAGCAAAATGCAAAACTTTTTTCTTTTCTTTTGAAGTAAAAAAATCGGTTTCATTTTGAAGATACAACCAAAGTAAGCGATGTCTCTCTAAGGAAAGTGTGCTAGGTGATAACACATTGTTTCGTTGCGTTCCATAGCCATATGGTAAAAACATTCGGAAACTTTTACCGTCAATAGGATCGGTAAAACGATTTCCTTTTAGCAAAAACGCCAATATCGGACGAACTACAATACTTAAACGAATTAGTATTGGTCTTGGAATGGTGTTTAATATGAACTTGAATACTTTCTTCATTATAAAACCAATGGTTTTTGACGGAATTCATCTTCTTCATTGCTTACAATTCCCAAGGCGTCATAAATATATTGAAATGTAGAAAGTAGTTCCGGTTTTCCGTTAATTAATGCTACATCGTGTTCAAAGTGCGCACTTGGTTTTTTATCAGCAGTAACGATCGTCCAGCCGTCTTTTAGGGTTTTGATGTTTTTGGTTCCCATATTAATCATCGGTTCAATAGCAACAACCATTCCTTCGATGAATAATTTTCCGCGACCGCGTTTTCCGTAGTTTGGCATTTCGGGTGCTTCGTGCATTTTCTTCCCTAATCCGTGACCAACTAATTCACGAACGACACCATAACCAAAACTTTCGGTGTATTTTTGAATAGCATTTCCAACATCTTCTACACGATTTCCGGCTTTAAACTCACGAATTCCAATGTAAAGACTTTCTTTGGTTACTTGTAGTAATTTTTTTGTTTCGGGAGTAACATTTCCAATTTCAAAAGTATAAGCGTGGTCTCCATAAAATTCGTTCATCAAAACACCACAATCGACCGAAACAACATCACCATCTTCAATAGGTCGATTGGTTGGTAAACCGTGAACAACTTGCTCATTAACACTAGTTAAAAGTGTAGAAGGACAACCATAAAGACCAAGAAATCCTGGAATTCCGCCATTATCTCTAATAAATTCTTCTGCTTTTTTATCAAGTTCTAAAGTGGTTACACCTTCTTTTATTTCAGTAGCAATCATGCCTAAGGTTTTAGAAACCAATAAAGCACTTTGACGCATTAATTCAATTTCTTCTGAGGTTTTTGGAATAATCATTTTTCTAATTTTTCAGTCTGCAAAAGTAGTTATTTTTAATCATTATTCTGGATTTGCCATGATTTTGAACAATGAAGCATTGGATTCAAAGAATTTATTTTCAATCGAAAGCTGCGACAATTGTGCGGAAACCAAATTATTTTCGCGGCTATTTATCAAAAAAATCGAGCTTTCGCCAAATGAAAAAAGCCGTTCTTCGGAGTTGAGCATTGTGGTATAATCGGTTACCAATTGGTCGATGTAGCTTTTTTGTTTTTCCAACGAAGTGATTTCAGCTTGCTGCGCATTGATTTTATTTTTCAATTGAACGCGTTCTAAATCTAAATCGAATTGAGCATGTTGTAATTTCAATTTGGTCATATTCAAACTTCCACGTTCTTTTCGAAGAAAAATTGGAAACGCAAAATTAACGCCAACTTTATAATCTTGAAAACGGTAATTGTCAATATAACTTGGTTCAGAAAGATAGGAATAACCCAAGTCAATTTTGGGCAAAAGCATATTAGCTTTTAATTTTCTTTCTACATCGAGCATTTGAAATTTGTTTTCTAACGCATTGATTTTCGGGTGGTTTTCCAACGATGAGCTCAACATTAACTCATTGGTTCGAAGTGTTTCTTTAATTGTAAGTTCCAATTTTTCTTCGGGAATAATGTTGTCTTGCAATTCCAATGGAACATTGTTTTCCAGCCAAATAAAATTGGCCAATTCCAATTTGGCTTTAGTCAGTTTTAGTTTGGCTTCTTCCAAACTCAATTCGCGATTTCTGACAATTATTCCAGCTTCAACACTGTCAATGGCAGGTTTATCGCCTTGTTCAATAAGTTGGGTTACACCTTTGAAACGAATTTCGGCATTTTTTAAATAGTTTTGATACAATGTCACTTCGTTAAAACTTCTTTTCCAATTAAAATAAGCAACAGACGCATCATAAAGTACCGCAACTGCCATCAAGTTTCTTTCGGCTTGACTAAGATTTAGTTGTATTTTGGCTTTTCTCAAATCCGCCATTCGTTGATTGATAAACAAACCTTGTCCTATTGGAACAGAAATCCCCAAAGATGTTAAACCTTGATTCGGAACTGTATTTTCAGGATTCAAATAAACACCTTCGTTATTGTCAAATCCTGCTTTTACTTCTATTCCGTACCAAGTTGGAATTTTAAAACTACTATTCAGAATAGAATAATATTCGGTGTCTTTGAATTTTTTTTGCTCAAAATCAACTTCAATTTTTGGGTCAAATCCACCGCGAGCCATCATCAAATTAGCTTGTGCCTGACTAATTTCTAAACCAGCACTTTTCACTAACGGATGGTATTTTTTTACATACCCCAAAAACTCATTATAGGTGAGTTCTTGGTTCGTATTTTGTCCCCAAACAATACTGCTGAAAAATATAAATAATAGTGCTATTGATTTCATCATTTACTTTCCTTTTGAGTGTTACCGGGTTGATAGTAATTAGGTGGAAATCCATTCAACGTTCGCCAAATTTCAAACCAAATAGGGACGTTATCCAGTAATGCTAAGGTTTGTGCGCCGGAACCAATGCTGATTTGTTTTGGCCAAGGTGCTTCGTTTTCATCGGGTGCAATGAGAACTCTGAATTTTCCATTTGGACTGATGAAGTTTTCAACGGCTACAATTTTTCCGCCAAAAGTTCCATAAGACATATTTGGCCAACCTGAAAAGACAATGGTAGGCCAACCGTCAAACCAAACTCTGACTTTTTCGCCTTTGTGGATTAATGGTAAATCAATTGGACTAACATAGGTTTCAACCGCAATATCATATTTCGAAGGCATAATACTTACGATTTGCGTTCCTTCTTTGATGGTTTCTCCAATTCCTGACTGCAAAGCTCTGTTCACATAACCGTTTTGTGGGGCTGTTATGTAATACATTCCGTTTCGGATTTTGTAATTGTTGTACTGATTTTTCAGTTTATTTACTTGAGCTTCCGTGTCAAATTGACTACTTAAAGCGGTAAATTGGTCGCTTTTGGTTTTGGATAATTTGTCATTGTATTCCGCAATAATGCGATTGATTTCAACTTTAGCATTAATCAATTCGTTTTCGCTGGTAATTAATTTATTTTCTTGCGTGATTAATTTGGCTTCGGTTTCTTGTAATTTTAGTCGTTTTTCTTCTACATCCGTCATTGGTTTTAAACCTTCTTTATTCAAGGAAACTGAACGATTGAACTGAGTTGTAGCAATTTTAATTTGCGTTTTTACGGCGACTAAATCCATGCTGTCGCTTTTTACTTTCAGTATCGATTGTCGGACTTTATTTTTGGCTTGTTGTATTTTTAAAACACGTTCATTTTCTATGGCTTGAATTTGTGCTGATAATGAGCTCACTTTTCCGCCATAAGATTGTTGCGCCATTTCTTTTGCCTTGAGTTGACTTTCGGTGTTTTCTACCAAATTTGGGTCGAGATATTCTTCTTTTGTTTCAGAAATGAAAAGAATAGTGTCACCTTTTTTGACAAAGTCACCTTCTTTTACATACCATTTTTCAATTCTTCCTGCTATTGCAGAATGAACCGTTTGCGGACGTTGATCCGGTTTTAATGTAGTAACAGCACCTGTTCCCGAAATGTTTTGTGTCCAAGGTAAAAATAATATGACTATACCTAATATAGAAACGCCAATAATGATTTTGTTCAATATTTTGTAATGAGGACGTTCACTTAAATTTTTATAAGTTTTGTACTTTTCTATATTTTCATCAATTCGATTGTTGTTGGAAATATTAAGCATATCGATTATTTTTTAGTGTCGTTAATGATTTTACCTTCATTCATTTCAATTATTCTTTTACATTTGGTTTTCCAATAGTCATTTTTTGAAGTGACAATTAAAGTCCAAGGGTTAGCATCCGAAGTAATAAAATCAATTATTTCTTTTGCTGCATCAAAATCCATTTTGTCTAAAACATCTTCATAAAACAGAATTTTCGGTTTGTTAATGATACTTCTTGCCATTAGGATTTTTTGAGCATTGGATGATGATAACTGTCTTCCTTCCTGAAATATTTTTGTATCTAAACCTTTTGGTAACGATTTGATGAAATCACCTAGTTTTACACTTTCAATCGCCCATTTTAAATCTTCCTGACTCACCAAAGGGTTTTTGAAAGTAATATTTTCTAAAATTGTTCCTTCAAATGGGGTTTCGCCGGTAATAATCGTGCTGATTTGTGAACGATAATGACCTAAATCTATTTTTCGGTAAGCATCGTCATTGATGTAAAACGAGCCATTTGTGGGTTGCAATAATCCTGAAAGTATTCGGATAAGTGTTGTTTTTCCGGAACCGTTTTGACCATCCAAATATATTTTTTCCGATTGTTCAATGCTTAAATCAATTTTTTCTAAGACATTATCATTTCCGTCCGGAAATTTATAGCTCATATTTTCTGTTGCTAACTGAATATTTGTATAGCAAAAGTCAAGGCTTTTTGAAGGAATGTCTTCGATTTCCAAGTCGGTTATCTGACCAATCTTTTCAACCGCTGTTAAAATATCATACAAAGTTTCAAGTCCGATAATGATTTTTTCAACCGAATTTAAAACCAATAAAATGATGATTTCTGCAGCAACGAATTGTCCGATATTCATCTTTTGATTTAAAACCAAATAGCCGCCAATAAGTAATAAACCGGCAGTAATGATAATTTTAAAAACGATGAGTTGTGTAAATTGTCTTTTTATTACGCTAAAATGTTTTTCTCTGTAATTGATGTATTCCGAAACGAGTTTGTCATTTTTAGTAAGCGCAAAATCAAAATTGGTGATTTTCTTAAAACTAAAGTTATTACGTGCAATTTCTTCCAGCCAACCAACAACTTTGTATTTATATTTGGATTCTTTTAAACTACTGGAAAGTCCGGATTCGAAGGAAAATTTGAAAATGACATATAAAAGTAAAATTAAGAATATCCCAAAAAAGATAAAGAACGAATGATAAAGCGAAAGTAAAATAATTCCGAAAAGTATCTGTAAAATCGCTGTTGAGAAATCAACTAATAATTTTGAAACTCCTTTTTGTATTGTTAAGGTATCAAAAAAACGATTGGTTAATTCCGGTAAATATTGGCTGTGAAGTTCTTCCTGTTTTATCCTTGGCAATCGAATTCCAAATTCAAATGAAGAGCGAATAAAAATCTTTTGTTGCAGATTTTCAGTTATTCGAAGTTGCATTAACGATAATATTCCAACTAATGCTACGCCAAGAATTACCACAAAAACTAAGACAATCCACGACACACTAACTCTTCCTGATTGTATAAGGTTGATAATAGCTTGGATGCCAAGAGGTAAAGATAAACTGATTAATCCGGCAAAAACGGCATAAAAAAGAATCTGTAAGATGTCTTTTTTGTCTAGTTTCAACAAGTTGATTAATCGTTTTGTAGGAGTTAATTTCATAGATATTATTTTAATGTTTTTATAGCTAAGTCTGTATAAAAATCGGTTGGAGAATAATTTTCGTTACAGTTTGTAATCGTTTTTAGGTGTTGTTTTAAGAAGTGTTGATGTAAAGAACCTTCTACAATGGAAGACGCTAAACTTTTTGCAAAAAAATACTTTGGATTAACTTCTTCAATGATTTTTATCAATCTGTTGATAACATTCTTATAAACAGAAAAATAGCCTTCTTTGTTTTCCTCATCTACTTCTTTAGTCAAAATGGTTTTGGTAAATTCGGCAATGATAATTTGGTTCAAAACTGCTTCGTTAATATGCTGTGTTTGGGTGTCATCTTCAATTTTTTCGGTAACTATTGCAACGGCTCTTTTTAGCTTTTCTATTGGGTCATTTATATTTGAAGTAGAAAAAACCAATCGATATTCCATCCAACCCCAATACCAAGAAGATAAATAAAGTAACAATTTATGTTTGCTTTCAAAATAGCGGTAGATAGAACTTTCGTTGGAACCAATTTGTTCGCCTAATTTTTTAAACGTAAAATCTTCAAATCCAATTTTGTCAATTAAAAGAATACTTTCCTGAATAATCTTTTTGCCTAAAGCTGAACTTTCGGGATCTTTAACATAAATTTTTTCGTTGACCTGAATTTTTAAATTCGATAATACAGCATTCATTTTGAAAAATTTTATGCAAAAATAACAGTATTACTATTAATTTTGAGATTTTAACTTTTATTTATAATGTGTTTTATGTTTTTTGCAATGAGAAATATCATATTTTTATGAGATAATCGGTTTTAAATTTGACACAAAATAGTTTAGTTATGAGCAAATATGTTACCGCTGACGAAGCTGTAAAAGTAGTAAAGTCTAATGACAGAGTTTACGTTCAGGCAGCTGCAGCAACACCTACCGTTTTAACCAAAGCGCTTGCCGGAAGAGCGAGCGAGTTGCGAAATGTAGAGGTTTGTCACCTTCATACTGAAGGCGATGCACCTTATTCAAATCCCGAATTAGCCGAAAGTTTTCATGTAAATTCATTTTTTATCGGAGCAAATGTTCGTCATACACTTGCTGCCGGAAATGGTTCTTATACACCGGTTTTTTTAAGTGAATTGCCAAATCTTTTCCGAAAAAATGTGCTTCCAATTGATGTTGCATTTATTCATGTTTCTCCACCGGATATTCACGGATATTGTTCGCTTGGCGTTTCTGTTGAAGCAACCGTTGCCGCTATTGAAAATGCTAAAATCGTTATTGCACAAGTCAATCCAAAAATGCCAAGAACGTTTGGTGACGGAATTCTGCATGTTTCCGAAATCGATTATTTAGTCGAAGTCAATCTGCCAATACATGAACATCCGGTTGCTGCTTTTTCAAAAGAAGAAGAAAAAATAGGCGAGTACATTGCTTCGTTAATTGAAGACAAAAGCACACTTCAAATGGGAATAGGTTCTATTCCAAACGCAGCGTTGAGCAAATTAGTCAATCACAAAGATTTAGGATTGCATACCGAAATGTTTTCCGATGGCGTGATTGATTTGATTGAAAATGACGTTATCAATTGTAACTATAAAGGAACGCTTCGCGGACGAGCTTTGGCTACATTTTTAATTGGTTCCAAACGATTGTATGATTTTGTAAACGACAATCCGTTTATCGAAATGAAAGAATCATCAATGGTTAACGACACAGCCCGAATTCGTAAAAACCCAAAAATGGTCGCTATAAATTCAGCTATCGAAGTTGATTTAACCGGTCAGGTTTGTGCCGATTCTATTGGTGCCAAAATGTATTCCGGCGTTGGTGGGCAAATGGATTTTATTCGTGGTGCTTCGTTAAGTCCGGGCGGAAAAGCTATTATTGCTTTGCCGTCAATCACTAAAAAAGGAGAAAGTCGCATCGTTCCATTCTTGAAGCAAGGTGCCGGAGTTGTAACGACTCGTTCCCATGCGCAATACATTATTACCGAAAATGGAATTGCCGATTTGTATGGCAAAACCCTAAAACAACGAGTGTCAGAATTGGTCAAAATTGCCCATCCAAACCATCAGGAAAGCATCGAAAAAAGCTATTTTGACCTGATAAATAAATAGGAGCGAACCGTTTGGAAATTTTTGGTTTCCATTTTCCTGCTTTTCGTTACAATAAAAAATGCTTCCAAACAATGGAAGCATTTTTTATTTTCTCTACAATCAGGGCTAAATAGGTTATGTCTTTTCTAAAATCAGAAGTTACAACAACGATTTTCCGGTCATAACCGCTGGTTTTTCAATTCCCATCAATTCTAAAATAGTTGGAGCAATATCGCCAAGAACACCATTTTTTACCGGAATTTGGTCATTGTCCACCATAATTATCGGCACCGGATTTGTTGTGTGTGCTGTATTCGGGCTTCCATCTGGATTTATCATCGTTTCGCAGTTTCCGTGATCAGCAATGATAATTGTGGTATAATTATTTGCCAAAGCCGTTTCAACAACTTCTTTAACACAAGCATCAACAGCTTCACAAGCCTTGATGGCAGCTTCCATAACTCCGGTATGACCAACCATATCGCCATTGGCAAAATTTAAACAAACAAAATCAACTTCGCCTTTTTGCAATTCAGGAACCAAAGCGTCTTTTAGTTCAAATGCACTCATTTCAGGCTGTAAATCATACGTAGCAACTTTTGGAGAATTTCTCAAAATTCTGGTTTCTCCTTCAAACGGAACTTCTCTTCCGCCGGAAAAGAAAAACGTTACGTGTGGATACTTTTCAGTTTCAGCAATTCTAATTTGTTTTTTGCCGGCTTTTTCCAAAACTTCGCCAAGTGTTTCGGTAATGTTGTCTTTGTCATAAATTACGTGAACATTTTGAAATGTATCGTCATAATTGGTCATCGTAACATAGTACAAATTCAATTTATGCATATTTTGTTCGTGGAAATCTTTTTGCGATAAAGCTTCGGTTAATTCACGTCCGCGATCGGTTCTAAAGTTGAAGAAAATCACCACATCATCATTTTGAATTGTAGTCAAAGGTTTTTGATTTTCATCAACAATAACAATTGGTTCGATGAATTCATCGGTTACATTATTTTGATAACTGGCTTCAATCGCTTGAACGGCATCAATAGCCAAAGTTCCTTTTCCGTTTACGACTAAATCATAAGCTAATTTTACTCTTTCCCAGCGTTTATCTCTATCCATGGCATAATATCTGCCAATAACCGAAGCAATTTTTGCTGAAGTATTTTGAATGTAATTTTCTAAATCTTGAAGATAACCTTTTCCTGATTTTGGATCAACATCACGACCATCGGTAAAGGCGTGAATGTAAACTTTGTCAAGTCCAAAAGCTTGTGAAGCATAAATCAAACCTTTTAAATGTGACGTATGCGAATGAACGCCGCCATCGGAAACTAATCCTAAAAAATGAACGGCTTTGTTGTTGTCTTTGGCATATTGAAATGCATCAATCAATGGTTTTTCTTGCGACATTGTTTTATTGGCAACAGCCAAATTGATTTTTGCCAAATCTTGATATACAATTCTTCCGGCGCCTAGATTCATGTGTCCAACTTCGGAATTACCCATTTGACCTTCGGGTAAACCTACATTTAAACCATCAGTTCGAAGTTGTGCGTTTGGATATTTAGTATAAAGTGAATTTATAAACGGAACATTGGCATTGTCTATTGCAGAAACTTTTGGGTCGGGTGATTTTCCCCAACCGTCTAAAATCATAAGGATTACTTTCTTGTTCATTTAAAAATGTTTTGAACAAAGGTAATTCATTTCTGTTTTTTGCTTGTTAAAATGAGATTGTTTTTCGGAAAAGATACTAACGAAAACGTTATTTTTTTAAAGAATTATAGTCAATGAAATAACGGATACTAATGGAAAAGATATGATTTAGATTTCTATTGTCGATGGCATCTTTAAAATTAGAATCAAAGCTTCTGTCAAATTCTCTTGTGAATAAAGACGAACTGTTTCGATATAAAACGGACATTTGACTTCCGGGAGCAAACCACCAAGAATAGGATAAATCGAGATTCCATGTATTGAAATTTTGATTTAAGTTATTGGTAAAGGCAAAGTTATCTTCAAAAGTGCCGTCTTCAAGTAATGTTAAATATCGTTTATTGGTTACATAAGACCAGTAATGTCTTGCCAATAAATTGATATTCATTTTATTGTTTAAGGTATATTTTCCTTGTAAAGTATTAATTAAGCTAACTCGATTTCTTCTTGCAAAAATAGTGTTGTCGTTTGTATCAAAAGCAACCCAGCCGGTATTGTTGTTTTGTCTAGAATAGGTAAATCCGTAAATTAATGTGAGTTTATTGCTTATTCGATATCTAGGACTGAAAAAGACACCGTAGTTGACACGTTCTCTTTCATTGACAAAAGTAAAAGAAGGATTGAAATCTATAGCCAGTTTTTTATTGTAGTTTTCAGAAAGATAAAAAAAGAATTGCATTTGTTCAGGGATTTCAACAAATCGTCGTTCATCAAAAGAACGTGGCTCATAAAAATCATAAGTAACCAAAGGTCTTGAGCTTATTCCAAAATTGATATAGTCATTTTTTTTGTTGTCAAGAGTAAAGTTCAAATTCAATCGACTGGCTTGTAGCATTCCTGTTCGGTTATCAAATTCTTCATAAAAATTGATATTGGTGTTAAAGGAATTAAAAAGATTATTAGGTTTAAGTATTCTGTAGCTTACATTTCCGTAAACTGAGTGATAATGTGTTTGAAAGTTTATGCCTAAATCATTGTTGTCATAGTCGTCAGAAACATATTGACTACCAATGCTAAAACGGTATTTCCCACTGGTTTTTCGGAATTCAAGTGCGGTGTCATATCCTTTTTTATCCTCTGTGTCGGCAAATTCGTTGATATAGCTGTATTTAAAATTTCCTGAAAGATTATAGCTGTTTTTTGTTGTGTTTAAATCCCAAACAGCTGCTGAAACATTAGCATCACGAAACTCTCCGTTTCTGGAGACGTTGGTGTTCACGAATGAAACGGAAGAATTTTGATTGAAACGTTGGTCTAATACTAAAACATTGTAGTTTGCCAAAGGTTCTACAACAACATTTCTGTTTTCAGTTGTAATGGTATTGTCAGGATTAATAATTGTTTTTCTAACAGTTGCTTCTGTTTTTTCAGTAACTGCGTTAAGAATACCAATTCCTAGTCCGCCTTTTGTACGTCCGGATATTTTTAAGGCATTGAGTAAATTAACAGTTAATGGATAACTGATTACTTCTTCATCATTATTTGTTACTGGATAGGTTGATGGTTCGCCACCAATTCTTCGGCTATATAAAAGGTTTCCTTTGTTAAATAAATCGGTTCCTTCAGTAAAAAAAGGTCGGTTTTCTACAAATTGCTGTTCAAAAGCACTAAGGTTGAGTTCAACGTTATCAAATTTTGTTTGACCAAAATCAGGAATAAGGATAGCATCAAGGGTAAAAGCATCATTAATACCATATTTTATATCTAATCCGCCTTTGAATTCTCCAAATGTCTTTTCTGCTTTACTGGCATTGATATACATTGAAGAATAGGGAATTAAAAATAATCGGGTAGGGGTTTTTATATTTTCTATTCCGTTTAATATTCCGGCTTGTGTACTTTCATTTACAATTTTGTTGTCAAGGATACACCAAGTTAATTGTTGCCTGTTGCGTCTGATTTCTCGGTATAGATTAAGTCCCCAAGTTTGTATTTTACTATCAGAAAATCGCAACGCTGCATAAGGAATTTTCATTTCTACAACCCATCCGAAATCGGTGATCTTGGTTTCGCTTTCCCAAATAGCATCCCAAGTAAAATCTTCTCCATTGGCTTCGGTATAAATACCATCTTGTTGTACTCCGGCAGCACTTACGAAGAATCGGAATTCTTGCTGACCGTCATTATATCCGTTTAAGAAAATTCCAAAATGATCGGCTGAAGCAAAATTGTCTCTTTGAGCAAGTTCTTTCATTATTTTTGACGGATCATCATATAAAGTTGCAGCAATATAAATAGCTTCGTTATCGTAAAGGATTTTTACTTCGCTTCGTTTTTCGTGAACTTCGGCTTTGCCGTTTGTGGGGAATAACTCCACGAAATTAGAGGCTATCTCAGCATCAGACCAAGCAGCTTCGTCAAGTTTTGCATCGATACTTATTTTCTCAGCGGTAAATTTGGTTTGAAGTGTTTTTTTTTGTCCAAAAACCGATATTGAGAAAAATACAGTAAGTAGCAGAAAAATGTATGAAGATTTTGGCATGTAGAGTCGTTTGTCGAACAAAAATAAATATTTAATTGATTTTCACAATATTCAATATAATAAAAATAGATGTTTTTCGTTATCTAAATGTCTAAAGATGAGCTTAGTTTTTTAGTTTTTGTTTGGATGTTATTATATTTTTTATAGATTTGCCGTCCCAAGTCTAATGATTAAACCTATAAATATCAATGAATTATAAGATTTTTTCTCTTTTTGCGTTTGTGTTGCTAACCTCGTTTAGTAATATCCCTGAAAAAAACATAGGCCGATTAAATTTTGCAAAAACGATTGAAATGCCTGTTTCAAGAGTTGTTTCAGCCTATAAAGAATTGGATGAAAACTCAAGGGCATTGCCTAGTTTTGAGAGTTTTTCAATTGCTTTGGAAGGTTTTTATAATTTGAAAGAAAAAGGATTGGTTACAAAAGATATTTTGACGTTAATTGATTTTTCAAAATCATCTAATACAAAACGTCTTTGGGTAATTGATTTGCAAACCAATGAAGTTCTTTTCAATACATTGGTAGCTCATGGCAAAAATACGGGGGAAGAATATGCAAATTATTTTTCTAATAAGGCTGAATCGTATCAAAGTAGTTTAGGATTTTATGCTACTGCCGAAGTTTACACCGGAAAACACGGTTTATCACTACGCTTAGACGGTTTGCAAAAAGGCTTGAACGATAAAGCTCGAGAAAGAGCTGTTGTTGTTCATGGTGCTGATTATGTTTCGGAAGCTTTTATTAGAAATCACAAGCGTTTAGGCAGAAGTCAAGGTTGTCCTGCGTTGCCGGTAGAAATGAATGAAAAAATCATCAATGTGATTAAAGAAAAATCATGCTTGTTTATTTATCATCCTTCAAAAAGTAGTTTGTTTATTTAATCTTTGTCACATCAAGAGCGCAGTCGAGATGTAATTTCTTTAGAATTCTATTTCATTTTTTTGAATAAGTCATCGTCAAGATTGTAGATGTCATCTCTAAAAATAAGTTTGTTATCTTCACTCCAAGCAGTCCAATACCATTGATGGATATAAATTGGAGTTTTGATAGATACGTTTTTGGTTTCTCCGGTTTTTAATATTTCAGTAATTTTACTCAAACTATAGTTTAAGCTGTCTTTGAGTAAATAGGAAGTCAACTCCAAAGGGTTTTCTACTCTCACACAGCCTGAGCTTAACGAACGATTCCATTTTTCAAAATAATCTCTGTGATTTGTGTCGTGTAGATAAACGGAATATTTATTTGGAAAAATAATTTTTACCATACCGAGAGAATTAAAACTTCCAGGACTCTGAACATAGCGATAGCTTTTTGCTTTTGATGGATTCCAATCGCTGGCCGAAACTACATTTCCGGCGTTGTCATAAACCGTAATGTTTTTACTGGCTAAATAACCTCGGTTTTTTATCGTTGCCGGAATAATATCTTCTTTTAAAATCGTTGGAGGAACAGTCCATGTCGGGTTAAAAACGGCATAACTCAACTTTGAATTCAGAATAGGTGTTTTTCTTTTGTTGGTTCCAACAATTACCCGATGCGCTCTAACAGTGTCGTTATTTTCAACGACACGTAGTTTGTAATCAGGAATATTTACAATGATATATTCATTACCCATTTCGGTCGCAAACCATTTCCATCTTTCCAGGTTTGCCATTATTTGATTTTTTCTTTTGGTTTTAGAAAAATTCAACGCATTCAAAGTTCCTTTTCCAATAACACCATCAGCAGCTAAGCCATGTCTTGCTTGAAATCGTTTTACAGCTTCAACGGTTTTTGGATCATAAATTGAGGTTAAGGTGTCTTGTTTTGCCAAATCTTTCCAATACATCAGCCGTCGTTTGATAGAAACCATAGCTTTTATGGTGTCGTTGGGATTTATTTTTTCAGATGCTACAATGGTTTTTAGTGTGTCTTTTGGAAAATTATTCAAAATTTCCATTGCTTTTTTCAACCTTTTGTAAACAATATGTTGTGGTTTACAACTGTCCAAAACGGTTTGTAATTTGTTTTCTTTGAATGCTTTTAGTAAAATAACATTGACATCGGTGTTTTTAGGTGTTAAATCCCAATCACTATAAATTCCTTTGGGGTTTAATTTTCCTTGACTGATGTGCCAAACGTATTTTTGCAGATTATAAGTCAAAAGCAAGTCATAATCAACCAATTCTTTGTCATTTAGTTTATTGATTTTATTCTCAAGGTTATTCAGTTTTTCAAACCGATAATCTTCAGGAAAAAGTCCTTCGTTTTCGGCATTTTTGAATTCATTTAAAACGGTTTTTCTAAATTCAGTAGATTGCCAAACGGTTTCGTGATTGTATTTTTTGTAAAAATCAACCAAAACCGGACTTTCAAATTTTGCATATAAACTGGTGTCTATTTTAATGATTTTGCCTTCATAAGGTTTTTCGCGCTTGATAACGTCAACTTTTTTAGGAGGTGTTTTTTTTACGGTTTCCTCTTTACAAGAAACCATAAAGACAATTAAAATCAATAGTGAAAGTTGTTTCATGTTTATAATTGTTTATACATCACATAATGTGTTCCAATATCGCCAATTTCAAAGGAATTTCCAATGATTTGATAACCTAGTTTTTCATAAAACGGAACAGCTTTTGCTCTTGCATTGAACCAAAGTAAGGCATTTTTTTCTTTTTTCAAATAATCTTCACAGGTGACTAACAGTTTTTCTCCCAATCCTTGTTTTTGATACGAATCTAAAATTGCCATACCGCGCATCTGCATTTGAGTTTGATGATCAAAAAAAGAATGATGTTGCATAAATAGTGAAGTTACACCAACCAATATGTTATCAATAAAAATGCCAAAGTGTTTTGTTGAATCCAATTCATCACCGTCAAAATGAGAACTTTCAATAGGTTTTCCGGCTCTTAAAACAGGATGTCTTACAGGGAAAGTTTCCTGAAAAGTAATTTCTTCAATTTTTATCATTTGATTTTGGGGTTTCTATTGAAAAAATAAAGATATAACTTTTTAAATGTAAATTACTTATAAAACGGAAGTGATTTTTTGCTAAAAAAGTTTGAAAAAAATTTGCATTCAAATAAACTTATGCTTTATATTTGCACTCACAAATGCGGAAGTAGCTCAGTTGGTAGAGCTCCAGCCTTCCAAGCTGGTTGTCGCGAGTTCGAGCCTCGTCTTCCGCTCTTTAAAAGTCCTAAGCAAAATGTTTAGGACTTTTTTGTTTTTTGATGGTATATAAAAGTTAAGATATAGTTCTAAAATTTCATAATCATATAAAATCTGTTTTGTTTCGAAAGTTTATTAATAAGACAAGAACCCCTTAATTCCTCCTGAACTATTATCTTTGCACTTTAATTCATATTACCATGGCAGAAGCTGTTTCCGGATTTTCAAAATTCAATAAAGAAGAAAAAATTAATTGGTTGGCAAAAACTTATTTTTCACAACCTGAGATTGCTATTCAAACTTTAAAACAGTATTGGAACGAAGATCAAAAATTACAACAACTCCACGATGAGTTTATTGAAAATACAGTGTCTAATTTCTATCTACCCATGGGGATTGCACCCAATTTTTTAATAAATGGGAAATATTATACCGTTCCTATGGTTATTGAAGAAAGTTCAGTTGTCGCTGCAGCAGCAAAGGCAGCAAAATTTTGGAGTACACGCGGTGGTTTCAAAACTACTGTTGTAAACTCAGAAAAAATAGGACAGGTACATTTTTTATACAAAGGAGAAACAGCTAAATTGGTGAAATTCTTTTCCGAAATAAAACTGAAATTCTTTTCTGCAACCGAGCATATTACTAAGAACATGCAAAAGCGTGGTGGTGGTATATTAGATATTGAACTCCGAAACAAAACAAATGAATTGGAAAATTACTTTCAACTACATGTTACTTTTGAAACAAAAGACAGTATGGGAGCAAATTTTATCAACTCATGTTTAGAACAATTTGCCGCAACATTAAAAGAGGAAGCTCAATCGTATAAAGATTTTACTGTAGAAGAAAAAAATATTACTGTTGTAATGAGTATTCTTTCAAACTATGTTCCAAATTGTATTGTCAGAGCTGAAGTTTCCTGTAAAGTAGAAGAACTAACAGAAAAGAAAATAGAAAACCCAGTTGAGTTTGCTGAAAAATTTGTACAAGCTGTTCGCATTGCTGAAGTAGAGACATTTCGCGCTGTTACACACAACAAAGGAATTATGAATGGGATTGATGCCGTTGTTTTGGCAACCGGAAATGATTTTAGAGCAGTAGAAGCAGGTGTTCACGCTTATGCATCAAGAAACGGAAAATATTCAAGCTTATCTCATGCTAAAATTGAAAACGGAATATTCTCTTTTTGGATGGAAATTCCTTTAGCGCTTGGTACTGTTGGTGGGCTAACTTCTTTACATCCTTTAGTCAAAATTGCTTTGGAAATATTAGAAAAGCCATCAGCACAAGAGCTCATGCAAATAGTTGCCGCAACCGGATTGGCTCAAAACTTTGCAGCGTTACGTTCTCTAACAACTACCGGAATTCAGGAAGGACATATGAAAATGCATTTAAACAACATTTTAAATCAACATCAAGCAACTGCCGAAGAGCGAAAAACCATTACAAGTTTTTTTGAAAATAACCCAATAACACATGCTTCTGTAGTAGAAATGATTGAAAGTTTGAGAAAATAGGTTAGGAGCGAAACACTTGGGAAATAAAGTAATCCATTTTCCCGCTTTACGTTTCCATCGTCTTTACAAGACGATACCACTTCAATCGGGGCTAAATAGAAAACCATAGCATTAAATAAGCTTTATGAAAAAAACGTTCTACAGTAATGGAAAATTACTCATCACTAGTGAATATGTGGTTTTGGATGGCGCTATTGCTCTAGCCTTACCAACTAAATTTGGACAGAATTTAGTTATAGAAGAAAGTGACAGTAGTGCTATTCAATGGAAAAGTCTCGATTCTGACGGAAGTATCTGGTTTGAAGGAAATATTCCGTTTTCATCTATAATCAGAAAAGAACGAGTTGATAGTGAGAAGAATATAAAAAACACATTAATTGAGATTCTGCATGAGGCATATCGATTAAATTCTGATTTTATAACTCAATCTAAAGGATATAAAATTACAACTGAATTAAGTTTTCCCAGAAATTGGGGATTGGGAACATCTTCAACTCTTATAAACAATATTGCGCAATGGCTTGAAGTCAATCCTTTTGAACTGTTACAAAATAGTTTCGGCGGAAGCGGTTACGACATTGCTTGTGCACAAAACAACTCCGCTATTTTATATCAATTGGAAAACAATATTCCTATAGTAAAAACCATCAATTTTAACCCTGATTTTATACAGAATATTTATTTCATTTATCTGAATAAAAAACAAAATAGCCGTGATGCTATCATAAGTTATTACAATAAACAAGGAAACGTTTTTAAAATTATTTCTCAATTTGATTTAATAACAGATACTATCAGTAAAACAAATAACGTTGGGGTTTTTGCCAATGAATTGAGTAGGCACGAAATTCTGATGAGTGAAATACTTGAGCTTTCAACCATTAAAGAAGCTATTTTTGAAGATTTTGATGGTGTTATAAAAAGTCTTGGAGCTTGGGGTGGAGATTTTATTATGGTAGTTTCCGAGAATGATCCAACCGAATACTTTAAGAATAAAGGATTTAAAACGGTTATTCCATATCGTGAAATGATATTATAAAAAAAGTGCTCCAATTTTTGGAGCACTTTTTTTGTGAATAAACTAAATCTATTAATAGAAATCAGCTCTGTTATCTTCAATATCAGCTTCGTTTTTCAATGCAGGCATTACTCTTCCTGAATAGCCTTTTACCTGAGCAGAAAGTTGAGTAACTTGTTCTTTGTAATCTTTAATTGCAGGAGCTTTTGTTACTGATTTTGTAACTAAAACATAAACACCTGAATTACCATCGATAGGTTTTGAAACTTGTCCTACTTTTGAAGAGAAAGCTGTTCCAACTACTTTTGGTTCAAATCCGGCTCCAGGAAGCGCAGGATTAGACAAAGTTAAATCTACAGCATTCATTACAGTAACTTTGTTTGCTGTTGCTAAAGCATCCAATGAAGAGCCATTTAACTTAGCTTTGATTTTCTCTGCTTTCTTTTTGTTTTTAAGAATTGGCTCAACCATTGGTCTTGCTTCTTCGGCAGACATTAATCCTTTTTCGGTAATTTTTTTCAATTTAGCGATAACATGACCAACATTGGCAACTTCAAAACGTTTTACGCCACCAACTTTTGTATCATTAGCAAAAGCCCATTTTACAATTTGTCTTTGATTTTGGATGTTTGCAAAACCTTCATCCATTGGTTTTAGTTTTGCTGTAGGAGCAACGGTTAATTTCATTTCTTTTGCCAAAGCAGCAAAATCTTTAGTAGCAGCTTCCATTTCAAATTTAGTAGCTTGCTCGTAGATTTTATTGTTGGTTTCTTCAGAAGGAGCAATTTTTTGAGCTATAGTTGCTAGTTTTATTGCCTCTTGTTTATCTGTAACATTAATGATGTGGTAACCAAATTCAGTTTCAACTAAACCAATTTTTCCAACAGGATTGTTAAATACAAAGTCATTGAATGGTTTTACCATTTGACCCGGAGCAAAGAAACCTAAATCACCACCTTGTTGTGCAGATGAATCATCAGAATTAGTTAAAGCCAACATGAAGAAATTTCCAGGGTTAGCCTGTGCTTGAGCTAACAATTCAGTAGCTTTTGCTTGAGCTTGCTCTTTTGTTCTTTTTTCTTTCTTGTTAGGAACTTGAGTTCCTTCCCAACTGATTAATATATGACTGGCTTTTGCTTTTGCTCCTGCTTTTCTTCCTAATAATTTTGAAATACAGTAGTAATCACCCATCATATAAGGACCGTAAATTTCTCCTGTGCCTAAAGCAAAAAGTTTATCTGCTTGTTCAGCCGGTAATTCTTGTTTTGAAACATAAGTTGAGTCAAAAGGAACATCCGAATTAGCATTAACAAATTCAGCTACATTAGTTGCTGATTTGAAGCCTGGAATAGTGTCATTTTTTCCTGTTTCTTTGTTGTAACGAACACTTGGTAACAATAAAGCGTCAACTCTTGCTTTTACTTCTTTCTCATCTGTTGCAGATGGTTTTTCGTCAATTAAAACATATTCAATTTCACGAGTTTCCTCTGATTTAAAGCGTTTTTCTTTGGTTTTCATGTAAGCAACGATTTCTTCATCGGTTACTTTGATGTCGCTATCTTTGATAGAAGAATATGGAACGTTTACAAAGTCAAAAGAAACTTTATCTGAATCCATTTCATATTTCAATTTTCCTTCAGCATTGGTAGTAAATAAACCGCCTTTTACTAGTGAATTGTAAATTTGATATTTTGCATTTAATTCAGCATCTTTTTCTCTTTCTTTTAAGAATTGAATTCCTTCCGGATTTGCTTTGAAATAATCTTTGAATTTAGTAACATCAAATTTTCCAACTGCGTTTAAGAACATTGGGTTTTGACCAATATTAGGATCAGCTTTAAACACCTCAACAATGTGTTTTTCTCCTACTCTTAAACCTAATTTTTCAAATTCTGCTGTTAGCAAAGCAATACTCACTTCTTGATTCCAAACTTGATTTGCAGCTTGAACGGAAGACATTCCTTGTCCGCTTTTTTCTACGTTTGCTACTTTTGCTCTAAAATCTTCAAATGAAACATCTTCTCCGTTAATGCTTCCTACATATCTTGAAGGTTGTCCAAAACTACCGCTTTGAAACAAATCTCCAATCACAAATGCAAATAATGCAAAAGCAATGATTGCAATCAATAAGCCGGAACGGTTTCTAATTTTTGATAAAACTGCCATTTTTAAATATGTTAATTTTTAATTCAGTTTGCGAAAATACAATTATCTCTGAAATAATTACAATCACAGAGTTATAATTTTCATTAAAATTTATGATTTTTTATCAGATGTTATTCGTGAATGGTCATTTTGACTAATTCTATTTTTTTATTAGTCGCTTCTTCTATGTCAAATTGGTAATTTCCAACGTTGATTTTATCGCCTTTTTGAGGGATTTCTTTAGTGAAATTTACAATAAATCCACCAAGTGTTCCATAAGAATCGCTTTCGGGGATATTTAGTTTGTATTCTTCATTCAAATATTCAACATCTAAGCGTGTTGAAAATAAATACACGTTTTCTTCTATTTGTTTTTCAATTAATTCTTCATCCAAATCGTGTTCATCTTCAATTTCACCAAAAAGTTCTTCCACAATATCTTCCATAGTTACAATTCCTGATGTTCCGCCATATTCATCAAGAATAACGGCAACGCTTTTTCTCTTTTTGGTTAGAACATTCATTACATCTTTTATGAAAATGGTTTCGGGAACAAATTCTACCGAAATCATAATAGATTTTATGCTTCTTGGTTTTTTGAATAATTCAAATGAATGTACGTAGCCAACGATATCATCGAGTGTATTTTGATAAATTAAAATTTTAGAATATCCCGTTTCTACAAACAGTTGCCTTAAATCGACTATGGAACTGTATAAATCAACGGCTATAAGTTCTGTTCGAGGTGTCATAATATCTCGGGCTTTAACACCGGAAAACTCCAAAGCATTTTGAAAGATTTGAATTTCAGAATCTACATTTTCTTTATTTTCAACAGAATTCATTTGTTCGGATATATAATTCCCTAATTCGGTCTTACTGAATGTAAGATTGACTTGATCACCTTCTGTTTTAAAGAATTTTTTAAGTATAAAATCGGAAATCCAAATAACAAATGATGAAATGTAATAGAACAACCGATAAAAAATATAGGCGGGAAGTGCAAAAATTTTCATTGCACTATTGGCATAAATTTGAAAAAAAACTTTGGGTAAAAATTCTGCTGTTATCAAAACAATAATGGTTGATATCAGCGTTTGAAGAATTACATTGGTAAAATCAGATAATTGAAAACCATTGGCCTCAAACCAATTCATAATTAAATCACCAGTAAAAAAGCCATAAATAACCAATGAAATATTATTTCCCACTAGCATTGAGGCGATAAATTTGGATGGCTTTTCGGTGATTTTGAATAAAATACGGGATAAGAAATCATTTTGTTTTTTTTCGATTTCTATGTATATTTTATTAGAAGAAACAAAAGCAATTTCCATTCCGGAAAAGAAAGCGGAAAGTATCAAACAAAGGATGATGATTCCGATTTCCATGATTATTATGGTTTTTTATTTCGTTGTTCAAATTTTTTAGCAAAATTTCGTCGAAAGAAAAACATAAAAATTCCAATTACAGCAAATACAACACTCAAAATATAATTACTGTCTTCTTCTTGGTATTTTGTAAAAGCGTCGTAGGCAAAAATAAGTCCTGCAATCAGATAAGCGTATTGTGTAAATTTTAAATAATTCATAAGTTATTCGGATTCGTTTACTTCTCCAGATATTTTCTGGGAGTTTATTTTTTTGAAATCTTTGCTAAAATCTATTCCTTCACCATAGGAAACACCTTTTGGAGAAGTAAATTTAAACTTTTTCTGAGTAAAAAACCATTCATTTTTTTGGTCAAAATAAAGTTGTTCTGTTTCGAGCATTTCTCCGGTTTCGTTGGAAATTTTTACTTTTCCTTGTAAATCAATTAAATCGGTTCCTTTGTATGAAATGGCGTAATTGGATTTTACAAATGTTTTTTTACTCTTGGCATCAAATAGTGTCAAATCTATTCCTTTTGGGAATTCAGTAAAAGGAAATTCCATCAATCCGTAATCAAGCATTTTTGGACTGATTAAAACTGCTTTGATTCTGCCTGAGTCAGTATATTTTAAGTTAATGGAATCGGCTTCACCGCTTGGGGTAAATTCAGATAATCCCATTTTTTGAACTTCGCGAAAGTTACTTTCACATGCTGTAAACAAAATGATTAACAACATTATGATGGTAGAAGAAGTGATATATCTTATTTTAGATATCATTTTTTTAAAGGGAAAGTCACAGTTTCATTTATATCGCATCCTACAGTATGGCTTTTTCCAGATAGTTTTCCGCTGTGAATTTCTTCCAGTGTTAATGCTTTTTTAGCATAGGAAGTTGTCAAACTTTCTATTGTAGGAGCTGATTTAGGGTCGTTAATCAAAGCTTTTCTTGCGGTTTGGATAGCTAAGTAATAAATTACTTTTTTCTCAAAATCATTTTTACTACATTTCTCTGCATTATTGGCATAGGCTTGTGATAAATAGATGTAAGCTCTGGTTAGTTTTGGATCCAGCTCTATTGCTTTGCTTAGATATTCTTTTGTTTTGCCTAAATTATCATTATATAATGCTACACCCATATCATAATAAATTTGGGCTTTCTCAACTGGATTAGTCTCTAAAGTCGCAGCTTCATCATAATATTTTTTGGCATCTTCAAATTTTCTGTTTTTTATTGATGCAAGTGCAATATATCCCGCAGATTTGGCAGTTTTGTTAAGATTGTAATATCTTTCCGCTATTGTTAAAAATATTGGAGTATTGTTGCATTTTACTTTTAATAATTCCAAAGCGCCTTCAAACCATTTAATGTTTTCAGCATTGGTAGTTAAATTTTTATTGTAATAAGATGCTAGATTATCACAGTTTATAACTTCTTTACCTGTAGATTTTAGTGCTTTTAAAGCGGCTGTATATTCATCGGAATTGCTGGGGTTTGAAATCATCAAATCACTCAACAGTTGATTTAGTTCCTGGTATTTTTCAATATACATATCGGTGGTTATTTTTTTGTCACCATCAACAAATTTTTGATTGTATATTTTAAAATAATTATAAATTGTATTGGCATCTTTAACTTTATCTGACGCTTTTGCAAACCCACTTTCAAATAAAGTAAAGATTTCATTTTTAGCATCAATGTTCTTATCAACCAAAAGCATTGCTTTTTTTACTTCAAAGTCTTTAGCTTCTTCGGGAAAATTTTTATAAAACTGGTCATATAATTTCATCAATTCACGAACTTGTTTCTCCTTGTCTTCCTGAGTTGATGTATTGTCAATTTTATATTGATGTATTTGAATTCCGTCAGTATAAGTTTCGGGGCTTTGTTTCGGACAGTTTTTGGCAACAAATTCCCATGGTGATATAGCATCATGAAAGTTTTTTACATTCAAAAATTCCTGATACTCTTTTATTTGTTTTGAGCAATCTATTTTTTGAGCATTATTAACAAAGCTTGCCAATAACACAATTGTTAAAAAAAGTACTCTCATATTTTATGTTTTTAGTTGAATTTTCGTCTTACAAACCATTTGTCATTAAACGATAAACCAATATTTAAATTAAAATAATTTTCTTCAATCAAATTATAATATTTTGTTCCTCTCTTACCGATTTCAAAGCCAATGTTCACATTAGAAAAAGTTCCTCCAAAAGGCAAGCCTACACCAAAGTTTACAGCAAAATCTTCAATGTTTTTGTTTTGTATTACCATTCCGGTGTTTTCAAATCGTAAACCTCCACGGTAGGTAATTCTTTTAAAATAATCAGAATATGAGTTATAATTCGGAATATAATAACCTCCTAAACTATAACGTGTTGAATTTTCAAATATAACACCTTGTATGTCATTAAATCTATTTTTTAAATCGCTGTTTTGTTGTAATGTAATTTCTGCTCCGATTAACCATTTTTTTACTTCTCCAAAACCGGCTCCAAACGCTATTTTTGACGGTAATTTTAAAGTTAAGTTTTCAACCGGTCTAACATCTACTTGATCATCTACCGTAATGGTTCTTTCATTGGTCAATTTTAAATTTGCTTCAGGAGCATAAACTAATGTTCCAAATAAAGTATGTTTTGTGTTTATTTTTGTTTCGTATGCCAAACCTGCAGTGAAGTTTAATCCTTGAATTCTGGAAAAATTTTCTTCTATCGTCCCGTCCTGAACTCCGCTTTGAAATTTATAACTGGTTGTTTCTATTGTTCCGAAATTATAATTTGCATCGACACCAATATTTAACTTCTTTGTTAATTTATAAGCTACACCAAAAAATACTTTATTGATTCCTCCAATACCATTATATTGAGTTGTAAATTCATTATTGTCGTTGGCTAATTTATTAATCTTATAACCTACCGATGAATAAGGAATTAGTCCAACTCCAAAACCAAATTTCCCTGTTGGAATTCCAATAGCTAAATAATCCAAAGTAACCCTTCTCGCTTTTTCTTTTGCTTGTTCTGTTTTTAAAGTGGTATTTAAACTTGATCCTCCAATACTGAATGTTGTCAATTTTAAACTGGCAAAATGAGCCGGATTTTGAAGGTTAAGATGAATACTGTCTGAAAAAACAGAAATGCCTCCCATGGAACGATTTTCTACAGTTCCTTTAAATTTCACATCACCAATGCCGTAAAATGAATATGGTGAAGATGTTCCTTCTTGTGCATTAGAAGTCAGAGCAAAAAGCAAACCGAAGCTTACTATAATTTTTTTAATCATTTTTGATTGTATTGAAATGTTTGGTTCAAACTTTCTAACAGAAAATTTGGATTGGCAAATATGGTATTTTTTAATCTCATAGCCAAAAATTCTGCATCACCACCCGTTAAAATTATGATAAAATTAGCGTTTAACGTTCTGTAATAGTCTATAAACCCGTCAATTTCATTTATTAATCCATTAACTACACCGGAATGTATTGATTCTTCAGTTGAGTTTCCAATCACTTTTTCCGGATATGATTTTGAAAGTAATGGGAGTTTTGCTGTAAATTGATGTAGCGATTCATAACGTAACCGAATTCCCGGAGAAATTGCTCCGCCAAGGTAGTTGTCGTTTTCATCTATATAATCATAAGTAATACAAGTGCCGGCGTCAATTACTAATCTGGCTTGTTTATTATATTTTAAAACAGCTCCCGATGACAATACCATTCTGTCTATTCCTAAAGTAGTTGGTGTAGTATAAAGATTGTTGAAAGGAAATTTGCTGTTTTTTGAAATAAAAACGATTTCGGCTCTTTTTTCAAACGTTAAAAAAACTTCTTTTTCTAAATTTCCCACCGAAGCGATCACAATTTCATTTATTTTTTGATACTCATCTAAAATAAAATTAATTTTTTCGACAAGCTCTTCTTTTGTGAAAATAAAAACCTTTAAAAGTGTATTTTGCTCAAATACAGCTGTTTTAATTCGGGTATTTCCAATGTCAACGGCTAAAAGCATAAATTTAAATTTGGAATGGCTAAGGTACGATAGATTTTTTTTACTATTTCTTTTGGATAAATTAAAAATCGTTCTATATTTGCACCCGCATTAGCAACGGTACCTTAGCTCAGTTGGTAGAGCAATGGACTGAAAATCCATGTGTCCCTGGTTCGATTCCTGGAGGTACCACGAAATAAAATCCCTAACAATTTGTTTTTCAAATAGTTAGGGATTTTTTATTTTAAAAGTGTAAAACATTGTGTAAAACAATATCCGTTTTATCTTTTTTCCTCAGCCTCAATCATAGCACGACCCGAATGTAAATAACTGTATATAATTGTATATGCAAGTATTTACAATTGAGGCAAATTCTGCAATAAAAAATCCAACCTCAGCAAAAAACTATCGAAAGACTTTACTATATAAGTTTAATGATGAAACAAATCAGATCAAAAAACAATAAAGTCTATTATGAAGAAAAGAACCCATCTACACACAAACTTTGTCAAGTTCCTTGTTGAGAAGTACAGAAAAGAAGTTCAGGAATTACCTGATGAAGAAACTAAAAATTCCAAAAAAGAATTGACGGACGAATTCGACGAAATTATCAACGATAAAGAAACTCCAACTGAAAAGGAGAAAGAAACGGACGATGACGACAATGAAGACATCGACACTCTGCTAAAAGAATATTTATCGCTAGAGAAAAAATATAAGTCAAGAAGAAATGATAGTCTTTTTAAAAGGAAGTAAGAAACTCTATGACATCGAAACGATGAGAACAATTCTGAAAGTTCCAAAAGCGAAAATACAAAGAGAATTGAAAAAGCAGGACAATGAAATTGTCAAATACAAAAACCTGCACTTATATTCAGAAGAAACACTTTTCAATTTAATGGAAATTATTTTCCTCGAAAAACTAAATAAGTCAGATGGATTACAGTAAGATTAAAAAATGGAACTCGACAATCGCTATCAATAAAGAGAAATTAAAGTTAGAAACGGATACCAAACAACAGCAACGATTACGGCTTAAAATACAAATTGACGAATTAAAGATAAAACTGGAACAATTAAATCAATGAGTTATCACACTCTGGAATAAAAGTGAATAAAAGGAAATCAACGGCAACTTACTAATAGTTCAACCTGTACAGGAATTTACTTATCTGTATTGTTGAATTATATATAAAATGAAATATTCAAGTGGTCATTAAAAAGAAAAACGAACCCAAATCAATCCAAATGATTGTGGATGATATAACATACAGTTTTACAAAAATACTCGCCCAAAAGAACCCTATTTTATCTATAACGATTAATGATACTGGTTGCAAGACTAAAGAAGAATTACGATTTCACTTAACCAATAAATTCTTCAACAAGATTAAGCGTGACTACAAAGCAACCCCCGAAATATTGAACTACCTTTTCATTATTGAATATCCTACCAAAGTATCAATGGGAAACCTCATCCCTGACAATTGCATCCCACACGCGCATATTATTTTAGAAACGACCATAGATGAAAAAACCGTCGAGTATTACATACACGACAGTTTTAGAACTCCAGATATTTACATTGAAAATATCACTAAAAGAAATGATAAAAATAATTACCTCAACTATCTATTAAAGCAAAAAGATTTATTTGATATTGATAGTTATAATTATAAAATTAAACAGCCATCTTAAAATGGCTGTTTTGTCATTACTTACAAGTTGAATGGATCACGATTTAATATGTGTTCAACGAGCATATCTAACTGCCGTTCATACCACGCAAGACATACTGAAAAGTTTGGTTCGTGTCGAGTTATTTTTGCTAAAGGAAGTTCAAGTATAAAATCTTTTGGTCTTGAAATATTCATAATTCTAAAGAAATCATTTCTAACTGAATAACTGTCATCTTTAACCGAAGATATTAGAATATCGTAAGTTCCGTTATTGTCGAAAAAATCTTTAAAATCTTGTATAATACCAGTTGTGTCAGTCGGCGAATTAATGATAATTCTTATATTTTGACCTTTGTTATTTGTCCCTTCAAGAACTGCGCGGAAATCTGCAAATGTTGAAGGAACAGTTCCAGTAACGTCTCTAAAAGTTGAAAAAGCAGATGGTGTACCAGCAACAAGCGGTGTTATTAGCCGGGTTGCCAATCTAAAAACAGCATTACTTTTACCAACTGATTCAGCTCCGCCAAATAATAAACATTCCATTTTTTAAGTTTTGTCGTTTCGGTATCAAAAATACGTAAAAACACAATGTTTTTTCAATGATTAGCAAGTATTACAATTAAACTGAATTAATTTAAAGCCATATTTAGAGATGGCTTCTTTTAAGACTTTATGTATAAACACAACAAAACATTGCATTGCGACTGTTATAAATTTGCTAATAACTTTAATTTGAATAATTAAAATAAAAAATTAGATTTGCATACTATAAATAGCGAGGAGAAGTATGCCAACAAATAAAAAAACACCTGTATTATTTAGATATCCTGGAGGGAAATTCTATGCCATTAAACTTCTAAGCAAATTTTGGGAAGGTGTTGATCACGATGAATTTAGAGAGCCGTTTGTAGGTGGAGGCAGTGTTTTCTTTTCAAAGCCAAAATCAAACATCAATTGGTTAAACGATTTAGATGAGGAACTTATTAGTGTTTATAAAAGCATAAAGGATCCAAAATCTCGCGAATTATTACTTTCCAAATTTAAAAATGAAGTTGCAAATAAGGAACGTTGGAGGGAAGTTTTTGAAACAGCAACCTCGAATGAACTAGAAGTGGCTTGGAAATACTATTATTTAAATCGGACGTCATTTAGTGGAAAATTAGTTTCCCCCGCTTGGGGATATCGAACGAAAAGAAGTTTGCCTCCAGAAAGATGGAACGAAAGAATAATACCTTGTGGCGAGAAGCTAAAGAACGTTAAACTTACTTCAATCGATTTTGAAGAAGTAATTTTAAAAGAAAGTGGAAATAAGGTTCTTATGTTTGTAGATCCACCCTATTATAAGCCTAAAAAAACTAAGCATTATCGGAATGGATTTGACAAAGACGATCACATAAGATTAGCCGAAGCCCTCAAATCTACACCGCACAAATTCTTTCTAACCTATGAGGATTGTCCAGAAGTAAGAGAACTCTACTCATGGGCTTTTGTAAATGAAGTTGAATTTTTTTATAGAGTTGATAATTCAAATGTTGAAAACGGATTAAGGAAAATGGGATTTGAATTAATTATTACAAATTACGAATTAAATAAGCAAGCATTACTTTTCAGCGATGAAGAACTACATAGTGAAACCGTATAAAAAGTCAAGTGATTTTGTAAAGTCACCATTCCGTTATCCGGGAGGCAAATTTTATGCGCTAAAACATATTTTACCTTTTCTTGACGCCGTAAATCATGATGAATTCCGAGAGCCATTTGTTGGAGGTGGAAGTATTTTTTACGGAAAAAATAAAGTCGCTCATAATTGGATCAATGATATTGAAAGTGACATCATTAATGTATATAATCACTTGTCAGACGACATTAACTTTGACGCTTTTTCAGTTCTTTTTGACAATGAGGTCGTAAATCGAGAGAGATACTCAGAAATTGTACAACTACAAACAAATAATGATTTTGAGAGAGCGTTTAGAACCTTTTACTTAAACAGAACTTCCTATTCTGGAATAATTAACAAGCCTGCTTGGGGTTACGCTGAAGGTAAAAGTTCTCCGCCGCCGAATTGGAAAAAATTTCTTCAAGATTCTAATAAGAAATTGAAAGGGGTAAAAATAACAAACTTAGATTTTGAAGAAGTTATTAATGCAAAAGCGGATGGCAAAGAGGTATTAATTTATCTAGATCCGCCATACTATAATGCTGATCAGAAAAGAGCGTATAAAAAACCTTTTGAAGTCTCTGATCATATTCGACTAAAAGATACCTTAAAAAAAACAAAATTCAAATTTTGCCTTTCTTACGATGATTGTACAGAAGTTCGAGAATTATATGCTTGGGCGAATATACACGAAAAGTCTTGGCTTTATAATACTGCTAACATTAATGGCAGTTCAAGGAATATGGGTAATGAATTAATTATTACTAATTATGACGTTATAATTTAAAAACTCTTTTTATAGAAATATCGTTTAATTCATATTTTAAAATATCAACGTATTTGATTTTCTGCAACGAATTTAAACGATTTGTTAGGAGAGAATGTTCTTTAAGCTCTGATGTAGGAATACAAAAGATTTTCCATTGTAATTCGCTAATTATCCCAATTTCGTTGTCAAACATTTGAACAAGTGGTGGATCCAACACCAACATCAAATAGTCAAAGTCAGTCTTTAAATAAAGCCTACTTTGAGTAGCATGATCATTTACTCTACCTCGAGTTAATTGAGTTTCAGTTGCAACTAAAGACGTTTCACCTGAAAATCGACAATTATTAGTAGATATTCCTTTAACTTGAAAGAAAATATTAACTCCAGAGATGTTTACTGCAAAATCAGCTTTGTCTCCTCTTAGAGGTCTTAAAGCGACTGGGTTTAGCAATTTAATATTAAATTTCTCTAACAGATTTTTAATTGCAACTTCTCTGGCAAATCCACGAATTGACATATCCCAAATTCTAAAATTCCCATCAGTCAGAATTGTATCTAACACAATTTCCGATTTTAAATTAAGTCTTTTGCTTGACTTTGGTAGACTTTCCATCAATGGGTCTGTAGGAAGATGATTAACAGAACTAAGATTAATTGATTCTAAACCTATTCTTTTAAAATTATTTAATCCTGCGTGTGCGGGCCACTCAATTGTAAAAGGACTTTCAATCTTTGAATTGTTCAGTTTATGTCGCGGAATTTCATCTTGATTCAAAAAAACAACAACAAAAGGTTCATAAGAAATTAGACCGACGAGAAAATCTGCAAAATGACTTATATCATGATAATAGTCGATTGATTCTAATTCTGATTTTGCTCCGTGAGTTTTATGCGTTTTGTACTGAACATACCTATTGTTAGTTCCCGCCATATTTGGAGTTTTCAGTTGTAGTGTATGCCCATTGACCTTTAAATCTATTACATTATCTCCTCCCATTTGAAAAACTTCAAATTCATTCTCGGTCAAGATAAACTTAAAAACAGCTTCAAAAGCGTGTCCTTTAATAGTTCTAAAAACAGGAGAGTTTTCGGCAATTAAAGCATCAAATTCTGCCGCCGTAAGTTGTAAAGAATCTAATAATGCTGACAGCTTTATTTCTTCGGACAAACTTGTTACATCCTCTACACTAAATTTCTCTTGCAGTCCCTTTATAATTTCTGAGATTCGCCCTGTACCGTATAAAAACTTATTCATTTTCAAAAAATTGCTGTAATGTTGTTTCCAAAGCATTAGCAATTTTTTCGATGTTGATCAAAGTGATGTTTTTTTCGGCTCGTTCAATCATTCCAATATAAGTTCTATGCAGATTAGCCTGATCGGCTAATTGCTCTTGCGAGAGACCTTTTTTCATTCTTAGTTCTCTAACTCTATTCCCAAACTTTATTAATATTTCAGACTTCAAATCAATTGCTAATTAAAGTATGCTAACTTAGATCGAATAATTTCCAGCCGCAACATACTATAGTTAGCACATAAATCCCAACAAAAACTCACATTTTTAGAGTAGAGGATTTATTGTGAAAATAAAATCCGAAAAAAACTGCTGAATTCCTCCGTAATACGGACTATTCTCCATAATTTTAGGATATCAATAGGGCTAACCTAAAATTGTGAATTATGAAAGTATTATACGCCAGAGTTTCGTCTATCGAGCAAAAGACAGACAGACAAAAAGTAACAGAGAACGAATTTGATTTAGTTGTTGAAGATAAATGTTCCGGAGCAATTCCATTTTTTGAAAGAGAAGGTGGAAAGGAAATTAAAAAATTGCTCGACGAAGGAATTTTGAAAAATTTATCTGTATGGCAGATTGATAGGCTTGGTAGAGATTTGCGCGACATCATCAATACTATTCATTACTTCAACGAAAAAAAAGTATCTATACATTTTATGTCGCAAGGATTAGTAACGCTGGATCCACAAGGGCAAGAAAATCCAATATCAAAAATGATGATTTCAATTTTGGGTGTTGTGGGCGAAATGGAAAGAAATCAAATCAAGGAAAGACAACGCGAAGGGATTAGGATTGCGAAGATGAAAGGTTCTTATAACGGTCGCAAAAAAGGAACGAGCGAAGATGTATTGACTTTCCTTAACAAAGAGAAAAATAAGAAAGCAGTCGAGTATATCAAGAAGAACTATAAAAATACTGAAATCGCAAAAATTACAGGTCTCCACATAAACACGCTTTCAAAGATAAAAGCGTGTTTAAAGAAGATTGAAAGCAATTAAATTGAACTAAATCACATTAAATCGTAATTCGATTTAATGTGATTAATCTTTGATTAACTTTTGAGTATAAGAACCTGCAGAAGTTGATACTTTCAAAAGATAGATTCCGCGCTCTAAACTCTCGATATTTAATACCTCATCAATTTTGGTTTGCTGATAAACGGTTTTGCCAATTATATCTATAATCGAAAGTTCAATAATTTCATTTTTAGACTTTATGTACAATATTCCTTTCGACGGGTTCGGATAAACTTTAATATTTGATTTTTCAAATGAGCCAGTTGATAATGGCGCATTTTTAACCAAACGAATTGCAAGTCCGTCATAACGATAATTTGGAATTAAACTCGATGATTTTCCTTGTGTTGAACAACTAAATGTAACAGAATAAGAAGCGTTTTGCCACCCTCCACCTGTGTATGTAGATGCAGTCCAAAAATATGCTCCTTGATTGATGTCGTTGTAAGTGGCATATCCCCCATTAGAATTATTGTGTATTGCCCGCCCACTTGGAATTACATTGAAGTTATAGAGATTATTAGCAAAATTGATTGTACAATTCCAAGATGTGCTAGCGTTTGTCTTTACTAAAGTTGGATTGCTGTTAGAACCTGTCGCAGCTCTCAAAGTATTCCATTCTTCAATAGTCGGTATATGCCAACCTGCAGGCGCTAATCCTCGTGTATCATTAACTGCATACCAAGAATAAAGTCTTCCAAGATTGGGCACATTTAAAGAATTGTGGTCATAATTGAAATATCTTCCTTGCGTTGGTGTTGCATATAAGGGCGATTGATAAGGAATACTGTCACCGTTTTGATAATGCGTAACTCGAAGATTTGCAGTTGTCCACTCTTGCGAACCTATAATTACAGAAGGATAAAAATTCCCGTCAATATCTGTAACTCCTGTTCCTGCTGTTTGAGATTGCGCAACCTGTGAAATCAAAAGCCCCAAACCAAGTAAAAATCTATTCATTTGATTGTTATTTAAAATTTTAACAAACATACGAATAAAATTATATTCTAATCATATATGATTAGATAAATCATTGATGATTAGCGGAATTTTACAGTCTTAATTTAGACTGTTACTCATTGATTTACACAAAGGATAAAGAATACCTCATCGAATTTGGCAAGAATTTAAAGATGCTTCGGGAACAAAAAGGATTTTCACAAGAAGAACTCGCAAATCTTGCTGAAGTATCATTGCCCCAAATTACGAGAATTGAAAGAGGTGTTGTTAATCCAACGATTTGCACTATAAAGTCGTTAGCTTCTGGTTTAAACGTAGAAATATCGATACTTTTTCAATTCAAATACAGCTAGTTAGAGATAATTGGTACATTTGCGTTAAAAAAATATGGATAAACTAAAAATTGATTTAGAAAATTGCTTTGGTATTGGCAAACTTGAGCATGAATTTGACTTTAAAGGAAGTAATTCAAATACAGCAGTTATCTATGCAACGAATGGTACAATGAAAACTTCATTTGCCAGAACGTTTGATTTGATTTCAAAAGGAGACCCAAAAAATCTGCCATGTGACCGCGTTCACACACATCGTAAATCAAAATTTGAAATTTTTGCAGATTTGAATCCAGTAAATCCACAAGACATACTGGTTATCAATGCTGAAGACAATGGATTTGACGCATCTCATAAAATATCAAACTTTCTCGCAAGTAAGGAACTAAAAGCTGAATACGATAAAATTTATTCAGAATTAGAAAATCTTAAATCCGATTATTTAAAAAAGCTAAAGATTGTTTCTAAAAGTAATGATTGTGAAGGTGAGATGACGAATAGTTTTTCAGATACAGCTGCCAAAAATTTTTTTGAAATTATTACTAACGAATCGACACATCTCAATGATTCTTTACCAAAATATACATTTAAACACAATGATGTTTTTGACAAAAAAAATGCGGTAAAAAAGTTTTTAGATACAAATCAAACTTTATTAGATCAATATATTAGTGACTATACAAATTTGCTTGCAAAGTCGAAATTTTTTAAACAGTCAAATAATTCTTTCGGCACTTATCAAGCAAATGAAATTCTTAAATCAATAGAAGATAATTCGTTCTTTGATGCAGGACACAAGTTCGTTTTAGAAGATGGAACGGAAATAACCACCTCTGAAGATTTGAAAACGATAGTTCAGGAAGAAATAGCTAAAATCTTAAGCGATGAAAAATTACAAAAAGGATTCGAGAAGATTGATAAAGCAATTGGTAATAACTCAGAGTTGCGCCTATTTAAAAAAGTGATTGAAAAAGATCATTTGTTATTAGTTGAGCTAAAAGATTATGATGGATTTCAGAAAAAAGTATGGCATAGTTATATGTTTGAACTTAAAGATGACACCTCTGATTTAGCCAATGAATATCTTAAAAGAAAAACAGATTTAGAAAGAATCATATCAGAAGCAAAAAAAGAGTTCTTACTTTGGAACTCCATTGTTCAGACATTCAATTCACGATTCATTTTTGTTCCTTTCAAGGTCATATTAGCGAATCAAGAAGATATAATTTTAAAGCAGGAAACTGCTAACCTAGAATTTGAATATCTAGAGCATAACGAAAGTCCAGTTAAACAAAAAAAAGATAATCTTCTAAATATTTTAAGTAAGGGAGAGCAACGAGCATATTTTATTTTACAATTTCTTTTCGAGATTGAATCAAGAAAACATGCTTCTTCAACGCAATTAATAGTTTTTGATGATATAGCAGATTCGTTCGATTACAAGAATAAGTTTGCTGTCCTGGAATACATTCGCGACTTACACAATTCTACCAAATTTAGGCTCATTGTTTTAACTCACAATTTCGATTTTTATAGAACAATTGCTTCCCGTCTTTACCTGCCTCGAGAAATTGTTTTCATGGCAACCAAAGCTGATGACAAAACTGTAAATCTTCACTCTGGGGAATATCGAAACGACATCTTTCCATACTTTGTCAGAAATATCAGCAATCAAAGATTCTTTATTAGCTTAATCGCTTTTGTTAGAAATATAGTTGAATATACCGATTCAAAAAAATGTCAAGATTACTTAACATTGACCAGTTGTTTACACCTCAAATCAGATAGTCAGAGTTTTTTAGCAGATGATATTTTCAATATTTATAAAGCGAGAATTACAAAAGCTAATGGAAAAACAATTCTTTTTGGAACTGAAAAATTAGTTGATTTAATCTTCAATACGGCTAATGAAATTTGTGGTGAAAATAACATAAATGAAATTGAGTTACAGAATAAAATTGTCTTAGCCATAGCGGTAAGATTAAAAGCTGAAGAGTATCTCATCAAAAAACTTCCCGAAATTGATTTGTCAATTATTGACAGCAATCAAACAAACGAATTATTTCAAGCTTACAAAGCTAAATTTCCAAATAGCGAAGCGGTTAAAGTTGTAGATAAAGTAAATCTTATGACTCCCGAAAACATTCACGTAAATGCCTTTATGTTTGAACCGTTAATTGATATGTCGATAAATCACTTGAAAAGTTTGTATAACGAAACGAGCACATTGAATTAAGCCATAAAAATCATATATGACAAAAGAATTAGCTATTCAAATTGCAGAATTAATTAATGAAAGAAATGAACTTTCTGTTAATTACGACGATGAAAAAGTTTTAGCTAGTCAAGACAATTACTCATATTTATTAGATTCAGAAGATTTAATCGCTTGCGCAGAAAGCAAAAAGGTTCAGTGGTATCAATGGGAAATTTGCCACGTTTCCGTTGCAAAAAAATACGAAGGAAAAGGATACGGTACAAAAGTTTTAAAACTGGCCGAGATAAAAGCAAAAAATGGAAATGCTCGAATTTTACAATCAACAATTAGGTCGAACAATGTGAGCAGTATTCGTCTTTTTGAAAACAACAATTATAAACGAGTAAATGACTTTTACAACAAAAAAACAAATAACTTGGTTTACGTCTTTCAAAAAGTTTTAAGTTCCCAAGAATAAAGAATATTCTACCTGATAAAAAGAAAATCTTCGCTGACTTTCTCTATATCTGCATCTAACCTATCAGACAAAAATTCGTTTACATAATGTTCCGTTGTCGAGATATTTGTATGCCCTAAACTTTTTGAGATTGTGTAAATATCTTTGTCAGTAGTTTCTATCATCAAACTGGTGTATGAGTGTCGTGCTAAATGGCTGGTAAGTTTAGTGCTGATATTACAGATTTCCTGCACTTTTTTTAACTGCTTGTTGTAATACGCAGTTTTCGAGGAAAGTTGATTGTATTGATACGGAGATAAAATATGCTTCTGTGCTGTAAATTCCACATCGGCAAAAACTTTATCGTCCAGTATTGGAAATACAAATTTCTTTGGATGCAACTGTGCATATTTTACAATTTCCAAAACAAGAACTACTCTTATTTTGCCTCTCATCATACGCATTAAATCAAGCCAGCCATTAAATAACTTTTCGAGTTCCTTAACTCTTGCAATATTCTTCTCGCTTTTGGACTCAATGATACTTAAATATTCCGTCCTGTGCGTGTTGGCAATGCTCTCGTAATGTGACTCAATCTCACTATAAGTCATACTATATTTCTGACTTCCATGATTAAAGTTGTATTTTGTGTTCACAATTTTAGACCCATTTGGCAAATAGTCCGCTATTTTCAAAAGAATAATGAAATTTAATGCAACTCTGTGTTTTGTTTTGGTCTTAAACTGATTGATTATTATTTCGCCGCTAACGAGATTTCCCCAACGTAAAGTCATTAAATCACTAATACGAAGTCCTTGGGCAAATATTTGAAATAGAAAATAATTTCTGTAATGATAAAGTGAATTGTCTTTGTCGATTTTCGCTTTGAAAATTAGTTCTATGTCTTTTCTCCCGAGCGTCCTTTTATCTACGGGATCTGATTTCTTATTAAGCGTTATAAATGGATTTTTAGTTGGTACAAACTTGTCGAGTTCGACTGCTTTATTATAAATCGCCTTGACTGTTTTAATATACTTTAAGACTGAATTTGTCGCCAAACCTTGTCCGAGTAAGTAGGTTTCAAAATCACGCATTATAGACGCACTCAAATCTTTGAATTTGATTTGAAGCAGTTTATTTTCCTTCAGAAAATTAGACAGATGATAATAACTCGTCTTATATGCTTTGTATGACCCAATTTCTTTGCGAGTTTGCAAATACGATAAATGGCTATTGAAAAAGTCAATAAAAGTTTCGTCTGCTAACTCTGGTATTATCGGAATTGGTGTTTCGTCAGAACGGTCTTTTAACTTCAGTTCGTTAATCTTTTGCTCGATGGTCGAGTTGATTTCTTCGTGTTCAGGAAAAGTGCTACTGACCGCACCGCTTTTTAACCAGAACTTTGTCTTCATTGAAATTCCGAGTGTGAAATATTCAGACTTCCTATTCTCTGTCCGTCTGATTTGAATAGAGCCGAAATTATCCGAAGCATACTTCTTTTTTAAACACGGAGTATAAGTTATCTTCATCTTTATTAAATTACATCAAATCAAATGTAGTGTAAAACAAGTGTAAAACAATATTTCCTCACAAAATTTTTATTAAAACATAAGTATATTGATTATAAATGTTTTAAATTTGTACAGACAAACAAAAGGGGAACTGGAGGTACCACAAAAAAACCCGAACAATTTGTTCGGGTTTTTTTATTTTTACAATTTAATGATTGTTTTCATTTCTTCTTTTAAATCTAAAAAACATGATTTATATATTATTATCAGTTATCATTTTACTACTTATACTTATTGGTTTTCTTTCTGTAAATCTGTCCCGTTCGCTAAAAGAAAGAAAATCTCTAAAAGAGGATTTTTCTTTACTCGAAATGAAAGTAAACAATCTCCAACTTGATAATTTGGAAGCAAAACTCAATCCACATCTTTTTAAAAACATTCTAAATTCTATTCAGTCGCATGCGTATCAAACTTATTTTTCATTGAATAAGCTTGCAAATGTTTTGGATTACATCTTATATGAAAGTCAGAAGAAATTTGTTTCACCAAAAGAAGAAATCGAATTTGCACTGAATCTTATCGAAATCAATAAAACGAAAATCAGTCCGTTATTTGAATTGAAAGTAAAAACCAAAATCGATGAAAACGAAAAGTTATATGAACAAAATTTATTAGCTCCTTTAATTTCGGTTGATTTAATAGAAAATGCCTTTAAACATGCAGACATACAAAGTTCTGATGCATTTATTTCTATAGTTTTTGAATTTAAAGACAATTGCTTTTATCTGACTGTTTCCAATAAAATTTCTGATAAAAATGCTTTAAAAAAAGAGCGAAGCGGTATTGGAACGACAACTTTGGAACAACGACTAAATATTATCTATAAAAATAATTTCAAACTTGATAAATTTGTAGAGAAAGACGTTTATATTGCTCACTTAAAAATTAATTTGCTTGACTACAAAACTCAAATGTCTGTTATTGGATGATGAAATTCCCGGTTTGACGTATTTGAAAATGCTTTGCGAACAAATTCCGGAACTGGAAATTGTAAAAGCATTCAATAATCCCGAAAAACTGCTTACGGAAATTTCTAATCTAGATTTTGATTTATGCATTACCGACATTGAAATGCCCAAAATAAGCGGAATGGAACTCGCCGGAGTTTTACAAAACAAGCTGATTATATTTACTACAGCATACAAAGATTATGCTGTTGAAGCATTTAATATTGATGCTGTTGACTACATCACAAAACCTTTTACTAAAGAACGATTGCAAAAAGCAGTTCTAAAAGCTTTGGAACAATGCAGTAAACCAACTTTAGTTCAAAAACATGTTCATTTAAATACTGACAAGGGAAAATCTTTATTGTATCTTCATCAAATTCAATACATAAAAACCGCTTTAAGTGATAGTAGAGACAAAGAAGTGACTTTGTCTAACAATACAATTATAATATTGAAAAACATCAGTTTTAATTCGCTAATTGATTTATTACCTAAATCAGATTTTTGCAGAGTAAATAAAAAAGAAATTATTGCCATCAAAGCTGTCAAATTTTTTAATCATAATGAAATCACGCTTCATTATCAAAAAGAAGGAAAATTCATAACACTAAACTTAAATCAAACCTACCGAAATGACTTTTTAGCATTACTAAAAACATAACTTATTACAAAGTTTTTCATTCTTGTTACATTTCAAAGAAATCTTCTTTTACTTTACTTTATGACTGAAGTTTAATTTGTGAAATTTGGCTCATATTTCAAAAACAACGCTATGAAAAATTTCAAAAACTCCTTTTTTTATATTGCTATTATTGGCGGATTTTCTGCTTTGACTTATTGGATAATTCAAAAAGGAAAAACGCTTGAAATAAAAGACAATATAGTTTCAAATCAAACAGGAAATGGTCATTGGAGCGATTTTATCGATGCCATGACACATAATCTGCAACATCCATTATCAATACTTTTAGTTCAAATCATAACTATAATTCTGGTAGCGCGATTTTTTGGTTGGATTTGTAGAAAAATAGGTCAGCCTTCAGTTGTTGGTGAAATCATCGCCGGTATCGTTTTAGGTCCGTCACTTGTTGGAATGTATTTTCCTGAATTCTCAGCAGCTTTATTTCCGCAAGGTTCATTAGGAAATTTACAATTTTTAAGTCAGTTCGGGCTAATACTTTTCATGTTTGTTATTGGCATGGAGCTGGATTTAAAAGTTTTGAGAAACAAAGCGCATGATGCTGTAGTGATAAGTCATGCCAGTATTGTCATTCCATTTGCTTTAGGATTAGGATTAGCTTACTACATTTACCATTCTTTTGCTCCAACAGGTGTTGAATTTGCATCATTTGGATTGTTTATGGGAATTGCGATGAGCATCACTGCTTTTCCTGTTTTAGCCAGAATTGTCCAGGAACGAGGAATCCACAAAACAAAATTGGGAAGTGTTGTCATTACTTGTGCCGCTGCAGACGACATTACGGCTTGGTGTATTTTAGCAGCAGTTATTGCCATTGTAAAAGCAGGTTCGTTTACCAGTTCATTATATGTAATTTCATTAGCAATTGTTTATGTTATAATAATGCTGAAAGTGGTTCGTCCTTTCTTAAAAAGAGTTGGCGATTTAAACAGTACCCGAGAAAGTTTAAGCAAACCTGTTGTTGCCATTTTCTTTCTGACTTTACTTTTTTCTGCTTATGCTTCAGAAATTATAGGAATCCATGCTTTGTTCGGAGCTTTTTTGGCTGGTGCTATTATGCCGGAAAACAATAAATTCCGAAATATTTTCATAGAAAAAGTAGAAGATGTTTCACTTATAATTCTTCTTCCTCTATTTTTTGTTTTCACCGGATTAAGAACCCAAATTGGTTTGCTTGATGATGCCAATTTATGGAAAGTAACCGGATTGATTATTTTAGTCGCCGTTACCGGAAAATTTGTTGGTAGTGCATTGGCTGCAAGATTTGTTGGAAACAACTGGAAAGACAGTTTGTCAATCGGTGCCTTGATGAATACGCGAGGATTGATGGAATTGGTTGTTTTAAATATCGGATATGATTTAGGTGTTTTGTCAACCGAAATTTTCACGATGATGGTTATCATGGCTTTGGTTACGACTTTTATGACCGGACCGGCATTAGACATTATCAATTACTTTTTCAAAGAAAAACCGACTTACATTCCTGAAGAAATTGCCGGTAAAAGCAAATACAAGATTCTGATTTCTTTTGCCACTCCTGAAAAAGGAAAAACACTCCTGAAAATGGCTAATAGTTTAGTAAAAAAACAACCCGTAAATTCATCGGTTACTGCCATGCATCTTTCTTTGAGTTCTGAATTGCATTCGTTTGACATAAAAGATTATGAAAAAGAAACCTTCATGCCAATCATTTCAGAATCTGAAAATTTAGAGCAAAAAGTAACCACGCTTTTTAAAGTTACAAACGATATCGATTCAGATATAATTGCCACTGCTAATCAAGGAGAATTTGATTTGGTATTGATTGGTTTAGGACAATCTATTTTTGACGGAACATTACTTGGAAGGATACTAGGTTTTACAACCCGAATTATAAATCCTGATCGATTTATAGACAAAATAACCGGAAAAGAAGGTTTGTTTGAAAATTCGCCTTTTGATGAACGAACCAGACAAATCATTACAAACAGCAAAATGCACGTGGGAATTTTGGTTGATAAAGAATTGGATGAAATCAACCGAGTTTTTATTCCCTTTTTCAGTAAAGAAGACTTTTTTCTAATCGAATTTGCTCAAAAATTAATTCACAATAATGGGTCGCAAGTTATTATTCTGGATGCTTTTGGAGAAATAAAAAACAATCCTGAAATTCAGGAAAGTATCCGTTCTATTGAGCAAATTGCACCAAATCATATTATGGTAAGCAACGAACGTACTATTAAAAAAGACTTTTTAGAACAACAGGATTTGATGATTATCAGTTTGGAAAGTTGGAAAAAGCAAATTGACTCACACAGCGTTTGGCTTAATAATAGTCCTTCAACATTAATAGTCAAACCACAGATATAATAAATAAAAAAAGCCGTTTCATGTAAAATTTGAAACGGCTTTTTTTATTATAACTGTTCTTTAATAATGGTTTCCCACTTTTGTATGATTTCCAGTTCGTTTGCTATGAGTAAACTCTTTCCTCTTTCATAAAATTTTATAAAAGTATCTTGTTTAGTTTTATCAAATGGATTTAATTGTAATTCTAATTTGTTTATTGCTTTTGTATTGTCTTCGCTTTTAACAATAGTACAAGTTTTATAATCTTTCAGGTAAAAAGCTTGGTATGAATCGATTTCTTGTGTATTGTTTGAAAAATAAAGCATTTTGTTTGTAGTGTCAATAGCTATTCCTATTTGGTTCCAAAATTCGTGTTGATGAACTGAACCATTATTTTTTTGAACATAATTGGTAAGAGTTTGCATTTTTATTTTACGTTTTTCGGCACTTTTTTTTGCCATAAGTACAAAAGGTAATGCACAAAATAACACTAAAATTAAGCCTATAATTGTTGTTGATGTATCCATTTTTATTTTTTAGTTTATGATATAAATTAATTGTTTCCAACTGAAAATTCTATTTCGGTTGGAAAAATGAGAAACGATAATAATTTATATTAAATCACCAATGATAATGAAACGGAAATAACATCTGTTTTTGCAGTGAGCAAAATAGATTGTTATTCGAATGCAGTGTGTAGTTGTTATAAAGTACGTTAAATAAACGTTCGATTGTTTTTGAATAGGTGGTAAAAGCAGCATTTGAGAATATTTTTACCGAATTACTTGCATTGCTTTTAACCAGTTGAAAAACATTTGAATTTCTCGTTGAAAAAGAAAAAGATGTTGCGTCAATTGATTTTATCTTTTCATCATCAGGAAGTTTTTCCGGATTGGAATAGCTGTAAATAGTTTTTTTAACAGCACTATCATTACTCCATGAAGAATAGAGTAATAGTGATACTATTGATAACAGAATTATTTGAAATGCCTTTTTCACTAAACAAAAGTAATGTTTTCAAAAGGATAAAGCCAATCTTTGATTTAATAGAATATGATTAAGCATAAAAAAACCGAACATTTGTTCGGTTTTAGTTGTTTGTTATCTCATTTTGTTTAGCTTTTTTTCGGTGTCAATAATATCTTCTTCAAGCTGTTTTATTTTTAATTGTTGCTTGCTTACTTTGATATTTTCTTTTTCTATTTCAACCGGAGTGAGCTTGCCTTTAGCTTTGTTTTTAGCAAATTTAGTTTCTATTTTATTTAAATCTTTCATTGCTTTAGCACGTTTGTCTTTTAGTTTAAGTAAAGATTTTTCAGTTGAAGCTATTTTTTTCTGTTCTTTTTCAAAGCGTTTCTGCTCTTTTTCTAATTTTTTTTGTTCTTTCTCTAGTTGTTTTTGCTCTTTCTCAGCTTTTTGCTTTTCCTTAAGAGCTTGTTTCTCTTCTTTTAATTTTTTTTCTAATTCAGCTTTTTCATTTAGTTTTTGTTGTTCTAATTCCACTACTTTTACAGAATCAATTACTGTAGTAGGTTGAACTTCTTGAGCATGTATATTTTGAAAACAAAAACCCAAGAATGCTGCAATTACAAATTTTACTTTCATTTGATTATTTTTTAATTACAATTTAATTATACCTTTAACAAGCAAAAAGTAAGCCAAAGGTGTAATTTATACATATAAAAGTATGAATATTTTTTTTAATAACATAATTGTTTTCTTATTTTTTGGATGTGTTTTCTCTTCTTGTCATAAAGAGAAGTCTTTAGAAGAGAAAGGTTTTTTGAGAAAAGTTACTTCTGTTGATTTATCTCCGCAATCAACAACAAAACAAGTAATTTTTCATGAAAATTACACTTTGTCTTATCATGAGAAATATGAACAAGCAGAATGGGTTGCTTATACTTTAAAAAAGGAAAATCTCAAAGGAAATAATTTTGAAAGACCTTTTTTTGTTGAGGATAAAAAAGTAAAAACACGTTCAGCAGATTGGCGTAATTATAAAAATTCAGGATATGATAAAGGACATCTTTGTCCGGCAGGAGATATGAAGTTCTCAAAAAAGGCATTTGATGAAACTTTTTTAACATCCAACATTACTCCTCAACGACATGATTTTAATGAAGGCGTTTGGAACAGGCTAGAGCAGAAGGTGAGATATTGGTCAACCAAATATGGAGAAGTTTATGTAGTAACGGGAGGTGTTTTGCAAGATGGATTGAAAACTATTGGTAAGGAGAAAGTAGCAGTTCCTAATTATTTTTATAAAATTGTTGCCACTAAAACTAAACTTGACGGAAAATTAAAAATGATAGCTTTTCTAATTCCGCATAAAGAAAGTAAACAACCGCTATATACTTTTGTTGTTCCTGTTGATAAAATTGAAGAAATGACAAAGATTGATTTCTTTCCTCAACTGGAAGACCAATTAGAAAATCAATTAGAAAAAAATAAAGATTATAAAGATTGGAGTTTTAATTGATTGAAATTTGCTCTTCGACTGTGCTCAGTGTGACGATTGGAATTTGGAATTTGTTTTTTGGGATTTTTAAAACTACCATTCATTCACTTTATTGGCATCCATTTTTAGGAAAATAAATAACAAAATAGTGAAACCCCAAAGCCCCGAACCACCGTAGGAAAAGAACGGCAATGGAACACCGATGGTTGGAAAAATACCAATTACCATTGCTGTATTTACAAAAAAGTGGATAAATAAGATTGCTGCAACACAATAACCATAGACTCGACTGAATTTTGTTTTTTGTCGTTCAGAAAGATAAATAATCCTCATAATTAGCCCAACAAACATTAAAATGATGATTATAGAGCCAACAAAACCCCATTCTTCACCAACAGTGGTAAAAATATAATCGGTATGTTGTTCCGGTACAAATCCGCCTTTGGTTTGTGTTCCTTCCAAATATCCTTTCCCAAACCATCCGCCGGAACCAATAGCAATTTCTGATTGGTTTGTATTGTATCCAACACCTTTTAAGTCAACTTCTTTTCCTAATAAAATATTGAAACGATCACGATGATGTTGTTTAAATACATTGTCAAAAACGTAGTCGACAGAAAAAACAAATCCTGAAATTACTATAAATATAATTGTACTTAAAATCCAATTTCGATCAATAAGTCGGCTTCTAAAATAAATCAATAGGGTAATGACCGAAGTAATTATCATTATTACATAAGGTTCTAAAATAAGTGCTGCCACAAAGAGTAATATGGCTATAAAGCCTGTCCAAATGTACCAAGCAGGTAAACCTTCTCGGTATAGAACTAATATTAGAAAGGTATAAATTAGAGCACTTCCCGGATCGTTTGGGGCAATCAATAAAACAGGAAAGATAATTATTCCCAAAGCTTGTATTTGTCTTTGTGTGTCTTTTAAATTGACTTGAACATCACTTAAATACTTGGCAAGGAGTAATGCTGTTGCTGTTTTGGCGAATTCAGCAGGTTGTAAACTGAAAGAACCAAAAGAATACCAGTTTGTTTGTCCCTTAATTTCTTTTCCAAAGACGAATAAACCCGCCAAAGAGAGTAGTCCTAATACATAAAAAACCCCGGAAAATTTCTCAAAAAATTTAGCGTCAATAGCTAAAATACTAAATATTAAAGGAATAGAAAAAAGGATGAATAAAAATTGCTTTCCGTAAATTTGTGAAACGTCAAAAATAGATGTCTCACCTTCAACAGAAGAAAGAGACGATGAATAAATGTTAAGCCAACCTAGCATCACCATAATGATGTAGATGACAACTGTTATCCAATCTAAATTGTTTGTTACACTTTGATTTTTCATGACAAAAATTACTCAGCTGTTTGTTGTGGTTCGGTAACATTAACCTCGTCTTCTTTTTTCATTTCGGATTTGGGTAAAATATCCACACTTCTCTTTATTAAGGTATCAATTACAGGTTTTGCAATGTATTTGTTGTACTCAGGAATCAAGCTTCCTTCCAACATACGTTTTTCTAAATCTTTTCGTGTAATTTTCTTTTTGATGTATTTTTCAATCATCAAAGAAGTAATTGGTCCGGCCCAACGAGCACCCCAATATCCGTTTTCTACAAAAACAGCAATCGCAATTTTTGGATTTTCTCTTGGGGCAAAGGCTACGAAAATGGAGTGGTCTTGTAGTTTAACACGTTTTCCATTTATTTTGGTAAAATTTTCTGCTGTTCCGGTTTTTCCGCAAATTTCAATTCCTTCTACGCCTAAACCTCTTGCAGTACCTAAATTATAAACATCATACAAACCATTGATTACAGGTTCAAAATGCCTTTTATCAATAGTTGTAACATGTTTGGTTCGGTATTTTTTATCAATAGTATCGCCTTTGATAGATTTGATAATGTGAGGTGTGTAATAATAACCTCTATTTGCTACAGCTGCCATCATATTGGCCAATTGTATAGGTGTCATCAAAACTTCTCCTTGACCAATAGAATTAGAAACAATAGTTTTACTGTCCCAACCCCATCCGGGATACATTTTTTTATATGTTTTTGAAGTCGGAACTTTACCGCGTCTTCCTGTTGGTAAATCATATCCCATGAAATTACCCAAACCGAAACTTTCTAAGTGCTTACTCCAGGTATCAACACCATCTGACGGTTTTAAATATTTATTAATGGTTTTCATGTAAACACTTGCAAAGTAGGTGTTGCACGAATTATAATAACCGTTATGTAATTTAGAAAGCCCCGAATCGTGACATTTCATAAATCTTCCACGAGCATAACTAAAACCGTGATGACAAACAAAACCGGTTTCGGTATCAATAACTCCTTCTTGAAGTGCTATCAAGCCTGTTAGGATTTTGAAAGGTGAGCCTGGTGGATATTCAGCGAGTAAACCTCGGTCATAAAGCGGTTTTGCAATAGAATCGTTATATAAAGCGGTATAGTTTTTAGAACGTTTTCTTCCAACCAAAAGTGCGGGATCATAAGAAGGAGCACTTACCAATGCTAAAATTTCACCGGTTTTAGGTTCAATAGCTACAATTCCGCCACGCTTGTTAATCATTAATTCTTCACCATATTTTTGTAATTCGCCATCAATAGAAAGATGAATATCTTTTCCCTGTACAGCAATAGTGTCGTAACGACCTTCTTTGTAGGAACCAATATCGCGATTGAATTTATCTTTTTGAATGTATTTTACACCTTTTATACCTCTTAAAATTTCTTCATAGCTTTCTTCAACACCTTGTTTTCCTATCAAATCACCGGATTTGTAATATTTATTTTTGTTAATGATGTTTTCATTAACCTGAGTGATAAATCCAAAAACATTAGCACCATAATTTACCTGATAATCTCTAAGTGAACGTTTTTGAATATAAAAACCGTCAAATTTTCTTTGTTTCTCTTGAAAAGCAGCATATTCAAGTTTGTTTAATTGCGACAAAAAAACAGAAGGCAGTCTTGGACTATAAACTTTTGCTTTTTCAATTTTTTTAATAAAATCTTCTTTGGTAATACTCAATAAATCACAAAACTCGGTAGTGTCAATGTTTTTAACATCTCTTGGTATAACCATGATATCATAAGACGGTTGGTTTGCTACCAATAATTTTCCGTTTCGATCGTAGACGTAGCCACGTTCGGGATAATCATACTTTATTTTTATAGCGTTATTTTCAGATTTTAATTTGAATGAATCATCTATAATCTGTAAATAAAAGAGCCGAGCAATAAGCAATATTGCTCCAATGAAAATAATTGTTGGTAACAAAGCTTTTCTCATCGTTTGCTTGGCTTAATAATATAAATGATGATTATACTGGTAATTATAGTGAAAATTGTGCTTAAAACGGTTCTTACCAAAATATCCCAAATGAAACTTATTTTAAATATTTCAAGGATAAAAAGTGAAAAGTGATGAATTGTTACAGCAATTAAGATGAATGAAAAACGTTCAGGTGTTAGTGAATCGTTCAGTTTTACAGTTTGATATTCATAACTTAGTCCAAATGAAAATTTAAAAATAGCAGGTCTGAAGTAAGCCAAAATCAAGCAAGATGCAGCATGAACTCCACCCGAATTCCAAAACATATCCATGACTAATCCAAGAAAAAAACTGGCTACCAATAATCCTGTTTTATTTCCGTTTACAGGATAAAGAATAATGAATAAAATATATGGAAAGGGATTTACAAACCCAAATAAATCAATTCGGTTAAAAATAAAAACTTGTGCCAAAAGCAACAAGACAAATCGGGCAATATTCATGATTAATGCGCTATTCATCTTTTTTTCTTTTACTTTCTAGTTGAATGATTTCTTCTCGATCTTTGTTTTTAATAACATAGACATAGCCTAAGTTAGTCATGTCATTAAATAGTTTTATATCAAGAGTATAGTAATTGGTCTCATTATCGATATATACTTTGTCAATGGTTCCAATGCCAATGTTTTCCGGAAAAATATGAGATTGTCCTCCCGTTACAATAGTATCACCTTTTCTAACTCCTGCTAATCGAGGAACGTCTATTAATTGTACAAATCCTGTGCTTTTCCCATTCCAAACCAATGAGCCGAAATGATTTGATTTTTTAATTTTAGCATTGATTTGTGATTTTACATTCAAAATACTGATAACAGTAGCATACCCGGGAGAAACATCGTCAACAATTCCGATAATTCCGGCACTATTGATTACACCCATATCTTGCTTTATGCCATCTTTGGAACCGTTGTTGATTGTTAAGTAGTTTTCTAAAACACTATAGGAATTATGAACTACTTTTGAAATAATAACATCTGTTTTTTTAACGCCTTTTATAGTGTCAACTTCAGGAACTTTGGTAGAATCTTTTTGGTTAAATAGTAAAGCTTTTAGACGTGCATTTTCAAAAGCCAATTCATCATTTTGAGATTTCAGGTTGAAATATTCATTAATGCTGTTTACCTTTTCATAAATACCTCCGGTCAAAAAATTAGCAGAACTGATTACTTTGCTTTTATGGTAAGAGTGAGACTGAATAGTAAGCACCAACGATAACGCCAATAGCAGCAAAAACAGCAATCGATAGCTGTTTTTTATCAGAAAACTAAATATTTGCTGCATTTTTTAAAAGTTATAAAATCTCAAATTCCAAATCCCAATAAATGTAATTATTTATTTCGGAATTTGGAATTTAAAAATTGGAATTTTATTTGATTAGTATGCTTCTAAATTTCGGTATATTTTTTAATGCCATTCCGGTTCCGCGAACAACCGCTCTCAAAGGATCTTCGGCTATGTAAACCGGTAAGTCTGTTTTTTGAGAAATACGCTTGTCCAAACCTCTTAGCATTGATCCACCGCCGGCAAGATAAATACCGGTATTGTAAATATCTGCAGCTAATTCAGGTGGTGTTTGAGAAAGTGTTTCCATAATAGCATCTTCAATACGTTGAATAGATTTGTCCAATGCTTTAGCTATTTCTCTATAAGACACTTCAACTTGTTTTGGTTTTCCGGTTAACAAATCTCGTCCTTGTACTGACATGTCATCCGGTGGTGATTCTAAATCGTCGGTAGCAGCACCAATAGTAATTTTTATTTTTTCAGCGGTACTTTCACCCACAAATAAATTGTGTTGCGTTCTCATGTAATACACAATGTCATTAGTAAAAACGTCACCGGCAATTTTTACCGATTTATCACAAACAATTCCACCAAGAGCAATCACAGCGATTTCGGTTGTTCCACCACCAATATCAACAATCATGTTTCCTTTGGGTTGCATAATGTCGATGCCAATACCAATAGCAGCTGCCATTGGTTCGTGGATAAGATATACTTCTTTTCCGTTTACGCGTTCACAACTTTCTTTTACCGCACGCATTTCCACTTCGGTAATTCCTGATGGAATACAAACAACCATTCGAAGTGCCGGAGTAAACATTTTTTTCTTCAAAGCAGGAATGCTTTTAATGAACATACTAATCATTTTTTCAGAAGCATCAAAGTCAGCGATAACACCGTCTTTTAACGGACGTATGGTTTTGATGTTTTCATGAGTTTTACCTTGCATCATATTGGCTTCTTTTCCTACCGCTATGATTTTGCCTGATATTCTGTCCCGAGCTACAATCGACGGGCTGTCAATTACAACTTTGTCGTTGTGAATAATCAGAGTGTTGGCTGTACCAAGGTCAATCGCTATATCCTCGGTCATGAAATCAAAAAATCCCATACTGCTTTTAAGGGTTTAAACGTTATATATAATTTTTAACGTACAAAGTTAAACAAATTAATGTTTAAAATGACGTGTTCCTGTAAATACCATTGCAACTTTATTTTCGTTGCAGAAATTTATACTCAATTCATCTTTTATGGAACCACCGGGCTGAATAACAGCGGTGATTCCTGCATTACTTGCAATTTCAACACAGTCGGGAAACGGAAAAAAAGCATCACTAGCCATAACAGCTCCGTTCAAGTCAAATCCAAAACTATTTGCCTTTTCAATGGCTTGCTTTAAAGCATCTACACGAGAGGTTTGTCCGGTTCCTGAAGCTACTAAAGTATTGTTTTTTGCCAAAACAATAGTATTTGATTTTGTGTTTTTGCAAATTTTGGAAGCAAACAACAAATCTTCGATTTCCTGCTCAGTTGGGTTACTAATAGTAACGTAATTTAAGTGTGATTTATTGTCTGTAATGTTATTTCTTTCCTGAACCAAAATGCCGTTCAAACAAGTTCTTACATTTGTTTGAGGTAAATTGACATCTTTTTGAACCAAAATAATTCTGTTTTTCTTTTCAGATAAAATAGTAATAGCACTTTCATCAAAACTTGGAGCAATAACTACTTCACAAAAGAGTGAGTTGATTTCAAGAGCTGTTGCTTCGTCGATGTTTCCGTTAGCAATTAAAACACCACCAAAAGCTGATGTAGGATCGCCGGCTAAAGCTGCCAGATAAGCTTCTTTCATTGTAGCTCTTGTGGCCAACCCACAAGCGTTGTTGTGTTTTAATATTGCAAATGTTGGTTCATTCTCTTTAAATTCTAAAATTAAATTTACTGCTGCATCAACATCTAATAAATTATTATATGACAATTCTTTGCCATGTAATTTGGCAAACATAGCATCAAAGTCGCCAAAGAAAAAGCCTTTTTGATGTGGATTTTCGCCATAACGAAGAACTTGTCCTTTTTGCTCGCTAATTTTTAAAACCGTTTCTTCCTGATTTTGGTTGAAATAATTAAAAATAGCCGAATCATAGTGAGAAGAAACATTAAATGCTTTCGTAGCCAATTGTCTTCTTTGTTCCAAAGTCGTAGCGCCATTGCTATCAGTTATCATTCCTAAAAATAAGTCATATTCATTTACTGATGCCACGATAACGGTGTCTTTGAAGTTTTTGGCTGCTGCACGAATTAATGAAATTCCACCTATATCAATTTTTTCAATAATATCAGCTTCATTTGCTCCCGAAGCCACAGTTTTTTCAAACGGATATAAATCAACGATGACCAAGTCGATTTGAGGGATTTCAAATGTTGTCATTTGTTCTACATCGTTCGGGTTGTCCTGACGATTTAAAATTCCTCCAAAAACTTTTGGATGAAGTGTTTTTACTCTTCCGCCAAGAATAGAAGGATAAGATGTTACTTCTTCTACCGGAACTACCGGAATTCCTAAGTTGTTGATAAATTCTTCTGTTCCGCCGGTAGAATAAATCGTTACATTTTGCTCGTGCAATTTGCGAACAATTGGCTCCAAACCATCCTTGGAAAAGACGGAAATCAGCGCTGAATTAATGTTTTTTGTTGTGTTCATTGTGTGTTGTGTTGAGAATGTCTTCTAATAGTTAGATTTAAGCGCACAAAAGTAGTTTTTTTACAGCCAAAATTCAAACAAGAAGTGTAACAATATTTTATTTTTTGACACAAATAATTGTGTTCATAAAATATTAGCTATTTCGCTAAAATTTATTGAAATTTACAATCCTCAAAAAAAGACATACATGCTACTTTATATTCGGTTAATCAAAGAAAGTTTTGCTTTTGCCATGAACGCATTGCGAAACAATAAACTCAGAACCATGCTGTCGCTTCTTGGTGTAACCATAGGTATTTTTTCTATCATTGCAGTTTTGGCTGCTGTTGATTCTTTGGACAGAAAAATCAAGGCAGACATGAGTACACTTGATAAAAACACGATGTACCTTACCAGTGTGTCTTTTGGACCAAGTGATATTCCACGTTGGAAAAGAGAACAGTTTCCCGAAGTCAGTTATGAGGAATATCAATATTTAAAATCGGCATTAAAGAACGTTGAGAATTCGTGTTTTCAGTTTTTTTCGGCACCACAAAATGTAAAATATGAATCAAAAACGGTTTCGAGCATTAATGTTGTTCCTGTAACTTATGAATTTGCCGATATTCAGCGTTTGGAAATTAACCAAGGAAGATTTTTTACTGAGTCAGAATCAAATGCAGCCAGTCAGGTTGTGGTTCTAGGGCATGATATAGCTGAGAGTTTGTTTGAAGGATTTGATCCAATCGGTAAACAAGTCCGAATGTATGGTCAGCGTTTTACCGTTATTGGTGTGACCAAAAAGAAAGGACAAACTATGGGTTTGGGTGATAGTGATGACAATTCAGCATTTTTTCCGTCTAATTTTTTGAGGAAATTATATGGAGATAACAATCAAAATGTGTTGCCTGTAATTGTGATTAAACCGGAAAAAGGCGTTGATATTCCCGCATTGAAAAATGAAATTTCACAAAAACTACGTAGTTATCGTGGCGTAAAACAAGGAGAAATAGACAACTTCTTTGTTAATATTTTATCCGGTTTTACCGAAATGATTGACCAACTTATAGGAAGTTTAAAACTTGGAGGATGGATAATTTCAGGCTTTTCGCTGTTGGTTGGTGGTTTTGGAATAGCCAACATCATGTTTGTTTCGGTAAAAGAGCGAACCAACCTTATAGGAATTCAAAAATCACTCGGTGCCAAAAATAAATTTATCCTTTTCCAATTCCTTTTCGAAGCTATTATTTTATGTGTGATTGGCGGAGCAATAGGATTGTTGCTGGTTTGGGTTATCGCAATGGTATTGACCAAAGTGCTGGATTTTGAATTTGTTCTTAGCTTTGGAAATATTCTTTTAGGAACCAGTTTAGCGGCAATTATAGGTCTTATTTCAGGAATTTTACCGGCTGTTTCTGCATCCAAACTCGATCCGGTAGAAGCTATTCGAAGTGGAATGTAGTTTTTTGAGCGAAGCTGTAGGCACTTTGTTATCCATATTCCCGCTTTTTGCAGTATCTTTTTATAAATAAAAAAGGATACTTGCTTCAATCGGGGTTAACGGAGAAACTTTTTTCCTTTGGGAGTTTTTTAGTCTTTAATTATTTTAAAGAAACTTTTTTCCTTTTGATTTTCTATAGAAACAAAATAGATTCCCTTAGGTAAAGCCGATAAATCAATTGAATTAGGAAGTGCTTCAAACGAATATCTTTCGATTTTTTGTCCAAAAGCATTACTGATTTCTAGATGACCGGATACAAGATTTCTTTCTGAAGAAATATTTACCAAATCTTTCGTTGGATTTGGCCATAAACTGATATTGCTTTTTGAATTGGATTGAGTTTTCAAATGCATAGAAGAGTAAATCGCTTGATTTCCGTTTACATCCGTTAAAGTCATCATCATTAATTCGTTAACTTCGGTCATGGAATAACTAAGTGTTTTAGTTTCTTGCGGATTTAGATTAAAAAAGAATGAAGCATAAAAGCTATCAATAACATCATTGTTACTATTTTGACATGTTATTAATGTAGCACTTGCTCCTAAATAGGAAAAAGTTGTTTCATTATTGCTAAAAGTGATAGCTTCAGACATTACAGTATTACAAACTGCGGTATAAATAATATATGTATTTCCGGATGGATTAAAGTTAAGTTGAATATAAGGTAAAGTAGCATCAGATGTTGGTGGAAAATAACTGTTTCCATTCATAATCAATTCTGTCAGATACCAGTTACTTTGTATTAAATCTTGGTTTTGAGAAAATGATTTGCCTATTCCTAAAAAAAGGGAAAAGAAACATAATATTGGTTTTCTAAAATTGAAATTCATAATGTTTCCGTTTATTACGGTTGATTGACAAATTGGTAGATGTTCATTTGTAAATGTTTGCAAAAGATTGTTTCTTAACAAATATAAATAAAAAACACAAAGCATTGCTTTGTGTTTTTTATACGTTTTGTAAAGTAAAAACTATCGAACCGATTGATTTAGAATTAAATCGATATACAAATTGATTTTGTTTTTTAACTCTTTTCTGTGGGCAATAAAATCAAGAAAACCATGATCCAAAACGAATTCTGCGGTTTGGAAACCTTCCGGTAAATCTTTTCCGGTCGTATCACGAACAACGCGTGGTCCGGCAAATCCAATCAATGCGCCCGGTTCCGAGATGTTAATGTCACCCAGCATAGCATAGGAAGCCGTTGTTCCTCCGGTTGTTGGATCGGTACATAATGAAATATACGGGATTTTTGCTTCGGCAAGCTGTGCTAATTTTGCTGAGGTTTTGGCCAATTGCATTAAGGAATAAGCCGCTTCCATCATACGAGCACCACCTGATTTTGAAATCATCACAAACGGAATGTTGTTTTTGATAGAATAGTCGATACCGCGAGCAATTTTCTCTCCAACAACAGCTCCCATAGAACCACCGATAAAAGCAAAATCCATACAGCAAACAACTAAATCTTTTCCTTTTGATTTTCCAACTCCGGTTCTTACAGCGTCGTTCAGACCTGTTTTGCTGATGACATCTTTTAAACGGTCGGAGTATTTTTTAGTATCCACAAAGTGTAATGGATCTTTTGAAGTCATTTTGGCGTCCAATTCTTTGAATTCATTGTTGTCAAACAAAATTTCAAAGTATTCTTTACTGCCGATTCTAACGTGAAAATCATCTTCGGGACTTACCCATAGGTTTTTTGCCAATTCTTCGGTGTCGATGATTTTTCCGGTAGGCGATTTATACCAAAGTCCTTTCGGAACGTCTTTTTTATCTTCTGTCGCAGTTTGAATTCCTTTTTCTTTTCTTTTAAACCAAGCCATAATTTTAATGGATAATGGATAATTGACAACTGATAATTTTATCTATTGTCAATTGTCAATTGTTAATTATAAAGTGTTTACGTTATTTAAGTCAGCAAATGCTTGTTCTAATCTTTTGTTGAAAGTCATTTCTCCTTCACGGATCCATTTTCTTGGATCGTAATGCTTTTTGTTTGGAGCATCAGCTCCGGTTGGATTGCCTATCTGTGTTCTTAAATAGTCAATATTATTCACCATATAATCGCGAATTCCTTCGGTAAAAGCAAATTGTAAATCAGTATCGATGTTCATTTTGATTACACCATAAGAGATTGCTTCTCTGATTTCTTCCAAAGTAGATCCTGAACCTCCGTGAAATACGAAATCTACAGGATTGTGTCCGGTATTGAATTTGTTTTGAACATAATCCTGAGAGTTTTTCAGGATTTTTGGCGTCAATTTTACGTTGCCCGGTTTGTAAACTCCGTGTACATTTCCAAAAGCTGCTGCAATGGTAAATTTTGGTGAAACTTTCATCAACTCTTCATAAGCATAAGCAACTTCTTCGGGTTGAGTGTATAATTTTGAACTGTCAACATCTGAATTATCAACACCGTCTTCTTCACCACCGGTAATTCCTAATTCGATTTCCAAAGTCATTCCCATTTTGCTCATGCGAGCTAAGTATGCTGCACAAATTTCGATGTTTTCGTGCAATGGTTCTTCTGATAAATCAATCATGTGTGAAGAATACAACGGTTTTCCTGTTTCAGCAAAATGTTTTTCTGATGCTTCCAACAGTCCGTCCAACCAAGGTAACAAGTTTTTGGCACAATGGTCTGTATGAAGAATTACAGTTGCACCATAAGCTTCTGCTAAAGTATGAACGTGTTTTGCGCCTGCAATTCCGCCAAGGATAGCTGCTTTTTGACCATCATTTGACAAGCCTTTTCCGGCATTATAAGCGGCACCACCATTTGAAAACTGTATAATAACCGGAGCTTTCAGTTTTGCGGCAGTTTCTAAAACACCATTTATTGTACTTGAACCGATTACGTTTACTGCCGGAAGAGCAAAGCCTTTTTCTTTTGCATAATTAAAAATTGCCTGAACTTCATCTCCAGTTGCAACTCCTGGTTTGATATTGTGCGCCATTGTTTTGTGTTATTTTAAAATTTATAAGATTACAAAAATAATAATTTCTGATTTTAGAAAGGATAATTTATTCCAATATTTAAAACCGATTTGTCGAAGCGCATTTCTTTTAGCCATTTTTGGTTTTCAGGTCTTGCCGGATTGTAGGTTTTGAAACCAAAATCCAATCGGACGATGAAAAAATTAAAATCATATCGGAATCCAAATCCTGTTCCTACCGCCAAATCTTTTAAAGAGCTTAAATCTTTGAATTTGTTTTCTTCGGCTATAGTATTGTCCAACACGTTCCAAATGTTTCCAACATCAGAAAATAAAGCTCCGTTTAATTTTTGGAAAATATTAAAACGGTATTCAGCACTCAGGGCAATTTTCATGTTGGCTTCGTTAAAGTCCAAAACACCACCGCTTGAACCCGGACCGAGACTGTAGGATTGCCATGCACGATTATCATTCGAACCGCCGCCAAAATAACTTCGAGAGAACGGAATATCATTTGAATTACCATATGGAATAGCAATTCCAAAGAAACTTCTCATGGCAAAAACACTTCGTTTGAATAAACTCCAATGTTTGATATATTCAAATTCTGATTTTATGTATTGTGAAAACTCAACATCAAAGATTTTGTTTGCACCATTTTGACTTTTCAGTTGTTTTGAAGCTCTTGCGATGATTGATAATAAGTTTCCGGCCGATTCTAATTTTGCTTTGAATACATAAAAATCATTATCGGTTAAATCTCTTTTAGAGGTTTTTGAAAAAGCAATGTTGGAAGCAAAAATCAGATTGTTCTCCACCAAACGTGCTTGGCGTTCTATAATACTGGCAAGTGATTTTGCATCGGCAGGAGTGACGTCGATAGTAGGATTTGGTCCAAAGACATCATTGTAGAAACCAAAAACACCATCTTCAATAATCAGATTACCGTTATCGTTTAGATAATCAGGATTTACGGGATAATTGTCGGCTATTTCATTTAAAGCATTATAGGACGAACGATAAATATTGAAATAATTTGACGGATTCAGATTTTTCACGAACTGAATGTTGATTAAATCCAATTTGATAGTAGTATTTCTTTTTGGAGTCCAATTGTATGAAAACGAACTGGTAAAGTTTTGTTTGTCCAAACCTACATTACGTTGTTTCGCATAACCTACACTGATGGAAGTGTAAGGAATCATGGTTTTCGGAATAATTTTGTCGGTATTGAACGGCAATAGTAATCTTGGGAAATTTAATTTACCATCAACACCAATTTCAGAAATATTGAAGAAATTATTGTTTGGATTTGCCATGTCTCTTGAAGAACCAATGTTTCCTCTAAAACCAATATCGAAAGTTTCGGCACCGTTGAAAACGTTTCGAATGGTTAAAGAAGTACTTCCCGAAATACCAAAGTCTTGAATATTGGAATGAGTAAAATCAGTTGAAAATCCAAAAGTGTATTTTTTTCTTGGCGTTAAGTAAATGTTGGCAATCAAACCGCTTTCGTCATCTTTATCAGGAATGTATTGAACCAGCGGATAGTTAAAAACTTTTAGGTTACTAAGATATCTTGAAGTTACTGCAGTTCTGAAATCCGAGAAATAGTTTCCTTTGTTTATAAAAACACCATTAGTGATTGATTTCGGTCTGTACTTCATTTTACCAACACTATATAATGTAAAATTATTATAAGTAACACTATCGGTTATTTTTGCATTAGGATTTGCCGTACTGTGGTCAGTATAGATGTTTACTTTGTTGATTTTATAAAGCTTGAAACCAACCGAAGTTACACTATCTTCTGTTCTAATGGTTTGGTCTTCAATGTTAATATTGATATTTGGACGGTATTTGTCTTTCTTTAATGTGTCAATAACGAAGTTTACGTAGTTTTTTTGAAAATAAAAAGCACCATTATTTCTGAAATCTTCGGTAATTCGTTTACTTTCATCATCAAATGTTTTAAAGTCAACATTTTGCCCGCTTTTAATCAAAGAGTTCTTTTTTCGGGCATGATAGATTGAATCAAGCGGTTTACTCGAAATACTTGCGATTATAGAATCTACAACATAAGGTTTGCCTTTTTCAATAGTATAGTTGAGCTTTACTTTTTTTGCACCAATACTGTCTATTTTGAAATTGGTTTTTGTGTCAAAATAACCTTTGTTGAAGAAATATGATTTTAGTCTTTTGGTAGAACGTTTTGTGCTGGCTGTATCAAGTATTACCGGAGGCTCACCCGTTTTTCTCAAAAAATTATGAATTCCGGAATACCAAAAAGATTGTCCAAGTCGTTTTACTTGTTTTTTTGATAGCCATTTGACTTTTCGTTCATATTTTTTCGGATTGTTGATGAATTTTGCCCGATAAATAGAATCTGTTTTTTCTTTTGCTAAATTATAAATATTCAGTCTAAGCGGATAACCGAGTAAGGCTGTGTTTTGTTTTTGATATAATTGATTGAAGACTTCTTCACTTTTATCTTTTTTATTATCAACAAGAATTGTATTGCTTGTGAGTAATTTTTTCCCGTTTGGAACTCTTTTTGTGGAGTCACATCCAAGAAAGATGAATACGAATAGAATAATAAATGATATTTTTGTGCTGAAAAGTTTCAATTGTTGCAAAATATTTAATTCAAAAATACACTTTTATGATTAGTAAAAACCAAATAAAATGGATAACTAGTCTTCATTTAAAAAAATATCGATTAGAAAATAAACTTTTCATTGCCGAAGGTGTAAAAGTAATTCAAGAATTATTACAATCAAATTTTGTGCTGGAACATTTATTTGCAATTGATGAAATTTTTAACTCATTTTCTGTTTTGCCCAAAACTTTGGTTACAGAAAGTGAAATGAAAAAAATAACTGCATTATCATCGGCAAGTAGTTGTTTGGCTATTTTTCAAATTCCGGAAGAGAAAAAAATTACAGAAAACGGATTGATTGTTGCCCTTGATGACATTCGTGATCCCGGAAATTTAGGAACAATCATCCGATTATGTGATTGGTTTGGTATCGAACAGATTGTTTGCTCCAAAGAAACTGTAGATGTCTTTAATCCAAAAGTTATTCAGGCAACTATGGGTTCAATTTCTCGAGTAAATATTCATTATTTGGATCTTGAAAAGTTTATTTCAAATTCTGATTTGCCGGTTTTTGGAACCTTTATGGATGGCACAACTATTTATACAGAAGATTTGCCAACTAGTGGAATTATTGTTTTTGGAAATGAAGCCAACGGAATTTCTTCCAAAGTTGAAAAAATGGTTACGCATAAAATTGCAATTCCTCGTTTTGGAAAATTACAAAAAACCGAAAGTTTAAACGTGGCAACAGCTACCGCAATTATTTTAAGTGAATTCAGGAGAAACGGATAGCAATCTTTTAATGGAACGTGAAGTTAATTAAGATGGCTCTGGTTTTCATTGAATGGATATTTCCTGTCCATGGACTATCAGGATTATCATCTCGGATTAGTTCGTCTTTCAAGCCAAATACACCACGAATTGACGGTGAAAATTTGAAATATTCAAAGTACAAGTCAATTCCAAAGCCTATTTCATAGTTCTGAGTCCAAGGTTTTACTCTAAATTTTTGTTCATAATTATCATCATCCGATTTTGAATTACTTGAAAGATTTAATGTTGTTGAAAATCCTCCGACCAGATATGGACGAACGTTTCCGGTTCTTAATGAAGAAAATTTTAAAAGTAAAGGAAAATGAATATAAGTAGCTTTTACATCGCGAATGGCATCTCTTTCATTAGTAAAACCGGAATAAGTTAATGTTCTTGAAGCATAATACAAACCGGGTTCAAAACGTAAATCAATATATTCATGCAAACGAAGATTTCCAACCAATCCAACGTTGAAACCGGTTTGACCTTTTACATCAATGTCATTTCCGGCTGTTTTATAATCTGTTTTAAAATCAAAACTACTGAAACCAAGAAAATAACCCCAATGAACTCTTTGTTTGTCAAAATTTTCAAGATTGATAATTGGATCTTTTGAGAAAACACTTTTGCCAAATTGAGCAAAACTCTGAAGTGTTATCAAAAGAAAAAGTATGCTGCTTGCTTTCTTCATGTTTACCAAGAATCGTAAATATTATTTTTTTGTTGCTGTATAAATTGTTGCTACACCAAAAGTTTGAGGCAACGCTACACAATCAGTAAACGAAACTTTTCTCAAAATATTGTTCAGTTTTTCTCCAAATGGAAAATTTGCTGCCGATGTTGAAAGATAACTATAGGCATTTTTGTCTTTAGAAAAGATTTTACCAATTAATGGTAATATTATTTTGGTATAAAAAGAATAACCTTGTTTGAACGGGAATTTTGTTGGAACAGAAGTTTCAAGGATGACAAAAGTTCCGTTTGGTTTCAATACACGATAAATTTCTGCCAAGCCTTTCTCCAAAGTTTCAAAATTTCTAATTCCAAATGAAACAGTAATGGCATCAAAGTAATTATCGGGAAAAGGAATGTTTTCACTATCACCAACGACCATTTCTATTTTGTCTGAAAGATTTTGTGCTTGTATTTTTTTCTTTCCTATGTCAAGCATTCCTACGGAAAGATCAAGACCGATGATTTTTTTTGCAGTTGTTTGTGTCATTAAAATAGCTAAATCTCCGGTTCCGGTAGCAATATCTAAAATAGTTTCAGGCTTTTTATCAGCAACAATCGCAACCACTTTTTTTCTCCATTTAACATCAATTCCAAGTGATATGACGCGGTTTAAATCATCATAATTTCCCGAAATATTGTCGAACATTTGGGTAACTTGCTCTTTTTTGCCTAAAGAGGAATCTTTATATGGAGTTATGCTTTTTGACATTTTACAATTTTTGACAAATATAACGCATTATTTTTATTGCTTCGAAACATAGGTTTGGAAACAAAAATCGTAAGCGTGTTTTTCATCTTTTGTGTGGAATTCTTCCGAAATTAATTCCCATTTTAGAGGGTCGATTTCGGGGAAAAAAGTATCTGCTTCAAATGAATGAAATACTTTTGTGATTTCCAGTTTGTCAGCAAAATCAATAGATTGTTTGTAAATTTCGCCACCGCCAATAATATAAGTGTCTTCATTTTCAGGACAAACAGCTATGGCTTTTTTAAGACTGTCGACTACAATACAATTTTCCACTGAGTAGTCTTTTTGTCTTGTGATAATTACATGGGTTCGGTTTGGTAATGGTTTTGGAAAGCTTTCAAATGTTTTTCTTCCCATTATAATATAATGACCGGTTGTTAAACTTTTAAATCTTTTAAAATCATCCGGCAAATGCCAAATCAACTGATTGTCTTTTCCTAATTCATTATTGATGCCAACTGCGGCAATTGCTATAATCATGTTGTAGTTGATTTAGAGTTTTCCAAATCATTTTTAAGTTGTTCAATTTTTTTATTTTGTTTGAGCATCAATTTGTCTATTTGAGCTCTTTCCCAATTTTTATTCATAAAGCTATCGGTAACAAAAACTTTAATTACGTGAAGCATGAAAAGGAAAATCCAAATGGTAACAGCCCAAATCCACCATTTTTTTTCAGGATAAAACGAAAGCCAGTTGTTTGCGACAAATAAAAATATACTGCCCAAAAACAAGACAATAAAATGAAAATACAAACGTTTTTTTTGTTTGATTCTATTTCTGGCATATTCATAAAGTTCGTGTTGATCTCTTTCCATAAGTCAAAAATTGAGCAATAAATATAAAATATATTTTTAAAACGGTGAAATTTCATTTTAAGATAATTTATTAAGAAAACGTTTTCTTAATAGCGTATCTAAAATTTAATCAGTTATAATTTATTGATTTAGTTTAAAAAAGGTTGTGATTTTAACAATTTGGTAAAAATGATTGTTGGTGTTTTTTGTATAAAAAAATACATTTACTTTGTTGCAGTAATCTATAAATGAATTAGTTATGGCTATCAAGAAGCAATTTGTAAAAACAAAGCCGGTTTGTAAAGTTACTTTTTCAATCGAAGCTAAAGATGCAGAATTTGCTGCTGTAGTTGGTGATTTCAATAATTGGAATCCTAAAGAAGGAGAATTATCGAAGCTAAAAAACGGAACTTTCAAAGGACTTTTTGAAGTACCGAAAGATGCTACGTATGAATTTAAATATTTAGTTGATGGTTCTTACATCAACGATCCCGAAGCAGACAGTTATGTTTATAATGACTTTGCTGGTTCTGAAAACAGTGTGGTTACTGTATAAGTTTTATTGGTTTTAGTAAAAAATCCGTTGTAATGAATGTTTGTTTGTTACGGCGGATTTTTTTAATCGTTATATAAAAAGTAATAAGCTTCAACATTGTCGAGATAGACACCATCATATCCGGCTTCCAGTATTTTTGCTAAATAGGATTGGTCGTTTCCGTAAACGATTTTTTGCCAATCTTTGTTCCAAAATTCTACCCAGACTTCCTGATCATAGCCGTCATATTTTTTCTTTAACCACGATGGATTTCCTAAAGTCCAATCTTTTTTCCAATAGTTTCTGTATTTTTCGGCGGCACCAATGTTCATATAACAAACGACAAGTCTTTTTCCTCCGTTTTTTTTCTGCTTTAATCGTTCTATTTCTTCTTTTTTGAAAAGTACACCATTGTGATACAAATCGATGAAAATTAAATCATAATTGGTATTGGAAATAGCTTCTAAAAAACCGGATTTGCTGTAAAAATTGCTGTTGTTTATTAGATAAAGGAAGTTTTTTACATCTTTCAATGAAGTGATGTTTTCGCTGTTTTCGCTGTTTATTTTCTTCGGAATTATAGAATAGTGGTAGTTGTCTTTTGTTCGAATGAAACTGATAAATCCTTCATTTGAATTTTTGTTGTGAGCATCATTTACAAGTGTTGTATCATTAACATATTCTGAAACCAGAATGGTCTTTTGGTCTTTGATTTTTTGTAAAAGACCGATGCGGTATTCGTTCGGTTTAAAGGTTTCATTATAAAACAATTCCTCTATGCCAAATCCGTTGATTGCATTAAGGAAAGTAGTGTTCAGTTTTTTGTCCGGATTAGCTCCAATGAAAGCTAATTCTTCACCATTTTGAGGAATAATGATAAAATCGGCATCAAATTTTCGTGCATATTTTGAAATGTTGATAACAAAATCCTGCATTTTTTCTGCTGGATTTTTAGGTTTAAAATCCATCGAGAACAGTAAAGATGCAACTGAAATTATGACTAGAAAAAATAGTGTTTTTTTCAAAATATAATTTTTAAACCGCTACTTCACCTTTAATATGAGGATGTGGATTGTAATCAACTAAAGTAAAATCTTCAAATTTGAAGTCAAAAATATTTTTTACCTCAGGATTTAAAATCATTTTTGGTAATGGTCTTGGTTCACGTGAAAGTTGTAATTCCACTTGTTCAAAATGATTGTTGTAAATATGTGCATCACCAAAAGTATGAATGAATTCACCAACTTGTAAATCGCATACTTGTGCAATCATCATGGTAAACAAAGCATAAGATGCAATGTTGAACGGAACGCCAAGAAAAATATCAGCGCTTCGTTGATATAATTGACAAGATAATTTTCCGTCAGCTACATAAAATTGAAAGAAAGCATGACACGGAGGTAAAGCCGCTTTTCCATTGGCAACATTTTCAGCAAACGATTTTGACGTATCGGGAAGTACAGATGGATTCCAAGCAGAAACTAACATTCTGCGACTGTTTGGATTATTTTTTAGCGTGTCAATAAGTTCAGTAATTTGGTCGATTTCTTCGCTGTCCCAATTTCGCCATTGATGACCATAAACCGGACCTAAATCGCCGTTTTCATCAGCCCATTCATCCCAGATTTTAACGCCATTTTCTTTTAGATAACCAATGTTGGTATCACCTTTTAAAAACCACAATAGCTCATAAATAATTGACTTTAAGTGTAATTTTTTTGTCGTAACCATTGGGAAACCTTCGTTTAAATCAAAACGCATTTGGTATCCAAAAACACTTTTGGTTCCTGTTCCTGTTCGGTCGCCTTTTTGAGTTCCGTTTTCTAAAACGTGCTTTACTAAATCGTGGTATTGTTTCATTTTATTGTGGATTTGTGGATTTGAGGATTTGTTTATGACTAATCGAATAACCAAATAACCGAATCCACGAATTAGCTTTCTCTTTTTGAAATTTCGTCTCTTATTCTTGCTGCTTTTTCGTAATCTTCATCCTGAACGGCAGTTTCTAACATAGAATGCAATTCGGATAGGCTTAGTTTTGAATAGCCTTCGCTTGGTTCATTACCTTCGCTGTCCAATCCAAAAGTTTCCGGTGTTGATAGTACGCCATCATCTTCATCTTCATTTTGGTTTTCCATTTCAGATGGGTTGCTCAGGTAAATTCCGGCTTTGTCTAATATATTTTTATAGGTAAAAATAGGTGCATTAAAGCGCAACGCCAAGGCAATGGCATCGGAAGTTCGAGCATCGATGATTTCTTCTATTTTGTCTCTTTCACAAATAATGCTGGAATAGAATACACCGTCAACCAATTTATGGATGATGACTTGTTTTACTACAATATCAAAGCGGTCGGCAAAACTTTTAAATAAATCATGGGTTAACGGTCTTGGCGGTTTGATTTCTTTTTCTAATGCGATGGCAATAGATTGTGCTTCAAAAGCTCCGATTACGATAGGTAATTTTCTTTCGCCATCAACTTCGTTCAATATTAAAGCATACGCACCATTTTGCGTTTGACTGTATGAAATTCCTTTTATGGTTAGTTTTACTAAACTCATTTGGATTTTAGATTGCTGGTATTAAATTTTAGATTGCTGAATTGTGTTAATTTTTTAAGTGATTTATACACAATACAGTTACTCCTTTAGCCCTGATAGTAGTGGAAATCCTTTCTTTTTTGTTTGAAAAAGAAAGATTGCAACGGATAGCAGGAATATGGATTGCAAAGTAACAAAAACTTTTCGCTTTTTAAAATAAAAAAACTACCTGAAAAAATTGTTTTCAGATAGTTTTTCGGGTTTGAGTTAGTTTTATTTTTACACTTCGACTGTACTTCGACTTCGCTCAGTATAAACTAGTGTGACAAGTTTGAAATCTGTTTTTAATTGTTTTGTGCTTTGAATTCTTTTAACTTTTGGGTTAATCTTGGTAGAATGTCAAAAGCGTCACCTACAATTCCGTAATCGGCAACTTTGAAGAAAGGTGCTTCGGCATCGGTATTGATTACCACTTTTACTTTAGAAGAGTTAATTCCGGCGATGTGCTGAATTGCTCCAGAGATTCCTACTGCGATGTAAAGATTGGTTGCTACAGGTTTTCCGGTTTGTCCAACGTGCTCGCTATGTGGACGCCATCCTAAGTCGGAAACTGGCTTTGAACAAGCTGTTGCTGCTCCAAGAACAGAAGCTAGTTCTTCCAGCATTCCCCAATTTTCAGGACCTTTTAATCCACGACCACCTGAAACTACGATGTCAGCATCGGCAATGGTTACTTTTCCTGTTGTTTTTTCTACCGATTCTACTTTTACGTTGAAATCAGCATCATTTAAACTTGGTGAAAAGTCTTCTTCGATTAATGAAGAAGCATTTTCTGAAATGCCATAAGAGTTTTTAGCTAAGCTAAGTACTTTAACGTCTGTTGAGATTTCGGTGATTGTGAAAGCTTTGTTTGAAAAAGCATTTCTTTTTACTTGAAATGGTGATGTTGAAACTGGTAATCCTACCACATTAGAAGCAAATCCTGCATCTAAACTTACTGCAACTAGTGGCGCAAGGTATAAACTATCGGTTGTTGAAGATAGTAAAATAACTTTTGCGCTTTCTTTTTGTGCGGCTTGCTTGATAACATCAGCATAAGCTTTTGCATTGAAATTGTTCAGTTTATCGTTGGACACTTTCAATACTTTGTCTACACCATATTTTGATAAATCGGATACGTTTCCTGTATTAACAGTAACAGCTGTTACCGTTGTTCCTAAAGACTCGGCTACTTTTTTTGCATAAGAAGCTAATTCAAAAGCTACTTTTTTGAATTTTCCGTCTGCCGATTCTGCATATATTAATAATGACATAATTTTATTTTTTGTGTCTAAAGTCTAAAGCCTAAAGTCGTAAAGCTGTAGTTGCTTTTTAACTTTTGACTTTCGTCTTTTGACTGTTAGATTACTTTTGCTTCGTTGTGTAATAAATTGATTAATTCATCTAAATTGTCAGCTGAAACTAATTTTACTGCTGATTTTGGTGCCGGTTTTTCAAATTTTACCGCTTTTGTATTTACGTTTGCTCCAACCGGTTCTAGAACTGTCAAAGCTTTGGTTCTGGCGGTCATAATTCCTCTCATGTTTGGAATGCGTAAATCTTTTTCTTCAACTAAACCTTTTTGTCCGCCAATTACCAAAGGTAATGAAGCGGAAATGGTTTCTTTTCCACCATCAATTTCTCTTGCAGCTTTGGCATTATTTCCGTCAACAGTCAATTCTGTACAAGAATTTACAAAATTATAGTTTAACAATCCGGCTAGCATTCCCGGAACCATTCCTCCATTGTAATCCAATGACTCTTTTCCGCAAATTACTAAATCATAGCCACCGTTTTTTACTACTTCGGCTAACTGTTTAGCAACAAAAAATCCGTCGGTTGGATTAGCATTGACACGGATGGCTTCGTTGGCTCCAATCGCTAATGCTTTTCTAAGCGTTGGTTCTGTGTCTGGACCACCAACGTTAACAACAGTAACGTTTGCTCCTTGTTGTTCTTGAAACCAAATAGCTCGGGTTAGTCCAAACTCGTCATTTGGATTGATAACATACTGAACGCCATTGATGTCAAATTCAGAATCACCATTTATAAAGTTGATTTTTGAGGTAGTATCAGGCACGTGACTGATACAAACTAATATTTTCATATATCTATGATTAAAAAAATTTCTGCTTGTAAAAGTATAAAATATATTTCTAATTTTTATATGCATGCATAATATTTTTTCAAATTTCAATCGATTTCGTGATAGGCTGATTTTTTAACTTGTTTCATTTTACATGTTGTAAACCAAAAATCATGTCATTTATTAATTGAAATAATGTTTTTTAATCACTTTAAATTTTTATTTTTGCGTTTCAAATTTTACAGACAGTAACATAATCATTATTATGAGAACGATACAATTTAGAGAAGCAGTTGCCGAAGCGATGAGTGAAGAAATGCGTCGCGATGAATCAGTATATTTAATGGGAGAAGAAGTTGCCGAGTATAACGGTGCTTACAAAGCTTCCAAAGGTATGTTGGATGAGTTTGGTCCGAAAAGAGTTATTGATACACCAATTGCTGAGCTTGGATTTGCCGGAATTGCAGTTGGTTCTGCGATGAATGGTTGTCGTCCAATCGTTGAGTATATGACATTTAACTTTTCATTAGTTGGTATTGACCAAATTATCAATAACGCTGCAAAAATGCGTCAAATGTCAGGTGGACAATTTCCAATGCCAATGGTTTTTCGTGGACCAACAGCTTCAGCGGGACAATTGGGAGCGACTCATTCACAAGCTTTTGAAAATTGGTTTGCCAATACTCCGGGATTAAAAGTTGTTGTGCCTTCAACACCTTATGATGCTAAAGGTTTGTTGAAATCGGCTATTCGTGATAATGATCCGGTGATCTTTATGGAAAGTGAACAAATGTATGGCGATAAAGGTGAAGTGCCTGATGAGGAATACACGATTCCACTTGGAGTTGCCGATGTGAAAAGAGAAGGAACCGATGTTACCATTGTATCATTTGGTAAAATCATTAAAGAAGCTTTTATTGCTGCTGATGAGTTGGCAAAAGAGGGAATTTCTTGTGAAATTATCGATTTGAGAACCGTAAGGCCAATGGATTATGATGCTATTATTACTTCAGTTAAAAAAACTAACCGATTGGTAGTTTTGGAAGAAGCTTGGCCGTTTGCCAGTGTAGCTTCTGAAATCACCTATATGGTTCAGGAAAGAGCATTTGATTATCTTGATGCTCCAGTTCAAAGAATTACAACAGCCGATACACCTGCACCTTATTCTCCAACTTTGTTGAAAGAGTGGTTGCCAAATGCAAATGATGTTATAAAAGCTGTAAAAAAAGTAGCATATAAGTAATATAAATTTATCTATATTTGAACCACGCTTTTAGCGTGGTTTTTTTATGCCTATGAGAAAAATAATTTTATCTGTTGTTTTGTTTTTTGCTTTTGCAAATGTTGTGTTTGCTCAAACAAAAGTCAGCGGAATTGTAGTTGACAATACCAATGAGCCTATTCCGTATGCTAATGTGACATTCAAAGGTTCTAAAATAGGAGTAGTTTCCAACGAAGACGGACGTTTTTATATTGAAGCTCCTGATACTTATACGATGTTGTTGGTTTCTTTTGTTGGTTTTCCTACTCAGGAAGTAAAGTTGCCTAAACAAGTAAATTATGACTTTAAAGTGGTTTTGAGTGAAGGAAAAAGCTTGAAAGAAGTTGTAGTTTATGCCGGAAAGACATCCAAAAAAAATAATCCTGCATTGGATATTCTCAGAAAAATTTGGGAAAGACGACGAAAAAATGGTCTTAAAATGTTCAAGCAATACCAATATGACAAGTATGAAAAGGTAGAGTTTGATATGAATACTATTGATAGTGCAATGATGAAAAGCAAATTATTCAAAGGATTGGAGTTTGTTTTCAAAAATGTAGATACTTCAAAAGTTACAGGAAAAACCTATTTGCCCATATTTATAAATGAATCTATTTCGGAAGTTTATGGTGATAATGAGGGAAAAAGAGCAAAAGAAATCTTGAAAGCTAATAAAAACTCAGGTTTAGGAAATGGAGACGGAGTAAATACCTTCATCAAAGATTTGTATAATGATTTTGATATTTATGATAATTACCTGTATTTGTTTGATAAGAGTTTTACAAGTCCATTGTCAAGAACAGGAATTGATGTTTATAACTATGTTTTAGCCGATACAGCATTCATTGATAACAAATGGTGTTACAATATTGTATTTTACCCAAGACGTAAAAACGAGTTGACTTTTAAGGGAGATTTTTGGGTGAATGATACCACTTTTGCTATTAAAACCATTAATATGGCAGTAACGAAAAGTGCTAATATTAACTGGGTAAAAGATATTTATATCGAACAAGAATTTGAGGTTTTAAACGATTCAGTCTTCTTGCCAACGAGAGATTACATGATGTCTGATTTTGCCTTGAGAAAGAAAGAAGAATCTAAAGGAATTTATGGAAAACGAACTACTTTGTACAGAAACTTTAAATTTGATGAAAAGAAACCGGATAAGTTTTACAAGGAAGAAATTAATTACATAGACAATTCGGTCTATAATAAAGATGATGATTATTGGAGCGAAAATCGTTTTGAAAAGTTAAATAAAGATGAGCAGGGAATTTATAAGATGCTTGATACTTTAAAAACGGTTAAGAAGTTTCAAAGAATGTATAACCTAGTTTCTATATTGGGAAGCGGTTATGTAGAGTTTAAGAATTTTGATTACGGACCTATTTTTTCAACATTTGGGTACAATGAAGTCGAAGGTGTTCGTGTTCGTGTAGGGGGAAGAACTTATTTTGGACCAAATGATACTTGGCGTTTACAAGCTTATACGGCATATGGATTTGAAGACAATAAATTCAAATATGGGGTTTCCGGAAAATGGATGGTTGATAAAAAGAACAGAATAATACTTTCGGGAGGAAATAGGAGAGATGTGGAGCAAATTGGAGCAAGTTTAACTTCTACCAATGACGTTTTAGGACGAAGTTATGCATCATCAGGTTTGTTTACCACAGGAGCAAACGGTAAGCTGACCAATATTAATTTGAGTACCATTGCTGCTGAAATTGAGCCTGTGAAAAATTTAATATTCCAATTAGGATTTTCATATCGAACGTTAGAGTCGGCATCAGATACTTTTAGTTTGGATTATTATAATGATAATACACTCACTACAACAAGCAGTGAAGTCAAACAATCCGAAATCAATTTGCAATTAGAATATACGCCAAAAAGAAAAACTATTGGTTATGGTGTTGAAAGAAGAGAAGTTGATAGTCCGTATAGTCGCTTTTTTATCAATTACAGCCAAGGATTGAAAGGTTTTATGGATAGTGATTTTGATTACCAAAAAATTCAATTATACTATAAACAGCCATTAATTATTGGAGCTATTGGTCGTTCCAATGTTACAGTTGAATTAGGAAAAACATTTGGTCAAATTCCGTTAGGATTAATGAGTGTGGTTCCGGGAAATCAAACTTATTTTATTATAGAAAATACATTTAACAATTTAAATTTCTACGAATTTGTAGCCGATGAATATGCTACAATCAATTGGCAACATAATTTTAACGGAAAAATATTTGCTCGAATTCCGGGATTGAGAAAATTGAATCTTCGAGAGATAATTGGAATAAAAGGAGTTTACGGTACAGTTTCAGATGAAAATAGATTGATAAATGCTTCCGGATTGACCTATTTGGCACCTGAAAAACCTTATTGGGAATACAACGCAGGAATTGGTAATATCTTTAAAGTATTCAGAATTGATTTTGCCTGGAGAGGAAATTACAGAGATGTTCCTGATGGAAATAATTTTACCGTTAAAGGTTCATTTGGATTTTATTTCTAATTTTTCAGTATAAGTTTAATATAAACCAACAGTATAATCGGTGTAGTCTTATAAATTACACCGATTTTTTTGTGCTTAAAACTTAGCTGAAAGAAGATGAATTTTATATATACTAAATGAACTAATATTCAGAATTATATTGTTTAGATTGTTAAAAATTTGTTATTTTAGCCCGATTTTAAAAAAAACAAACATGGATAAATTTATGATTTATTTGCCAATTGTAATGGCAGTTATTGGTTTAGCTTTTATGCTTTATAAGCAAGCCTGGGTTTTAAAACAGGACGCAGGTGATGGTAAGATGAAAGAGATTTCAGATTACATATACGAAGGCGCTTTAGCTTTCCTTAAAGCAGAATATCGATTATTAACTTTCTTCGTTTTGGGAGCAAGTATCGTGTTGGCAGGAATTTCATTTATTGTTCCTACAACACATATATTAATAGTTGTTGCTTTTATTTTTGGTGCTGTTTTTTCTGCTTATGCAGGTAATATTGGGATGAAAATCGCAACAAAAACAAATGTAAGAACTACACAAGCGGCTCGTTCCAGCTTACCTCAAGCGTTAAAAGTTTCTTTTGGCGGTGGAACAGTAATGGGATTAGGGGTTGCAGGACTTGCTGTTCTTGGTTTAACGGGTTTCTTTATCATTTTGTTCCAATATTTTATGAAAGGAACATGGACTTCTACTGATGATATGACTATTGTTTTGGAAACATTAGCAGGTTTCTCTCTTGGAGCAGAATCAATCGCTTTATTTGCTCGTGTTGGTGGTGGTATTTATACCAAAGCTGCCGATGTTGGAGCTGATTTAGTAGGTAAAGTAGAAGCAGGAATTCCTGAAGATGATCCACGTAATCCTGCTACAATTGCAGATAATGTTGGAGATAATGTTGGTGACGTTGCCGGAATGGGTGCCGATTTATTTGGTTCTTATGTAGCAACAGTTTTAGCAGCGATGGTATTGGGTAACTATGTTATCAAAGATATGGGCGGAAAAATCGAAGATGCTTTTGGTGGAATTGGTCCTATTTTGTTACCAATGGCAATTGCAGGTTTCGGGATATTATTTTCTATTATTGGTACTATGTTGGTTAAAATTTCTAGTGATAGTGCCAAAGAAAAACAAGTTCAAGGTGCATTAAACGTCGGGAACTGGGTTTCTATTGTTTTAACTGCTATTACATGTTTTGGTTTAGTAAAATATATGTTGCCAGAAATGATGCAAATGGAATTCTATGGAGAAGGTCTTAAAGAAATTTCATCTATGAGAGTTTTTGCTGCCACAATCGTAGGCTTAGTAGTAGGTGGAGTTATTTCATCGGTTACTGAATATTATACAGGTTTAGGAACAAAACCGGTTTTGGCAATTGTACAAAAATCATCAACAGGAGCTGGAACTAACGTAATTGCTGGTTTAGCAACCGGTATGATTTCTACTTTCCCAACGGTAATATTATTTGCCGGTGCTATTTGGGCTTCTTATGCTTTTGCAGGTTTCTATGGTGTAGCTTTAGCTGCTTCTGCAATGATGGCCACAACCGCTATGCAATTGGCAATCGACGCTTTCGGACCAATTTCTGATAATGCCGGTGGTATTGCTGAAATGAGTGAATTACCAAAAGAAGTTCGTACTCGTACAGATATTTTAGATTCAGTTGGAAACACAACTGCTGCAACAGGAAAAGGATTTGCTATTGCTTCTGCGGCGTTGACTTCGTTAGCATTATTTGCGGCTTATGTAACCTTTACAGGAATTGATGGTATTAATATTTTCAAAGCTCCGGTATTAGCGATGTTATTTGTTGGAGGAATGATTCCTGTAGTTTTTTCCGCATTAGCTATGAATTCAGTAGGAAAAGCTGCGATGGATATGGTATATGAAGTACGTCGTCAGTTTAAAGAAATTTCAGGTATCATGGAAGGTAAAAATAAACCTGAGTATGGTAAGTGTGTTGAAATTTCAACTAAAGCAGCTTTACGTGAAATGATGTTGCCTGGAATTTTGACTATTGGTTTCCCAATTGCAATTGTGCTTTTAGGGAAATTAGTTTATGCAGATAATAATCAATTAATCGCTGAAATGCTTGGTGGTTATATGGCTGGAGTTACGGTTTCTGGTGTACTTTGGGCAGTGTTCCAAAACAATGCTGGTGGTGCATGGGATAACGCTAAAAAATCATTCGAAGCTGGTGTTGAAATCAATGGAGAAATGACATATAAAGGTTCTGATGCTCATAAAGCAGCTGTAACCGGAGATACTGTTGGTGATCCATTTAAAGACACTTCTGGTCCATCAATGAATATTTTAATCAAATTAACATGTTTGATTGGTTTGGTAATAGCTCCAATTTTAGGTGGTCACGAAGCTGGCGCAACTACAAAAGTATCTTGTTGTGTTACAACAGAACAGAAGTTTGATTGCTCAAAATGTGATACTTCTATGATGGCATCTATGACCAAAGAAGAATGTGCAAAAATGTGTGATGACAATGGTTGTTCTGCTGAATGCAAAGAAAAATGCATGTCAATGTATGATGAAAACGGAAAATTCAAAGGCGAAGTTTCCAGTGAAGAAGTAGAAATAATTGAAGAAGTTGATAGCTTGAAATAAGAGTTGACTTTGCTATATAAAAAGTGCCTCGAGAAATTGAGGCATTTTTTTGTAATATTTAAATTTTTTTAAAACAATCCATTCAATTCCGCATCGATTCTATTGATAACCATTCCTAAATCTTCAGGATTGTTCACAAAATCAATATTGTCAACATCAATAATTAGCAATCTACCTTTATTGTAAGTTGTAATCCAAGCTTCATAGCGTTCGTTTAATCGACTTAAATAATCGATGGAAATAGAGTTTTCATAATCACGACCGCGTTTGTGAATTTGCCCAACAAGATTAGGAATAGAACTTCGCAGATAAATCAATAAATCAGGTGCGCCAACCAATCCTTCCATTAACTCAAATAACGAAGTGTAATTTTCAAAGTCACGATTGGTCATCAATCCCATAGCATGAAGGTTGGGTGCAAAAATATGAGCATCTTCATAAATCGTTCGGTCTTGAATTATATTTTTTCCGCTTTCACGAATTTGTAAAACCTGACGAAATCTGCTATTAAGGAAATAAATTTGTAAATTGAAACTCCAACGCTCCATTTGATGATAAAAATCGTCCAAATAAGGATTGTCAACTACATCTTCAAAATGAGGTTCCCATTTAAAATGTTTGGCTAAAAATCGTGTTAAAGTAGTTTTTCCTGCTCCTATGTTTCCTGCTACGGCTATGTGCATTATGGTAGTTTTATTTTATAATTCTTTATTTGTTGGTTGGTAAAAATAGATAAAATTTGGTCTTTGTAATAAAAATTTCCAAACGAATTCTCAACAATTTCTATTTCTATTATCGATTGTGTTTTGTTATTTAAAAAATATAATTTTTGACCATTTGAAAACAATAACTTTTCAGTATCAATGATTTGTATGTTGTCGAATGCCGGAATATTAGCTAAAAGTGATTTTTTGCCAAATATATCGCAGGAAAACCAATTGTTATTGTCATCAATCCAATAAAAAGTATTAAAATCAGATTGGGAAAATTTAATGTTATTTTCAATAGGAACCGGAAGTTCTTTTAAGCTACTTTTCAGATAATCAAAAAGATTAAGTTTTTGATTGATTGCATTATAAATCCAAAACTGATTTTGACCGGAAAGACTGATTCTGGAAACGACTATTGTACTGTTTATATCAGAAAAATTAATTCTTCGAATTTCATTCAGTTGATTGTCTAGCATCACAGCGGTATTAAATTGTTCATAAAAAAGAACAATCTGTAACGGATTAATAAGGTCAACAGAGGTTATTTTTCCTAACGGAACATTTTTATATTCCCAGATTTGATTTTCCGATTGTTTAACGAAGACATTGTTTTTGATAAAATAAAAACTTCTGAAATTATCAAATCCACAATAGACATCAGCCAAACATTTTTTTTCATTTTCCAAAGAAAGTTTCAATTTTTGGCTTTGTGAATATTGGATTCCACAAATGAATACTAAAAAATAAAAAACAAAATTTTTACTCATACTGCTAATTTAATTAAACTAATTCGAATTTCAATAGTCTTATTTTTTTTAACAAAACTTTGGTAACACTTTGTGCAAACTTTCGTCATATTTGTTATCAAATACATAAAAATTAATTTAAAATGAAAAAGCTTTTCTTCTTTCTAACTGTTTTAATGACAACCGTTTCATTTGCTCAAAAAGATTTTCAAGGTATGGCAGTGTATGAATCCAAAACAAGTACTGCCGATTTTCAGTCAAGGATGCAAGGTAACAGAGAAGTCACTCCCGAAATGCAAAAGATGATTCAGGAGCGAATGAAAAAAATGTTTGAAAAGACATTTATTTTAAATTTTGACAAATCGGCATCGATATATAAGGAAGAAGAAAAATTAGATACTCCGGGACAAGGACAAGGTGGCATGCGAATGGTGTCATCATTTATGGGAGGTGGCGGAACACATTATAAAAATGTTAAAGACAAAATCTATAAAGTGGACAAAGAATTTATGGGGAAAGAATTTTTAGTCAAAGATTCTTTGACCAATTATAATTGGCAAATGACCGGAGAAACCAGAGTAATTGGTGGTTATAATTGTTTCAAGGCAACAGCTGTTATTCCGGCAAGTAAAACTGATTTTAGAAATTTCCGTCCAAAACGAAATGACGATAAAAAAGAGGAAAAGCCAAAAGAAGAAGCTAAAAAAACTAATCTTTTGGATGAAATAGATTTGCCAAAAGAAATCACGATTACCGCTTGGTACACGCCCGAAATTCCGGTTAGTCAAGGTCCCGAAGGTTATTGGGGTTTACCGGGATTAATTTTGGAAGTAAATGATGGAAAAACCACTATTCTTTGTTCCAAAGTAGTTTTAAATCCAAAAGATAAAGTTCAAATTAAAGCGCCAACTACTGGAAAAGAAGTTTCGCAGAAAGAATATGATGAAACGGTTATCAAGAAAATGGAAGAAATGAGTGAGATGAATGGTGGTCGTGGCGGTTTCCAAATGAGAATGGGAAGATAATTTTAATAGATTAATTTATAGCCTTGATTGCGAACATTTAGAATATAGATGTTTGGGTCAAGGCTTAATTTTTTACGTAATTTGGTCATAAATACATCCATACTCCTGCCGTTGAAAAAATCATCATCTCCCCATATTTTTTTAAGTACAACTGATCGATCCAGAATATCATTCTTGTTTTCATTTAAAAGATAAAGTAATTCTGCCTCACGATGAGTAAGCGAAATAATAGTGTCTGAAAATTGAAGAGTCTGTTTGGTAAGGTTAAAAGTATAAGAGCCAATGAGAATGTCTTCCTCAGTTTTTTCGAAAGTAATTCGACCCAAAAGAGCATGTATTCTTACGATTAATTCTTCCATACTGAATGGTTTTTTAAGATAATCGTTTCCTCCAAAATGAAATCCGTCTACAACGTCCTGAGTTTGCGATTTGGCCGTAAGGAAAATTATAGGAATCTTTTTGTCGAGTTTTCGAATATCTTTTGCAACTGAGAAACCGTCTTTTTTAGGCATCATTACATCCAGAACAAGTAAATCTGTTTTTTGTTTGGTAAATGTTTCAAAAGCTTCTTCACCATCTTTACAATGCGCTACTTCAAAGCTCCGGGTTTCCAAGCTCTCTTTGATGATTAAGGCCAAAGCTGGCTCGTCTTCGGCTAAAATGATTTTAATTTTATTAGGCATTAGGCAAAGTTATTTTAAAGATTGTATTTTTGATGTTAGGAATCAGTTCTAATGTTCCGTTGTGTTTTTCGATAATTTTTTTAGAATAGTATAAGCCAATTCCAAAACCTTTTACATCATGGACATTTCCTTTCGGAATTCGGTAAAACTTTTCAAAAATCTTTTCTCTTTGTGCTTTTTCAATTCCAATTCCATTGTCTTCAACTGTAATTATTATTTGGTTCTTGATTTTGTTCAAACCAACATTTATAGTGTTTCCGCCATATTTTAAGGCATTGTCAATCAAATTGGAGATTACATTCTCAAAATGAAATAAATCAATGCTTGCCATCAAGCTATGTTCATTTGTTTTGAATGTTATCTGCTTTTCAGAACCTATTAGTTGATGTTTTTCGATGTTGATTTTAATTAATTCGGTAATGTTATTATTTTCTTTTTTGAGAACCAGTTTATTGGTGTCTAGAGAGGCAGTTTCGAGTAGTTTCTCCACCATTATTTCTAGTTTTTTCAATTGCTGTCCTGAAATGCTGAGGTAACGTTCGGTCTTTTCTTTGTCGTCTACATCATTAAAGCTTCTGATTCCTTCAATTGCCGAAGAAATGGTGGTAATCGGTGTTTTGAATTCATGTGTAATATTGCTGATCAAATCGTTCTTGATCTCATCTACTTTTTTCTGTTTATTGATGGTTTTTAAAAGATATAATAGACAAAAAATAATTGAAAGTGAAAGTGCCAATGACAGCATAATTTCTGTAAGACTCCTTTTTAAAATTAATATAGTAGGATCAGAAAAGGAAATTTGCAGTTTTTGATCATTAGGTAAAAAAGTTGAAGAAGAAAAAGCAGACAATGGGAGTTTTAAATTGGCAGCTTTTTCATATTTATCAAATAAAGTATCGGCTTTAAAATGTTGGATGCTGTAATCTACTGATATGTTTTTCCGAGTAAGCTCCTTTTTCAAGGCTTTGTTTAGTTTTTCGAATTTTATAGAATCCTGATAGGTGGCAATGATAATTTTATTGACCAAATTCTTTAATTTTGAAATACTATCGGTTGCTTTTTTTCCTCTGAGAATCTTGACAGATGAGATTTTTTTGGCATTGCCATGAATTTCTATTTTAGATTTTGGTTTTGTTGTGTCTTTAGAAAATATCCATTTTTGATCATCGCTTAAAGAATCTTTAATTGATAAGGGAATATCAGCATCATTGAGTTTGGTTGTAGTGTATTTTACAGAAACGGAATAAGCTGTGTCATTTTTCTTTAAAAGATTTGAAGCGTCAATACCTTTAGCGATATTTGGAATTTTTTTCGAAGTTTTTGCTTGTTTTTTTAAAACGGTATCTATTTTAAAATTATCCACAAAGTCGTCAAATGATACGCCTTCTCCTTCGTCAACAATAGCGGTAAAATCATTTTTAGAATCTTCTACATAATAATATTCTATGCTGTTATCAAAAGCAAGTTGTACTTCCTTTACGAGTTGTACTTTGTTTTCTCTATAGTTTTTAACATTCCAATAAAATTGCAAACCAATGGTTGCTAGTATGGTGACGGTTATAAAGGCTAGGATGTATTTGTATCTTGATGCTTTCATTTTTCAAAAGTAGTAAGTAAAAAATAAAAAAAAGTGCCGTTAACAATCGTTAACTTTGGTTAACCGAAAATAAGGATTGTAGTTCTTTATATTTGTAACATACTTTTGGAGCAAAACATTTTGAATTAGTTATTCGGCTGGGATGAAATTTCTTTTTCATCCTAACTGTTCCAAAAAGAAAAGTAGCATTTTTAATCATAAAATTAAATATATCATGACAAAAGCAGTACTTGTTTCATCGTTTTTGCTAATGGGTTTTTTAGCAAAAGCACAAGAATTCCAAGGGAAAGCAGAATATTTTTCGAAGCGAATCGCTAAGAAAAAAACCGAAAAAATTGAATTGAATAAAAATGAACCTCTTGATCCTGAGCTTCAAAAAGCATTTGAAGAAGCGATGAAAAAAGCTTCTGAAAAACAATATTCACTTCTTTTTAATAAAACAGAATGCCTTTATGAAGAAGAAAAAAAATTAGATAAACCGGAAGCTTCCAATGGAATGTCTGTTTCTGTAAGTTTTTCAAGTGCAGGAAAAAAATATCTTAATGTTAAAGATAAAAACAGTATTGTTGAAGACGAAATCTTTGGTAAAGAATTCTTAATCGTTGAACCATTGGTAAAACCTGAATGGAAATTAATTGGTGAAACGAAGAAGATAGGTGATTATGATTGTTTTAAAGCAGAATTAGTTATTCCAGTAAGCGAAAAACAAAAAAAGGAATATGAGGAGTTTTTAAAGAATGAAGAAAAAAAACCGGCACTTTTCAAAATGGAAAAGCCCGAAGATAAAGTCGTTACGGCTTGGTACACGCCGGAAATTCCGGTGAGTTTTGGTCCTGATAATTATTGGGGTTTGCCGGGATTGATTTTAGAAGTAAATGATGGTGATAATATGCTTCTTTGCTCCAAAGTTGCTTTAAATACTAAAGAAAAAACTAAAATCAAAGCACCAAATACAGGAGAAAAAGTAAACCAAAAGAAATTTGACGAAATCCAGAAGAAAAAATTTGATAGTATGAAAAATGAAGATGGTGTTATCATTTTCCAACATTAATATATAAGCCAAATGAAAAAAATACTATTTAGCCTAATTCTTTTAATTTCTGCAATTTCTTTTTCTCAAACCGTTCGTTTTGAAGGTATAATCCAAGACGATAGCAAAGCGCCTCTGGAAATGGCAAACGTTATGGCAATGAACCAAGTAACCAAAGCTATGGATGCATATGCCATTACAAACGATAAAGGGAAATTTTTGCTTAACCTGAAAACTAATACAGCTTATACCATCAAGTTGAGCTATTTAGGAATGCAAAACAAAGAAATTACGATTACTACGCAAAGCGAAAATATTACTCAAAACATAACGATGGAAAGTGGTGGGATTGAACTTCAAGGCGTTGAAATTGTTCGCGAAATGCCGGTTTCAATAAAAGGCGATACTATCGTATATAATTCGGATTCGTTTACAACCGGAACCGAAAGAAAATTGGAAGATGTACTTAAAAAACTTCCAGGAGTGGAAGTTGATGCTGATGGTCAGGTAAAAGTAGAAGGAAAAGCGGTAAGCAAATTAATGGTGGAAGGAAAAGATTTTTTTGATGGTGATACTAAATTAGGCGTAAAAAATATTCCTGCTGATGCGATTGATAAAGTTCAGGTGTTACGTAATTACAACGAAAACTCTATCATGAAAGGTGTTGAAAACAATCAGGATAATTTGGCTATGAACATCAAATTGAAAGAAGGAAAGAAAAATTTTTGGTTTGGTGATATGACAGCGGGAATTGGTGTTGGTCATGACGATACACGTTATGTGGTAGCCCCAAAAGCATTTTACTACAGTCCAAAATATAGTATCAACATTATGGGAAATAGCAATAATGTGGGTCAACAAGCGTTTACCATTCAGGATTACTTCCGATTTGCAGGTGGTTTTAGGAATATTATGGGTAAAGGTGGCGGAAGCATTAGTGTTGGTAGTAATTCTTTAGGAATTAGCTTTTTTCCAGACAATCGTGTAAAGGAAATTGAATCGCATTTTGGAGCAACCAACTTTTCATACAATCCATCAAAAAGCTGGAGTTTAAGTGGATTTGCCATTGCAACTTCTACTTTGGTAGATACCGAAACCGCTTCGAGAGTTAATATTTTGCAGCCTAATACTACCGATGTTTCATCCTCTGAAGTCAGAGATGATAATGGAAGTCAAAAGAATAACTTAGGATTATTCAAGTTTAGTACAACCTATAAACCAACAGCGAAATTTCAATTGGATTATGATATTTTAACTCGAATTTCGGCTCAAAGAGAAAATAACGAATTGTATCGTCAAGTATTTAATTATGTTTCGGGAATAAATTCTGATGAAAGTGTTTTGACTTCCAAAAAACAAGATCCTGTCAATATCAATCAGAATTTGAGTTTTTATTATACACCAACAGACAAACATATTTTTGCCTTTGAAAGTCAGCATTTGTATCAAAATGAAGATCCGCTGTACAATGCCAATTTAGAGTTTCAACCGTTTGATTTTTTAGGATATAATCAAACGCAAAATCGCAATGATATTACGCAAAGTCGCTTTATCAAAACTAATAAACTCGATAGCAGATTGGATTACTATTATGTGTTGACGCCAAAAACGAATTTGAATTTTACGTTAGCCAATTCGTATGCGTACCAAAGTTTGAACTCGTCAATTTTCCAGCGATTGGATGACGGAACAATAAACAATCTTAGCGCTGCAGAGAATAATAATGATGTCAGCTATCGCTATAATGATACTTATTTAGGATTTCATGTTAAATGGTTAACAGGTAAATTTACATTTACGCCTGGAGTTACATTACATCGTTTTAATTTGACTAATACACAATTAGGAACAGATGTTAATCAGGAAATATATCGTTTGTTACCTGATTTCAATATGATTTATCAAATTAAAAAATCAGAATCGTTGACTTATAATTTTGGGCTAACGAATAATTTTACTAATATTAATAGTTATGCTTTAGGTACTATTTTTAATAGTTATAGTAGTTTGTTCTCAGGAAACCGTGATTTAAAAAATTCGATAATACAAAGCCATACATTAAACTATCAGAAGTTTAATATGTTCAATTTCGAGAATTATGGAGCCATTATTAACTATTCTCGAACTACAGATGCTATTAAAACAAGAGCTTTATTTGAAGGTGTGAATCAATTAGGGTCACCATTTAATTCTCCTTATGGCGATGAAAATTTATCTGCAAATGCTCGATATGGTCGTTCGTTTTTGAAATATTATAAGGCTAATGTTAGTGCATCAGTAAATTGGAGTAAGTTCTATAATATTCAGGTAAATCCGGTAAGTTCGGTAGAAAATGTAGTGGATACCGAAAGTTTTACGCAAAGATATAGTTTAAGTGCTTCTACCAATTTCAAGAATTTACCTAATCTTGAGTTGGGGTATTCTTACACGGTAAATCAATATCCAAACGACAATTTCTATACCGATAGCCCGACGGCTAAACTGGATTATTTTTTTCTGAAAAGTTTCTCTTTTGTTGCTGAATATGAGTTTTTTCATTACTATAACAAAAGAAAAACCGTTGACCAAGAGTATGATTTCTTATCGGCAAGTTTGACGTATCAAAAGACAAAAGCCAGTCATTGGGAATACAAAGTAGCGGCAACCAATTTATTGAACACAACTTCGATAAATGACGATAGTTTCTCACAGTTTTCTACCCGAAACTCACAGTATAGAGTGCAACCGAGGTATATAATTTTCAGTTTGAAATACAATTTGTAGCTATTCCTGCTATCCGCTATATCTTTTAAATTTATCAGGTTTAGAAAAAACCTGATAAATTTAAAAGGATGCCGCTTCTATCAGGGCTAAAAAAAAGTCAGTTAATCAACTGACTTTTTTATTTAATTACCATCGACATCGGTTAGGCGATGAGGTTTGAATTTTTCGGAAAGAAAGGTATTTATACCACCATTTTGTCTTGGTAAATGGTGATTTTCTAATATCTTCAAAATGCTCTTTTTTTCCTTTGTAGATTAAAGTACAAGGAATAGGTTTGTCGAATTTTCTTGACCAGTAATTCACCAAAAACCGAAATTCTGCTACCGGAAGTTTATAATTATTAAAATTTTCTTTTATAAAAGGATTGTTTATACAAATAATATGAACATTGTCCTCTTCAAAGTCAAAAAACTTAGTCTTTTTAGTATCAATCAGCCAATGATTATTCATGCTTTTTTCGGTAACCAAATTACTGAACATTGTCAAATTTCCGGCATTTCCCAATCCGACATACGTTTTTAATGTCCAAATACTGATAATAAAAACAATACTTATTAATGGTAAAATGTAGTTTCTTTGAAAATGGAAACGTTCAGAAGTAGCATTTTTAAAAAACTGAAAAATGAAGAATAAAAAACCAATATTGAAAATTGTGCCTTGAATAAACCGATACTTAACCGGATTAATAGAACTAAACTGTAGCAATTCATAACTAACTATAGCTAAAAGAATGAAAAGCAAATAGATTTTTAGTGAGTGAATTATTTTAGGGGAAAACTCTTTTTGATTAAAAGGAATTACACATCCAATTAACAGAAATAATGCAGTCGCACTAAAATCTGCAAAAACAGAAAGCGCTAAATAACCATGAAAAAGGAGTAGTAATATAATAGCATATTTTCGGATTTTGTGATGCAGAATTCCAAACGGAACAATACATTCCATAAGAACCGTTCCCCATTGAAAAAAACGAGATAATCCTTCATTAGTTTTAAAATCAGTATTAAAAATACTTGAAATATTATAGTCATTTATTCCATTTACACAACTTACACAAGAATTGAAAAAATCGTTATTCAGCTTATGAAATCCGGTATAAAAGTAAATGGTTACAACGGTGATTCTGAAAAAATAAGAAATTAAATTTGAGTCAATTTTTAGTTTCGGTTTGAAAAATTTCAGAGAAAATAAAGCCCAAATGACTAAAGATGTAAATAAAAGTATTGTCGAATGATTACCTATCCTTGGAAAAGCTAAGATTTGTAAACCAATTAAAATACAGCAATTCAGTAAAGTTGCCCACCACTTTTTTGGATTAAAAATGGTTAGTAGCAGAAAAAAAACAAGAAAGCAAAGAATGATTGGATTTCGATAAATAAGTTTATGGAAATTCATTACTATCGCACCGTTTAGCAATGCTAAGAGCAACACATAGTTAGGATTAATTTGGAGTTTTATATTTCTAAAAAGATTTAACACTTTATTTAAAGTTTGAAATACAAAGTAATAAAAAAACCATCCCAAAAAGATGAGATGGTTTCAGATATTTTAGAATTAAAAAATTAAATAGAAAAAGCAGCTTTTACTTTGTCAACATAATCTAATTTTTCCCAAGTAAATAAATCAACAGTGACAGTTTTAGTTTCTCCATTTGGTGAAGTAAAAGTTTTGGTTACTGTTTCAGGAGTTCTTCCCATATGTCCATAAGCAGCCGTTTCACTATAAATTGGATTTCTCAATTTTAAACGTTGCTCAATAAAATAAGGACGCATATCAAATATACCTTCAACAACCTTACTGATTTCGCCATCGGTTAAATTTACTTTTGCTGTTCCATAAGTATTTACGTTAATTGACGTTGGTTCAGCAACACCAATTGCGTAAGAAACCTGAACTAAAATTTCATCAGCAACTCCGGCAGCAACAAGGTTTTTAGCGATATGGCGTGTTGCATAAGCTGCAGAACGATCCACTTTACTTGGATCTTTTCCAGAGAAAGCACCACCACCGTGAGCACCTTTTCCACCGTAAGTGTCCACAATAATTTTTCTTCCGGTCAAACCGGTATCACCGTGTGGTCCACCAATTACGAATTTTCCGGTTGGATTGATGTGGTATTTGATAGCATCATTGAATAAATGAGCATATTGAGGATTTTTAGCAATTACTCTCGGAATTAAAATTTCGATAATGTCTTTCTTAATCTTAGCCAACATCGTTGGTTCGTCAGCAAAATCATCATGTTGTGTGGAAACAACAATCGCATCGATTCTAACAGGTTTGTTATCGTCAGAATATTCTAGAGTAACCTGAGATTTAGCATCCGGACGCAAATAAGTGATTTCAGAATTTTCTCTTCTCAAGTCTGCTAATTCTTCCAATAACTGATGAGATAATTTTAACGCCAATGGCATATATTCTGCAGTTTCGTTAGTTGCATAACCAAACATCATTCCTTGATCTCCAGCACCTTGTTCTTCTTTGCTTGCTCTGTCAACTCCTTGATTAATATCTGCCGATTGCTCGTGAATTGCAGATAAAACACCACAAGAATTGGCTTCAAACATATATTCGCTTTTGGTATAACCAATTTTTCTAATTACTTCTCTTGCAATAGATTGAACGTCAAGATATGTTTTTGATTTTACTTCGCCAGCCAAAATTACCTGACCTGTTGTTACTAACGTTTCACATGCTACTTTTGATTCAGCATCAAATGCCAAAAAATTATCAATTAAAGCATCAGAAATTTGGTCAGCAACCTTATCCGGATGTCCTTCACTTACAGACTCCGATGTAAATAAATAAGCCATAACTATACTTAAATTTTATATATTAAATGTTATGAAGAAATGAAAGATTGCCACGACGAGCTAAAGGAGAGTTTCTGCTTTAGCATTTTTTAACGAGGTTGCAATCAGTACAAATTTTTCCTCTTTTTCGGTTGCAAATGTATAAAGACTATTTAGAATACAAAAATCAAATTCACTTTTTTTATTTTATTTATGATTTTTGAAAAAATCTAAATACGTAGTATTTAAATATATAATCCAAACTTTTAAATGTTAAATTTTCAAATTTTGTTTGGTCAGTTAAAAAAAACTTCTGAAGTTTGCTCCATCAAAACAACAGAAAAAATGAAATTTATTATTTGTCATATGTGTCGCATGATGTGGAATTTTCCGCAGAGGACTCATATTGCATAATTTTAAATTTTTAAAATATATACAATCAAAGCCTCTGCAAACCGCAGAGGCTTTTTTATTTAAACAAATTTTTCACACTGAGCGCATTCGAAGTGTTTTTTATAATAATAATTTCAAAATGAACGTAATAGGAAAAAATATGATTATGAACCGTATGATGCACATGCACATGATGATGTGGTGTTGTATTGACATATCCTATTGCCAAAAGAAGAAGACGTAATCTAAGTTTATATTTTATACTCGAGAAGTCCTTTTGGTAAGCCATCCAAAGGGACTTTTTTTATTTAATCAAGTTTGTCATACTGAGCGCATTCGAAGTGTTTTTTAATCAAAAATCTAATAATCTAAATATCTAAAATTCAAAAAAAAATGAGCACACAAAAATTTTCAACCAACGCATTACATGCAGGACACGACGTTACTAAAAACGCAGGAACAAGAGCAGTTCCAATTTATCAAACAACATCTTATGTTTTCAAAGATGCTGATCACGCTGCCAATCTCTTTGGACTTGCAGAAGCCGGATTTATCTATACAAGATTAAACAATCCAACCAACGATATTCTTGAGCAACGCTTAGCCGCATTAGAAGGCGGAATTGGTGCAGTCGTTACTGCTTCGGGAACAGCAGCAATTGCAACGGCACTTTTAGTTTTATTAAAAGCCGGCGATCATATTGTGGCATCCAACAGTTTGTACGGAGGAACTTATAACTTATTGAGTGTTACCTTACCAAGATTAGGAATTACAACCACTTTTGTTGATCCGTCAAATCCTGAAAATTTTACTAAAGCTGCACAAGAAAACACCAGAGTCTTTTTTGCAGAAAGTTTAGGAAATCCAAAGTTAGATGTACTAGATTTAGAAGCGATTTCCAAAGAAGCCAAAGCTTTTAAAGTTCCTTTTATCGTTGATAATACTGTAGCAACGCCTTATTTGTTGAACCCAATTCAATATGGAGCAGACATTGTCATTCACTCGTTAACCAAATACATTACCGGAAATGGAACTTCACTTGGAGGTGTTATCATTGATGCCGGAAAATTTGACTGGAGCAATGGAAAATTCCCTGAATTTACAGAACCATCAGCAGGTTATCACGGATTAAAATACTATGAAGTTCTTGGTGCTGCATCATTTATAGCAAAAGTAAGAATTGAAGGATTGCGTGATTTTGGTGCGGCTTTAAGTCCGTTTAATGCTTTTCAAACCATTCAAGGGTTGGAAACTTTGGAAATCAGAATTAAAAAACACAGCGAAAGCGCATTGAAATTAGCTCAATGGCTGGAGCAACAAGAAGAAATAGCTTGGGTTAACTATCCGGGATTGGCATCATCGAAATACAAAGAGTTAGCTGATAAATATTTACCTGAAGGCAAAAGCGGTATTGTGACTTTCGGATTAAAAGCTGGTTATGAAGCTGCCAAAAAAGTAGTAGGAGAAACCAAATTATTCTCGCTTTTGGCAAATATTGGCGATACGAAATCTTTAATAATCCATCCGGCGAGTACAACACATCAGCAATTGTCAGATGAAGACCAACTTTCTACTGGAGTAACAAAAGATTTAATCCGTTTATCTGTTGGACTGGAAGATATTGAAGATTTAAAAGCCGATTTAAAAGCGGTATTTGTAACCATTAAAACACCACAATTAATTTAATCATGAGCATAAAAACAGTAAACGTGCTTGGTTATGCCAAAGAAAATAATCAGTTCGTTGTAAAAGCACAAAACTTTGACATCAGAATTAGTAGAAATGAAAAGTTTCCTGAACTCGAAGGTCCAAGTCCGTTGGAATATATTTTGGCAGGTTATGCCGGATGCATTAATGCCGTTGGAAAAATAGTAGCCAAGGAACAAGGAATAGTATTGAAGTCACTTCAAGTTGAACTATCTGCCAAATTAAGTTTAGACAAATATCAGGGAAAAATCAGTAATGAAAGGGCAGGTTTTAATACTATTGATGTAATCGTAAAGCCAACTTCCGATGCAACATTGGAACAATTGAAAAAGTGGTTGATAGAAATTGAAAATCGTTGTCCCGTTCAGGATAATTTGGTAAATCCAACACCGGTTTCTGTGTCGTTGTTTAAGGAGTATGAACGTATTGAAGTAGTATAAAAAGAAAGACCATTGGTTTAGGTTTTGTTTGTTTGTTTTGAAGATTGTCTTCAATCATTTTGGTTGAAGGCAGTCTTTTAAAAAAGGGAAGAATTGCTATAAAAAACAAAAATGAAAAAGTTAGAAAAAATAGACCTCTTTAATTTTGAACTAGAAAACGGAAAGCAGCGTGCCTACATTTCCTTATTTTATCAAGTATTTGGTCAGCCTATAAACACCGCACCAATTGTGGTGGTTAATCATGCCTTAACCGGAAATTCAAACATAACCGGAGAGAATGGTTGGTGGAACGATTTAATTGGGGAAAATAAAACTATTGACACCAATTATTTTACAGTAATCGCCTTTAATATTCCCGGAAACGGATTTGATAATAATTTTGGTAATCTCATATCAAATTACAAAGATTTTACTATCCGAGATATAGCTCGTATTTTTTGGGAAGGATTATTTTTCCTAAATGTAAATTCGATTTTTGCATTGATTGGCGGAAGTCTTGGCGGCGCAATTGCTTGGGAAATGGTAACGCTTCAACCCGATAAAATTGAAAACATAATCCCAATTGCTACCGATTGGAAAGCCACCGATTGGGTAATTGCCAATGTCTTAATTCAAGATCAAATTCTCAATAATTCCGATGACCCGATTGCCGATGCGAGGTTGCATGCGATGCTTTTATATCGAACACCACAGTCTGTAAACCAGCGATTTCAAAGAGAAAAATTTAATGAAAACTCCATTTTTCAAATCGAAAATTGGTTAGTCAATCACGGAATAAAACTCAAAAACCGTTTTCGGCTTTCATCCTATAAACTGATGAACCATTTATTGAAAACAAACGACATTACACGCGAGCGAAATAATTTTCAATCGATAATTACTACAATTAATGCCAATATTCATATTGTATCTGTTGATACTGATTATTTTTTCATTGCCGATGAAAATAGAAAAGATTATCAGCAAGCCAAAATGGTAAAAGAAAATGTTTTCTATCACGAAATCAATTCCATTCACGGACACGATGCCTTTTTAATCGAATTCAATCAGTTAGCCAAAATTTTATCACCCATTTTTATCATTCAAAAACAGCAAAAATATGTCAGCGCTTAGAGTAAATATAATCCTTTTTGGTATTGGCAATGTCGGAAGTACATTGGTTAATCAAGTCATAGAAAGTCAAAAATTCTTTTTAGAGAAAAAGAACATTGATTTACGTTTCCCTATAATTACCAATTCGTCCTTGGCTTTTTTTGAGAAAGCCGGTGTGAAAAATCAATGGGAAGCCAATTTTGCCCAATCAGCCATTCCATTCCGAATAGAAGACATCATCGATTATGTCAAAGAACAACAATTGGAAAATCTCATTGCAGTTGATGCTACGGCAAGCGATGAAATCATCAAAAATTACATTCCGTTGATACAGAATGGTTTCGATATCGTAGCAGCCAATAAAAAGGCAAATACGATTCACTTTGACTTCTACAAAGAACTACGAAGAAATCTCAAAAAATATGACAAATCATTTTTGTATGAAACCAATGTTGGTGCAGGTTTGCCGGTTGTACAAACCATTAATGAGTTGTATTATTCAGGCGAAAAAATCACTAAAATACGTGGCGTTTTTTCAGGTTCGTTAAGTTATATTTTTAATAGATTTTCATCCGAAGAAACTCCGTTTTCAAAAATTTTACTCGATGCCGAAAAAAGCGGTTATACCGAACCTGATTCTCGTGAAGATTTGTCAGGAAACGATGTGGCACGAAAACTATTGATTTTAGCTCGAGAAATAGAACATTCAGTTGACTTTTCCGATGTTAAAGTGTCGTCACTCTTGTTGCCCAATCTCAATACAATACATTCAAAAGCAGAGTATGCCTTAAACAAACATTTGTTTGATAAGCCATTTCAGGTAGCCAAGATTACTCAGGCAGAAAATCATGTCTTGCGCTATGCCGGTGAATTTGATATAAACAATAAATCACTCGAAGTCAAATTAATTTCCGTTCCCAAAAGTTCTCCGTTAGGACAACTCAAAGGAGCTGATAATTTAATTGAAATCTATACAAAATCCTATGGAGAAATTCCAATCGTCATTCAAGGTGCCGGAGCCGGAAAAGAAGTAACCGCTCGAGGCGTTTTGACCGATATTCTCAAAATCGCCGAAAAAATAAAAGTAAAAGAAGCAATTTGGCTCTAAAAAGCGAATAAAAATTTCACTAACTAACCCAAAACCCCGAAAACCTGCAACACTATAACGTTGTAGGTTTTTATTTTTACAAAACACTTGCAAATTAACAATCTATACCATTACTTTGCATCGTTCATAAAAATCATGTTTGTTATCACGAAAGCTGGAGGGAATAGACCCGATGAAAGCTTAGCAACCTCTCGCTCCTAAAACGAGAAAGGTGCTACATTCTATCTTTATGCTGAATTTTAAGCTGAACTTGTTTCAGTTTCATTCAACAACTGTTAAATCAGAAGTAAGGAAAAGATAACCTCGGGAAATTTCTCTCCCAACTTTCAAGATAATTTACAATAATACTGAACCCATTTTTATAAAATGAGCGAATGGCTTGTGCATTGTTGCCATCCATTTTCCCGCTTTACGTTGCAATCTTTTTCTTTTTTCATAAAAAAGAAAAAGGATTTCCACTACAATCGGGGCTAATTAGTAAACCATTTTGTAAAATCAAGTTTCCAAAAGAGCATAATCTTAATGAAACTTGATAGTTTAAAATTATAAGAAAACAAAATAAAACTTTGAGAAACTCTGTGAAAACTTAGTGTAACTCTGTGTAACAAAAAATATGTCAAAAATAAACCAAGCCATACAAGAAAGAATTCTTGTTCTCGACGGAGCGATGGGAACCATGTTGCAACGCAATAACTTCTCCGAAGAAGATTTCCGTGGCGAACGATTCAAGGATTTTCCACATCCGTTGAAAGGAAACAACGATTTATTGTCCATCACGCAACCCGAAGCAGTCAAAGAAGTACACCGACTGTATTTTCAAGCTGGAGCTGATATTGTAGAAACCAATACATTTTCCGGAACAACCATTGGAATGGCCGATTATCACATGGAAGATTTAGTCTATGAACTAAACTATCAATCTGCCAAAATCGCCCGAGAAGTTGCCGACGAATTCACCGATAAACCACGTTTTGTAGCAGGTTCTATCGGACCAACCAACCGAACAGCATCGATGAGTCCGGATGTAAACGATCCGGGATTCCGTGCCGTAACGTTTGATGATTTACGAATTGCTTACAAACAACAAGTTGAAGCATTGGTTGATGGCGGTTGCGATGTACTTTTAGTAGAAACTATTTTTGACACATTAAATGCCAAAGCAGCGCTTTTTTCTATCGAAGAAGTAAAAGAAGAACGTAATCTTGATATTCCGGTAATGGTTTCAGGAACAATTACCGATGCTTCTGGTAGAACTTTGTCAGGTCAAACGGTTGAAGCTTTTCTAATTTCCATTCAACACATTCCATTATTAAGTATTGGTTTCAATTGTGCACTTGGAGCTGACCAATTAAAGCCATATTTAAAGAGATTGGCACACAATACGCAATTGAATATTTCCGCACATCCAAATGCAGGTTTGCCAAATGCTTTCGGACAATACGACCAAACACCGGAAGAAATGCAGGCATTGATTAAAGAATATTTACAAGATGATTTAATCAACATTATTGGTGGTTGTTGTGGAACAACTCCGGAACATATTAAAGCGATTGCTGATGTTGCCAAAGAATTTAAACCTCGAAGATTAGAATTAGCATAAAAATGTCAAGAACAAGCAAAATAAATTTACAACTTTCAGGTTTAGAACCGCTTTTCATTAACGAAGAATCTATTTTTGTCAATGTAGGCGAACGCACGAACGTTACAGGTTCGCGTAAATTTCTCCGATTGATAAAAGAAGAGAAATACGAAGAAGCGTTAGATATTGCCCGTGCTCAGGTTGAAGGTGGCGCACAAATCATTGATATTAACATGGACGAAGGAATGCTCGATGGTGTTTATGCTATGACCAAATTCCTGAACCTGATTGCTGCCGAGCCTGACATTGCTCGAGTTCCAATAATGATCGATAGTTCAAAATGGGAAATTATTGAAGCCGGATTAAAAGTTATTCAGGGAAAAGGCGTTGTAAATTCTATTTCACTGAAAGAAGGTACAGCAACATTTGTTCATCATGCTAAGTTAATCAAAAGATACGGTGCTGCAGTAATTGTGATGGCATTCGATGAAGATGGTCAGGCCGATACTTATGAAAGACGTATCGAAATTTGTAAAAGAAGTTACGATATTCTGGTAAAAGAAGTAGGATTTCCGGCTGAAGATATCATTTTTGATCCCAATATTTTTCCGGTTGCAACCGGAATGGAAGAACACAAACTAAACGCTTTGGATTTCTTTCGTGCGACCAAATGGATAAGGGAAAATCTACCGTATGCCAACATTTCCGGCGGTGTGAGTAATGTTTCATTTTCCTTTAGAGGAAACGATAAAGTGCGTGAAGCGATGCATTCGGCGTTTTTGTATCATGCCATTCAAAACGGTATGACTATGGGAATTGTAAATCCGGAAATGCTTGAGATTTATGATGAAATTGATAAAAATCTCCTCGAACACGTAGAAGATGTATTGTTAAACAGGAGAGAAGACGCTGCCGAAAGATTATTAGATTTAGCCGAAACGTTTAAAGGCGAAATTAAAACTAATGATAAAGAAATTGCTGAATGGCGGAATGGTTCGGTTCAGGAACGATTAACACATTCATTAGTAAAAGGAATTGATGAATTCATCGAAATTGATGTAGAAGAAGCACGGGTAAATTCTGAAAAAGCCATTGAAGTCATCGAAGTCAATTTGATGGAAGGAATGAATGTTGTTGGTGATTTATTTGGAAGCGGAAAGATGTTTTTGCCACAAGTTGTAAAATCGGCTCGTGTAATGAAAAAAGCAGTGGCATATTTGTTACCATTTATCGAAGCCCAAAAAGACGGAAAATCATCTTCGGCAGGAAAAGTTCTGATGGCAACGGTAAAAGGTGATGTTCATGATATTGGTAAAAATATTGTAGCGGTAGTTTTGGGTTGTAATAATTTTGAAATCATCGATCTAGGAGTTATGGTTCCGCCGGAAAAAATCATTGAAGCAGCTGTAAAAGAGAATGTTGATATTATTGGTTTAAGCGGATTGATTACGCCTTCATTGGACGAAATGGTTTATCTCGCCAAAGAAATGGATAAACTGAATATCAAAATTCCGATTATGATTGGTGGAGCAACAACTTCTCGTGCACATACGGCTGTAAAAATTGCTCCGGAATATAAGGAAACTGTCGTTCATGTAAACGATGCTTCTCGTGCGGTGACAGTCGCAAGTAATTTACTTCAGGCAGAAACCAAAGGCAACTATGTAAAAGCCATTCGTGAAGAATATGACAAACTTCGAGATGGTTATTTAAGCCGAAGCCGTGATAAAAATTTCCTTTCGATAGAAGAAGCGCGTAAAAATAAGTTGCAATTGGATTGGGATAATTTCAATCCGGTAAAACCAAATTTCATCGGAACAAAAACCATTGAAGTAGAACTTTCTGAATTGGTAGATTTTATCGATTGGACACCATTTTTTCAATCATGGGAATTATACGGAAAATATCCGGCAATTTTAACCGATGAGGTTGTGGGAGAACAAGCAACTCATTTATTTGCCGATGCTCAAAAAATGTTACAGCAAATCGTTTCTTACAAATGGTTTACTGCAAAAGGAATTCTTGGAATTTTCCCAGCCAATACAGTTAATGACGACGATATTGAAGTTTGTCAGACTGAGCTTGTCGAAGTCCGACAACCGACAACTTTTTTAACTTTAAGGCAACAATCTCAAAAAACCGCTGGTGCGCCAAACATCGCATTAGCCGATTTTATTGCGCCAAAAGAAAGTGGAAAACAAGATTACATCGGATGTTTTTGTGTGACAACAGGTTTTGGTGTAGATGAAAAAGCAGATGAGTTTGAGAAAAATTTAGATGATTATAACTCGATTATGGTAAAAGCTTTAGCAGATAGATTCGCCGAAGCGTTTGCCGAATATTTGCACTTGAAAGTCCGTAAAGAAATTTGGGGTTATGCTTCCGATGAAAATTTAGATAATCAGGAATTGATAAAAGAAGCTTACAAAGGCATTCGTCCGGCACCGGGTTATCCGGCTTGTCCCGATCATTTGGAGAAACCAACCATTTGGAAGTTATTGAATGTAGAACAGGAAATAGGAGTGAAGCTTACCGAAAGTATGGCAATGTGGCCGGCATCATCAGTTTCGGGATATTATTTTGCCAATCCTGAAAGCAAATATTTCGGACTCGGAAAAATAAAAGAAGATCAAGTAATAGATTATGCTAAACGTAGAGGAATTTCTACCGATGTAGCAAGTAAATGGCTTTCGCCGAATATAGCAGATTAAAAATAGTTGTCAGTTCTCAGTTTTCAGTTGTTTTGGAAACAGATAACGGACAACAGACAACTAAAAATTATGAAAGTAACCCAACATATAGAAAACGCCAACGGAAAACCATTATTTTCTTTTGAAATCCTTCCGCCGTTGAAAGGACAAAATATTCAATCTATTTTTGATAGTATCGATCCGTTGATGGAGTTCAATCCGCCGTTTATTGACGTAACGTATCATCGTGAAGAATATGAATTTAAAGAATTACCAAGCGGACTTTTGCAGAAAAAAATTGTAAAAAAGCGTCCCGGAACGGTTGGAATTTGTGCCGGAATTCAGAATAAATATAATGTTGATGCTATTCCGCATATTCTTTGTGGCGGATTTACGAAAGAAGATACCGAAAATTTATTGATAGATTTAGATTTTCTTGGCATCAATAATGTTGTGGCTTTGCGTGGCGATGCGTTGAAAAACGAAACTTATTTCAAGCCAGAAAAAGAAGGAAATGAATATGCAACAGATTTGGTTTTGCAAATTAATAATCTGAACAATGGAATTTACTTAGATGAAGATTTACAAAATTCTGCTAAAACCAATTTCTGCATTGGCGTTGCTGGTTATCCTGAAAAACATATGGAAGCACCGAGTTTGGATAGCGATATTCATTTTTTGAAACAAAAAATCAAGAATGGAGCCGATTATATAATTACGCAAATGTTTTTTGACAATCAGAAATTCTTTGATTTCGTGAAAAAAGTTCGTGCTGCCGGAATTACAGTACCTATTATTCCTGGTTTAAAACCTATTGCAACTAAAAAGCAATTGAATTTAATTCCGCATCGATTTTCGTTGGAATTACCTGATGATTTGATTATGGCAGTTGTAAAAGCCAAAGATAATGATGCCGTAAAACAAATTGGGATTGAATGGTGTATCAATCAAAGTAAAGAACTGGTTGCTTCAGGAATTCCTGTTTTGCATTATTATTCTATGGGAAAAGCTGAGAATATTAAAGCCATTGCGAAAGAAGTTTTTTAAAAGAATAATAAAAATAAAATTTTTACGTTTCTTTTTAGAAGTTATTTAATTTCAAAAAATAAGTGTTTTTGTCATTCCGACGAAGGAGGAATCTCATTAGGTCATTCATTATGAGATTCCTCCTTCGTCGGAATGACAAGATTGTGGTTTAAAATATTTAGTAATGAAGAAAATTATTTTGATTGTTTTTCTTGGGTTTAATTTGACAATGTTTGCTCAGGATTATCCTTTTTTATCGGCTTCGACAAAGAAAATTCAAGGCAAAGAATATATTAATTTTTTGAATGAAAATGTTGCTAAAATTGATAGTATTCAGAAATCGACTTCATATTTTCTTGAAAACGGAAAACCGTATACTCAAAAATATGCCGATTCTATTTTTAAAACTAAAGATGGTCACGTTTATACGACACGATTTTATCGGGATACGATAACAAATCATTTTACTTATGTTTTGTGTAAACGTTCTAAAACAGAAATGAGAGAAACCAATAGAAATTTTAATCAGTATATAAAAGCGGATGAAAAGAACCGCAAAAAACTGAAAAAATCAGTTATTGACGATTTGGTAATGGTTGATATTGATGGCAATCAGCACGATTTTGAAAGCATTGGAAATAAAATTACTGTGCTTGATTTTTGGTTTACCACTTGCGCACCATGCATCAAAGAAATGCCAGAAATGAATAAGTTGAAAGAAGAATTTGGAACCAATAACGTGGCTTGGTTTGGCGTAACCTATGACAATAAAGAAAAGGTAAACCGATTACTAAGCAAAGTACAATTTGATTTTACGATTGTACCCAATAGCCAACATTTAGTAGATCGTTTTGGGATAAAATTCTTTCCAACTACGTTGATTATCGATGAAAACCGAAAAATTGTTTACACTGGTAGTTTTTTTAAACACAACAACAGATTGGAAGAAATAAAAACGGAACTAACTAAGTTGGTAAAAGCTAAAAAATATTCAGTTGATGCTGGCCCGGCGTTGCAAATGGAGAATGAATAGGTTGGGTTAACTTTTTATTGCTAAACACTTATGTGAATTTGTCATAAAGTTTATAATTGAGGCAAATGTGTTTTAGTGAAAGTTATTCTTCTTCAGGTTCTCCGTCAATGTAATTTATTTTAGTTATAATTTTTCCGTTGTTATTATATTCGATGAACATTCCATTTCGTTTTCCAAAATTATAAAATCCTTCAGCCATAATTTTTCCATCTTCGAAATAACTCGTGACTTTTCCATCAGCTTGTCCAGAGTTAAAATTTAATATAGCTTTTATGTTTCCATTTGGATACCATTGTAATAGTTCTCCATCTTTTAAACCTGATTTATAAAACACTACTTCTTCTTTTTGTCCATTTTTGTACCATCTTACAAATTTGCCATCTCTTTTGTCATTAATCCAATTTACTCTTTCTTTTGGTTGACCATTTTCGTGATAAATTTCATACATTCCATGTTGTAGTCCTTCTTTCCAATTTGAAATTTCTTTAATTTGACCATTTTCAAACCAAGTTTTTACTTCTCCATTTGTTTTGTTTTTTACATGGTAATTTTGGTCTGAAATTTGTCCATTTCTATAATACCAATAGTTCCAACCCGTTCCGTTTACAAGTTTTTTAGTCCAGTCTATTTTACCATTATCAAAATATGCTGTCCATTCGTCTCCAATTTTATGATTTTGTACTATTCCTTTTTCAAAAACGTTGCCATTTTGCGAGTATGAAATGTAAGGTCCATTTTTTAAATAATAGTGAATTAAAGTATCAGGTTTAACTATTAGGTATTGTATTATTTTTTCATTGAGATCATAGAAATATATCGTATCAATATCTTTACCGTCTTTTAGTTTTCCCTTTTGATAAATACTTCCAGTATTGTAAAATCTGGTGTAAATACCATCTTTTAAAGTCGTTTCATTTCCTTTTGCAGTAATCCAAGAAGCTTTACCGTTTGTTTTATCAATCCAGTATACCCAATTTTCATTTCTTTTGCTTAAGTCATTAATGTCAGCATTCTGACATCCAAAAAATGTAATAAGAGCAATTATAATTGTTGAAAATTTTCGTACCATGAGGATGAATTTTTTTGTTTTCTCGGAGCTGTTAAAACTAAAATATGTTGTTGTATGTTTAATTTGAAAACATTTTCAAACAATTTTAATGTTGTTTACCAAATATAATAAACAAATTTAATCAAACCGTATCGCTTTAGACGGAGAGATTTTGGTAATGATATAGGAAGGAATTAATAAAACCAGTAAACAAATGGTAACCGTTCCAATGTTTAGCAGTAAAATGTAGAATATGTTAATATCAACCGGAGCTTCATTTACATAGTAACTTTCAGGATTGAGTTTGATAATACCAAAATATTTTTGAAGTAACAAAAGCGAAATCCCAATTAGATTTCCCCAAAAAAGTCCTTTGGTAATCAGGTAAAACGAGTTGTAAATAAATATTTTTCGAATGTTCCAATTATTGGCACCAAGTGATTTTAAAATCCCAATCATTTGGGTTCGTTCCAATATCAAAACCAATAATGCAACAACCATATTAATCGTTGAAACAGCAATCATCACAATAAGAATGACAATGATATTGAAGTCAAAAAGCTTTAACCATTCAAAAATATAGTAGAATTTTTCCTTGATGGTTTTGCTGTCCAAAGTCGATGAGGTTTCTTCATAAACTTGTTGCCCTTTTAAATCGATTTGATTAAAATCATCAATAAATACTTCAAACGAACCAACTTCATAAGGTTTCCATTTGTTAATTCGTTGAATATGACGAATATCTCCAATGACATAATTAGCATCAAATTCCTGAAATCCTGAGTTGTAAATACCAACGATTTTGAAATTTCTCAAATTGTAACCATCATTGTCTTCTTTCATGAAATAGGTTACAAACTTGTCGTTGAGTTTTAAACCCAATCGGTTAGCAAGATATTCCGAGATAATAACTTCTTCGTTTAGATTGGACTTTAAATTGGGTAATCTTCCCAGAATCAGATATTCTTCCAAGTTATCCAATTTATAATCTTTGCCAATTCCTTTAAAAATAACACCTTCAAAAGCCGTTTCTGTTCGGATGATTCCGGCTTTACTTGCAACAGCCTGAATGTGTTCAATTCCTGAAACATCATTAAATTTAGGATAAAACTTTTGATAAATGGAAATGGGTTTGGTGCTAACATCCGATTGATTATCATTATAACCTGAAATGATGATATGACCATTGAAAGCCGAAACTTTTTGGCGTATTTTTTGCTGTAAACCAATACCAGTAGCGACCGAAACAATCATCATAATCATTCCCAATGCAATGGCGATGATGGCAATTTTTATTATTGGTGCGGAAATACTACTTTTATGGTCTTTAGCAGTAATCAGTCGTTTCGCTATAAAATATTCTAATTTCAAAGGTATGATTTCAAATTTAGTGTTCAAAAATACAGTTTTATTCTCGGTTTTGATGATTTTTTCGGGTTGTAATGCACAAAAAACGGAAAACGCAAAAGATATTCTTCCTAAAGATGTAAAACTGGAAATACAAGTAGGAGCACAAGCCACAAATAATTATTTGTCTTTGTTAAAAGATAAAAAAGTGGGAGTGATTACCAATCAAACAGGTGTATTGAGTATAGATAAAATCAATCATACCTCAGATCCAAGAAACACAACTATTTCGAGAAAAAGGGTTCATCTGGTAGATTTTCTTTTAGAACAAAAAATCAACATCCAAAAAATCTACGCACCAGAACACGGTTTTCGTGGAACAGCCGATGCAGGCGAATTGATTAAAGACGGAAAAGACACTAAAACTGGTTTGCCAATCATTTCATTATACGGAAATAACAAAAAGCCAAAACCAGAACAATTAGCCGGAATTGATGTTTTGGTTTTTGATTTACAAGATGTCGGTGCACGATTTTATACGTATATTTCGTCGTTGCATTATATTATGGAAGCTTGTGCCGAAAATAATATTCCGTTAATTGTACTCGACAGACCAAATCCAAACGGAAGTATTGTTGATGGACCAATTTTGGAAAAAGAATATTCAAGTTTCGTTGGAATGCATCAAATTCCGTTGCTTCATGGTATGACAATTGGCGAATATGCCAAAATGATTAATGGAGAAAAATGGTTAAAAAATGGAATAGAATGTAAGTTGACTGTTATTCCGTGTTTGAATTACAGCCGAGAAATGGCGTACAGTTTACCGGTTAAGCCATCGCCAAATCTGCCGAACGACCAAGCCATTAATCTGTATGCGAGTTTATGTTTATTTGAAGGGACAAATGTGAGTTCCGGTCGCGGAACCGAAATGCAATTCCAAATTTATGGTTCGCCGTTTCTACCAAAAAGTAGTTTCAGTTTTACGCCAATGCCTAATGTTGGTGCCAAAGATCCGATGCATAACGGGAAATTATGTTATGGAGAAGATTTAACCAAAATTGAAAAAGTGAAACAGTTGGAATTAAAATGGTTGATTAAAGCTTACAATACCACTTCAGACAAATCGAAATTCTTCAATGATTTCTTCGTAAAATTAGCCGGAACTAAAAAGTTAAGAGAACAAATTGAAGCCGGAATCTCCGAAACTGAAATCAGAAAATCTTGGGAAAAAGGATTGAATGATTTTAAAGAAATGAGAAAAAAATATTTGATTTATAAATAAAATTCTTTGTGAGTTTTGTGAAAATACTTTGTGAACATCGTGTTTTATAAAGGTAATTTTTTCTTCATTTCTTCCACAATATTAAATGCTGCCGGACAAATTTCTACGTTTTTCAATGTCAGATTGGATATTTGCTGAAACTTTTTTCTATCTGTATGTGGAAATTCACGACACGCTTTTGGACGAACATCATAGATGAAACATTTATTGTCAGCTTCTAAAAAAATACACGGAACACTCTGCAATACATAATCATTATCTTCGTCAATGCGCAAATATTGGTCAATAAACTGTTGCGGTTTTTGTCGAAAGTGTTTTGAAATTCGTTCAATATCTGCCAATGTAAAAAGCGGTCCGGTTGTTTTACAGCAATTGGCACATTCCAAACAATCGGTTTTTTTAAACTCGGCTTCGTGCAAATCCTGCATTACATAATCCAGATTTTTGGGCGTTTTCTTTTTCAGCTTATCGAAATACTTTTTGTTTTCGTTATGCTTATCTTTGGCAAGTTTCCCGAGTTCGTTTAACTGTGGTTTCAAATGTAAAGTTTCAAATAGAACTACAAAGTTAAACAACTTGAAACGTTAAACCTGAAACTTTACAAAAATGTTAGACCTATTCGGAAAAGCCATACTCGATTTTCAAACTAATAATTCGCCCGAAGATTTAATTACTGAAACTAATATTTCGGAAGCCGATGAAATGGATGTTGCCTATCTTTTCAGAGATTTTAAATCGATGCCAAAGTTGGAACAAAAAGCTTTACAACTCGCCAAAGGGAAAGTACTTGATGTTGGTTGTGGCGCAGGAAGTCACGGTTTGTATCTGCAAGGAAAAGGATTGGATGTAACCGCAATTGATATTTCTGAAAACGTGGTGGAAGCTTGTCAGTTAAGAGGTTTGAAGAACGTAAAAGTTCAAAATATTTTGGATGCTGATATTCATCAGCATGACAATAAATATGATACGATTTTACTTTTAATGAACGGAACAGGAATTTTCAGAACCTTAGCTGAATGTTCAAAATATTTGCAAAAATTAAAGTCGTTACTCAATCCTAATGGGCAAATTTTAATCGATAGTTCTGATATTATCTATATGTATGACGAAGATGAAGACGGAAGTTATTTTGTTCCGGCCAATCAATATTATGGTGAATTAGTTTTTACAGTTTCTTACAAAGGTCAAACTGACGAACCTTTTCCTTGGTTGTACATGGATTATAATACGTTACAAAATGCTGTGCATGCAAATGGTTTGAACTGTGAATTGATTATGGAAGGAAGTCATTTTGATTATTTGGCAAGGTTATACTAAATAAAAAATCCCAAACATTTGTTTGGGATTTTTTATAATTGAAGCATGCAATTATTGCATGTATTTCATCATCATAGTTTGCATTTCACCTTGTAAGCTCATCATGGCTTCTTGTGATTTTTCTGCAATTATTTCTGCTTTTTCTGCCATTTTTTTACCAACCGGACTGTTGTAAAAAGCTAACATTGCTTTGACATCGTCTTTTGTATATTCTTTGATATAGATTTCAGCAGTAGATTCATTTGCTTTTTTCATTAAAGCATCAAATTCAATTACAAAAGCAGCATGTTTGTCTGATGGAATCATGCTTAATAATTGTTTTTTTGCAGCATTCAGCTGTCCTGAAGCACCACTTTTTTCAATTACTTGTAATACATCTTCTTTGCTTGGTTTTTCTTGAGCAACCATTACACCTGTTACGAATACAAATGCAATTGATAATAAAAATTTTTTCATTTATTTTTTTAATAAAGTTAATGGTATAAAAATAGTAATTTTCTTTTGAAATGAAATCTATTTTTTCTTGAAAGTCATAGGATATTTTATCTCAATGCTGATTGGTTTTCCTTTTCTTTTGGCGGATTCCCATTTTGGACATTTTTTCATTACGCGAATAATTTCTGTTGCAGATTCAATATCCAACATTTGTACAACTTTGATGTTTTTCACTTCGCCATTTTCATCAACGGTAAATGAAAATATCATTGTTCCTGGTTTTGAAACTTTGGAATAATCAAATTCATTTCTGATGAATTTTCCAAATTCGTCCATAGAATCATCACCTCTGAATTTGGCATCAATTTTATCTCCATCCAAATAAACTTCATCTTCACCGTCAATTTGAGCCAGAGAAAAAATTGGCGTTAATATTATCAGAAAAAAGAAAATAGCTTTTTTCATTTTATGGAATATTCAGGTATTTATGTGTTTGTAATGAAACTCTCCATTTTGGATTATTCATAACATAATCAACAATCAAAGGAGTCATTTCTTCTTTCTTACTCCACTCGGGTTGTAAAAACAATATGGCATTTGGATTTACTTTGGCAGCTTGTTCTTCTGCAAATTGAAAATCGTGTTTGTTGTAAATAATTACTTTTAATTCGTGAGCAATATCATAAGCGGCTTGAACCGGTAATTTTGTTTTCTTTGGCGAAAGACAAAACCAATCCCAAGTTCCGGTTACGTCATAAGCTCCCGAAGTTTCTATGTGAACACGGAGGTTTTTTGCTTTTAATTTTTGGGTAAGCAAAGTCATGTCCCAAGTTAAAGGTTCTCCGCCTGTAACCACAACGGTATCAGTATATTTTGAAGCATTTTCTACGATTAAATCGGTATTTGTTGGCGGATGTAAATCAGCATTCCAGCTTTCTTTTACATCACACCAATGACATCCCACATCACAACCGCCAATTCGAATGAAATAGGCTGCTGTTCCGGTATGAAAACCTTCACCTTGAATAGTATAAAATTCTTCCATCAGCGGAAGCATTTCTCCTTTGTTTACAGCCAGTTGTATTTCTTTTGCAATCATTAGATTTAAAATAGTTGACAAAGATACTTAATTTGAAAACGGTAAAATAAAAAAACCATTCTGATTTTTTTCAGAATGGTTTTTAGGATAAAACGATATTTTATTATTTCAATAATTTCAATGCGTCTAATGCATATTGATTTGTTGGGTCAATAGCTAACGTTTTATTTAATAACTCTTTTGCTTTTGCTTTGTCGGAGTTAGCATAGTGTGAAGCCATATTGTTGTATGCTTCTGTGAATTTAGCTTTGTTTCTAGCTACTTCTTCTTCACCTTTTGCAGTAACAACATCAATATACTGTTGGTAATAATCAGACATTAATTGGTCGTTTTCTAATAATTTATTAGTCCTTGCTCTAAAAATATAAGCATCTTGGGTTGTTGGGGAAGCAGTAATTACGTTTCCAAAAGCAACATCCGCTTTTTGTAACTCGGTTGCATCCGGTTTAACAACATCTTTTCTCGTGTTGTTATAGTAAAGAGCATTTCCTAAGTAGAAATTATCAATTAGATAGTTTTTTGAAGTTGGAACAGTAACAGCTACTTCAAAAACAGCTGCAGCTGCACCAAATGCTTTTTGTTCATATAGCTTTTTACCTAATTCATTTAAATCATTTGCAATTAACGGATCCATCTCGACTGCTTTTTTAACAGTAGCAATAGCATCTGTTAAAGCACTTGCATCGATAATTTTTCCGTCTTCGGCAATTGCTTTTTTGATTTTTGCTTGAGCCAAATAGGTATAATCTTTTGCAATAATTTTATGGTTTGGATTAGAAGTATAATCAGTTAAGGCTTTCAAGGCACTATCAATATTTCCGTTTTCATAGGCTGAATATCCTAAATATCTAAGAATTCTTGGGTTTACACCGTCCAATTCTTTCATTTTATTTGCTACAGTTTCTAATGCTTTATAATCTTTTGCTAAGATTAAAAAGTCAGCATGTCTCATACGTGAATTTAATGAGTAGTCAGTTAAGCTCATGTATTTTTCATAAAAGCTTAATGCCTTTTTGATATTTTCGTTATATGTTTTAGGTTCATTATTTCCCCATAAATAGTAGGTTTCCGCCAACTCACGATAAACAGGACCGTAGTTTGGATTAATTGCAATGACTTCATTGAATGCTTTTACAGCTTCAGTATAAGCTTTTGCACCTTTCAATAGCACGCCTAACTGCATTTTTGCCCTTAATAAAGAATTGTCAGCTTGATAAGCGTTTCTGTAGGCAACATAAGCATCATTTTGATTTTTGTCGCCATAGTAAGCGTCTCCAAGAGCTAATTGAATTTCCGAATCAGTCGGATTTATTTGCTTTGCTTTATTAAGAATTTCAATAGCTTTTTTGTAATTTGGTTTATCTGCATTCATGTAAGCACGAGCAATATGAACCAATTCTTCAGTATCTTTCTTCTTTAAATCTTTGATAACTAAATCAAATTTTGTTTGCGCCGCAGAATGATTATTGGCATCTAGTTCCATTTGTCCTAGACCAATATGATTCAGTCTGGCATTCTCATTTCCGGATAAACCTTTTTGGAAATATATTGCAGCTGAGTCAGCAATGTTTTGTTTCAGATAAATATTTCCTAAAAGAAAAGATGCTTTTCCATTGCCCGGTTTTGCCTGTATGATTGATTTTAGAATTCCTTTTGCTTTTTCGAACTGTTCTGCATCAATAGCTTTTTTTGCAGCATCCAAATCTTGTGCTTGGATTGCAAAGGTTGAGGCCATTAAAGCAAAACTTAAAATTTTAATCTTTTTCATTTTTCTTATATTTAATTTTTGTCGTTACTAATTTTATTTCGTGTCACGATTTTTCTGCTTGGGTATCGAACAGGAACTAATCCTGATTTTAAAACGATACGTTGTCCTCTTTCTCCTCCAAGAAATGAAGCAAATCCCATTCCTAATCCTGAGTATCCTTGACAATTGATAATGTACAAATCACGTGCCAAAGGATATTTTCCTTGAGCCAAGTTATCCTGACTTGGATAAATATATTCTTTTTCGTTATTGTCTTTTACACTTAAAATAGTAGTTTGCTCTACTGTTTTTTGCATATCTAATGGTGGCTGAAACAGCCAGTTAATTCCAACAACACCAATCATCCCGTCATTCTCTGCAACATATTTTATAACTTCATTATTGGTTTTGAAAGAATAAATATTTTTTTGCGGAGAAACTTTTACACCTGATATATCTGAAATATATCTGACTGTACTGGAATTTGGGTTGTCAAAAACCAATCCTTTGATTCCATTTACTGTATTTCCTTTCATAAAATTGATTACATCTTCAAGAGCAATCAATGTGTCTTTTGAACTTTTGTTTCTTATAAAAACTACTGCATCTGTCGCAAAATGAGTTGTTTTTGGAGTTATTTTTTTAGTGCTGAAAGCTTTTAATTCATCTTCTGATAATTTTCTTGGTAATACAGCAATTCTTACGGTGTCATTATTTAAAAGCTGGTTAATGATTTCATTTTCAGATTTTGATATGAGTTTTAATTTGGCATCATATTGGGTTTCAAAAACAGTTTGTTCATCTTCTACAATCGGGAAAATTGATTCGTCTACTAATAGAGAAGCTTTTCCTTTGATAATGGTTTCTTTATCTTCTTTTTTATTTTGACAGGCAAAAAGAAATAGTAATGCCAATAATAAAAATCCGGTAATTGTTTTAAGCAATTTAGTCATTTTGAATTTTATCTTTGTTAAAAAAACGTAAAAATCTTAGAAAAGCATATACTATCATTACTATTCCTAAAGCAGTTCGATAACTGTCAGGCATGTTTAAAGGGAGTTTTTTCCAAAATATGATTGTTAACCCAATTGTTAAATAAATCAAAAAAAACAGAATTCCTATAACGAGAAGAAATCGCTCTTTTAGCGATTTCTTCTTAAAATTATCAATGTATTCTGAAAACATTTAGTATGCAGATTGGATGGTAATTGGTAATGAATATTGTACCCTTACTTTTTTACCATTTTGTTCTCCCGGATTCCATTTAGGACAAGATTTCAAAACTCTAATAGCTTCTTTCCCTGTTCCGTAGCCAATATCTCTAATTACTTTGATATCGGTTAAAGAACCGTCTTTTTCAACTACGAAGGTAACGAATACTTTTCCTTTCAATCCTTCTTCTTCAGGAACTTGGAAATTTTTACCTACGAATTTATAGAATTTTTCCATTCCTCCCGGAAATTCAGGTTGCACTTGGATACCTGCGGTATTATAGATGCCGTTGTCTTCTTCAACTACTTGATTAACCGGACCATTTCCAGGTGGTTCAACTCGTAGTTCCGCATCCGGATCACCTTTGATGTTTTCTGCACCAAGTTTTTTATCTTTAATTTCGGTGATTTTTGGTGGTTCTTCAACAATTTCTTCCGTTTTTGCCACAACAGGTTTTACGAATTTTACCTGATCCACTTTTGGTGGCGGTGGCGGTGGCGGTGGAAGATTTTCCGGTTTCTTTTCTTCTTTTGGAGGCAACTTAATAGTTACAATTTTTTTGTCTAATACTACATCTTTGTCTTCGCTATCCGGAATTAGATTGGCAATTAAAGGTGATGCAACAGCCAGACCAAAAATTAAAGCTCCAATTAGAAGTGAACGCAGCGTAGTTTTTGGGTTTTCTTTACGTAATTCATAAGCACCATAAGCCTTGTTACGTCCCTCAAAAACGATGTCTATCCACTGTCTTTTTAATAAGTCTAATTTCATTTTTTTACTTTTTAAAGATTAGTACAAGACATTACTTGTTCATTTCATCTACTAATTTTTGTTCTTCAGGAGTAATGTCGTTTACTATAGCATACGTTGGGACATTACAGATTGCCATTTCGTCCAATATGTCAACTAAGTTTCTGTAAGTTGATTTTTTGGTCGGTTTAATGATAACAATCATTCCTTTGTCTTTATCTCCGGTTACTTCTGGTATTGAAGTAACTCTTTTCAGAATTTCTTTTCTGATTCCATTTTTGCCATAAACAGCATCTGTAGGGGAACCTCCAGGCTCAGGAGATTCTAATAATCCATGAAACCATTTGATTTTATTATTTTTACCTAAAATAACAGTTACAGTTCTTCTTTGATCTACCTTGATGTCATCTTGTGGCTTTGTTTTGTCTTCTTTATCAGGTAATCCCAAGTCCATAGACTGAGGCTTTGATAATGAAGTAGTCAACATAAAGAAAGTAATCAAAAGGAATGCCAAGTCAACCATTGCGGTTAAATCTACTTTTGCATCGGCTTTTTTACTTCTTACTTTGCCACCTTTGCCTTTACCACCGGAGTCGCCGGTATTTAATTCAGCCATTTTTTATATTATTAATTTTAATAATCTTTTCCTCTTAAACCAGTAACTAAGTTAAAGCTATTGATTTTTTGGTCCTGTAACATATCCATGATTTTTTTGATACGCGGATATTCTTCTTTAGCATCTCCTTTGATAGCAAATTGCAACTCTTTGTCAGCTACATCAATATTTGCTTGTCTTGAAGTATAAATCCATTCTTTCAATTGGTTGTTTAAAGAGTCGCAAGGGATTCCGGGTTGTACTCCCGGTTTTACTCTGTCGGCACCTTTCATCGCCAATAATTGTTTTAATGCTTCAATTGGCACACCAAACTCGTCAACAAGTCCAAATTGTGCTTTTTCTTCGTCAGTAAAACTGATGTTATATTTTTGAGCCATTAACTCTAATGTTTTTACTCTAACATCTCTTCCTTTGATACCATAGAACACTTGTTCTTTTCCGTCATTTTTTCCTACCGTAATAATTGCTAAATCCGTTTCAGGTAATTTAGTTTGTACAGTAGATGATGGTGTGTCAACCGGTAGCGGTTCCGGCGTTTTTGCCGTTGCTGTAAGGATAAAGAATGTAAGTAAAAGGAAAGCCACATCACACATCGCTGTCATATCGATGGAGGTTGACTTTTTAGACATTTTTACTTTAGCCATTATTCTACTTTTTTATGTTAATCTTAGAATATTAACTAATTATGATCTTAAACTTCCTCTGAATTTTCTGTATGTGTTCACGATTGTTGAACCTGCTTCATCAATTGAGTAGGTTAACGTGTCAATTTTTGATGTAAAGAAATTGTAAGCGATAATTGCTAATACTGAAGTCGAAATTCCTGTTGCTGTATTGATAAGTGCTTCAGAAATACCGTTTGCTAGTGCTGCTTGGTCAGGAGTACCAGCTGTTGCTAATGCACCAAACGCTTTAATCATACCCGTTACAGTTCCTAATAATCCTGCTAATGTTCCTAAAGATACTAATGAAGAAATAACTGTCATGTTTTTCTCTAACATTGGCATTTCAAGAGAAGTTGCTTCTTCAATTTCTTTGTGGATTGTTTCTGCTGCTTCTTCACTTGTAAATCCTTCTTTTTTAACATCTTGATATTTTACTAAAGCAGCTTTGATAGCGTTCGCTACAGAACCTTGTTGTTTATCACAAGCAACAATAGCATCATCAATGTTACCTGCTTTAATGCTTCCTTGAACACTGCTCATGAATTTGTCAAGATTCGCTTTACCACTAGCTTTAGAAATAACGAAGAAACGTTCGATAGAAAAAACTACTACCATTAAAAATAATCCCATCAATACAGGTACAACAGCTCCTCCTTTATATACCATCGCTAAATAATTCCCCGGAATTGGATGTCCTTCTGGATCACCACCTTCAAAGTTTGATGGATTACCCATGATAAATTTCCAAATAAGAATTCCAACTAGAATACACGCTACAATCACAATTGCAGAGAAGATATTACCTCCGTTTGAACCACTTTCTTTTTTTACGTTTGCCATTTTTTTAAATTTTTAATAGTTTTAATAAATTATAAGTTTTAGTTGTTAATTAAACTTGAATAGGAGCAAATTTAATTTTTTACTTTAAATAAAAAAACTTTTTTTAGTTATTGTAATTTTAAGTTTTTTTAATGTTAATAAATCTTCTCAATCGATTTCTTTGTTTTTGTTCGAAAAACACAAAATGCAGTTTCATTTTAGTTATTTTGAAACATTCTTTTTAGTATAACGTAAAAATTACTGAGAATTGTATAATTTGAAATAAAAACTTCAGAAATGTAAAGTTATAGTCTAATTTTATGTATCCTGTATAAATTAACTTTTTCTTTGGTTAAAATATGTTAAATTGCATCAGAAAAATATGCTAATTGAAGCTTAAATAATACATAGTTTATGTCAAAACAAACAGATTTCAGCGAGTACATTCGCAATAGTTATATAACAAAAGGAGATTCTATTATTCTGGGAGGAGCAATTTTAGATGGAGAAGCATTGCCGGATACTCATGTTAAAATTCCTTTGAAAACATTAAATCGCCACGGATTAATTGCTGGTGCAACTGGAACAGGAAAAACTAAAACTATACAAGTTCTTTCGGAGCAGTTGTCTTCTTTTGGAATTCCGGTCTTGATGATGGATATTAAAGGTGATTTTTCTGGAATTGCAGCTAAAGGCGAGGAGAAACCGTTTATTACAGAGCGTCATGCTAAAATCACACTACCTTTTGAACCTCAAAGTTTTCCGGTAGAACTAATGTCGCTTTCCGCTCAAAATGGTGTTCGAATGAGAGCAACTGTTTCAGAGTTTGGACCAGTTTTGTTTTCCAGAATTTTAGACTTAAATGATACACAAGCCGGAGTGGTTTCTGTTATTTTTAAATATTGCGATGATAATCAAATGCCACTTTTGGATTTGAAAGACATAAAAAAAGTAATCCATTACATTACTAATGAAGGAAAAGATGAAATCACTGCAAGTTATGGAAAGATTTCAACGGCAACTACTGGGATTATTCTTCGAAAAATTATTGAATTGGAACAACAAGGCGGTGATATTTTTTTTGGCGAAAAATCATTTGAGATTGATGACTTGATGCGAATAGATGAAAACGGAAAAGGATACATTAATATATTACGTCTAACCGATATTCAGGACAAACCTAAATTGTTTTCAACTTTTATGCTAAGTTTATTGGCAGAAATTTATCAGCAAATGCCTGAAAAAGGAGATGCAGACCAACCGGAATTGGTTGTGTTTATTGATGAAGCACATCTTATATTCGACCAAGCAAGCAAAGCGTTGTTAGATCAAATTGAAACGATAGTAAAGCTAATTCGTTCCAAAGGAATCGGTATTTACTTTGTAACTCAAAATCCAATGGATGTTCCGGCGAGTGTTTTAGCACAATTAGGTTTAAAAATTCAACACGCGTTACGCGCTTTTACAGCAAAAGACCGACAAGCGATTAAGCAAACCGCTGAAAACTACCCGATTTCAGAATATTATAAAACAGCAGAAGTATTGACAGCTCTTGGAATTGGAGAAGCATTTGTAACGGCTTTAAACGAAAAAGGAATTCCAACGCCATTAGCCGCAACAATGATGCGTGCGCCAATGAGTAGAATGGATGTTTTGACCGAAAGCGAAATTTCAGAGATTAATGCAAAATCGAAATTGGTAAAAAAATATGCTGAAGAAATTGACCGTGAAAGTGCGTATGAAATTTTGACCAAAAAAATCGAAGAAGCTAATCAGCAAGCCGAAGAAGAAACTCCAGCAAAACCAACCAGAAAATCGAGTGAACCTTCAACTGCGGAAGTAATTGGTAAATCGGTAACCAAAGTAGTGACAAGTGCGAGTTTTATTCGAGGTGTTTTTGGGATTTTGAATAAGTTGTTTAAAAATAGTAAGTAGTAGAAAGTGATTAGTGACTAGCATATGAAATCATTACTAACCATCGGACTTTTGATATTATCTAATGTTTTTATGACATTGGCTTGGTATGGACATTTAAAATTTAAAGAATTAAAATGGTTTGAAAACGCTGGATTGATAACCATAGTTTTAATAAGTTGGGGTTTAGCTTTATTTGAATATTGTTTTCAAGTTCCGGCAAATAAAATTGGTTTTCAAGGAAATGGCGGACCATTTTCATTGATGCAATTAAAAGTCATTCAGGAAGTGATTACTTTAGTAATTTTCGTAATTTTCTCTTTATTATTTTTCAAAAATGAAACCTTTAGATGGAACCATGCTGTTGGTTTTTGCTTTTTAATTTTGGCAGTTTACTTTATATTTAAACGATAAGTCATTGCGAGGCACGAAGCAATCCCATAATCTAAATCAAATATGAAACCGGGTTTTATTTACATTGTAACAAATAAATATAATAATACGCTGTATATTGGAGTAACATCGAATTTACCCAAGAGAATACTGGAACATATTGAGAAAAGATATGAAAACTCTTTTTCAGCAAGATATAATTTGAATAAACTGGTTTACTATGAGCAATTTCAAATGATTGGTGATGCAATTGCAAGAGAAAAACAATTGAAAGCGGGTTCAAGAGCAAATAAAGTGAGTCTAATACAAAGTATTAATCCAAATTGGATTGATTTGTATGAAGAAATAAAAGATATAATGATAATTTAAAAGAGGATTATAGAAGTTGATTATGAGATTGCTTCGTGCCTCGCAATGACAAACATGAAAAAATACTTTATCCAAAAAACACCATTTGTAGTTCCAACAACGGATGGAAAACTAATTGAAGAACATCACGGAAAAGTAGCAACAAATAATGAGGAAATCTCTATTGCACACATGATTGCGCCGCCAAAATGGAGCGAACCGTTTCAAACTCCCGAGTTTGACGAATATACTTATGTTATTTCAGGAAAAAAGCAGTTTATTATTGAAGACGAAACGGTAATTCTTGAAGCTGGACAATCCATCAAAATTGAGAAAAACACTCGAGTTCAATATTCAAATCCGTTTGATGAACCGTGTGAATATATTGCTATTTGTAAACCAGCTTTTGATTTTACAAAAGTACATCGGGAAGAATAAGTTTACATTGTCATTTCGACGAAGGAGAAATCACATAACGAGAATAACTTGATGAGATTTCTCTTCCGAAGTTTCGGGATCGAAATGACAAAAATGAATTTATTTGGAATTTAAAAGTTGAATTATTTTTTTTTCAACTTCTTCTGAATTCCATTTTTCTTCAATGCTTTCAATTTGCATGACTTCTTCCATGATTTTATTTTGAAAATCACCAATAGCTAATGCTTCTGAATAAGGTTGTAAACTGAAAGTTACACGACTATAAAGCGGCATCCATTTATCCGGATGTTTGTCCGAAAACCATTTTTCGATTTTTTTCTGTAAAAGGAACTTCTTATCGGCAGTTTTGGAACTCATTTCCATAAAATTTCTATACGAAAGTTCAGCAATAGCGTCAGTATTGGGTTTTCGGGAATTTTCATAGTCATTAAGTAAATTTGCCCAATCATCGCCATATTGCTCAATTAAGTTGTTTAATACGGTAATGTCCTCAAATCCTGCATTCATTCCGTGACCGTAAAAAGGAACGATAGCATGACAAGCATCGCCAATTAAGGCAACTTTATCGCTAAATGTCCATGGAAAACATTTCATAGTTACCAGATAACTCGTAGGATTTTTAAAGAAATCTTCGACCAGGTTTGGAATTACTTCTTTGGTGTCTGGAAAATGATTGGCAAAAAAATCAACCAATTGTTCTTTGGTTTGTAATTCTTCAAATGAGTTTTCACCGTCATGTGGCATGAACAAAGTACAAGTAAAGCTTCCGTTTGGATTGGCTAATGCCATAAGCATGAAATTTCCTCTTGGCCAAATATGTAATGCGCTTTTATTCAGTTTATGCGTTCCGTCAGGATTGGCAGGAATATTTAATTCTTTGTAGCCGATATTTAAAAATTCTTGTGAATAATTAAACATACTTTGACGTTGCATTCTGTGTCTAATTCTGGAAAAAGCACCATCAGCACCAAATGTCAAGTCGTAATCTTTGGTTGTCCATTCTCCTCTTTCGGTTTCGCCAATAGAAATTGTTGCTGTTGTTAAATCAACATCCCAAACTTTTTGTTCAAAGAAAAATTCAACACCAGCTTGTTCAGCTAAATCGACCATTTTTTTATTCAACAAACCTCTGGAAAGCGAATAAATAACTTCGCCATCTTTGCCGTAAAATTGTTCGTTAACGGTATCAATACCGGTATGAATTGCTCTTTTTTCAACAGGAATTCCAATGCCTAGAACTTCATCTTCTAGACCAACATCTTTCAATGCTTTTATTCCTCGATCAGAAAGTACTAAATTGATAGAACGACCAGAGAAATTAATTTTTCTAATATCTGGACTTCTATCGTAAACATGAACAGTGTGACCTAATTTTTTAAGATATATTGCCAAAAGCGTTCCTACTAATCCGGATCCAACTACGGCTATTTTTTTGGGAGTTTGCATTATAATTGTATAAGCGGTTTTGCAAATTTATTGTTTTAATATGCAAAACAGACATGATTTATATCATTTTTTTGGTTTAAAAACTAATTTCGTAGAAGTTTCTAAAATTTCTTTCTTATTTATTTTCATTTTCCTGAACTGACCTTTATTGTACATTTCTGCTTGGTCGTTATAGTGTTTACTCATTGGATTTCCAGAATTTCCTGTTGGCAAAATAGATACTGAATTTTCAACATCGGAAAAATCGATAATTCTCCGAGTTGATGGTCCGGCTTTTACCAAATGTTCTTGATTATCGCTATAAATGAATGCCAGATTGTTAATGACTTCGTTGCTTCCGGCGATGTCAAATTTACCCACATTGAAAAATGAACGGAATAATTTTACTTGACCAATTGGATGAGCGTGTTCTAGTTTATGAACTTTGTTCCAAGTCCACGAATTTACTTCTTTGCCTAATTGATTTTCAAGTGAAACAATAGCTTCTTCAAATGATTTTGTTAGAATAGTTGAGCGATTTTCTTTTTTGTCTTTTGTAGCAATATCATCCCACCAAATGGAATTTCCGTTAGCTATTTGCGGTTCAATAATTTGTTTTACAATGTGCGTAGCGAGCAAAGCTTCAAAGTCTTTTTTGCCTAATTCATCTTCAAAAGTGTTTTTCAAATAATGATAAATAAATTTATTGTAAATCGTTGGCGCAATATCATTTTCATTATTGGAACCATTCCATTTGGATAAAATAGCATAAGCTGTTTCGAAATTTTTATTTTTATTTTTCAAATTTATTTGTGGAAGAATTGTTGAAACGACAAATGAACTTCGGGAAGAAGTATTGTCAACAATCATTTTTTCGACATCAGTTTTAGTCCAATTATTTTTTGGTGCAAGCAAATTGTCAATTCGTTCGGCTCTGTCTTTTGGTAAATAATATCCGGGATACAAATAACCGTCAATAGCTTCAGTTTGATTATTGGCAGAATACAAATAATTCCAGTTTGGATTTAAAGCGGAAGGATTTTTAACAAAAGGCAAAAATTCTTTTTGATCGTCAATTCCATTAGAACCATTCAGTATGAAGTTTGGATTGATGGATTTGTCTAATTTATATAGCTTCCCCGAAGCTGTCCATGAAATGTTGTTTTTGGCATCGCCATACATCACGTTCAATCCCGGCGCATGAATAAGTTCGATACTTTTCCTGAAATCTTCGACATTTTTGGAATGCGAAAGATGATACACCGCGTCGAGAATTTGGTTTTTTTCTTGTGTATAAATCCAAGACATCGCAATTGGTTTTTTTGACGAAATAGTATTCATTACGTCATTCATAATTGGTCCGTGAATACTTTCTTTAATGTTCAAAACAATATCCGAACTGTCTTTGACTTTAATTGTTTTTTTGCGAACCGTATAATTTTTATACTCATTTTTATATTTATACTGATTTGGATTTTTTGGATTGTTTTCTTCCTGAAACAGGTCAATATCATCATTTTCAAACATCGTTAAACCATAAGCATAATCACGATTATGACCTAAAAGAGGAAATGGTGTTCCGGCAAGATAATAACCGTAGATTTCATAGTTTGGTGTGGTAATATGAGCTTCAAACCAAGTGCAAGGTTGTGCAAAACTAATATGTGGATCATTAGCAAAAATAACTTTTCCATTTTTAGTTTTTTGTGAACCGATAATCCAACTGTTACTTCCAATAAAAGGCTGTACAAAAGAATTGTCAAGCAAAGCATTTACTGTTCGTGAAATTTCGGTATAATCGCTGATTTGTCCATCATAACTTTTTAATTGAACCGTTCCAAAAGAACCGTCAAGTCCAAAATCTTTCAGGTATTCCGAACCCAAATTATCACGAATATCAGTCATTAATGGGTCGGTTTTTTGCGCCATAGCAAAGCTAAAAGACATAAACCCAAAAATATTGTAAACATCTTTTAATGTGAATGGTTTTTTCTCTAATCCTAATAAAGTGAATTCAATCGGTGTTTTTCCGTTTTCCAAATACTGATTAATACCATCGAGATATGCCAATGTCAGTTTATATGTCTCGGAGTTTTTATCAATTTGTGTGATTGCTTTTTCGGAGTTTTCATCGATGCCAAGTCCGGTAAAAAACATATCGGTTTTTGAAACTTTATTGCCAAAAAGTTCGGCTAATCTTCCGGGCGCAATTCGGCGAAGTAATTCCATTTGCCACAATCTGTCTTGTGCATGAACGTAACCTAAAACGGTCATTGCATCTTTTTCAGAATTGGCATAAATATGTGGAATTCCGTATTCGTCAAAATACACTTCGGTTGCGGTGGAAATGTTTTTTATGGCAACTTCGCCTTCATATTGTGGTTTGGTTAAAAGAAGATAAAAGTAAATACCTAAAACAATAATTAATAGTAGCGAAAATAGAACAAGAAGTACTTTTTTGATTTTTTTCATAAATTGACTAAAAATCAAATTTAAATAAAAAATCCGCAACAATTTCTGTTGCGGATTTAAAAGTTTTAATCCAAAAAATATTATTTTTTCTTCTTATCATCAATTATTGCTCCTGTTCCAGCACCAACTCCAGCGCCAACTAAACCGCCAATAACTGCACCTTCGCCTTTTTTCTTACTAACGATTGCTCCTGTTGCTGCTCCAACTCCAGCTCCAATAACTGCTCCTTTAGCTGCGCCACTCCATCCTTTTTTCTTAGTTGTTGTAGATGATGGACTAGCTGCATTATTAACCACAATAACTTCTTTCTCTTTTTCTATTTTTGCAGCTTCTATTTTCATAGAATCAATAATTCTTTGTTTTTCAGCTACAACTTTCATAGAATCAATAACAAGTTGTTTTTCCGAATCTACAATACCTGATTTATCAGTATTCTTGCACGAAGTAAAAAAAATTGTTCCTAAAATTGTCATTGTCAAAAATAAATTTTTCATACCCTTTCTATTTAAAATTATTATTGCAATTTACTTAATTTTCGGATTAATAGTTTTTGTGGTAAGTTTTATTTAACATTTGTTTGACCTTATTTTCTAGGAAAATCAATTCTTTTTCCGGTATTCAAGCCGTTGTTTTTTGCCAAAATGCCACACATATGGAATAACATTCTCGCACCAACATTTCCGTCCCAATCGTCAGTTTCACCCGGAGCAACTTCAACTAAATCAAATCCGATGATTTCTTTACCGCTTTCGGCCAATTTATTGAATAAATAAGTGGCTTGTTCAAATGAAAATCCGCCTGGAACCGGCGTTCCGGTATTTGGACAATACCAAGGATACATTCCGTCGATGTCGAAAGAAATACATACTTTTTGTGGTAAAGAAGCAATGATAGCATCGCATTGTTCTGTCCAAGTTTTGCCTTCAAAAGTTTCCTTTTTCAAATCGGCATCGGTGTTTACTAAAACTCTGCCTTTTTCTGCATTTACAACATCAACTTCTTGTTCGCAGAAATCACGAATTCCAACCTGAACTAGTTTTGAAATTTGTGGAAGTTTCAATGCATTATACATTATCGAAGCATGAGAATAGGTAAAACCTTCGTAGGCAATGCGTAAATCCATGTGCGCATCGAGATGTAAAATTCCAAAATTATCGTGAATACTTGCCAAAGCTTCGTAGTAGCCAAGCGGCGTTGAATGATCACCACCAAGAAGCACGACTTTTTTGCCTTGTTTCATCCAATGCAATACTTTTTCTTTTACTTCTGTATGTAATTCGCGACACACTTTGTTGATTTTGTCCAAATCGGCTTGTAATGCCGGATAGGTTTCGATAGCTTCACCACTTTCGAGCATTTCGATAATGGGTTGTGCTAATTCTTTGTATTTATCGGAATTAGTTTTCCAATGTGATGGTGCTTCGTCAAGGTAAATCCCGAGTTTCCATAGTTCGGGAAAATCTTGATGGTTCAAATCGACTTGAAACGATGCATCAAGAATCGCATTTGGACCTTCTGAAGCTCCGGCGCCATAACTTACGGTAACTTCCCAAGGCACAGGAATTACAATGATTTCACTTTGTTCGGCTGAAAATGGCAATCCGAAAACGGTTGCATCGGCTAATCCTGGTTGTGAAGGATCGAAATTGGCTATAATTTGTTCTTTGTTCATTATTGATTATATTTTTTGTCATTTCGACGAAGGAGAAATCACATAACTTAAATTACTTGATGAGATTCCTCGTTCCTCGGAATGACAATATTGGGTATTATTTGTGTAATGATTGTATTCCTTGTTTTAATCTTTGTCCAAATTCATACATGTCTTCATAGGAAGTATATAACGGAACTGGTGCAAGACGTATTACGTTTGGTTCGCGCCAATCAGTAATTACGCCGTTTTTCATTAGGTAATCGAATAAACTTCTTCCTTGTCCGTGAAGGAAAACCGATAATTGACAAGCTCTTTCTTCTTGGTTTGACGGTGTGATGATTTCAAATTCGGTGCCGTCGATTGCTGCATCAATTTCGTGAAGAATGAATTCTAAATAAGCTGTGATTTGATTGCGTTTTTTGATTAGTTTTTCCATACCGACTTCGGCAAACATTTCGGCTGAAGCTAAATATGGTGCTAAAGATAAAACTGGTAAATTGGAAACTTGCCAACCATCGGCTCCATGAACCGGATCAAATTGAGGTTCCATTTTGAAACGTCTTTCTTTATTGTGTCCCCACCAACCGGCAAATCTTGGTAAATCAGCATGATGATGTTTTTCGTGAACGAAACAACCAGAAGCATTTCCTGGTCCGGAATTCATGTATTTATACGAACACCAAGCTGCGAAATCCACATTCCAATCGTGCAATTCTAATTTTATATTTCCTGCTGCGTGAGCCAAATCAAAACCTACGTATGCGCCAACTTTATGTCCGGCGTCAGTGATGGTTTTCATGTCGAAAACTTGTCCGGTGTAATAATTTACTCCGCCAAAAAGTACTAAAGCTAGTTCGTCGCCAACTTCTTCAATTTTTGCTAAAATATCTTCTAATCGAATGTTGTGCTCGCCTTCACGTCTTTTAATTTCAATTATTGCATCGCTTGGATTGAAACCATGATGATTTACCTGCGATTGAAACATATATTGGTCTGACGGAAATGCTTTTTCTTCGCATATGATTTTGTATCGGGTTTTGGTTGGTCGATAAAAGGAAACCATCAATAGGTGAAGATTGACGGTTAATGTATTCATCACAGTAATTTCGGAAGGTTTTGCACCAACGATTTTACTTAGTGGTTCGGCAAAACGTTCTTGATAATCCCACCAAGGTTTTTCGGCATAGAAATGTCCTTCTACGGCAAGATTTGCCCAGTCGTTCATCACGTCATCGACATATTTTTTTGCAGATTTTGGTTGTAAACCAAGAGAATTTCCGGTGAAATAAATCACGTTTTTTCCTTCGTGTTGCGGAAAAATGAATTCGTTTCTATAGTGTTTCAGTTCGTCTTGAGCGTCTAATTGTTGTGCAAATTCGCGGGTATTTTGAAAAGTCATTGTTGTTTGTGTTTGTTGTGGCGTAAAAGTAAAAAAAAGGGAAAAGAGAAAAGAGAAAAGGGAAAAGAAATTTTGTAGTTTGTTTTTAGCCCTGATGGAAGTGGAAATCCTGTTATCTCGTTTTTAAACGTGATAACAGATTGAAACGTACAGCAGGAAAATGGTTTAAAGAATACCTAATGTTTGGCTCAAAAAAAATCTCACCATTGCTGATGAGATTTGATATTTTGATAAAAATGTGATTATAAAATCAACATTGCGTCGCCATATGAATAGAAGCGGTATTTTTCTTTGATAGCTTCGTCGTAGGCTTTGCGCATTAAATCGTGTCCGCAGAATGCTGAAATCATCATTAGTAATGTTGATTTTGGTGTATGGAAATTAGTTACCATACAGTCTGCGATACTGAAATCATAAGGAGGAAAAATAAACTTGTTTGTCCAACCGTCGTATGGATTTAGTGTTTTTGCTGAAGAAACAGAACTTTCAATAGCACGCATTGACGTTGTTCCGATACAGCAAATACGTTTTTTATTAGCTTTTGCTTTGTTAACAATATCGCAAGCTTCTTGTGTAATTTTTAGCTCTTCGGAATCCATTTTGTGTTTTGACAAATCTTCTACTTCTACTGGATTGAATGTTCCAAGTCCAACGTGAAGTGTTACTTCGGCAAAGTCTATTCCTTTGATTTCTAATCGTTTTAATAGATGCTTAGAGAAGTGTAAACCGGCAGTTGGCGCGGCAACAGCTCCTTCTTCTTTGGCATAAATTGTTTGGTAACGTTCTGCATCTTCATCGGTTACTTCACGGTTGATGTATTTTGGGATTGGTGTTTCTCCTAATTCTAATAATTTTATTCTGAAATCTTCATAGGAACCATCGTAAAGGAAACGTAATGTTCTTCCGCGAGAAGTTGTATTGTCGATTACTTCAGCTACTAACGAATCGTCATCGCCAAAATAAAGTTTGTTTCCAATACGGATTTTACGTGCCGGATCAACCAAAACATCCCAAAGACGTTGTTCTGCATTTAATTCTCTTAATAGAAAAACTTCGATTCTTGCTCCGGTTTTTTCTTTGTTTCCGTACATGCGTGCAGGAAAAACTTTGGTATTGTTCAAAATCATTACATCTCCATCATCAAAATAATCAATGATATCTTTGAATAATTTGTGTTCAATTTGTCCTGTTTTTCTGTGTACAACCATTAAACGAGATTCGTCGCGGTTTTCTGCCGGAAATTCGGCTAATAATTCTGCCGGAAGATTAAAATTAAAATGAGATAATTTCATATAAAGTTATTAGTGAATAGTAATTAGTGAATAGATTTCACAATCGTCTAATTTTCTGGATGCAAATATACTATTGTGAAATAGGCGTTGTCAAGTAAAAAGCGGTTTATTTTATAAAAACCACTGTTTACTGAACAACGCCCAAATTAAAAAACTAAAAACTACTACTTTATTTTACTTAATAATTGCACTTTATTATTCATTTCTTTGGAAGCGACAAGGATCAAATCTCCTTTTTTGCCTTTGTCATAGTAATGCAATTTGTCACCTTCTTCCATTTTTATGGTTGTGGTGGCATTTTTGGTCAGTGAATAACTTCCACCGCTTCCGGCGTTGATTACTTTTACTTCTTCGCCAGTATCGTTTTTGATTTTTATATCTAATTTTTCGGCAACAATATTAGTTGGATTTACTTTGTAAATGAATTTTTTGGGCAAAGCATCAAAGGACATTAATCCAAACGATAGAACTGAAATAATGATTGTTTTTTTCATATTAGTTTTATTGAATGATGATTTTATCAGTAGAAATTTTGTTGTTGTTATCTAGTGTTTTTACTAAATAAATTCCTGAAACCAAATGAGAGACATTGATTTGCTTTTCAGTCGATGATGCCACTTTTTGACCTTGGATAGTATAAATTTCAACCGATTTTATTTCTAAAGCGGTTTCGATATTTAAAATATCATTGGCTGGATTTGGATACAATTTTATTTTGTTTTCTAGAGTGAAATTGTCTGTCGTTAAAGAATTATTAGTGTAAAGACTGCTGACATCGGTATCAGATAAAACATAATTGTAAATTTTTAAATCATCGATTGAACCATTGAACCATAATTCTCCTCCAACGCCAACGCCTAAACTGAAAGTATTAGAATTGTTTAAAGTATTCCATGCTTTTGTGGCTGAACCAATCTGTGTGCCATTTTTAAAGATTTTAGCAGTAGTTCCATCGTATGTATAAGTGAAATGATACCAAACTCCTTCTGCATTTGATCCTATTGTATCAAAGTTATTATTGTATCCAAGATAAGAAGTACTATCTGGATTAAGTGAACCTCCATTCGCATTGTTGAAATTTAGCTGTCCATAGGAAAAAGTCATATTATAGTCAGTACGCATTGTATTTATTTTTGACCAAAACGAGATTGTTCGAGCTGAATTTCCATAAGGTAATCCTGTTATTGTAGCTGTAGTACCAGTATTGTTGATATTGATTGCACTGTTTGCATTTCCATGTCTGTCATTCACAAATGAAGTTCCTGCATTTGATGTAAATGGAGAGTTTCCATTCAAGTTAGCATATGTATTGTCAAAACTATATTCTGCGATAGTTTGTTCTGTTAAAGTAGTAAAGTTTTCTATAGAACTTGATGTTGTACCATCGTTATTTGTTGCTTCAATTTTATAATAGTACGTTGTATTAGGTAATAATGAGTTGATTGTAACGCTGTTGGTTGTAGTATTATTGGTTGAAAATCCATTAGCCTGAGAGGATAAATTAGTGTCTGACAAACCATACTTTATCAAAGATGTTGCTGGACTGTTGGTTGTAGTTAAAGTGTAATTTATAGAAACTGTTGATGGTGAAGGTGTTTCAGAAATATTACTAATAATAGGTGGTGTTGGATTTTCAATTTGGTTATGGTTGAATAAATTAGAAACTTCTGCATCGGTAATTGCTCTTTCAAACATTCTTAAATCATCAACAGTAAGTGTAGAGGTATTTCCACCTAATCGAAAAGCAAAATTGCTTCCTGTAACTAAATTATAAATCTGATTTCCTATCAAAACTCCGTTCATGTACATTTTTACTTGAGTTCCGTTATAGGTTACAACCATATGTTGCCATGTATTAGCGGCATAATTTCCGCCAAAATTAGTATCACTAATGTACGATTGAAACACCGGATTTCCATTTGCGCCCAAATAACTTCCAAAATTACAATTTTCACAAGCGGTTCCATAAGTAAAAACATTGGCGTTTGTATTCACATTTGTTTTATACCACAAAGAAAAAGATCTGGAAGCATTACCGATTGGAAGTATTGGAATAACATTTTGTGAACCTGATACATTTGCATTTATTTGCATAGCACCATTAGCAGTTCCATTTCTATCTTCTACAAAAACTGTATTTGCAGCTCCAAAAGGGAACAATCCGTCTGTGTTGCTACGAGTATTGTCAAAAGTGTATTCAAAGGCGAAAGGTTTTTGCTCAGCTTTAAAATTATCAATATAAACCGAAATATTACTTGTAGAGTTAATTTGCATTCTAAACCTTACGCTTGAGCCTGTCGGTACTGAACTGCCGGGTATACCTCCTGTAAGCGTTTTGCAACCTGGATTTAAATCAGATGATGTGGCAATTTGTTGCCAAGAATTCGCATTATTAACATCGTAATACAAATATACATTTCCTGAAACCGCGCCAATTCCACGATTGTAATCAAATGATACAATAATGGAATTACCGTCAGAAACATAATTAGAAGTGACAATCATTGCATGATTATTTGATGAATATAATCCGGCTAACATAGTATAACTTTGATCACATGCATAAGAATAAATTCCTCTTGAGAATCCGGCACTTTGACCTGTTGTTGACCAACCTGTCGGGAATGATGTTTCAAAGCTTTCCGAAACATTTATCTGAGCAAATGTTCCAAAAGTTACCAATAGAAATAAGCATAGTAGTTTTGTTTTCATAAATTGTAGATTTAAAGTTTCAGCAAACTTACTTTCAAGTCTTTTCCTTTTTATTACTCAGTTTACGAAAGCTGTTTTTCAGTTTACGAATATGTTAAAATCATCGGTTTGTAAATTGGAAAAGCGGTTTGACAAACTGCTATCAACTTGTTTTGTATTATTTTTATAAGTTTGTTTCAAATACCAATCCGTTGAAGTACATTCTATTTGTATGCTTATTTTTTATCCAAAATCTATTTGGACAAAATCCCTATTATCATACCATCAACAAAACCAACGGTTTGCCAAGCAATACGGTTTACGACATTTATCAGGATAAAAACGAAATGATTTGGTTGGCAACCAATGACGGCATTTGCAGCTATGACGGTTTTCAGTTTAAATCTTATTACAATGACGAACAAACGTCCAAAGCCGGTTCAAACATAGTCGAAGATTGTTACGGGCGAATTTGGTACTGCAATTTTGACGGCAATATTTACTATGTTGAGAAAGGAAAACTCCATATTCTGGATGTCAAGAAACCGATTGGCTATCATAAGTTCAATATCATCGGAAACCAATTAATCTATTTGGAGAAAAATGAATTGGTGTTTCTGAATTTGAAAACATTGAAGAGAGCCAACATTTTGCCTTTTGATACCACAGTCGTTTTAGGTGTTCAGAAAAAAGGAAATTCATTATTTGTTTTTTCCGATCATTTATTTGAAATCCGTTCGGCAACAGATATAAAAAAATATCAAATTCCTTCTGAAATTAAGGAAAAATTTAATGGCGGATTATTTTCGGTTTCCAATGAAAATTTACTCATCGTTTCAAAATATTCTACTGATTATTGTCTTATTAAAAACGGAAAATTTGAACTGAAAAAGTTTGATAACACTTCCAATTTTATTCAAAACATAACAACAGAAAATCAGTTCAATTGGTTTTCAACGACCAAAGGATTGCTGAAAATTAATGTAAATATTCCCAATTCCAAGCCCGAAAGCTATTTTGACGACTATAATATTTCCTCTATTTACAAAGACAAAAATCAAGGTTATTGGATTACAACTTTAAACGAAGGTATACTTTATGTTCCTCATTTTAAGAACATACTGTATCCAACGATTGCTTTGCCAACTGTTTTAGAACAAACGAATGATGCCATTTTTTATGGAACTGTAAATGATAAATTAGTTAAAACAAATGACCTAAAAAACCTCCAAAATCATCAGGTAATTTTCAACGGAAATTCCAATCATAGTGTGGTTAATTTAAACGATAACCCGTTTCAAAATGAGCTAAGTTTTACTTCTAATACGTTTAAGATAAGCGATAAAAATGGAACTATTTTAAAAGAAGACATCATTGCCATGAAACAACTTTTGGTTATTGACGACTGTTTTTATGCTTATGCTGCTAGTGGAAATTGCGGTTTGCTCAAAGTTAAAGACGGAAAAAGCATTTGGAATACAGCACATGAAAAATTCAGGAAAATATCTGGTTTAAAGATGGATTATTCTTCGATGGTTTCAGGTGTAAGAGGAAAATCGGTTGCGTATGACAGTTTGAATAAGACATTGTTTTTTGCTACAAACTTGGGCTTATTCCAATTTAAGAATGAGCAGTTAACGGAAATAAAACCCAACAATAAATCACTAAATCTTTCAAAAATCTATTTTCACAATCAATTGATTTTAGGTTTAACGACCAATAACAAACTGGTTGAAATCAATGTGAATAATCATCAGATGAAAACGATTTATGACAGCAAAATTACAGGGAATTTGTTGCTCAAAATAAGACAGATTGAGGACTATCTTTATTTAATTACGTCCAATAGCATTATAGCGTATCATCTGAAAACTAAAAAGATGCAAAAGATTTTCAATGTGAACTCTGATGTAGAAATCAATGATATTTTGGTAAAAGGTAATAATTTGTATCTGGCAACCTCCAAAGGAATTATCAGTCTTGACAAAACCACTTTTTCAACCGGAAAACCACCGAAATTTTTACTTCAAAATGTGTTGGTCAACCAAAAAAATGTTTCCCTTGAAAAACTCAAAGAATTGAATTATGGCGAAAACGATATTGAAATTCAATTTTCGGTTATTTCGTATTTACAAAGTCCGAATACGCCGATTTATTATTCCATCAACAACGGTAATTGGCAGGAAATCAAAAACAATAGCCGAAGCTTACTCTTGAATTCTCTGGCTTCGGGGAATTATATTATTGCATTTAAAACTTCTTTAAATGATGTCTCACCGATGGAAATTTCTTTTAAAATTAATCAACCCATTTGGGCAAAATGGTGGTTTATCTCGCTTTTGATTTTGGCAGGATTGTATGGGATAAGTTTGTTTTACCGAAACCGGATTCGAAAAATCCAGCTTCGAAATCAAATTGCAATTGAAAAAGTGGCGTTGGAAAACAGCTTGAACCAATCAAAAATAAAAGCGATAAAGTCACAAATGAACCCACATTTTTTCTACAATGCTTTAAACACTTTGCAATCCTATATTTTATCGAATGACAAAAAGCAGGCGTTGAATTATTTATCGAAATTTTCCAATCTTACCCGAACCATTTTGGAATTGACCGAAAAAGATATGATTTCGATTGCCGAAGAAGTAAAAACTTTATCGCTTTATCTTGAAATTGAAAAAGCACGTTTTGAAGATGATTTTGAGTATAAAATTAATGTGAATTCAACGATTGATAGTGAGCAAACTAAAATCCCGTCGATGCTGTTACAACCCTATGTGGAAAATGCCATCAAGCACGGATTGTTGCACAAAGAAGGTTTGAAAAAGATATTTATTCAGTTTTCGGAAACCGAAGATTACATCAGTATCATTATTGACGATAATGGTATCGGACGGAAAAAAAGCGGCGAACTGAACTCAATTAAGAACAAAAATCATCAATCGTTTGCCACAAAAGCCATTCAAAACCGAATTGATTTATTGAACCAAAACCAAACCAATAAAATTTCTATTGAATTTACAGACAAAGTTAATCCAAGCCAAATAGCGATTGGAACAACGGTTCGAATAGAAATCCCTAAAAGCGAAAACCTATGACAGCTATTATAATTGATGACGAAAAACGAGCGAGAGTTTCATTGGCTTTGCTGGTCAAAGAGTTTTATCCTTCGCTGGAAATCGTTGCCGAATGCGAAAATTTGCCTCAAGGCGTAAAAGCCATCCGAAAATTGAAACCTAATTTGGTTTTTCTGGATATTGAAATGCCTGGTCACAGCGGTTTGGAACTGCTTGATTTTTTTGATGAAAATGAAATTAATTTTGACATTATTTTTACAACAGCTTACAACGAATATGCCATAAAAGCATTTAAATTTTCGGCGATTGATTATTTACTGAAACCCATAAATCCGGACGAATTGGTCAATGCATTAAAACGAATGGAAAAGCAAAAACTGAAGATTGAAAACTACAAAGTCTTGCAGGAAAATATCAAACAAGAAACGTTGAATAAAATTGCGGTTCCGTCAGGAAATAGCATTCTTTTCATTGAAACTTCAGAGATTATTTTCATCAAAGGCGAAGGTGCGTATGCTGAAATTTTTTGCCAAAATGACATCAAACATTTAATTAGCCGAAACCTTAAAAACTTTGAAGACATTTTGTGTTTCGACAATCGGTTTATCCGGGTTCACAAATCGTATATTGTCAATATGAGTTTTTGTAATTCGTTTCACAAATCGGATGGTGGCAGTTTAATCCTCAAAAACGGACAAAGCATTCCGGTTTCGACAGAAAAAGCAACATTGATTATGGATTATTTTTCGATGATTAAAAGGTAAATCCAACCAATTTTAAATCATCCCAAAATGTTGGATAGGATTTTGAAACGACTTCAGCTTCTTCAATGATAATCGGAACTTTTAAAGCCAATGGAGCAAAAGCCATTGCCATTCGATGATCTTGATAGGTTTTGATGCTGATGTTTTTATTGATTTTTTCTGACGGTTCCAAAGTTAAACTGTCGTTAGTAACAGAAATATTGGCTCCAAGTTTTGTCAATTCAATTTGTAATGCTTCCAATCGGTCTGTTTCTTTGATTTTCAGCGTATGTAATCCGGTTAAATGACAACCAATTCCCAATCCGAAACACGTTACGGCAATGGTTTGGGCTATATCTGGCGAATTATTCAGTTGACAGTTGATAGTTGACAGTTGACAGTTTTTTTCTTTTAAAAGAGTAATCGAATTATCAGTAGTAAAAATAGTCTGTACCCCAAAACCTTTATAAATTTCAACCAAAGCAGCATCGCCTTGCAAACTGTTTTGTTTGTAGCTTGACAATGTGATTTGAGTTCCAATTTCAGATAAGGCAACGATAGAAAACCAGTAAGATGCCGATGACCAATCGCTTTCGATAGTAAGGTGTTTGGAGTTTATAGTTTGGAGTGAATTAACTTTGATTTTATTTTCAATAAAAGAGGATTCTACGCCTATTTCGTTTAATAAAGCCAAGGTCATCTGGATATATGGAACAGAAGTAATTTCGCCTTCAAGTGTTAATTCTAATCCGTTTTCGAGTTTTGGTGCGATTAATAAAAGTGCGGAAATGTATTGACTGCTTACATTTGCCGGAAGTGAAACATTTGTTTGTGTTAATTTTTTTCCGATGATTCTTATTGGTGGAAAACCTTCGTTTTCTTCATAAGATATTTCGGCTCCGAGTTGCTGCAAGGCTTCGACTAAAATTTTAATTGGTCGTTCTTTCATGCGGGAAGAACCCGTCAGAACAACTTCTTTTCCTTCCTGAATGGAGAAAAAAGCCGTGAGAAATCGCATGGCCGTTCCGGCGTGGTGAACGTTAACTTCAGTTATCAGTTGCCAGTTATCAGTTGCCAGCTTTTGTAATGCTTTTAACATTACTTCACTATCATCTGAATTGGATACATTTTCTAATGAAATATTTGGATACAAAGCTTGGAGCAATAACAACCGATTGGTTTCGGATTTACTCCCGGTGATTTTAACTTTTGACTCTTGACTTTTGACTTTTGACTTTTGAAGATATAAGTTCATTATTTGGAAACAACTTTTAGTCCGATGATGGAAATGATTAAGGTACTGATAAAAAATACTCTCCAGAAAGTGGCGGGTTCTTTAAAAACCAATATGCCAACGAGTACACTTCCAACGGCACCAATTCCGGTCCAAACCGCATAAGCCGTTCCAATGGGCAATTCTTTGGTTACTTTGACCAATAAAACCATGCTGATGGTTAAACAGATTAAAAATCCTGTGTACCATAAAATCATAGTGTTTCCAGTGCTTTCTTTGGCTTTGCCAAGACAAGTTGCAAAAGCGACTTCAAATAATCCGGCGATGATGAGTAGAATCCAGTTCAATTTATTTCAGCTTTTCGTTATTATGATGTCTGTCGTGGTCTCTCTTGGTTTTTAAATCCATTTTTTTGTCGAAAGCAGCCTGCAAATCAACACCGGTTTGGTTGGCTAAACACAAAACTACAAAAACCACATCGGCTAGTTCTTCGCCAAGGTCTTTGTTCTTGTCACTTTCTTTTTCGGATTGTTCTCCGTATCGGCGGGCTATTATACGAGCAACTTCACCAACTTCTTCGGTCAGTTGTGCCATATTGGTTAATTCGTTAAAATAACGAACACCGTGGTTTTTAATCCAGTTATCTACTTCGAGTTGGGCGTTTTTGATATTCATGACTATATTTTTTTCAAAACTATTTTTTCGGTTTGTTTGTTGACTATTTCTTTGAAGAAATTTTTTAGTGTTTCATAATATTCGGGAGAAATTATAGCTTGATTGATGTCTAATGAATACAATAGTTGAATTTGATTGTTGTTTTTAGTAATGTTGTATGAAAATTTCGCAACGTTGTCTGGTAATGCCATTGCTGATGGTTGAGGCAATGTTTCAATTGTATAACCATCAGGAATTGTTAAACTGATGTTGTATTTATCTTGATGTGGATAAACAAAATCAATAGGATATTCTCTTGTTTCTTGTTTAAAAGGGTTTTCGGTCATAGTAAAGAATAACAATGGAGAAACATACATTTTATCACCAATTATTTCTGATACATTATTATTTGTAAAAGAATAACTTTCAACGATTGGTTTTGATAAATCATTTTTATTTTGAATCTCATATTCAATAATATCAAGACCCGAGTATTTTTTTTCTAATTTTTCAATGTAACTTTCTTTAGAAACACTATTGTTAGTGTTTCTAAAAACAAATGCATTGTAATCGAAATATTGTTCTCTAATTTTTCCAGAAACTTCACCACTAGGATTTATACTTGCCATCAAATTAACAACGTCGATTGAATTGTTTTTTGGCATTAAATTAATTGAAGCAGAACTTCCTGATTTTCTAATTATTCGTCCAAACCAATTTAAATCACGAATAGGCAAAATATTTGGTAAAGAATATTTATTGGTTGCATCGAGAAGAATTACTTGGTTTTCAAGTTCAATTCCAACAATTACGTAGTCAAAGGCTGTTCTTGATGGTGAAAGTGAAATTCCGTTTCCACGTGTGCTAATTAGAATAGGATTTGCGTCAATCCCTGCATAACGTAGCATTGCTGTTAGCATCAAATTTATTTCGGCAGAGTTACCAACATTATCTTGATATGCTTTTTTTACTCCGATGTCACATGTGTATCCATAAAATTCATTCCAATTCATTTTGGATTTTACATGATTGAAAATTAAAGCAGCTCTTTCAATCATATTATTTACTCCTGAGATTAGCACATCAATGTCTTTTTCAAAATAACCAGTTTTATTTAATTCAGGACCAAAGTTTTCGTTGTTGTAGATTGTTTTTGCTACACTTTCCCAATCTGTTGAGAAATGTTTATGAGGTTGGTTAGGAAATTGAATTGATATTAATTCATGTTCAATACTTGAAATATAGTTTTTTATATTATTTACAAAAGTTTCATCTTTCAATGAATTTATATTCGATAATGAATAAGTTGTCTTAGTTTCTAAGTAACTAAATTGATCAGATGAAAATGTAGTTCTGTTTAAACGTCCATTTGATCTTTCTTTACTATTAATTATTATAGATTTATCCTTTTTTTCGGTTATTATCTTAGGAGTTAAATATCCTCTGATATGTGGTTTGTAAATGTAATATTCAGGGACAAACGTTTTGTATTCACTGTATATTACAGGAATACTATATTGAAATTCCCATAAGTCTAAAGAACCAAAACTTTCAGATTTTAAGTTATATTCAAACTCTATAATTGAACCCTCATTTACATTTGGCAGTGTGATTTTTTTTCTTCCCCAAAATTTATTTACTTTTTCATCAAATTCTCCATCACTTTTTAGTTTTGTTTTTACAACTTTACCATCAATCAAATTGTATGTAGCGGCATTAGAGAATGAAAGTTTTTCTTTTGAATTTCCACCAATATAGTATCTTACTGCTTTATTAGCCCAATCATAGCCTTCTTTTTTGTAGATCTTGATTTTAGTTTTTACAGTAGTAATAATTTCAAATCCTGTATTTTGTGAATAATCAATATGAACTTCACCAATATTAAAAAGGATTGACGCCACTGCCGATGTATCAATAGGACAAAATTTTTCTTGTAGTTCTTGAACGGTAACTTTACCTAATTCATATTTTTGTCCAAAAACAGTTGAGGTAAATAGTATTGCGAGAATAAATAATCTTTTCATGATAGTTGTTAGGATTTTGAGATAAGGATTTTTGAATTGTCTGTTCTGGCTATAGTTTCACGAAATTTTCTGTAATCTTCATATTTTGAATTTTCGAATAACCCTTTTTTTATGGTTAGCTTTCTTTTACATAAAATTTTATTATTTTCTGTTGGGATAAATTCAATTTTGTAATAACCAAACTCGGATGCAATTTCATTGTTGTTTGGCTTAGTTTCAATTGTAAAACCATTGGGAAGTATAACTTCGATTTCACTTTCATCAGTATATCCTCGTGCTATTTCAAAGGAAAACTCACGGGTTTTGTGCTTTTTCGGGACGTAAGAACTTGGATTGAAAGCATTAAGAGCAAACATAAGTTTACCTCCTGTATTTTGAGCATATCCTTCTGCATCTAGCTCAATTTCTTCAGTGAACTGAATTTTATCTTTGTTGTTTATATGAGTTATTTTTTTAATGCTCAAATTATTAATATTACTAAATTCATTTTTATATCTTTTAATTTGATCTTCTCTATTGAGTCTTTCTTTACCATATTCCCAATCATATTGAAGTCCGTTGGAAATAATTTTCAATTTACCAGATAAGTTACCATTTTCATTTATTTGATATGAGCCTTTGAATGTCTTTAAATTTTCTGTTTCTGAAAATATTTTTGTACTTACAATTTCTCCTCCTTCCGGTTTTATTATTAATACATTTCTATCATCGGTAAAATCTCCTTGAAAACCAAATGGATGAATTTGACTGGTACATTCTAACCAATAAAGGTTGTCTTCATAAGGCAGTGCTAATATTACATGATTTCCTTGTATTGAAGCAATATCATCGTGAATATTTCGCTTTTCATTTCCTGCCCATACTACTGTATAATAAGATGGAATATTGACAGATTTTAGCAAACTTCGAGTGTAATTTGTTAATGCTTTGCAATCACCATATCCTAGTTTGTCTACATCTTTTGCCAACATTGGTTTCCAGCCTCCAATTCCTACTTGAACACTAACATAACGTGTTTTTTCTTGAACAAATTGATAGATTATTTTTGCAATTTCAATAGGATTGTTTTCAGAACCAATTAGAGTTTTTATTTTTTGTTGAGTCGCCTCAGGGATTTCTTCGGTATCAGCTAAGAGTGAATTGTAATACCATTTGCCAAATTCTTTCCAATCTGAAGCCTTGCCAGAAACATTTTCTAATTGGAAGTTTTCCAATCCAAAATAAACTATAGGAAAAATAGAAGTGAAGCTAGGAGATAATTCTTCTCGTTTTTTTGCAGTTAAATTTTTACTAGAATAACTTATAGAACCTGTTGAAATTATCTTTTCTATAGAATAGCTATTTGAAAAATTAATTTCTTTTATTTTTAAATTAAGTTCCGGTTTGAAATTTATCGATAGTGAGGTTTTTTGGGTACTAATCAAAAAATTATCTATTGGACTCCAAGCAGGAATGAAAGCTGTGTTGGACGTTGCTATTTCAGTTTCAAAAATAATTGTGAAGGGATATGTTATTGGCGTATAATCAAGATATAAAGCACGATTGTCATTAAAAATAGAGACTCCATCAGCGACACTAACATCACGAAAATCCTTTTTCTTAAAACTTTTTATTTCTTTCCCAAAAGCATCATAGACGGTTGCTTCAATTTTAGTTATTTTTCTATTCTTATCGTAATTTTCAGATAAGTCAAGAGTTTTTAGCCCGAGTTCATTTAACACAGTGGTAATGACTTTGGATTTTAATATCATTGAGTTTTGTGCCGGAATTGAGATATTCAACTCTGAGTTACGGATTACAGCGTTGGCATTTTGTTTTAAACTGTCAGGAATAGTTAAAATACTATATTCAAACTTTTGCCCAAAAGTAAATGAAGAAAATAGGATAAATAGTGAAAGAAAAATTTTGTTAACCATAAAAAACTTATTTTTCAAATATAAAGAATATAATATTTATGAGATATCCTTTTTTGAAAAAAACTTTTTGGTTTTTGGTATTACAAATAGTTCGAATAGAGACATGAAAAGACCAAAAAAGATTGCAGATTTTATAGAAACCCAAAGATTTCTATCAGTTTCGAAGAAATACATAGCTCCTCCAAAAAGAAATCCATGGACTAAAAAACCAACAATGAATGTAGCTGTTTTTTGTTTCATAATTATTCTTTGTTTTTTGTATCAATAATAATAGTTACCGGTCCGTCGTTTAGCAATTCAACTTTCATGTCAGCACCAAATTGACCGGTTTGTACTTTTTTGCCTAATTCGAGTTCGGTTGCAGAAATGAATTTTTCATACAATGAAACAGCAATATCGGGTTTTGCAGCTTTAATATAGGACGGACGATTTCCTTTTTTGGTCAAAGCATGAAGAGTAAACTGACTTACAACAATCATCTCGCCATCAATATCTTTCAAAGATAAGTTCATTACATGATTTTTGTCGCCAAAAATCCTGAGATTTATGATTTTAGATACTAACCAATCGATGTCTTCCTGATTATCTGCTTCTTCAATGCCCAGTAAAACCAATAATCCGCCACTTATTTTAGCAACAATTTGATTGTCAATCGTTACAGATGAATAGCTTACTCTTTGGATAACGGCTTTCATATAATGTTAAATTTTCAGATATTTAAATATAAAATTGAAACGACAAGTTTACTGAAAACTAACCTTTTCTAGTTTCATCACTAGCCATTCGGTCATCGTTATAAATATCTTGTCGATAATGTTCCTCATCACCTTCAAGGATTTTTAGATAACTATTATAACGAGACCAAGCAATTTTATCTTCTTCCAATGCAGTTTTTACAGCACAATGAGGTTCTTCTTTGTGCAAACAATTATTGAATTTACATTGGTCTTTTAGTTTGAAAAATTCAGGAAAATAATCACTTATTTCTGAAGGTTCCATATCTACAATTCCAAAACCTTTAATTCCTGGCGTGTCAATAATTTTTGCATCAAATGATAAATCATACATTTCGGCAAAAGTAGTTGTGTGCTGTCCTTGTTTACTTTGTTCAGAAATATGTTTGGTTTTTAAATTCAAATTGGGATCCAATGCATTAACCAAAGTCGATTTTCCAACACCGGAATGTCCGGAAAACATACTTGTTTTTCCAATCATCATTTCTTTTAACTGATCAATTCCTTTTTTTTCGGTAGATGAAATTCGCAGACATTTATATCCGATTTCAGAATAAATATGCTGCAGATATAATTGTTCATCAAGCATTGCTTCATCAAAAGTGTCAATTTTATTAAAAATTAAAACGGTTTCAATATCATAAGCTTCAGCAGTAACTAGAAATCTATCGATAAAACTTGTTGTTGTTGGCGGGTTATTAATGGTGATAAGTAAAAAAACCACATCAATATTGGAAGCAATAATATGAGTTTGTTTGGAAAGATTGACCGATTTTCTAACGATATAATTCTTCCGGTCATGAATGTTGTGAATTTGCCCAACGGTTTCATCGGTAGAATTATCAAGTTCAAAATCTACAATATCGCCAACAGCAATCGGGTTTGTGCTTTTGATGCCTTTCATTCGGAACTTTCCTTTAATCCGACATTCAAAAAACTCATTGCTTTCCGTTTTAACGGTGTAAAAACTTCCTGTAGATTTGTAAACTGTTCCTGTCATTCTTTTATTTTGCTTAAATAGAAGTTAGAATTCTATTGGCACAAAGGTAAAAAATTGTATTTGGTTATAGTTTAAAGTTTTGTCAAATAAAAAAGGTTGTCAAACTTGACAACCTCATGATTTTTAAATTCGTTACTTGATTAGTATTTGTAAGCAACACCTTTTTTAATTGCTTGTGAGCCACCAAGAGTGTTTGAGCTTGCTCCAACAGTGGTTTTGTCAGCTGTTAATAAGATAAAAGGACATCCTAGTTTTGCAGCTTCCATTTTTAGTTTCTTTTCGGCTTTTTTGTCACCTGTGTTACCTGTTTGGAAGTTGATTAGTCCTGTTTTTCCTCTAACTTCTTCACCTTTTTTCAAACCAGCGATGTATGCTTTATCTTCCAAGATAACAACTTTTTCCCAATCTTTTTCACCATCAATTGTGATTTTTTCTGTTATTTCTTCAACGCGACCGCTTTTTCCATAAACGATTTTTTCAACGGCGTATTTACTGATTGTGTTTTCAGCATCTTCACCATCATATTTAAAAATAATAGTGTATTCTTCAAGTTTAACTACTTTTCCTTTAACAACTTCTCCGTTGTGTTTCGTAATTACGTCAACTTGAGCATTAACTGTGTTAATGCCAAGCACAAGCATTAACATAAAAATAAATTTTTTCATTTTTTTAAAATTTTTATAAGGTTGTTTTTATTGTTGCGCAATTATACAAAAAAATATATTTTATATGTGATTTTTTGTTAAAATTATCCGTTAATTATTTTTTCTTGATGTGTGATACTTTCTTGATGAATGGCTTTGAAAATTTTTAGAATAAATTCTTCACTCAATCCTTTTTCGGAACCGTCAGTAATCATTTTTTCTAAAATTTCATTCCAGCGTTTATTTTGTAAAACGGCAACATTTTTTTCTTTTTTCAAAGCACCAATTTTATCGGCAATTTTCATTCTTTTACCTAAAATTTCCAATAACTTCCTGTCATATTCATCGATATCGACACGAAATCTTGACAATCGATTGTTGTAATCATCAGCATCGTCAGTTTCTTTTCTGATAGTAAGATCAAAAATAATTTCTTTCAATCGGGTAGGAGTTACTTGTTGAGCAGCATCACTCCAAGCATTATCGGGATCAATATGAGTTTCAATAATCATTCCGTCATAGTTCAAGTCTAAAGCTTCCTGAGTTACTTGAAAAATCATATCGCGATTTCCGGTAATATGTGATGGATCAATAATCAGTGGAATGTCAGGGAATTTATTTTGAAAGTCAATAGCTATTTGCCATTCAGGAATATTACGGTATTTGGTTTTTTCATAGGTGGAAAATCCTCTATGGATAACACCCAGTTTTTTAATTCCGGCATTATATAAGCGTTCCAAACCACCAATCCATAATGACAAATCAGGATTTACAGGGTTTTTTACCAAAACAATTTTATTGGTGTTTTGCAAAGCATCTGCCAACTCCTGAACGGCAAACGGATTAACGGTTGTTCGGGCACCAATCCATAATACATCAATATCATATTCTAATGCTAGTCTTACTTGAGCTGCTGTTGCTACTTCGGTTGCCATTAGTAAACCGGTTTCTTCTTTTGCTTTTTTAAGCCATTTTAAACCTATTTCGCCGACACCTTCAAATCCACCGGGACGTGTTCTTGGTTTCCAAATTCCGGCACGAAAAACGGATACTTTGGAGTTTTTTAACTCATGAGCGATTTTTAATACTTGGTCTTCGGTTTCGGCACTGCATGGTCCTGCGATTACTAACGGATGAGGTAAGTTGAAATCGTCAAGCCATTTTCTATTTTCTGCTGTTATGTTCATAGCGTTATTTTTTTTCTTTTAAGATTTCTTTTATTCGGTTTGTATTTTGCATTTCGTTGAAAACGGCTTCATAATTTTCGTTTTCCAATAAACTTTTGAATAAAGTTAAATTTGAAATGTATTCTTCAAGACTTTTAAGTACATGTTTTTTGTTCTGTTTAAAAATTGGCGTCCACATTGCAGGAGAACTTTTGGCTAAACGAACGGTACTTTCAAATCCGCTTCCTGCCATATCAAAAATATCTCGTTCGTCTTTTTCTTTTTCAACTACTGTTTTTCCTAACATAAATGAACTGATATGAGATAGATGTGATACATAGGCGATATGCTTGTCGTGTGATTTTGGATCCATATAACGAATACGCATTCCTAATTTTTTAAAGATTTCCATTCCTTTTTCCTGTAATTTAAAAGTAGTTTTTTCTACTTCACAAATGATATTTGTTTTACCGGAAAATAAACCTTCGATTGCAGCTGAAGGTCCTGAAAATTCTGTTCCGGCTATGGGATGTGTTGCCATAAAATTTCTTCTCTTGCTATGATTTGTTACTGTTTCACAAATTGGAAATTTAGTTGAACCAACATCAATCACTAATGTTTCTTCTCCAATGGAATCCAAAACGTTTGGCAAAATTACTAAACCAATATCAACCGGAACAGAAACGATAACCAAATCTGCATTGATGATTTCTTTTAGAGTGGCTTTGGAGTCAATTATGCCTAATTTTAAAGCTTCTTCCAAGTGATTGTCATTGGTGTCAATTCCGAAGATTTCAGCATTATCATAGTTTGACTTGATGTCCAAAGCGATAGAACCACCAATTAATCCGATACCTATTATATATACTTTCATAAATTAAATTTCTATATTAAGATCGATTGCTAATCGTTTAGAACTGTCGATTCTGTTGATAGCTTCTTTTATTTTTTCTTCGGAAACACAGAGCGAAAACCGAATATATCCGTTACCATTATTGCCAAAAATAGTTCCCGGAGTGATGAAAATGTGTTTTTCAATTAAAATAGTGTCAATGAATTCTTCTGCCGAAATTCCATCGGGTAATTTTGCCCAAACGAACATACCAACAGATTTTCTGTCAAATGAACAATTTAGTTTTTCTGCTAATTCAAAAATCAATTTTCTCCTTTTTATATAAATATTATTTTGTTTTTTGAACCAATCATTATTTAATTTCAAAGCTTCAATGGCACCTTTTTGAATACCATAAAACATACCGCTATCCATATTACTTTTTACTTTTAAAACAGCGTCAATCAAATCAGAATTCCCTGTCACCATTCCAACTCTCCAACCCGCCATATTATAGGTTTTTGACAAAGAATTTAATTCCAAAGCAATATCTTTTGCATCTTCAATTTGTAAAATTGATAAAGGATTATCATTTAAGACAAAGCTGTACGGATTATCATTTACAATTAATATTTGATGCTTTTTTCCAAAAGCAATTAGCTTTTCAAACAGTTCTAATGTTCCGTTGGCACCGGTTGGCATATGCGGATAGGAAACCCACATCAGTTTTACTTTTGATAAATCCAATTGTTCTAATTTTTCAAAATCGGGCTGCCAGTTATTATTTTCTATTAAATCATAATAAACCGGTTTTGCTTGGACTAATTCGGTTACCGAAGCATACGTTGGATAACCTGGATTTGGAATTAAAACTTCGTCGCCTTCATTTAAAAAAGCCATAGAGATATGCATAATTCCTTCTTTGGAACCCATTAGCGGGAGAATTTCGGTATTAAAATCAAGTTGAACGTTGAACTGATTTGCATAAAAATTAGCAAAACCTTTCCTTAGTTCGGGTAAACCTTGATAGCTTTGATATTCATGAGCTTTGTCGTCAAACATGGCTTTTTGAATAGCTGTAATGACAGATTGATCGGGCATTAAATCGGGACTTCCAATTCCCATATTAATTACTGGTTTCCCTTCGGAAATGAGTTGGCGTACTTCTTTCAGTTTTCGCGAAAAATAGTATTCTTGTACGCTGTTTAATCTTTTTGCTGTTGGTATCATTTTATAAAATTCAAGTTCAAAACTTCATATTTATTGTACTTCCTAGTATATTTATTTTTGACCGTTTTTGTATTCGCCTAAAATCTTGAAATGACTCGTCATGATTTCTAAAATCTTTTTGGCTTTTTCAAAGTGCTTGTATTTGTCAAATACAACATCTACAAAAAAAGAATATTGAAAAGGTGTTTCAATTATTGGCATCGACTGTATTTTAGTCAAATTCAATTTACAATTGGTCATTACATTGAGTACGGTTGCTAAGCTTCCTGGAGTATCGTCCAATTCAAATTTTATGGAAGCTTTATTAATCTCTTCTTTAAATAATTGACTTTCGTTTTTGCTGATAATAAAAAATCGTGTTTTGTTGTTATTGATAGTTTGTATTTCGGGAGCCAAAATCGTTAAATCATACATTGATGCGGCAACTTTGCTTCCTATAGCTGCAATTCCTCTTGTTTGATTTTGATTAATTCTTCTGGCTGTTTCGGCGGTATCTTTATCTTCAACCAATTTTATTTGAGGATGTTTTTTAAGAAAATCCATACATTGTAGTAACGCCATAGGATGAGAATGCACTTCTTGTATGTCTTCGATTTGTTGACCATTTAGTACCATTAAATTCTGAATAATATTAAGGTAGTATTCGCCAATAATGTGTAATCCGTTTTTGTCAAGTAAAGCATAATTTGGAATGATAGATCCGGCAATAGAGTTTTCAATCGCCATAACACCAAGTTGTGCTTCTTGATGAAGCAGACTTTCTACTAAAATGTCAAAAGTGAGGCACTCTTCTACCAAAACATTTTCGTGAAAATATTCTTGAGCCACTTGATGATGAAATGAACCTTTTATTCCTTGTATTGCAATTTTTGTTTCCATAAAGTCAAAAAAAAATCCCAACTTTCGTTGGGATTCATATTATTGTTTTTGTTGTTTTTATTTTTTTACATAACACAATACTAATCCCTTTTTCTGTCCGAAGAAGAAATAAAAGAAATAGTTATAAAATGTGTTGAACTGTGTCATTGTTCTATGATTTGTTTTGCTAATGTAGAAAAATAAAGTTTACATTTTACATTCAGAGTGAAAAAAAATTAAGGAAACGTTTTCGTTGTATCATAAAAACGGGATTTCTTCGTTATACTTTTATTAATTATTACATTTGCTCAAAATAATTCAGGTATGTCAATAGAAGTTCAGAATATTTCAAAAAATTATGGCTCGCAAAAAGCGTTGGATAATGTTTCTTTTTCGGTTAAAAAAGGAGAAATTGTTGGTTTTCTTGGTCCAAATGGTGCCGGAAAGTCAACGTTGATGAAGATTTTAACGACTTATATTACTGCCGATGAAGGTAAAGCAGAAGTGAACGGAAATGATGTATTGACGAATCAAAAATCGGTTCAGCAATCGGTGGGTTATTTACCGGAACACAATCCGTTGTATTTGGATTTGTATGTTCGTGAATATTTAGCATTTAATGCTGATGTATATAAAGTTCCAAAATTCCGAATAGAAGAGGTGATTGAATTGACTGGTTTGTCACCTGAAAGTCATAAAAAAATAGGACAATTGTCTAAAGGTTATCGTCAGCGTGTTGGTTTAGCAACGGCTTTGTTGCACAATCCTGATGTGTTGATTTTGGACGAACCAACAACAGGATTGGATCCTAATCAATTGGTGGAAATTAGAAATGTGATAAAAAATGTTGGAAAAGACAAAACAGTTTTTCTTTCTACACATATTATGCAGGAAGTGGAAGCAATTTGTGACCGAGTGATTATTATTGACAAAGGAAAAATCGTTACGGATAAAAAATTAGATCGATTGGTTGCTGAAGAGAAAGAGCAAATTATTGAAGTAGAATTTGATAAAGTAATTTCGGAAGCTATTTTGTCTAGCTTACCAAATATTAAGACTTATAAAAATACTATAGGAAATAGTTGGGAACTTACCTTTACTACAGAAGACGATATGCGTCCGAAATTGTTTGATTTTGCTCATGATAATGGATTGAAAACACTTCAAATTAGTTTGAAAAGCAAAAATCTTGAGGAAATTTTTAGGGAGAAAACTAAAAAATAACTCTTAGTTTTTTAGTATTTATTCTAGCCCTGATTGCAGCGGAAAGCTTTTTGAAATGGAAAGCTAGTTTTTTGTTGTAATAGAAAAGCGACCAACGGAAGCTCTTTGTATTGCTTACAAAAATGGCTTGAAATAAAAAAACTTGTAGCGAAAAGCAGGTTTGGCTTCTAATTATAAATTACTCTTCCTTGATATAATTCTTCTATTTCTATAACTGGCGGTGTGTTTTTTAGTACAACGTTTCCTGTGCTGTTGAGTATTCCTGTTATTTTTTGGATTGGTTTTACAATCATATCGTTGGAGCCTCGGTGATAAATTTGCATAAATTGTGCTTCAAAATTAGCAGATTCAATTCGTCCGTCGCCAAAATAGAAGTTGAAACTTGCGTTTTGCGATTGTCCGGTAATATAAAATCGAGAAACGTTATTATTGTGAATTTGCAGATTGTTGTTGTTTATGTTTAGGATGAAATCTCCGGTTCCTGCGCCACTTTCACCATCGGCATCTTTGTCGAAAGAAATGAGGCTTAAGTCTTCGAAAGTCAAAACACCGTTGGAACTGATGTTTCTGTCGGTTTTGGAATAAACTTCTTCTAGTGTTGGTGTGGTTACTAAAATTTTAGTTTGACCATATTGACGAACCCAGTTGCAGCTTGTATTATCTTTAAAAATGAGTTGATCGCCGTTTTGTTTTACTTCGATATTGTCAATAAAATTTTCTCCGGCAACGATTTCTACCTTATATATATCGCCGTCAATAATGATTACTTCAATTCCTTTATAAACCTTGATTTTTTTGAAAGCTTGAATGGGAACTTCTTTGGTTACTGTTTTGCCACTGCTTTCAATGCAATCGCTTGGTTTTTCACAAGCAGTCAGCAAAGAAAATAATACTATTATATATAGGTATATTTTTTTCATAATTGTTTTTTTAAATTCTGTAGCCAATTCCAAACTCCAAAGCTTCGGCTAAAAACAAATGGGTTTTGATGGTAAAACCACCAAAAAGATTGTCGGTAAAATAATATTTTATACCAACTCGGTCATATATAGGGATATCTTTTTTAAAGGGTTGATAGACATAGTAACCAATTTGTGCTTCGAGAGAAATTCGATTTATCAATAATTCGTGACCAAAGAAAAGACCAACTCTTTTATAATCGGTGTTTCGGGAAATACCTTCCTCAGGATAAGCAACAGAATAATAAGTGATATATTCTTCAATAGATTTTGTTAAGAATAGTTCTGTGCCGAGTTGCAAAGCCGATTTTCTATTCAAACGCTTCTCTGCATAAAAACCAATATGGTAAAAAGGAAACTGACCACTACCTATAATTGGGTTTTCATTGATTCCTGTTCTAAAGACAAAATTATAACGTAGCGGTGAATTGTAATTTTTTTCAACTGTAGTGGTGTCAACTTGGCGAACGAAATTCTTATCAAGATTATAGCGTAAACCAATATCTAATAAATAGGTATTAATGCCGCTATTAGGTGATTTCACTCTTCCGTTAGAATAATGAGTAAAGAGAATTCCGGCGTGAAAACCAATATTCTTAAATAGATTTTGATTGTCATAACTCAGTCCGAAATTAGTATTCGCAATAAATTTACTCCCAAAAGCCTTGTTTTTACTGTTTTCAACTTTATCATAAGGATTAGTTGTTATTGCGACTCCTTGAGCAAGTTTAAACTGAAGTTTACGATTAAAGAAATAAAAATTATACAAAGCGCCAGCAGAGTAGTTCACACCAAGTGGTACACTTTTAAAATCCTGATATAAAAAATAACCACCAAAATCAGGATAGTTATAGGCTCGATGCCATTCCTTTGAGCCGTCAGTTTGTTTTAAAAAACTAATCATTACACCGCTTGGATGACCATTTACCAAATGATGCATGTCTTCTGTATGTGGCAAAGCATTTCCTTTTAAATAGGAGACTTCAATACTATTTATAAAACTATCGCTTTGTCCAAAAACAAAACAGCTAGCCAATAATAAAAATAAAACAATCTGCTTTTTCATTTATATATTTAATTAGGGCAAATATAGAATAATACTTATAACTAGTTCTTATAACATATATAAGTATAAAAATTAGTAGCGAAAGATTTGATGAATATTTGCCAACGATATTCCCGCTGTTGCTACAATCTTTTTTGTTTTTTGGG
>VFQU01000061.1_pt1 | contig 167045 bp, 170 predicted proteins | sample 3512311 | NCBI WGS metagenome assembly VFQU01 (sample SAMN10412377, study PRJNA504923) | tailings metagenome | isolation source: Relicate 3 Philex TSF3 active mining site | place: Philippines: Tuba, Benguet | collected 2017-08-29 | reverse complement strand
ACCCCTCGGCCCGCAGCTCTTCGGCAAAGTGGCGCATCGCGGCGAAGATCAGGACGATCTTCTGCTTGTGGTGTTTGACGTAAGTGGCCTCGTCCCAAACCTCCATGAACAGGAGAATGGCGGCGTCTTTTGAGAGGCTTTCGAGGCTGGAAAGACTGCGCGACAGTTGATCGCCGAGGATCGGCACGAGGATGGGGCTGGTCATGCGAGGCGTAATGATCGGATGAAGGTTTGGTGCCGCCTACACGAAGCTGTAGGGATCAATATCGATCCCAACCCGCACGCCGGGCGGCAAACTGTGCGCAGCGATCCAGTCGCGCAGCACCTTTTGTAAAGGGGCGCTGCGCCGCGCGTTCACCAGAAAGCGGAAGCGGTATCTCCCGCGAAGAAGTGACAGCGGCGCGGGCGCCGGGCCGAGCACGTAGAGATCATCGCTGCCGGGCTTGTTCTGACCCAGGCGATGCGCCGCCTCACGCGCTTCCTTCTCGTCTTCGGAAGACAGGATGATGGCTGCCCAGCGCCCGAATGGCGGCGCGCCGGCATCGCGCCTGCTTTCGGTTTCGGCAGCGTAGAACCCGTCGCGGTCACCGCTGGCGAGCGCGGCGATGACGGGCGCATCGGGGTGGCGGGTCTGGATCAGCACTTCGCCGGGCTTCGCCGCACGCCCGGCGCGGCCTGCGACCTGCGCGATCTGGCTGTAGGTGCGCTCGCCCGCGCGCAGATCGCCGCCTTCAAGGCCGAGGTCGGCATCGACCACGCCCACCAGCGTGAGATCGGGAAAGTGGAAGCCTTTGGTTACAAGCTGCGTGCCGATGATGATGTCGATCGCCTTGTTTTCGGCCGCAGCGATGAATGCGGCGGCGCGTGCGGGGCTGCTCAGCGTATCCGAGGTTGCAACCGCAAGGCGCGCCTCGGGGAACAACTCGCGCACCTCATCCGCGATGCGCTCCACGCCGGGGCCGCAAGCGACGAGGCAATCGCTTTCCCCGCATTCGGGGCAGGTGTCGGGCACGCGGGTTTCAAAGCCGCAATGGTGGCAGGCAAGCCGCGATGACAGGCGGTGTTCGACCAGCCAGGCGCTGCACGAGGGGCATTTGAAGCGGTGCCCGCAATTGCGGCACAGCGTGAGCGGGGCATAGCCGCGCCGGTTGAGGAACAGCAGCGATTGTTCGCCCCGTTCTAGCCGCAGTTTCAGCGCCTCGATCAGGGGGGCGGCGAGCCAGCGCTGGCTGCGGGGTTTTTCGCGCGTCAGATCGACAAGCGCAATGCGCGGCAGGCAGGCTCCGCCGAACCGGCTCGGGAGTTCGAGCCGCTGATAGGTGCCTTGGTTTGCCATGAACAGGCTTTCGAGCGCGGGAGTGGCGCTGACCAGCACCACCGGCACGCTTTCGAACCGCGCGCGCATCACCGCCACGTCGCGCGCGTTGTAGCGCACCCCGTCATCCTGCTTGAAGCTTACCTCGTGGGCTTCATCGACGACGATCAGGCCGAGCCGCGCATAGGGCAGGAACAGGGCCGAACGCGCGCCGACGATGACTTGGGCTGAACCATCGGCAATCGCGCGCCAGGCCCGGCGGCGTTCAGTGGATTTCAACGAGGAATGCCACAGCACCGGAGCCGCGCCGAAGCGGGCGGCGAAGCGGGCGAGGAAGTTTTCGGTCAGCGCGATTTCGGGCAGCAGTACAAGCACTTGCTGCCCCATCCGCAGGGCTTGAGCAACCGCTTCGAAATAGGTCTCGGTCTTGCCTGAACCTGTCACGCCATCAAGCAGGAAAGGCTGAAAGGCGCGCGCTGTGACAGCCCCCACCAGCACGCCTGCCACCGTCGCTTGCTGCGGCGACAAATCGGGCGGGGCATGATCGGGATCGGCGGGAGCATACGGCCGATCGATCTTGACGGTCACCGGCGCGATCACCCCCTGATTGACGAGGCCGCGCAGGACGCCTTCAGAAACCCCCGCAATTCCGGCCAACTCGCGCATCGTGCCCTGCTGGCCTGCCAGCGCCTCGATCGCGGCGTGGCGCTGCGCCGTCATGCGTTCAGGAACGCCGCCCGACAGGCGATACTCGGTCATGGTTGAAGGGCCGCCCAACGCTCCCCCGCTCGCCAGCGCCATGCGGGCAACGCTGGCCAAAGGCGCGCAGTAATAATCGGCCGTCCATTCGATCAGCCGCCTGAGCGGCGCGGCCAACGGCGGAACGGGCAGCACTTCGAGGATTGGGCGCAGGCGTTCAACGGCGATTTCCTCGCCCGGCAAGCGGCCTTCATCCCACACGATCCCCATCACCTTGCGCGGGCCCAGGGGCGCCATCACCACACTGCCCGCAGGCGCAGCGACGCCTTCGGGCAGGCGGTAATCAAGCGCGCTGAGTGCGGCATTCAGCACCAGGATGCGAATTCGGTTCATCGTGGTGTTATATGCGCTGCGGCATGAGTGTGCGACAAGCAGGGAGCATAAGCCAATGACCGGGAATCTCACATCTCTTGCCAGCCGCCGGACCATTCTGGGCGCAAGCCTGAGCGCGGGCGCACTCATGGTGCTGCCCGCCTGCGCCACCACCGGGCCTCTCAGCATGGAAGAAGCGATCCGCCGCCTGCTGCTGCTCTCGGCCGAAAACGCCTTTGCCCGCCTCACGATGCCGGGCGGCTATTGGGATGAACAGATCGCGCGGGCAGGGCTTGGCACCATGCTGGGCGCGCGCGGCGATGTGCTGACGCGCATTCTCACCTCGGCGCTGGTGAAGTCGCGGCTGGAGGAAGAATTCGCCCGGATCGCGGTGGATGCCAGTTTTCGCGCTGCGCCCATCGTGACCGATGCGGTGCGCATGATCGGCATTCAGAATGCGGTGGATCTGGTGCGGGGCGGGCCGAGCGCGGCCAGCACCTTCCTGCGCGGCGAGGTGGGTGATCGGCTGGTCGATGCGATGGTCCCCGGCCTTGGCGGTGCCTTGCGCGCGGCGCGCGATCCGCTCCTTTCCGAGGCGGTCCGCGCGCTTACCGGGGTCGATACGCGGGCCGCAGCGACGCGGCTCGGCAGCGAGATCGACAACGCGATCTGGGGCGAGATCGGCCGCGAAGAGGCCGCGATCCGCGCCAACCCGCGCGCCACGCGCGATCCCTTGCTGATCGGGGTGTTCGGGCTGGGCAGCCAGTTGTGAGCCTTCAGAAGCGGTAATTGAGCGTGATCTGCGGCACATGGCTGATCGCATCCGCGCGGTTTTCGCGCGGAGTGACCTGCAAGAGAAAGCTCGGCTGAATATCAAGCTGGTCGCTGATATCGAAAGCGACAGCGATGATGGTGCGCACCTGTTCGGTTCCGCCCTTTCCGGCCGCGCGGCGCGACCTCAGGATGCCGAACCATTCGCTTGACGCCAGCGCCCGCACGCCCGGCGCTACCGGGTGGGTATATTGCACCCGCTGGCGCAGCCGCCATTCGGTTTGATCGGCGCCTTCGAACCAGCGTTGTTCCAGGCGGGTGCGCAGATCCAGCCCGCCGACGGTGTAGCGGAATTGTTGATGCAGCCGAGCCTCGCCCATGCTGCCGGTCTGAAACCAGGACACCCCGCCGCCCAGCTTGATCGTGTCGCTGACTTTTTGCTCGACCGTTATGCGAAAGGTCTGTTGATCGGCACCGAACACCGGATCGCGCCAGCGCTGCGAGGTGTCGATGGTCAGATACAGCTCATCCGAAAGATTGCCGCGCACGAAGCCGACCAGCCATAATTGCGTATCTTCGGGGTTGGCCCTTGCACTCGACGGTTGCCAAGCCGCGCCAGCGGCGGCAAGCAGCATCGCAAGGCGTATTCGGGTTGGTGTCACGCGTGACCTTCAAGCCGATTCACGCGCTGCGCGCCACAGCGAAATTGTTTGGAGTGACCCATGAAATTCTTCGTCGACACCGCCGAGATCGAAGCGATCCGCGATCTCGCCGCAACCGGCCTGCTTGACGGGGTGACGACCAACCCCTCGCTGATTGCCAAGTCGGGCCGCGATTTCAAGGAAGTTACCGCCGAAATCTGCGGTCTGGTCGATGGCCCGGTAAGCGCCGAAGTGGTCGCGCTCGATCATGCGACGATGATGAAAGAGGCCGAAGTGCTGCGCAAGATCGCGGACAATGTCTGCATCAAGGTGCCGCTGACGGTGGATGGCCTGAAAACCTGCAAGGCGCTGTCCTCGGAAGGCACGATGGTCAATGTCACCCTGTGTTTCTCGGCCAATCAGGCGCTGCTCGCGGCCAAAGCCGGGGCAAGCTTCATTTCGCCCTTCGTGGGCCGACACGATGATAACGGCTTTGACGGGATGGACCTGATCGAGGACATTCGCCTCATCTACGACAATTACAATTTCGCCACCGAAATCCTCGTCGCATCCGTGCGGCACACCACCCACGTTTTGCAGGCCGCCAAGATCGGCGCTGACGTCATGACAGCGCCGCCAGCCGTGATCCATGCCCTGTTCAAGCACGTGCTGACTGACAAGGGGATCGAAGGCTTCATGGCCGACTGGGCCAAGACCGGGCAGAGCATTCTGTGACGGGCATCCGCTAGATGGCCGATCAATCCCCGCTCGATACTTTCAAGCAGGCGCTGACCGGCGCGGCGCGGGCGATTGCGCGCGATGCCGAGGTGGAAATCGCGTGGAGCGCCGATATTCCGGGCGCGGCAGGCAACCGCTTTCGCGTGCCGCTGCCGGGGCGCGATCTTCCGCCCGATCAGGTCACCGAGGCGCGCGGCTTTGCCGATAGCTTCGCGCTCAAGCTGCGCCATCATGATGCCGGGCTCCATGCCCGCTCTGCCCCGCCCGAACCCGTTGCGCGGGCGTGCTATGATGCGATCGAGCAGGTGCGCTACGAGGCTCTGGGCGCGAACCGGTTTGGCGGGATCCGCGCCAATCTTGATGCCGCAACCGAACTGCGCACCGCATCCGACAAGATCGTGCGCGCGCAGAATTCGTCCGAAGTCCCGCTCGAAACGGCGCTTGCGCTCTTGGTGCGCGAGGCGCTGACGGGCGAGGCCGTGCCTGCCAAGGCGCGCGGCGGGATCGCCTTGGTTCGCGATTTTCTGGAAGAGCGTGTCGGCGGCGATTTTGCAGGCCTTGCCGACAAGATTGCTGATCAGGAAGCCTTCCAGAAACTCGCGCTCGATATGCTGCGCGAGCTTGATCTGACACGGCCTACCGACGCGCCCGATGAAGGCGAAAGCGACGATAATGGCGAGGATGATGACGGCGCTGACGATGATCAGACCGGAGACGATTCCGACGAAAGCGCCGGCGATCCGCAATCGGCCGAAATGGCGGGCGACATGGCCGAGGGCGAAGGCGAGGCCGATAGTTCTTCGGAAATGGCCAGCGACAGCGACATGGCCGAAGGCGAGCCAGGCGATGATGGCGAGGCTCCCAACGCGCCGCAGCGCCCCAACCGCCCGCAAGGCGAGATTCCCATGGGCCTTGAATACAAGGCCTTCACCACGAGGTTTGACGAGGTGGTGGAAGCCCCGGACCTGTGCGATCCGGAAGAGCTTGATCGCCTGCGCGCCTATCTCGATAGTCAGCTGACCGGCCTGCAAGGCGTGGTGACGCGGCTTGCCAACCGCTTGCAGCGCCGGTTGATGGCGCAGCAGAACCGCTCGTGGGATTTCGATCAGGAAGAAGGCGTGCTCGATGCCGCGCGCCTCAGCCGCGTGGTGGTCTCGCCCGGGGTGGCACTGAGCTACAAGGTCGAGCGCGACATCGAGTTCAAGGATACCATCGTCACGCTGCTCATCGACAATTCGGGTTCGATGCGCGGTCGGCCGATCAGCATCGCGGCGATTAGCGCGGATATCCTTGCGCGCACGCTGGAGCGCTGCGGGGTCAAGACCGAAATCCTCGGCTTCACCACGCGGGCATGGAAAGGCGGGCAATCGCGCGAGGCCTGGCTCGCCGATGGCAAGATGCCCAATCCCGGCCGCCTCAATGATTTGCGCCACATCATCTACAAGCAGGCCGACGAGCCCTGGCGCCGTGCGCGCCGCAATCTCGGGCTGATGATGCGCGAGGGGCTGCTCAAGGAGAATATCGACGGCGAAGCGCTGATGTGGGCGCACTCGCGTCTCATCTATCGCCGCGAGGAACGCCGCATCCTGATGGTGATTTCGGATGGGGCCCCGGTGGACGATTCGACCTTGTCCGTGAACAGCGCCGGTTACCTTGAGGCGCACCTGAGGAGCGTGATCGAATGGATCGAAAAAGTCTCGCCGGTGCAATTGGTCGCGATCGGGATCGGCCATGATGTGACCCGGTATTATCGCCGCGCGGTGACAATCATGGACGTGGAGCAATTGGGCGGCACGATCATGGAACAGCTTGCGGAGTTGTTCGAGGATGAGAAGGGTAGTAAATCCCGACACAGCTAAGCGAACGAGGCTGATATGGATACCGCCAGTGCCATCGAACGACTGCGCGCGCTCGAACCCAAGCTGCGGGCGCTCGGCGTCGAGCACCTCTCGCTGTTCGGGTCGCGTGCTACAGGCGATGCCCACACTGGCAGCGATTTCGACCTCGCTGTGAAGTTTGGCAGCAACCGCGCAATCGCCGGATTTGCCTTTGCGGATCTTGAATTCCAGATCGAGCAAATGCTCGGCGCCAAGGTCGATCTGGTGATCGAGCCCGCCCGCAAACCGCGGTTGCAAAGCGAGATAGATCGAGATCGCAAGCGTGTCTTCTGATCGCCGGATTAGCCGTGTTCGGGATATCCTCGATAATATTGCAGCGATTGAGGCCTATGTCCGAGACATCGACCTTCCGAGCTTTTCTGCTGACCGCATGCGAGTCGATGCGGTGGAGCGGTGTCTCCAGCGTTTAACCGAAGCGGCGATCAAGATTGGCGAGGCGGGAATGCGCGAAGTGGCCCCGGCGATCCCGTTTCATGTGCTTCGCGGGTTTGGAAATGTGCTTCGCCACGATTACGACGGGATTGATGATCAGCTCGTGTTCGACACGGTTGCAAACGATCTTCCCTCGCTGAAACTTGCGTGCGAGGCCTATCTTACTGGAACCGAGGAACCCCGATGACCGTCACCGAAGCCGTTACCACCCGCCGCTCTGTCCGCGCTTTTCTCGACAAGCCGGTGCCTTACGATGTGATCCGCCGGGTGATGGACACCGCACGCTGGGCGCCTTCGGGGTGCAATTACCAACCGTGGCAGGCCGCGATCCTCACCGGCCAGCCGCTCGCCGATTTCCGCGCGCTGATTGCCGATAAGCCCATGGGCCAGCTCGAATATTCGTGGGACGCGCCGGGCGCGCATCCCGAATACAAGGAGCGGCTGAACGGTATTTCCAAAGGCATGTTCGAGGCGATGGGCATTGCCCGCGATGATGGGCCAGCGCGCATGGCCGCGATGCTGCGCAACAAGACCAATTTCGATGCGCCCGCCCTGCTTCTTTGCTACTTCCCCAAATTCATGCTCGAGCCGCAATGGTCGGATACCGGCATGTGGCTGCAAACCATCGCGCTGCTGCTGCGCGAAGAAGGGCTCGATAGCTGTTTTCAGGAATTCATGGCTTTCTACGCAAAGGAAGTGCGCGAATTCCTCGGGCTTGATCCTGAAGCCACGATGTTCTTCTGCGGCATGGCAATCGGCTATCGCGATCCGGACGCTCCGGTGAATGCTTTCGCGCGCGAGCGCGTGCCGCTGGAGGAACAGGTGCGGTTCCTCGGCTGGGATTGACGCCGCACCCGCGCGAACGCAAAGGCGCTCCCCATGACTGATGCTGCCGCCCCAAACGATCTGCGCCTGTTCAATTCGCTCACCCGTTCCATCGAGGTGTTCGAGCCTGTCCACCCCGGCGAGGCGCGCGTCTATTCCTGCGGGCCGACGGTCTATAACTACCAGCATATCGGCAATATGCGCGCCTATGTGTTTGCAGATACGCTCGGCCGCACGCTGCAATGGAAGGGCTACAAGCTCACCCATGTCGTCAACATCACCGATGTCGGCCACCTGACGTCCGATGCCGATGAGGGCGAGGACAAGATGGAGCGCATGGCGCAGCGCGAGGGCAAGAGCGCGTGGGACATTGCGGCGTTTTATCAGGCCGATTTCGAGGCGGATCTGGCGCGGCTGAATGTGCAACCCAAACAGCACCCGCGCGCGACCGAATATGTCGCGGCGATGATCGATTGGGGCAAGTCGATTGCCGAGAAGCACTGCTACGAGTTGGAAAGCGGGCTCTATTTCGATGTCTCTACCGTCGCGGATTATGGGCGGTTGGCGCGCGCTGTGACCGAGGACGGGGAAGGGCGGATCGAGAGCGTCGCAGGCAAGCGCAACGCGGCTGACTTTGCGATCTGGCGCAAGACCCCGCCGGGCGAGACGCGGCAGATGGAATGGGATTCGCCGTGGGGCCGGGGCGCGCCGGGCTGGCACTTGGAATGCTCGGTGATGGGCGAGGCGCTGCTGGGCTTTCCCTTCGATATTCACACCGGCGGGATCGACCACCGCGAGATTCACCATCCCAATGAAATCGCGCAGAACCAGGCTTTTTGCTGCACGAATGGCCTGGATGATCCGAGGAATTCGGGCGCCAAGATCTGGATGCACAACAATTTTCTCGTGGAACGCTCGGGCAAGATGTCGAAGTCCTCGGGCGAGTTCCTGAGGCTGCAATTGCTGGTGGACAAGGGCTATCACCCGCTCGCCTACCGGCTGATGTGCTTGCAGGCGCATTACCGCTCAGAGCTGGAGTTTTCTTGGGAAGGGCTGGGCGCGGCGCTGACGCGGTTAAAGCGGATGGTGATGGCCGTTGAGGCCCTCAAGGCCCGTCATGCTGAACTTGTTTCAGCATCCATGGACCCTCAGGCTCCGGTGGTCGCGGAGAAATGGACCCTGAAACAAGTTCAGGGTGACGATTGGGGCAAATTGCAGCCCATGCTCGGCAAATTCGATATGGCCATGGCGGATGACCTCAACACTGCCGTGGCGCTGACGGCGCTTGACGATGTGCTTGCGGCAAAGAAGGTCGATGTGGCAAAAAAGATGGCTCTTGCGCAGGTCATGGACGCGGTGCTCGGTCTCAACCTGTTTGGCCTTACGCGGGAGGCTCTGCGCATCCGCCCCAAATCCGCAACCATCACCGAGGCCGAAATCACCGCCGCGCTCGCCCGCCGCAAGGACGCCCGCGCCGCCAAGGACTTCGCCACATCCGATGCGATCCGCGACGAACTCGCCGCCCAAGGCGTCGAGGTCATGGACGGCGATCCGCTGGGGTGGGAGTGGAAGCTGGGTTAAGCTTGCCAAAGCCGGTTGATCGGCTAGACTGGTTGCATGTTGCAACCGATCCTCTGGCTTATCCTTGCCGCCATCCATGCGATGCCCGCGCTTGCGTTGTTTCGCCCGGCGACGCTGACGATGCTCTACCGGCTCCAGCCGGACAACCCGCTGTTCCTGCTGATGCAGCACCGGGCGGGGCTGTTCTTCGCAGTGTTTGTCGCCTGCATGTGGGCGGCGTTTGTGCCCGAAGGGCGGCGGCTTGCCGTGCTGGTGGTCGGGATCAGCATGGTGAGCTTCATCCTGCTTTATTGGCAGGCCGGATCGCCCGCGCCGTTGAAGCGCATTGCGCTGGTCGATCTGGCAGGCCTGCCTGTTCTGGCAGGGGTGGCGTGGCTCGCTTTCCGACAGTAATCGGGCTGCTATGACCATCCTTGCGATCTCCGGAATGATCCGCCCGCTACTTGAGACGCGCTTGCCTGACGGGCTCGACGTGCGCTGGTTTATGTCTGCTGAGGAAGCCCGCACCGCCGTCGCCGAGGCCGAAATCGGGTGGTTCGACATGTATGACCAGCAGGCGATGGCGGAAACCCTGCGGGCCGCAACCAAGCTCAAATGGCTCAATTCGATCTATGCGGGCCTCGATTTCCTGCCGATGGATGTGCTGATCGAACGCGGGATCACCGTTACCAACGGGGCGGGGATCAATGCCATCACTATTGCGGAATATGTGGTGATGGGGATGCTGAACATCGCCAAGGCTTACCGCGACGTCATGCGCGCGGCTGACCGCCGCGAATGGCTGCGCGATTCGCCCGGCAAGCGTGAGCTTGCAGGATCAAAGGCGCTGCTGCTTGGCTATGGCGCGATCGGCCAGCAGATCCAGCCACGGCTCGAAGCCTTTGACGTGGCTGTCAGCGTCGTGCGGCGTTCGGGCGGTGCGGGCACGCTTCGCCCCGATGAATGGCGCGCGCGGCTGGGGGAATTCGATTGGGTGATCCTTGCCGTGCCTGCCACGCCCGAAACCGAAGGCATGATCGGCGCAGACGAACTTGCCGCCATGAAATCCGATGTGGTGATCATCAACATCGCGCGCGGCAGCGTGATCGATCAGGATGCGCTGGTGTCGGCCTTGCAGGCCAAGGCGATCGGCGGGGCGTTCCTCGATGTCACCACGCCTGAGCCGCTGCCCGCAGATCATCCGCTGTGGAGCCTTGAGAACGCCCACATTTCCATGCACCTGTCGGGCCGGGCGCAGGACAAGATGTTTGTCCGAAGCGCTGAGCGGTTCCTTGCCAATCTCGACAATTATCTCAATGGCCGCCCGCTCGCCCCGATCTTTGATCCCATGAAGGGATATTGATCGCGAGGCGAGCGGCAAGTTGTGCCTGCTCAGTGTTCCTCGAGCAGCAGCAGGACGCATGTGACGGTGAGGCGTTCTTCCGGCCCGAATCTGTGATCGACCGCAGTAACCGCTGCATCGGCCACCAGATGCCCGGGGATCGCGAATTCGTGATCGGGCAGGCGCTCGATCAGGTCTTCGCCCGCCATCACCGCATCGATCCCGGTGAATTTCAGCGCCACTTCATGACGCGATCCCGAAAAGGTGATCGAGGCCCAGGCCTTTTCCTCGTGAGAGAGGATGATGCCGCGCCCCGCCGCCAGCTTGCCAAGCGCGGCGCGCACCCGATCACCCAGCGACCGGCGCGGGCGCGGAAGGGAACTGGCCGATTTGACTTCGGGCGCCGCATCGCCGCCCCCGCCGCCGCCGAGCCAATAGTCGTAAGTGGCATCATTCAGCATGGGCCATCTCCCGCTGTGCGGCGGTGCGGGCGTCGGCAGCCGCGTTGGCGGCGTAGGCATAATCGCGCATCCATTGCAGCGTGCGCGCTTCGGTTTCGGGTCGGGGGGTGCGCCCCATTCTGAGATCGAGCACAAAGCGTGGATCATGGGCGGCAAGACGGCCGAACTTGGTGGCGGGCATAGCGTGTTGGGTAAGAAATTGCTCGATTCTCCGAAGCAGCATGATGCGTCCCTTTCAGTGCTCTGGCGGTGGTATTGCACCGGGCGATTCGTCCGATGTTCTTGAAACGTTCCAACTTTTTTCCTACTTGTCTAGGATAAATCCTATGTGTAGGATCGAATGATGGTAAACGCTCCCGCAACTTCGCCTGATGGTGCCCGTGCCCGCCTGCTCGACCTGGCGCAGGAGCGCGGAGTGAGCCTGGCGAGCCTGTCGCACTTTCTCGGGCGCAATCCGTCCTATCTTCAGCAATTCATTCGCAAAGGTTCGCCTCGCCGGTTGGAGGAAGAAGATCGGCGCAAGCTCGCGGCGTTTTTTGGCGTGGCCGAGGAAGAATTGCGTGGATCACAGGATAATTCCTACGTAACAACACCAAGGTCGGCCGAGTGGGTCGAAGTTCCGCGGCTTGATCTTGGCGCTTCCGCTGGGCCGGGGCGCATGGCGGGCGACGAGGCGGCTTTCGACACCTTCCGTTTCTCGCGCCGCTGGCTGATCGAACAGGGCCTTGATGGGGCTCAGCTTTCGGCCATTACCGTTGCGGGCGATTCGATGGAGCCGCTGCTCAATGATGGCGACGAGATCCTTGTCGATTGCTCACCGCGTCCCTTTCGCGATGGCATCCATGTGGTGCGCCTGGGCGATACGCTGCTCGTCAAGCGGGTGGCGCAGGCAGGCGCGGGGCGGCTTGCGCTGCTATCGCAAAACCTCGCCTATCCGCCGATCGAGGTCGCAACAGATGAGATCGCCATTATCGGGCGGGTGGTGTGGAAGGGCGGGCGGATCTAGCCCAAGCGCAGCTTGAACCCGGTGTGCGACGGCACGAAGCCCAGCCTTTCGTAAAAGCGGTGCGCGGCGGGGCGCCGGGTGTCGCTGGTGAGTTGCACCAGATAGCAGCCGCGCTCCCTGCATTCGGCAATCGCCCAGCGCATCATCGCCTCGCCAATGCCGCGCCCGCGATGGCGGCTGGCGATGCGCACATATTCGATCTGGCCGCGCCATGCGCCGCCAATCGTCACCCCAGGAATAAAGCTCAACTGGAAGCTGCCGACCCGCACTCCTGCGACCTCGGCAACGAGCAGGCGGTGGCATGGATCAGCTGCAATCGCGGCAAAGGCTTCGCGTTGATAGGTTGCCTCCTCGCCGGTTGGCTTGTCGCGCGCGGCGGCGATGGCATCATCGGCGATCAGGCCAATGATGAAGGCAAGGTCGGCCTCGCAGGCCTCGCGGATGGTGAGCGTCTCCATGCGCCGCGCTCTAGCGGGCAAGGCCTGCCCCTTGCAATCGCGGGTAAGGGGCGGCACATCTTGCCCTATGACCGATACTCTCTCGCTTCCCATGCGCGCCGCGATCATTCCGGTAACGCCGCTCCAGCAGAACTGTTCGCTGATCTGGTGCACCAAGACGATGCGCGGGGCGCTGGTCGATCCGGGCGGGGATTTGGACAAGCTGAAAGAGGCGGTGGCCAAGGCGGGAGTGACGCTCGAAAAGCTGCTCGTCACCCATGGGCACCTCGATCATTGCGGACAAACCGGGATGCTGGCCGAGGAACTTGGCCTTTCGATCGAAGGCCCGCACGAAGCGGATCGCTTCTGGATCGAGCAATTGGACAGCGATGGCCCGCGGTGGGGGATGGTGGCGCAAAGTTTCGAGCCGACCCGCTGGCTCCAGCATGGCGACACGGTAACCGTCGGCGAATTGACGCTTGATGTGATCCATTGCCCCGGCCACACGCCCGGCCATGTCGTGTTCTACCATGCGCCCAGCCGCTTTGCGATTGTCGGCGACGTCTTGTTCCAGGGCAGCATCGGCCGCACCGATTTTCCGCGCGGCAATCATCAGGATCTGATCGACAGCATCACCCAGCGGCTGTGGCCCTTGGGGGAGGACGTGATGTTCATCCCCGGCCACGGCCCCACCAGCACGTTTGGCCGCGAGCGCAAGACCAACGCGTTTGTTTCCGATTATGCCTTGAGCTGAGGCAGCGATGCATGGGGAAGTGGTCGCCGTTGCCCGATGCGCCGATCACCGATTTTCCAAGCATAGCGCCGAAGGCATCGAGATTATCGCAGGTCTGGGTGTATCGGGCGATGCGCATAGCGGCGCCACGGTAAAGCACCGCTCGCGTGTCAGGCATGATCCCACGCAGCCCAACCTGCGGCAGGTGCATCTGATCCAAGCCGAGTTGTTTGACGAACTTGCCGATCAGGGTTTTTCGGTCAAGCCCGCCGATCTGGGTGAAAACATCACCACGCGTGGCCTTGAGCTGTTGTCCCTGCCGCGCGGCGCCATTCTGGAAATCGGCGCAGCGGTGCGGGTCGAAGTAACCGGGCTGCGTAATCCCTGCGCCCAGATTGAGGCCTTTCAGCCGGGCTTGCTCAAGGCCGCTCTGGTCCAAGGGCGTGAAGGGCTAGTGGTGCGCAAGTCAGGCGTCATGGCCATTGCCTTGACGAGCGGCGCAGTGGGCAGGGGCGATCGCATCCGGGTGGTGCTGCCCGATCCGCCGTTCCGTCCGCTCGAACGCGTTTAGCGCGCGCGCTTACATTACCTTTGCGGCAATCAGCGCGGCGATCACAGCCAGCCCCAGTTGCACCAGCATCGTGACGAGCGTGCCAAGCATCCGGCCCACTTGCGCATTGCCGCCATCCATCCCGAAGGCGTGGGCGATCCGGCCGATAAAATAGGCCGCCGCCACATATACGAGCCACCAGCTGCCCTTGCCCGACAACTCGATCGCCCCGATCAGCACCAGCACAAAGGTGGTGTTCTCGACGAAATTGAGCTGCGCGCGCATTCGCCGCTGCAAGGCCTGATTGCCGCCATCGCCGACACTGATGCCGGTCGCTTGCCGCACTGCGCCAATGCGGATCGACAGCCACAGATTGAGCAGCGCTGCGGCTGCTGCTGCGGTAAGTGTGACTTGCAAAATCGCCATGGCCTCTCGCTTCTTCTGAAGGTGGCCTCTGCTAGGCCCGGCGCGATCCGCTTGCAACGTGCGATTTTTCCGCTATAGCGCGCGCCTTCCCGCCAACCTTCCGGCCAGGGCACGGCAGCACTTGCAAACGCTTGTGCGCCATCCAGCCTTGCCCTAAGGGCGGCGCAGAGCAAGCGCGTCGCGAGACGCACCACACATTGTTATTTGAGGAATCGGTGCCACCATGGCTGTCCCCAAGAGAAAAGTATCGCCCAGCCGTCGCGGCATGCGTCGTTCGCACGATTCGCTGAAGGTCGAAGCCTTTCACGAATGCCCGAACTGCGGCGAATTGAAGCGCCCGCACAACCTGTGCCCGCATTGCGGCTATTACAACGGCCGTCAGGTCGTCGCCGTCGGCCTGTAACGGCCCCCGCGCGGGTTACGGAAAGGAAGCGCCATGAGCCTGCCGCGTATCGCTGTTGATGCGATGGGCGGCGATGAAGGCGTGCGCATAATGATCGAGGGCGCGGCGCTGGCGCGGCGCCGCCATGAGCGTTTCCAGTTCCTGCTCGTGGGCGATCGTCCGCGCATCGAACAGGCGCTCACCGCGCACCCCAATCTGCGCGCTGCCTCAGAAATTCTGCATTGCGAGGATGTTGTTGCCGGTGATGAATTGCCGAGCAAGGCGATCCGCCGCGCCAAGACGACCAGCATGGGCCTTGCTGTCAACGCGGTGAAAGAAGGCGCGGCCGGTGCGGCGGTCAGCGCGGGCAACACCGGCGCGCTGATGGCGATGAGCAAGATCGCGCTGCGGACGTTGCCCGGCATAGATCGGCCTGCACTGGCCGCAATCATGCCAACCTTGCAGGCGCATGATGTGGTGATGCTCGATCTCGGTGCCAATACCGAGGCTGATGCCCGTAATCTGGTGCAATTTGCCGTGATGGGCGCGGCCTATGCGCGCATCGTCAACGGCGTGGCGCGTCCGGTGGTGCGGCTGCTCAATATCGGCACCGAGGAAATCAAGGGCACCGAAAAGCTGCGTGACGCGGCTGCCATGCTGACTGCTGCCTCGGCACAAGGCGAAGGCGGGCTTGCGATGCAATTCGATGGTTTCGTCGAAAGCGACAAGATCAACCGGGGCGAGACCCATGTCGTGGTGACCGATGGGTTTTCGGGCAATATCGCGCTCAAAGCGATCGAAGGCTCGGCGCGGTTCGTGACCGATCTGCTCAAACAGGCTTTCACCTCGTCGCTGCGCTCGAAGATCGGTTTTCTGGTGTCGCGCCCGGCCACCGAGTTGCTGCGGCACCACCTTGATCCCAACAACCACAATGGCGCGGTGTTTCTGGGCCTCAACGGCGTGGTCGTCAAAAGCCACGGCAGCGCCACCGCCAAGGGTGTCGCCAATGCGGTGGCCGTGGCAGCGCGCCTGCTGGAGGAAAAGCTGATCGAGCGCATTGGCCACGATCTGGGCGAACTCGACACCGATACGCTGCGTGCGCCAAGACCGGGGCAAGAGGCCGCTTCGTGAGCGGATCGCGCCTGCTCGGGACCGGTTCGGCCCTGCCGTCGCGCGTCGTGACCAACGCTGATCTGGCCGCACGGGTCGATACGTCGGATCAATGGATCATCGAGCGCACCGGCATCCGCCAGCGCTACATCGCAGGCGAGGGCGAGACGACGGCCAGCCTTGCCACCTCTGCCGCGCGCGCAGCGCTGGAGGATGCAGGGATCGACGCCGCCAGCATCGGCCTGATCGTGCTGGCAACCGCCACGCCCGACAACACCTTTCCCGCCACCGCGACCAAGGTGCAGGCAGCGCTCGGATGCAACGGCGGGGTGGCCTTTGATGTCGCGGCAGTGTGTTCGGGCTTTCTCTATGCGCTGGCGACCGCCGATTCGCTGTTGAAAACCGGGATGGCCAAGCGCGCGCTGGTGATCGGCGCCGAAACTTTCAGCCGGATCCTTGATTGGCAAGACCGCACGACCTGCGTTCTGTTCGGCGATGGGGCAGGTGCGGTGGTGCTCGAAGCGCCCGATGCGGGCGCTCGTGATGACGCGGGCGCTCCGGGCATTATCGCCACGCGTCTTCATGCCGATGGCGCGTGCCATGATCTGCTCTATGTCGATGGCGGGCCTTCGACCACGCAGACCGTCGGCCATCTTCGCATGAAGGGACGCGAGGTGTTCCGTCATGCGGTGGTCAATCTCGCCAGCGTTCTGGAAGAAGTGCTTGAAGAAGCGGAAATGTCTGCCACCGATATCGATTGGGTGGTGCCGCATCAGGCCAATGCCCGGATCCTTGATGCGACCGCAAAAAAGCTCGGGATTCCGCCTGAAAAGGTGGTGGTGACCGTCCATGAACATGCTAACACCTCGGCTGCTTCGGTGCCGCTTGCGCTTGATACGGCGCGCCGCGACGGGCGGATTCGCCCCGGGGATCTGGTTATGTTTGAGGCGATGGGCGGCGGCTTTACCTGGGGGGCAAGCCTGATTCGCGTGTGACGCGCAACATCTGCGAAGCTAGCAAAAGCGATAGATATTGCGGAAAACTCATGATTGGTCTGCGTATCGCGTTGCAAAGGCGGCGGAAATTTGCCTATAGTCAGGCACTGGACGGGTCGCGCCAACCAGGGGGTAAAAACGCATGATGCGTTCGGTAGGTACGCTGACTCGCGCCGATCTGGCAGAAACGATCAATCGCAAGATGGGACTGAGCCGGGCGGAATCGCTCGATATGGTCGAAGCGATCCTCACCAAGATGAGTGACGCTTTGGCAAAGGGTGAAAACGTCAAGATTTCAGGCTTTGGCAGCTTTGTGCTGCGCGACAAGAATGAACGGATCGGTCGCAATCCCAAGACCGGGATTGAAGTTCCGATCACCCCGCGCCGGGTGATGACATTCCGCGCCAGCCAATTGCTCAAGGAGCGGATCACCAAAGGCGGCTGAGGCGGAGCCTCGCGCGAAAGGATAGGGGCTGATGACGGGGTTCGATGATGGCAAGGAAGATGGGGCGCTGCGCACCATCGGCGAAGTCAGCGAAGCGCTCGGGATCAAGCCCCACATTCTGCGCTATTGGGAACAGCAGTTTCCGCTTCTGAAACCGCTCAAGCGCAGCGGCGGCAGGCGCTATTATCGCCCCGCCGATGTCGCGATGGTCGAGGCGATTGATCGCCTGATCAACCGTGAGGGCTATACGCTCAAAGGGGCCGAGGCCGTGCTGCGCGCAGCGGCCAAGGGCGATGGTGATCGCCGCAGCGCAGATCGCCGCGTGACCGCAAGCGATGCCGCGCCCGCCGGCGTGCCGCTGGTGATCGAAGACGCGCCCGATACCGCAGCGCTGATCGCCGGGCTGAAGGCGGTGCGCGCAAGGCTCGCCGCTGCGCTGGAAGGCTAGGGGCCGCTATTCCGCAGCCAGCCTCTCGGCCTCGCCCAGATCGACGCTCACGAGCCTAGAGACGCCTTTTTCCGCCATTGTCACCCCGAACAATCGGTGCATCCGGCTCATCGTGACTGCGTTGTGGGTTACAATCAGATAGCGGGTCGCGGTGGTGGCGACCATCGAGTCCAGCAGATCGCAGAACCTTTCGACATTGGCATCGTCCAAAGGCGCATCGACTTCGTCGAGCACGCAGATCGGCGCGGGGTTGGTCAGGAACAGCGCGAAAATCAGTGCGGTGGCCGTCAGCGCCTGTTCGCCGCCCGACAGCAGCGACAAGGATTGCAAACGCTTGCCCGGCGGCTGGGCGTAGATTTCAAGGCCTGCCTCCAGTGGATCGTCGCTGTCCACCAGCGCCAGATGCGCCTGTCCGCCCTCAAACAACCGTGTGAACAGGATGCGGAAATGGCCATCGACTTCCTCGAAAGCCGCGCGCAGCCGCTCGCGCCCTTCGCGGTTGAGGCTGCCGATCGAACCGCGCAGACGTGCGATCGCCTCAGTCAATTCGGCCTGTTCGCTCGCATTGGTGCCAAGCTCGCTCTCGATCCGTGCCAGTTCATCGGCGGCGACCAAGTTGACGGGGCCAATCCGTTCGCGCGCGGCAGTGAGGCGTTCGAGTTCTTCCGATTCGGCGCTCGCATCGCGCAAGTCGTCCCCGGAAAAACCGAATTTCTCGCCCAGCAGAGGCGGGGGGCATTGGAACCGCTCGCCCGAAATGCGCGCCATTTCCGCGCGGCGCAGCTCCTGATTTTCGGCGCGCGCTGCGAGCGTGGCGCGCCCCTCGCGGGCCTGCGCCAGCGTTTCAGTGCGGCTGGCGAGCGCCGCCGTTGCGGCGCGCTCGGCCTCCTCGGCGACGCGCATCGCGGTTTCGGCGGCATGCAAGTCTGCCGCGATGCGCGTCCGCGTCTGTTCCCCTGCCTCGATCTCGGCGATCAGCGCTGGCGGCTTGGCCTCGTGAACGCTGCGTTCCTCCGCGATCTCGGCAAGACGGCTGGCGGCCGCAGCCATCCGCTGCGTCGCCTCGGACGACCGCGCCTGCCAACTGGCATGATCTGAAGCCTGCGCCGCAAGCCGCTCTCGTGTGACGGCAAGTGCCTGATCATGCGCGGCCAGCGCGGCGAGCGCAGCTTGCATCCCGGTGCGCGCGGCCTCGTTCTTTGCTCGCGCCGCTTCGAGCGCAATGCGTCCGGCATCGCGGGGTGGCAGGGCGCTGCGCTGTGCTTCGGCGGCGGTGACTTCGCTTGCGGCGGCGCGCACCTGTTCGGCGATGTCGCTGGCGGACGCGGCCAGTTCGGCAGCGCGCGCGGCAAGCCTCTCACGCGCGGCCTCGGCAGCGTCGAGACGCCGCAGGGCCTGCCGTTCGGCCTCGATGGCGCCAGCGATGGCGCGTTCCTGCGCGATCAGCGCGGTCTGGAGGGCGCTGAGTTCCTCGCGCACTGCCCGTTCCTGCGTCTCAGCCGTGCCTGTCGCGGACAGCAAGGCTGGGAGCGCCTGCTCAAGCTCGGCATAGCGGTTCGCGGCCTCAAGCTGCGCTGCTTCCGCCGCCCCTTCGCCGCGCGCGATGAAGCCATCCCAGCGGCGCAGGTGTCCGCTCCGGGTGACCAGCCATTCGCCGGGGGCCAGCATCCGGCCATCATCGGCATCGACGCAGTGCACCAGCGCGAGCCGCGCGGCGAGTTCGCGGGGGCAATCGGAAAGCCGGGAAAGCAGGTTGTCCGGCACGTGCCTCGGCAGTTCCGCGCCCGTCCAGAAGCGCCCATCCTGCGGCGTCGGCGGAGCGCCGAGCGGCGCCTTCCCATCGCGGCCCAGCACTGCGGCAAGCGCGCGTTCGAAGCCTGGGGCAACACGCACCCGGTCAAGCGCGGCAGGCAGGCCTTGGCGCCCAGCCTCGCGCTTCATTCGCGCTTCGCGGTCGCGCGCCAAGGCGCTGTGTTCGCGCTCGGCACCTGCCAGCTCGGCCTTGGCTGTCGCCAGCTGCGCAGCGGCCTCGTCGCGCGCGGCCTGCAATTGCGCCTTGCGCGCTTGATCCGCCTCCAGCTTGGCGCGCAACGCCGTGAGTTCGCGGCCTGCTGCTGCCAGCGCGTCATGCGCGGCGGTGACATCGGCCTCGACCGCGCTGCTTTCGGCAAGCCCGCAGCGCAAGGCCTCGATCCGCTCGGCCTCCCGCTGCAACCGCTCGGCGCGGGTGCGCGCCTGATCGAGGGCAGCTTCGGCAACGCGCCATTCCGCCTCGACACCGGCCTGATCGGCCGTCGCCTTGGCCAGCGCCAGTTCGGCAGCGCGGCTGGCGCGTTCGGCTTCCTCACTTTTGGCAGCAAGCACCGGGCGCACCGCCTCGGCCTCAGCGAGCGCGCTGCGCCCGGTTTCAAGATCGCGGGTCAGGCGGGCGAGCGCTTCGACCGCATCGCGGGTCAGCCTGTCGGCATCCTTGCGGTCTTCCTCAAGCCGGGTCTGCTGGCGGGCGAGATCGGCGAGGCGGGCCTGCGCGGCCTCAAGCTTTTCCGAAAGGGCGGCCATGCGGTGGCCGTGAGCGCTGGCATCATCGCGCCGATCAGCCAGTTCGTCGCGCGCCTCGGCCAAAGCGCGGGCGGCCTCGCCTTGCTGGCCTTGCGCCACTTCGACCGCGCCTTGTGCGGCTGCGACCGCTGCTTCTGCGTCCCGAGCGGCGGCACGCGCAGCCTTCGCCGCCTCGGCTGCCTCGCGCCAGCGGGCGAAGATCAGGCGCGCTTCGGCGGCCTGGATCTGCGCAGTCAGCGCGGTGTAACGCTCCGCCTGCTTGGCCTGCCGCCTCAGATTGGCAACCTGCGCATCAAGCCCGGCCATGAGGTCTTGCAGGCGCGCCAGATTGGCTTCGGCGCCGCGCAGCTTGGCTTCGGCATCCTTGCGGCGGACATGCAGGCCAGCGATCCCGGCAGCTTCCTCAAGCATGGCGCGGCGCTCGGCCGGCTTGGCTGCGATGACGGCAGCGATCTTGCCCTGACTGACGAGGGCAGGCGAATGCGCGCCGGTTGCCGCATCGGCGAAGGTCAGCGCCACATCCTTGGCGCGCACGTCGCGGCCATTCACGCGGTAGGCTGACCCAGCGCCGCGTTCGATCCGGCGCGTGACGACCAACTCATCGCCCGCATCATCATGCGCGTGGAGCACCACTTCGGCAAAATCGCGCGGCGGGCGGGTGGAGGTGCCCGCGAAGATCACGTCTTCCATGCCGCCTGAGCGCAGCGACTTGGCCGAGGTTTCCCCCATCACCCAGCGGATCGCTTCGAGGAGGTTCGACTTGCCGCAGCCATTGGGCCCGACAACGCCTGTCAGCCCCTGTTCGATGCGCAATTCAGCCGGCTCGACAAAGCTCTTGAACCCGCTGAGCTTGAGCCGGCTGATCTCCATCGGCGCGCGCTTGCCCCGCTGCCCTTACCGCGCGCCAGCGCGTTGCAGCAGGGGTTCGACTTGCGGCCACTGGTTGGCGTCGATCTTCTTGCCATTGAGCAGGAAGGTAGGGGTGGCCTGAATGCCGAGTTCTTCCGATTGCTTGGTTGAAGCGTTGGCGATCGCCTCGATCTTCGCGCGGTCGGCAAGGCAGGTGCGTGCCTGATCGGCGCTGAGGCCGCGCGCGGCGAAGAAATCGATGAGGCCGGTGAACTGCGCAATCGCCACGAAGCGCTGTTCGACGGGCAATTCGCCGCTCGCCTGCAACTGCGCATTGGCGGCATCGGCCTTGGCGAAAATGTCGTTGAGCGCGCCCCACGCCTCATCCGCCAGCGGTTGCATGTTTTCGGGCGCGCCGCAGCGCACCAGCGTGGCAATGGTAAGATCAATCGGATCGCGCACGAGATTGCGCAGTTCGAAGCTGACAACGCCGGTCGGGATGTATTTCTGCTTGAGCGCGGGCTTCCCCTGCGCTGCAAAGGCCGCACAGGCGCCGCAGGTGTGCGAGGCATATTCGACCAGCTTCAGGGGCGCATCGGGATTGCCGATTTTGTAGCCGCCTTCAGGCGTGACAGTCACCATGTCTGCCCAAGTCGTGCCCGCAGGGGCAGCAATCGCCGGGATCGGTTCGCCCGCAGCAGGGGCACCATCGGGGCTATCAGCCTCGCCCGAGCAGCCCGCCAGCATCAGCGGAATAGCAGCGACGAGGGCCAGGGCGGGGCGGTTCAGTCTGATCATTGCGAGAGGTCTTTCCGGTTTCGTTTGCAAGAATAGTCGGCCACAAGGGGTAGCGGCAAGGCTCGCTCCGGCGCGCTTGTGCACAAACCCGGCATCAGCGCGCGAGGGCGAGGGTGCCCTTTCGCCTAGCGGCGCTTGGGTGCGCCAGAAGATGTTCCGGCCTTGGGCGCAAATCGGGCTGACAGCACCGGATAAAGCGCTTTCCAATCATGCACATCCTTAAGAAGCTTGCCATCAAGTGCGAAGCTTGGCGTGCCCGGCACGGCAAATTCGCTGCGGGCGGCATCAGTATCGGCCATCAGCTTCGCAGCCGCCTTGTCGTCCATCAGGCATGCGGTCAGCGTGCTGCGGGAAAGGCCCGTCTTGGTGAACATATCGACAAGGCCGAGCGCGCTGGCCGCATTGACGCGGGCATCGGCATCGCCGCGGAACCAGATTTCAAGCTGGCTGCGCGGTGCATTGCGCGCCTTTTCCAGCCATTCGCCCTGCGTCGTCATCAGGCGTCGGTGGCGATCCTTGAAGCCATCGACCGGCCCGCAAGCCGCGATCAGCGAGACTGCCAGATCAATCGGATTGCGGATGAATGATCGCACCTCAAGGCTCATCTTGCCTGGGCTCACCAGCGTCAGATCCAGCCCGGCTTCGCCTTCGCCCGCAAACTCGGCACAGTGCGGGCAGGTATAGCTAATGAATTCGATCATCGTGGCTGGCGCCTTGGGATTACCGATCAGGTGGCCTTTTTCCGTGCGGGTCACCGTGCCCTGCCAGGTGCCATTCTTGGCCGGGCCGGTAAACGCGCTGTCGGGCCGGGCGAGGTCTTGCTGGACTTTGGCGGCAGCTTGCTGGGCCAAGACGGGCGCGCCATGAAGCGCAGCGGCGGCAAGCGCCAGCGCGGCGGCGGTGATAACGGGCTTCCTCACGAATCCTGTTCCTTCTTGCGGGTCTCGCTGCTTTCGAGCGAGCGGGCGAGCGATTCCAGCACCATTCTGAGTTCCGGATCGCCGATATCGCGCAGACCGTCGCCCAATTCCATCGCAATTGGTTTGAGCGAGGGCGGCGGCTTGGCAGCGGGCGCATCGGCGGGTGGCTTTACCGCGCCGTGGCGCAGCTTGACCCTGGCGACCGCCTTGTAACCGAAGAAGCGGTTGACCCGCTCGATGATTTCCGGGGTCACCTGGCTGATCAGCGGGGCATGGGCCGGGACCACGACCAGTTGCAGGATGCCATCAGCCTTTTCCCCCGGAGGAAAGCGGATCGCCTCGGGCGAGCAGACGCGGGCATGGCGCGGGCCGACGATCTCGGGCCAGCGGGTGACGATCGAACTTTGCACAAAGCCGAAGCGGCGAAAGGCAGTGCGGCCAATTTCTGGCGTGAGATCGCCGATTGCCCTTGCCCCTCCGCCGCGCGGGCGCGCGTAGGCTTTGGCAGCTTTTGGAGGGGTGTGGGTTTTGTTGTCGCTTCCCATGGTGGCTCAGCCCATGCCATAGGCGCGGCGTGACCGCCAGCCTCTCCGATCAGTTGCTTGCATGGTATGATGCTCACGCGCGCGATCTGCCGTGGCGGCTGCCGCCGGGAAGCGCGCTGCCCGATGATCCCGCATGGCCCTACAAGGTGTGGCTTTCCGAAGTCATGCTCCAGCAAACCACAGTGGCCGCGGTTAAGCCCTATTTTGCCAAGTTTACAGCGATCTGGCCGACAGTGTTTGATCTTGCTGCGGCGGACGAGGAGGCGGTCATGGCTGCCTGGGCGGGGCTGGGATATTATTCGCGGGCGCGCAATCTGGTGAAATGCGCGCGGGCAGTTGCAGCGCGCGGCGGCTTTCCCGCAAGCGAGGCCGAATTGCGCACGCTTCCGGGGCTGGGGGCCTATACGGCAGCAGCCGTGGCGGCGATTGCTTTTGGTCAGCGCGCGGTTGTGATCGATGCCAATGTCGAGCGGGTGGTCGCGCGCCTGTTTGCCATTGCCGAACCGCTGCCGGGAGCGCGCAAGGCGATCCGCGCGGCGGCGGAAGAGATCACGCCCGACAGGCGCGCGGGCGACTTTGCGCAGGCGATGATGGACCTTGGCTCGCAGGTCTGCAACGCGCGCAGCCCGCGTTGCCTGCTCTGCCCCTTGCGCGGGGCTTGCGCGGGAAATGCCGGCGGCGCGCCTGAAGGCCTTCCGGTCAAACCGGCGAAAAAGGCCGTTCCCGAGCGTCGCGGCACGGCCTTGTGGATTGTCCGGGCCGAGGCGGGCGTGCCGTCTGCCGTGTGGCTCACCCAGCGTCCGCCCGAAGGGATGCTGGGCGGGATGCGCGCGCTGCCTGACGATGGCTGGAGCGCCCGCGCCGATGGCACGGGGATCTTGCCACTGCCGGGGGACTGGCGTGACCTTGGCGCGGTGCGCCACAGTTTCACCCACGCCCACCTCACTCTGCGCATCATGGGGCTGGTGAGCGACATCGCGCCGCCGGGCGAGGGTGTGTGGTGGCCGCTTGCGCAGCTTGATGAGGCAGGTCTGCCGACGCTTTATGCCAAGGCTGCCGCCCGCGCTCTGGGCGCGGGTTAGAAAATCCCGCCGCCTAGCATGAGCCTGACGCCTGCGATCAGCAGCACGATCAGGCAGAAATTGCGGCCTGAATCCTTGGATGACAGTGCCCCTGCGACAATGCCTGCGGCAATCACCGGCAGCGCCACCCAGTTTGCCCAGCCCAGCAAGGGGATCTGCGCCGGAATGACGATAATCAGGCTGATAATGCCGAGAGCGAAGCTGACAAGGTTGAGCATGTGTCTTATATGGCTAGCACACCGCCTCCTGACAAGGGCTGCCGTGCGGTGAAAGACGCGCGTCACGCTGGCGATTGACCCTTGGGCCATGCTGCCGCACACAGGCAGCCAAACAACCCACCCGGAGATTCCCCGATCATGGCCCTTCGCGCGTTTGACACCGCTTTTTTCAACCCCGCGCTCTCGCGCCGCTCCGTTTTCCGCTCGCTCGCGCTGGCAGGGGCCGGGGTGACGCTGGCGGGATTGCCGTTGGGGCGGCAGGTGCTGGCTGCGCATAATGTCGCCGAAAGCTGGCCCAATGTTGCCAAGCTCGCCGATAGCTATGTGTCGAGCCGCAAGGTCGCCAATCTGTTTCTTACCTTTGGCTGGGGGCAGGAAGATCAGGCGCATACAGTGGGCGGCGGCACGCTGTCGCTCGCGCGGCCGGCGCCGGTCGATGAAAACTCGCTTTACCGGATCTATTCGATGTCGAAGCCCATCACCGGGATGGCGACGATGATCCTGATCGACGAAGGCAAGCTGGCGCTGGATCAGCCGCTGCACGAAATCCTCCCCGCCTTCCGCGACATGCAGGTGTTGGTCGATCCCAAGGGCGCGCTCGATCAGACTGTCAAGGCGCAGCGGCCCATCACCATCCGCCAGTTGCTGACGCACACATCGGGGCTGGGCTACCAGATCATCAGCGAAGGGCCTTTGCGCGATGCCTATAACCAGCTTGGCCTGGTGGGTGGGCGTGTCAGCCGGATGCCGATCCCCGGCTTTCCGCCGGTCACCCCTGCGCCGGGCCTCGCTGCCTTTGCCGACCGGCTGGCGACGCTTCCGCTGATGTATCAGCCCGCAACCCGCTGGAGCTATTCGTGCAGCATCGATCTTTTGGGCCGCGTGGTCGAAGTCGCCAGCGGCATGGCGTTCGAGGCTTTCCTCAAGGAGCGCATCTTTGGGCCCTGCGGCATGGAGAGCACGTTCATGCAGGTGCCGCAAAGCGAGGCTGCCCGCATGACTGACAATTACGGAATCATCAACGGGATGCCGTTCCCGATCGATCCGGGCGCGAACTCGGTCTATTTCGATCCGCCCGAAGTGCCTGCGGGCGGCGGCGGGCTGGTCGCGAGCCCCAAGGATTATGACCGCTTCCTGCGGATGCTGCTGGGCTATGGCAAGCTTGGCAATACCCGCGTGATGAGCGAGAGCGCGGTGCGTGTGGGCGTCTCCGATCTCTTGCCTGCCACTGTCGATACCAAGGGCAGCTGGGTCGAAGGGCAAGGCCACGGCGCGGGCGGGCGTTCCACCAATGGCACTTTCGGTTGGGGCGGGGCAGCGGGCACGCTGGCGGCGGTCGATTACAATCTTGGTCTGCGTTCATGCCTGTTCACGCAATATATGCCGTCCGAGGCCTATCCGATCCGCGATGAATTCCTTGCCGCTATGGAAGCGGATCTCGCTGCGATGCGGGCCAGCAGCAAGAAGGCGGCGTGATGCATCATCCCGGCTTGCCTGCGTCTGTGCCGATGGCTTTTGCCGGTTCGCCCATGGACCGCGCCGATCACATCCGCGTGGATGATGCGGCGCTGGCGGGCCACATGAACTGGCGCGCGCGGGTGCTTTTGATGGACGGGCTGCTCCCCGTTCTGGATGATCGCGGCGCTTTGAGCTGGGGGACGCTCGCCGATATCGCACCCGATGCCGAACTGGTGTTTCTGGGGATTATGGAAGGCAAGGCGCATTTCGCCCCCGTGCCCCCGCAGGGCGCGGATGGACCGGCCTATGCCATGCCCGCTGCATGGCAGGTGATGCAGGTGCTCAGCCCCGAAGATCTGGCGATCTATGGCGGGGCGCGTTCGCTGGTGGATTGGCACGCGCGCCACCGCTTCTGTGCGCGCTGCGGGGCTGCGACCAAGCCGGCCAAGGGTGGCTGGCAGCGGCATTGCGACAATTGCGGGGCGGATCATTTTCCGCGCACCGATCCTGTCACCATCATGCTGGTCGAGCATGAGGATAAGCTGCTCTTGGGCCGCCAGCCGCGCTTTCCGCCGCGGATGTATTCCGCGCTCGCCGGATTCGTCGAACCGGGCGAGACGATCGAGGAAGCCGTCGCGCGCGAGGTGTGGGAGGAAGCCGGGCTCAAGGTGCGCGATGTGCGCTATATCGCGAGCCAGCCCTGGCCATTCCCAAGCCAGATGATGATCGGTTGCACCAGTGTCACGGATGACCCGGCGCTCACCATCGACACCACCGAACTTGAAGATGCGCGCTGGTTCACCCGCGAAGAATTGCTCGCCGCGCGCGCAGCGGGCGAGGCGGGGACCGAGTTGCTCTATTTCCCGCGCCCCTTTGCGATTGCGCATCATCTGGTGGCATGGTGGCTTGATCGATGAGCGCGGCGCAGCACCTTACCATCGATATCTATTCCGATGTCATGTGCCCGTGGTGCCTGATAGGCTACGGGCAACTGACCAAGGCTTTGGATGAACTCGAAGGCGAGATCGCAGCGAAGATCCGCTGGCGGCCGTTCGAACTCAACCCGCAGATGCCGCCAGAGGGTGAGGAAGCCGAAGCGCATTTGCAACGCAAATATGGCCGCTCTGCAGAACAAGGCGCGGCCTTGCGCGGGCAGATGAAGGCGATTGCCGACAGCGCGGGTGTGTCGCTCAGCTATGAAGGGCAGGGCGATGCCCCGCAGGCAATGATGTGGAACACCCGCGATTGCCACAAGCTGCTGGCCTTTGCGCTGGAGGAGGCAGGTCCCAAGGTGCAGACCGCGCTGAAACTGGCGCTGTTCCGCGCGCACTTTAACGAGCGCCGCAACCTTGGCGACCGCGCTGTGCTGCTTGATATTGCGGCAAGCGCCGGCCTGCACCGGGAGGCGGCCAAGGCCGCGCTTGATGATGCCGCGCTCGAAGTGCGCGTTATCGCCGAGGAGCAGCACGCGTGGGATCTCAATATCTCGGGCGTTCCGGCGATGATTATTGAGGGCAAGTTCCTGATCCCCGGCGCGCAGGCCCCTGAGGTTTACGTCCAGGCGCTGATGCGCGTGGCGGAAAAGACGCGCGCGGCGGCGGGGTGAAACGCTGCCTCAGCGCCGCTTGACTGTCACCCGCGCGGTGCTGGCAGCGGCATCGAAGCGAGCCTTGGCTGCTTTGTCGCCAAGCACCCGGCTGGTGAGGAAATCCTCCACCAGCGGCATCACCTCGTCCCATCCCGGCTCTTTCGCGCCGGGGAAGCGGTGGGTCGCGCCTGCCACCACCAGCGCGGTGTGATCGCCTGCGGCTGGCATTTGCTCGAAATAGACAAGGTGCTGAGCCGGGTCGGGGACAAACCCCGGCACGACATCCGCATCGCCTGTCACCAGCAGGCTCGGCGCGGTGACGCTGTCGAATGCGCCTGGCATCGTGATCACCGGCAGAACAGGGCCGGGCGATGACAGCATCACCACCGCTTTGACGCCGGGATTGCTGCCCGGCACCATCTTGGAAAGCGCGCCTGCGCCGATGGCCGAGATCAGCGTGCCGTAGCTGTAGCCCATCTGTGCCACAGGCAGATCGGGAAAGGCGCTGCGTGCATGGGCTGCGGCCAGTTTCATGTCGGCGATGCGTGTGCCGAAGGCACCGAGGATCTCGCTGCGCTTGCCCTCGGGCATGTCCTGCGAATCGGTGTGCATCGGGGCCAGCACGGCAAATCCCCGGCTTGCCAGTCGGGTGAAAAGCGCAGATGTCGCCCCAGGCGAGCTGCCCGCACCATGAGAGAACAGGATCACCCCGCGCGGCGCCGCAGGGGCGATCACGGAGATGGCGACGCTCCGCCCGTCGGGGGCGGTGAGCGTGGTGGTGGTGGCAGGCGCAGGCGCTGCGACTTCGGCCACCGGGGAGGGAAGGGTGGTGCAGGCACTGCCAAGCAACAGCAGAGCGGGTGCAAGAGCGCCCAAGGCTGGCCGCAGAATCATCGCATAACCCTTTGTTATTGAGCGTTTGCGACGATACCTATTGCTATCCGATTGGCAATAGCGTCCAACCTGCCTTAGACCAGCCCCAGCCGCTCCAGTTTCATCGCAAGACGGCCCGGCAGCGCATCGCCGATGTCCTCGCCCTCGGCCACATCGCGCGGGGCATTATCTTCGGTTAGGTAGCGCCAGCCCTGATGGGCGCGTTTCGCCTGCTGGTGGACACGGATGAGGCGCGGTTCGAGGCAGATATCCCAGCGCCCGTCATCGGTCTTGGCAAAGCCGAGGATCGGCGAGCGCGCCACGATCGCATGGTTGATGATCCAGTAGAGCGATCCGCCGATGCATTCCGCGTGCCTTGTGGGCCGGTTGCGGGTGGTAAGGCGCACTTCGCTGCGCCCGCGATACCACCCTGCAAGGTGATCATAGCTTTTCGCGCCGAACGCGATTTTTGTGAGGTGGAGAGGCATGGGTCTGTCTGTCCCCCGGCGCCCCTCTCAAGTCAACGGCTGAGATATTCATCCAGCGTCAAGTGCAGCCGCCGGATGCGCGCTTCCTGATAATTGCCGAGCGTCTGTGCGCCTTTGCGCGAGGCCTTGGCCCCGTCACGCTGGAGTTTGAGGTTTTCGGTATCCTGATCGAGGATTTCCGCCAGCGCAAAGCCGGGCACAGTGGTGTAGCTGTCATCCACGCCGAGACGGATCGGGGTCGCAGGGGGCGGGCGCTCTCCAGAGGCGGGCAGCGGCTGGAGGATAAGGATTTCATGCAAGGTTTCATCCGGCCCGAGCGGCCGAAAGCGGTAACACAGGCGGATGCTGATGCCGGGAAAGAAGAAGGCGTTGGGAAACAGGAAATACTCAATCGAATCCATCATCTCGGTGGTGGAGACGCCGGAAAGATCCGTGCCGAAAACCGCGCCCAGTTCCTCGCGCAGCAGCCGCGCATGTTCGGCGCGGGCGGTGGTGCCGGGCGGCAGGGCAGCCGGATCGCGCCCAAGTTTGCCGAACAGCATCGCCTCGCTCACCTCCTGCCGCAGATGGGGCGAGGGCACGCCGATGGCATGGATGAAGCGCGAGACATGGCGCCCGAAAATGTCATATTGCGCATTGGCATCAGCCGCCGTGTAAACCGCCTGAGAGTGCGTTTCGAGCACGTGCCATGCCTCAAGAAAGGCCTCCATTGCCATCTTCCAGTTGGCTGGAAGCACCTTTTCGGTGTGCATCGCGACATAGCGATCATCCATCGGCCAGAGCTTGAAATGTTCCGGCATGACCTCAAGCTGCTCGGCCAAGGGCGGCGGGTTTTCGCCCATGTGGATGAAGACAAACCCGCCCCATGTCTCGCAGGCGACTTCATCAAGGCCAAAGGTGGCATCGACGATATGGGGGAAATCCCAGCGGCACGGCACTTCGCGCAAAGTGCCGTCGAGGTTCCAGCTCATCCCGTGGAACGGGCAGCGGATATTGCTGCGGCGCACCCCGCGTGAGCTTTCGGCAGCGAATTTCATCCCCCGGTGCGGGCAGGAATTGATAAAGGCACGAACGGCCATGTCGGCCCCGCGCACCACCAGCACCGAAATGTGCCCGACATCATAGACATAGCGATCCCCGACGCCGGGAATATGCTCCTCGCGGCAGGCCCATTGCCACACATTGGGCCAAAGTCGCTCCATTTCCAGATCATGGAAGGTGGGATCGGTGTAACGCGCGAAAGGCAGATCGGCATCGCCAAGGAAGGTGTAGGCCTGTTCGCGCATGGCAGCGGGCGGATTGTCGCCATCGGCATCGAGGATGTCCTGCATCGACGGGCCGGGGCAGCGCGCCTCGCCCGGAGCGAGTGCGGGGTCGGAAGGCGCTGTGAGATCGGACTTCATGGCTGGGCTCCCATTGCGTGGCGATCATAGAGTGGATCGGAGGGCTTTCTTGCCCCGCGGAGGAAGGGCGCGGCAGCCAGCATGGCATCGCTCGCCGGATCATCGCGCAGCCAGTCCACCAACTCGCTGCGGTAAGCGATCTTCCAGGCGCCCCCGCGCTTTTCGTAGCGGTCAACATAGCGGCCAGCGATGATCAGATCGCGCTTGGCGCCGCTATCGTCAGTGGTGCGGTGATAGGCCTGATAATAGACCTCGCCATAGGCGCTATCGGACGCGGTGAAATCGATCAGATGCTGGCCGATAAGGTGCTGGTTTGCATCGTGATCCTTGAGGGCTGCCATGCAGAAGGCGGCAAACTCTGCCGCGCGGCCCGAGAAAATGCCGTATTCAAGCCGCGCATCTGGCCAGAACTGGGCGGCAAGCAGAGCTTGATCGAACCGGTCCAGCCCGCGCATATAGAGCGCGGCCAGATCGATGATGGCGAAGCGATCCTCAGCGCTGCCCATCTCAGGCAATGCTCAAGCCGCCATCGACGATGAACGGCGCGCCGGTGGCGAACTTGCTTTCATCGCTGGCGAGATAGACGACAAGGTGCGCGATATCATCGACCTCACCCATGCGGCCGATGGGCTGGGCGACGGCAAAGGCGGCGCGGGTGGCCTCGGGATCGGGCGTGCCCTGAATGACGCTTTCGACATTGGGGGTAAGGATTGTGCCCGGCTGCACGCTGTTGACGCGGATGCCATTGCCCTCGCGCGCGCACCACAGCGCGATGCTCTCGGTCAGCATCGCGACCGCCGCCTTGGCGCTGTTATAGGCGGCAAGGTCGGCGCTCGGCTTGTTGCCGGCAGCGCTTGAGAAATTGACGATCGAGCCGCCGCCCGATTTGGTCATCAGCGGGATTGCCGCCTTGCACCCCATGAAGATCGAATCGACGTCCACCGTGTAGCAGCGCCGGAAATCATCGGGGCTGATATCCATCACCGATCCGAACACGGTGATTGCGGCGTTATTGACCAGTACGTCAAGGCGGCCATGGCTCGCTTCGACCTCGGCGATGATCGCCTGCCAGCGCGCCCAGTCGGTCACATCTTGCGGCAGGAAGGTGCAGCCGAGTTCCGCCGCCGTTGCAGCGCCTGCCGCCTCGTTCACATCAGTGATAATCACCTCAGCGCCCTCGGCCAGCAGCGCTTTGGCCGCCGCCTTGCCAAGCCCCATTGCACCGCCTGTCAGCAGCACCACCTTGCCTGCAACCCTGCCTGCCATGCTCGCTCTCCCTTGTTATGTGGGAGAAGGGCTATCAGCCCACCAGACCGCTTGCCACTGCCAAACCTAGGAAGACCAGAAAGCCCATGGAATCGGTTGTCATGGTGACAAAGATCGATGAGGCGATCGCCGGATCGGCCTTCATCTTCTGCAAGGTGAGCGGCACGAACACGCCTGCAAACCCGGCAATCACGATGTTGCAGAGCATGGCCATGCCGATCACAAGGCCAAGCTGAGCGTTGGCGAAAATCACCGTGACCGCGAGCGCAATCACCACTGCCACTGTCATGCCGTTCAAGGCCGCAATCGAAAGCTCGCGCCGCACCGCGCGCCAGGTGTTGGTGGCGGTGAGCTGATTGGTGGCAAGCGCGCGCACGGTGACGGCAAGCGTCTGCGTGCCAGCATTGCCACCGATCCCTGCGACAATCGGCATCAGCACGGCAAGCGCCACCATTGCGGCAATCGTATCCTCGAACTGCGAGATTACCGATGAGGCGACCGAGGCCGTCAAGAGGTTTGCCAAGAGCCAGCGCACCCGTGCCTTGTAACTTTCGCGGATCGGCTCGTTGATGTCGCCATCGCCTGCGCCTGACAGCAGCAGCGCATCCTCGCCCGCTTCTTCCGAGATGATGTGGACGATATCATCCACGGTCATCTGGCCGACGAGCCTTCCGGAATCATCCACCACGGCGGCCGAAATCAGCGCATATTTCTGGAACATCAGCGCGACTTCTTCCTGATCCATGGTGACAGGGATCAGCGTCTGATCGCGCTTCATCACATCGGTGAGGCGGATATTGCGCGGGCTGGTAAGCACCCAATTGAGCGCGCAGGTGCCGACCGGGCGGTGAAACTCGTCGATCACGAAGACTTCGTAGAATTCGTGTTCGAGATCGCCTTCCTCGCGCAGGTAATCGATGAGATCGCCAACCGTGAGATGTTCAGGCACGGCCACAAAGTGCCGGCTCATCAGGCGTCCGGCGGTTTCTTCGGGGTAGGCGAGCGCCGAGGACACAGCCTCGCGGGTTTCTGGCTCAAGCTCGGCGATCACCGCGCGCTGATCGGCCTCGTCCAAGTCCTCGATCAGCTGGACAGCATCATCGGTATCAAGCTGTTCGGCGATGGTCGCGACTGCCTGTGCAGGCAGCGCTTCCATCAGGTCTTCGCGCACGAAATCATTGAGCTCGGCGATCACGTCGCCGGTCATCAGATCGGTGATCGCTGCGATCAGCGCCTTGCGACCGGGCCGATCAAGCAGTTCGATCAGGTCGGCAATATCGGCCGGGTGCAGCGGTTCGACCAGATCATAGGCCGCGCCCTTATCACCGGCATCAAGCGCCTCGCGGATGGCGCTCACATAATCGGGTTTCAGGCGGTTTTCGCTGTCGAGCCGCTCATCATCCACCCGGTCATCCGGGCGCACTTCGCCCTCAAGGCTGTCTGCGATGTGCAGATCATCGTCGAGGGAGCGATTGTCGGCCATATCCGGCGTTTAGGCGGGGACGCATGAAAAGCAAGGCTGGAGGGTGACAGCCCGGTTTTGCCTGCTAAAAGCCCCGCCAAAGGCAACGCACTTCGGAGAATAAACCATGGCCGAAACTCTCACCTTCACCCTCGATACCGGCGACGGCGAGCCCAAGGATGTCGTGATCAAGCTGCGTTCCGATCTGGCTCCCGGCCATGTCGAACGGATCACCACGCTGGCTTCGCAGGGCTTTTATGACGGCGTGATCTTCCACCGCGTGATCGCGGGCTTCATGGCGCAGGGCGGCGATCCGACCGGAACCGGCATGGGCGGCAGCGACCTGCCTGATCTGGCGGCGGAATTCAACGATGCGCCGCATGTCGAAGGCACCTGCTCGATGGCCCGCGCGCAAAACCCCAACAGCGCCAATTCGCAGTTTTTCATCTGTTTTGAAGACGCGCGCTTCCTCGACAAGCAATACACCGTGTGGGGTCAGGTGGAGAGCGGGATGGAACACGTCCACGCTCTGCCCAAGGGCGAACCGCCGCGCAGCCCCGGCAAGATCGTGAAGGCGACAGTCGCCTGATCTTTCAGCGATAAGTTCCCGATCGAACGGCAAGGGGTGGGAAGGCTCGCCCCTTTTCGTTGAACCGCGCCCCCATCGGCGCTAAGGGCGCAAGCCCATGAAATCCTCCCCGCCTCCCAAAACCTACCGCGTCAAGAGCTTTGGCTGCCAGATGAACGTCTATGATGGCGAGCGCATGGCCGAGCTTCTGGGCGAACAGGGTATTGCGCCTGCGCCCGAAGGCGAGGAGGCCGATCTTGTCATCCTCAACACCTGCCACATCCGTGAGAAAGCCGCGGAGAAAGTCTATTCGGATATTGGCCGGCTGGTGAAAGCGGGCGAGGAGGCGGGCAGGAAGCCTCTCATCGCCGTTGCTGGCTGCGTTGCGCAGGCCGAGGGCGAGGAGATCATGGCGCGCGCGCCTGCCGTTTCCATCGTGGTCGGCCCGCAGGCCTATCACCGCCTGCCAGAAATGCTGGACAAGGCCGTTCACGGCGGCCGCGCGACAGATACCGACATGCCCGCCATCGCCAAGTTCGATGCGCTCCCCCAACGCAAGAAACGGGCGCCTGCCGCGTTCCTGACAGTGCAGGAAGGCTGCGACAAGTTTTGCACCTATTGCGTGGTGCCCTATACCCGCGGGGCGGAAATATCGCGCCCGTTCAGACATCTGATGGCCGAAGCGGAGAAACTGGTTGAAGCCGGTGCGCGCGAGATCACGCTTCTGGGGCAGAATGTGAATGCCTGGACGGGTGAGGATGAGAAGGGGCGCAGCATCGGGCTTGATGGTCTGATCCGCGCGCTTGCCAAGCTGCCCGATTTGCAGCGCATCCGCTATACCACCAGCCACCCCAATGATTTCACGTCGGGGCTGATTGCCGCGCATGGTGAAGTCGAGAAGCTCATGCCCTATCTGCACCTGCCGGTGCAGAGCGGCAATAACCGCATCCTGAAGGCGATGAACCGCCAGCACACCGCCGAAGACTACCTGCGCATCCTTGAGCAAGTGCGCGGCGCGCGGCCCGACATTGCGCTTTCGGGCGATTTCATCGTCGGCTTCCCCGGCGAGAGCGAGGCGGAATTTGAAGATACGCTGAGGATCGTTGACGAAGTGCGCTATGCTGCCTGCTTCAGCTTCAAATATTCCCCGCGCCCCGGCACCCCTGCTGCCACTATGGACGGCCAGATCGATCCGCAAGTGATGGATGATCGCCTCCAGCGGCTTCAGGCGCGCATTGGCCACCACCAATATGCCTTCAATCAGGCAAGTGTCGGCAAGACCTGCACCATCCTGGTGGAGCGCAAGGGGCGGCACCCTGGCCAGTGGCTTGGGAAGTCGCCTTGGCTGCAATCGGTGTGGTTCGAGGGCGAGGGGGCGATTGGCGACCTCGTTGCGGTAGAACTCGCCGAGGCTGGCCCCAATTCCCTGAAAGGGCTTGTGCGCCAGACTGCGGCGGTTTGATGACTTTCCACCGCTGAGTGGCTCGCGCCCGCTTGCTTTGCGCCTGCGCGCGCTTACCTTCCCGACTCGTAGTGCGGGGGATCCTCCCCGCGCCCACCAGCAAAGGAAGCTATGGGCCGCAGACCGTCACGCGCCGAACATCCGGCTCTTTCGCCCGATCCGCGGGGTATCCCCGCCCCGCGCCGCGCCCGCGCTGATCTGACTTTCGAAAATCAGGCTTTGCTTGGCCCCCTGTTTGGCCAGTTCGACGCCAATCTGGTGCAGGTCGAAAACCGGCTCGGCGTGTTTATCCACGCACGCGGCCATCAGGTGGTGATCGAAGGGCCGGAGGATGATGTCGCCCGCGCCCGCGAAACCCTGAAGACGATGTATGACCGCCTCTCTCGCGGCGAAGCGCTCGATAGCGGCGCTATCGAATCGCTGATCGCGATGTCCTCGGAACCCACGCTCGAAGGCATTATATCGGGCGAGCGTGATGCCCCCCCCATCATGATTCGCACGCGCAAGAAAACCATCGTTCCGCGCTCGGCGACGCAAATCGCCTACATGCGCGCGTTGGCTAAGGAAGATATCATCTTCGCGCTGGGTCCGGCAGGCACCGGCAAGACCTATATCGCGGTCGCGCAAGCCGTCAGCCAGCTTATCAGCGGCAGTGTGCAGCGCCTGATCCTGTCGCGCCCTGCGGTGGAAGCGGGCGAAAAGCTCGGCTTCCTGCCGGGCGACATGAAAGACAAGGTCGATCCCTATCTGCGCCCGCTTTATGATGCGCTCAATGATTGCATGCCGCCCGAACAGGTCGAGCGGCGCATTGCCTCAGGCGAGATCGAGATTGCGCCCATCGCTTTCATGCGCGGACGCACGCTGGCCGATGCCTTCGTGATCCTCGACGAAGCGCAGAACACCACGCGCGAGCAGATGAAGATGTTCCTCACCCGCTTCGGCCAGAACAGCCGGATGGTGGTGTGCGGCGATCCCCGGCAGGTGGATATTCCGGGCGGCCCGCGCATGAGCGGGCTGAATGATGCGGTGGCGCGGCTCGAAGGTGTTGAAGGTTTCGGCACGATCCGCTTCACCGCTGCCGATGTTGTGCGCCACCCGATCGTGGGCCGGATTGTCGAGGCTTACGAGGGCGAAGGCGCCTGATCGAGAGACCGGCAGGGGCCTGCTGCCAAGGCCTTCAGAAGGCTCTCTCACTCCGCCAGAGCACGCTCGCGCTGAGAAGGCGCAGCGCGGGGCGCTGCGTGTGGCGGAGTGTCGAGCAAGTCGCCGAGGCGCAAAGGATGCGCCGTCAAAGTGGGGTGGGGCGAATAGCCATCATGCCAGTATTTGGCTTCGATCACGTCGCGGGCGATGCTCATGCCGAAAAAGCGCCGGGGCTGGGGCGAGCGGTTGTCGGGGCCCGCATGGAGGAGATCGCTGCGATAGAGAATGACCGAGCCCTTGCGCGGCGCAGTTTGCACCAGCTGGAACAGGCTGCCGAGCGCTGCACGGTTGCGATACAGCTTCCACAAGGTGCGCGGGCCGAGCATGCGCAGGCTGAACTGGGCGTTCTTGCCAAGCACGAAGCGCAGCACATTGGGCTGGTGCAGGTCCCACTTCGTCGAAAATACCCGATCGGCAAATTCGCCGGGCGCGAGCGGTGCCTCGCTGCTTGATCGCATGGCCCAGACTTTGCCAAGATTGTAGCGGAATATGTGCCAGTTGCAGGCAATCCGGAACAGCTCCATCAGCTCATAGGCTTGGCCGCCGTGGTGGTTGCCTGCGCCTCCATACATGTGCGTGCCGGGGACAAACACGGTTCCGCCTTGCTGCGGCGAGACATCTTCGACCGCGGCAAACAGGCTGATCACCCCGCTCGGGTCGCGATGGATATATTGATGCGACGATCCCAGATAGCTGGTGAAGGTGGCGACTTCGAGCAATGGGCGTGAACGGCCGCAATATTCCGTGTAGATGCCCTCGAGCCGTTGACACAGCATTGCTGCAAAGCCGATAACTTCAGGGGTGCAAGGCAGCGCGCAAAAGTCGCGCCTGAGGTAAAGATTATCCGTCTCACTGGCAAAGGAGCATTGGCTGCGGTCGGGATCGCTGATCGTCTGACGCATCAGCTCAAGCCCCATGTCGGCCTCGGCATCCGAGAGAAGATCGGTCAGCACCACCAGGCCGTGCGTGTCCATGCGTGCAACGGCCAGCCGCACGCACTGCGCCGTCAGCTTGCCTTGCGCGTCGAGCACTGCCGGCACTTCAAAGGCTGAGATATCGTTGGAAACCCTGAGCTTATTCATACCCATCTGCCTTGCTAAAACCCGATGATCCCCGATCAGCCCGCCGGTTCGCTGATCTTGCGGCGCGGGCGGATTGCGCGGTTGCAGGTTTGCGCAAAGGCTTGCCGCAGAAACTTCTAGATCGGGTTAATCGGCGGCTGTTCCGCCATTATCTTGCAGCAGACCGCAGCCAAGTGCGCCGGAAAGTTCCGGGTGGTGCAGACAGGCGGGGGCCTGCCCCGATGCCTGCCCCCGTCATGCTTGCAAGCGAGCCAAGCAGAGGTCACCTTTCCCAAAGCGGGCAAAGCGCGCTATGACATGGCCGCATGATGCGCGCACAAATTTCAACCATGCCGCGCTCATAGAGAAGCGCGCAGCGCAGGAGGCAGGTTTTGGTTGCGCGATGGGGTCTCAAGCCTTTCGAACAGAGCGCTGATGCAGCTTGATATCGCCATCGAGAACTGGCCTTCCGGCGATTGGGAAGCGCTGGCCGAACGCGCGGCTGCGGCAGTGATCGGGAGCGAACCTCTGCTGGCCAGCGAGCGGCTTGCGGTGAGTATCCTGTTCACATCGGATGCGGAAATTCACGCGCTCAATCGTGATTGGCGTGGGCGCGACAAGCCCACCAATGTGCTCTCCTTCCCCATGCTCGAGCGCGCCGAACTGGCTGCGATCCCCCGTGATGGCCCACCTGTCATGCTTGGCGATATTGCACTGGCGTCGGAAACCTGCGCGCGCGAGGCGGCGCACAAGGGCATTCCGCTCGATCACCACGCGGCTCATCTGATCGTTCACGGCCTGCTGCATCTGGCAGGCCATGATCACGTCGATTCCGACGAACAGGCCGAGGCCATGGAAGCGCTCGAAATTGCGATACTTGCAAAACTGGCCATCCCTGACCCATATGGGCGGTGAAACAACAGGAGCGTTCCAGGCGGCCATGGCCGATTCTTCCTTATCCGCAGGAGATGCGGACAGTAGCAGCGGGCTGTGGCCTGCAATCCGTAAAGCACTCGGGCTTGGCGAGGGTGCCCGGTCCCTGCGCGAGCAGCTTGAAGAAGCCATCGACGAGCATGAGGATGAAAACGGTCTTGGCGCCGCAGCCCCTGCCCGGCCGAGCGAGAAGGGTGATCTTACCGCGCTTGAGCGGCAGATGCTCCGAAACCTGCTGCATTTTTCGGAACATGATGCCGATGACGTGGCGGTCCCGCGCGGCGAGATCATTGCGGTGGATGCTGCGATTTCGTGGGATGAACTGGTCGCGATGTTCTCCGAACACGGCCACTCGCGCATGCCGGTCTATCGCGATACCCTCGATTGCGTGATCGGGATGATCCACATCAAGGATATCTTCCCCTATCTTGCCGAGCGTAAGGCTCCCCCCGCCGACTGGACGGTGCTGATGCGCCAGCCGCTCTATGTTCCGCAGTCGCGCGGGGCGCTTGATGTGCTTGCCGATATGCGGGCACGCCGGGTCCATCTGGCGGTGGTGCTTGACGAGTTCTCGGGCACCGACGGGCTCATCACGATCGAAGACCTTGTGGAAGAAATCGTCGGCGAGATCGAGGACGAGCATGATGAAACCCCGGCCGAACTGATCGTGCCGATTGGCGAGGGCATGTGGGACTGTGATGCCCGTGCCGAGCTTGATGATGTTGGCAAGCTGGTCGATCCGCGCCTTGCCGAAGTTGAGGAATCCGTCGATACGCTCGGCGGGCTGGCCTTTGTGCTCGCCGAGGCCGTTCCTCCCGTCGGCGCCATTCTGGAACACCCGAGCGGTTGGCGCATTGAGGTAACAGCCGGAGATGAAACGCACGTCACCCGGCTCCGCCTGCATGCACCGCCAGTTGCGAGCGAGTTGCAATAAAGGCAAGTCTGCACAGTATTTCCGGCCACATCTTCGATTTTTTGCATCCTTTGGGCTTGCCGCGCGTATCTCCTTCGATCAAGGAGCCACGCTATGCCTGCACGCCGCCTTCCCCCTCTGCGCGCTTTGGAAGCCTTCATGCGCACTGTCCGCCTCGGATCGGCGCGCGCGGCGGCCGAAGAGATTGGTTTGAGCCCCTCGGCGCTATCGCGGCGGATCACCAATCTTGAAGAATTCGTCGGCAAGAAACTGTTCACCCGCGCGCGCCAGTCGATGCAGCTGACTGACGAAGGCCAGGCCTTTTACGAGGCGGTGAACCCACACATGGAAGCGCTCGCCCGGGCAGTGGAAAGCCAGTCGGACAACATCGCGCTGCTGCGGCTGCGGCTCGGCGTGTTGCCGATGTTCGGAAGCCAGCGGCTGTTCCCGCGGCTCGGCGAATTGCGCAAGCGCCACCCGCTGCTGCACATTGATATCGACACTGCGCCGCATCTTGAAGACCGGGTGGGCGATACGCTTGATGCTGCCATCATCCTGTCGCGCGGGCCCGCCAGCGGGCTTCATGCGGTGCGGCTCGATCACAATCTGGTCCATGCCATTTGCAGCAAGGAACTGGCGCGCGGGATCGGCAATGTCGTCAGCCCCGAAACGATGGCCAAGCAGACTTTCCTCATCCACAACGAATTGCCCGAAAGCTTTGCTGCGTGGAAGCGGGCCAACCGCCTTGAGGACATGGATCCGGTTGCGATCGACCATTATGATTCGGGCCAATTGATGCTCGAAGCCGCCGCGCAAGGCCTCGGCATTGCGATCATGCACGATGATCACTTGCGCCGCGCAGGCGATAATCGGCTGACCAACCTGCCGGGCGTGCCGGTGGAAAGCCCCTATTCCTACTGGTTTGTGTGCAAGCCGGTGGCGCTCGAAAGCCGCCCGGTGCGGCTGTTCCACGATTGGCTGGTGCGCGCCGGGCTCTAATTCTGTGGCTGGTAGCGCACCGGAGCCACTGCATGTGCGAAGGGGCGCAGCGGCTTGCCGAGAATATCTTCGAGCGCCTCTTCAATGCGCGCCCGGGCTTCGGTGCTGATCGCTTTGCGGCCGCGATAATGTTCGGGGCTGAATGGTTCGAGGAAATGCAGCTTGAGCGCAAACGAGCCCCGACGCGCCAGCACCCGCTTGGCGTTGTTCAAACCGCCTTCCTCGCCGATCCAGCCGATCCATTCGGCGACCGGGCCATAGTCGAGCACCACCGGCTGCACCAACACACCGGGCGGCGGCGGATCGAGCACCGACATCATCGAAGTCTTGAAGGGCAGCAGCGATTGGCCGTCGGTGGTGGTGCCTTCCGGAAAGACAGTGACCGACCAATTATCGACCAGCGCTTCTTTCAGAGCATTGATCTGTTCGGCCACTCCAAGCCGGTTTTCGCGCTTGACGAAAACCGTGCGGTTGAGACTGGCCAGCCAGCCCACCACCGGTGCTTCGGCAAGTTCGGCCTTGGCGACGAATGCGGTGCCGCTCGCGCCTGCCAGCGCCAGAATGTCCATCCATGAGATATGGTTGGCGATGTAAAAGACATCGCGCTTGAGGTGGGTGCCGATCACTTCCACCCGCGCGCCGCACACCCTTGCCGCATAGCGCAGGAACAACATCGGGAAGGGCGAGCCGTAGGCGAACGTGCGAAAAATATAGTGGAGCGGCACGCATATGATCAGCAGCGCGATCAATGCCGCGGCCCGCATGGCGATACGAAGCCAGCCGTCAAACGAGACCTGCGTTACCTCACCGCGCGCCGCAGCCGCGCGCAGGTCAGCGTCAGCCGCGCTCTTCACGCGCGAGCCTCACGCCGTAAAGCTCCATCCGGTGATCGACCAGCCGGTAACCCAGCCGCTCGGCAATCTGCCGTTGCAGGGCTTCAACCTCAGGATCGACAAATTCGACAACCTTGCCCGTTTCGACATCAATCAGGTGATCGTGATGGGCCTCGGGCACAGGTTCATAGCGCGAGCGGCCATCGCCGAAATCATGGCGATCAAGTATCCCGGCCTCTTCGAACAGGCGCACGGTGCGATAGACTGTTGCGATCGAGATTTTGGAGTCGATTGCCGAGGCGCGTTCGTGCAGCAACTCGACATCCGGATGATCGCTGCTGTCCGAGAGAACCTTGGCAATCACCCGCCGCTGTTCGGTGATGCGCAAGCCCTTTTCGGCGCAGAGTTGTTCAAGGTCGATCTTCTGGCTCACAACATGCTCCGAAGTGGGGACAGATCATGCCCGCCTGATGGGAAGACTGCCCGTCCTTTTACCGGGCATCGCCGCCCGGCTCAACCCGCGCGGCAAAAAGAGGGTGGAAGAGGTCCGCTGCGCGCGACGCAGCGCGGCGCGACAGGTCGCGCGCGGCGGGCCTTTTTGTTCAGCCCTGCTTCTTGGTGCGGCGGCTGCGCACAGTCGCACCAGGCTTGCGGCCAAGGCCGATCTTCTTGGCGAGATCGCGGCGTGTTTCGGCATAATTGGGCGCGACCATCGGATAATCGGCCGGCAGGTTCCAGCGGGCACGATATTCCTCGGGCGTCATGTTGTAATTGGTGCGCAGATAGCGCTTAAGCATTTTCAGTTTCTTGCCGTCTTCCAGACAAACGATGTAATCAGGCTTGACTGAAGCGCGGATCGAGACTGCCGGTTCCGGTTTGTTTTCCACCACAGGAGCAGCCTCGCCAAGGCCGGCCAGCGCGGCATAGACGTTGGTGATGAGGCTCGGCAGATCAGCCACGGCGACATCATTATTGCTGACATGCGCTGCGACAATATCGCTGGTCAGCGTGATAAGAGTTTCTTTCATTGGGAATTCCAAGTCTTGCATGAGTTCCTCGTGGCATGAATGCCTTATGTTATCGAGAAAACCCGGATGGCGCAGGAATTGGCAATTTGCAAGGGTTACTCCCCAAGTCCGGCGGAGAATTGCCCCGAAATCAAGTCGAAATCGTCAAGCCAAAAGTAATGGCGTCAATTCGTTCGCCATTCGGCGTGCGATAATAGTCCCGCCGCTCACCGATGGGGGTAAACCCGACCTTGTGATAAAGCCCGATTGCCGGATTGCCGCGGCGCATTTCAAGGAAAATGCGTGTTACACCGCGCGCCGTGGCCGCTGTCAGGAGGTGGCTGATAAGCAACTCGCCCAGGCCCCGCCGCCGGAAGTGCGGAGCGACTGCGATCAGCAGCAGTTCCTCCTCGTCCAGAACGTGGCGGGTGAGCACAACGCCGGCAGGCTCGACGGGGTGCGGTCCTTCGGGGATCAGCCCGCCTGCCGGGTCGATCACCAGCGCATTCGTGCTTGCAAGGGTCAGAGCGTCGCTGACCTGACGGCGGTTCCAGGCCTCGCCATAGGCGGGATCAAAGGCGGTTTCCATGACAGCCATGATCCGATCAAGCTGGCGAGGGCAGGTGGTCATGGCGCGGCGCGCTCGGCAAGCGGTGTCGCATCAGGACCACGGCCATAGATCGGGGCAAGATCGCGGGTGAGCAGCGCTCCGGGCACCGCAAGGGCCTGCGCTGCATCAGGCAGCAGCGTCAGCGGCTCGCAGCCGGTGCGCTGCGCCGCCCATTGCGCGGCGCGGTTGCCGGCGACCAGCCGGTGGCCGGGGTGGGCAAGAGCGGCTTGCGGCGTAAGCGAGAGGATGTTGCCCTGCGGTAGCCCGCCCGCATCGAAATCGCCGACAAACCATTCCCCATGCCCGCCGTTCATGCATACGGTTACAGCTTCGCGCGGGCGCGTCGCTTGCACATTGGCAGCGATCAGCGCCAGCGTCGGATAGCCCAGCACTTGCGCGCGCCAGGCAAGTCCCAGTGCGCGGGCGGTGGCAAGCCCGATGCGCACTCCGGTAAAGCTGCCTGGGCCAAGGCTGACGAGGATCCGCTCACTGCGTCCCTTGTCTGGCAGGGCAGCGATCATCGGCACCAGCGCTTCGGCATGGCCGCGCCCGATTACGCGGGTGTCGCATGCCAGCAGCTCGCCGTCGGCGCCGAACAGGGCAACGGAGCAAGCTTCGCTGGCGGTTTCGATGACAAGCGTCGGCATGGGCCATGCCGTTGCCCGAGCGCGCGATGCGATGCAAGCGGGCTTTGCGACTTAGGCGATGCGGTTGAAGCGGGCGAAATCAGGCCGGGGGCTGCGATCAAAAATGCTGGCCGGATCGCCATAGCCTACCGAGCAGATGAAATTGACCCGGTGGCGCGGTTCGTCGGCAAAGAAGGCGGCATTGACAGCAGCAGCATCAAAACCCGACATCGGCCCGCAATCGAGCCCCAGCGCGCGGGCGGCCAGCATCAGATAGGCACCCTGGAGCGAGGAGTTGCGGAACGCACCTTCCTCACGCCCGGCTTCGTTGCCCTCGAACCAGCTTTTGGCATCGGTGTGAGGGAACAGCCAGGGCAATTCCTCGTGAAAATCGATGTCATAGCCGATCACGGCTGTGACGGGGGCGGCGAGCACCTTGGCCTTGTTGCCTTCCATCACACAGGCGGCGAGCCTGGCCTTGGCCTCTGCCGACTTGACCCACACGATCCGCGCGGGCTGCATGTTGGCCGAAGTCGGCGCCATCTTGACGAGGTCCCAGATGGCATGAAGCTGCGCGTCCGAGACGGGCTTGCCGAGCCAGCCGTTATAGCTGCGCGCTGCGGTGAACAGCTGTGCGAGCGCCTCGGGACCAAGCGCCTTGTCGTGGAACTGCATGGATCAGGCCGCGCGCACTTCGATGACTTCGGGCACGTAATGCTTGAGCAAGCCTTCGATCCCCTGCTTGAGGGTCGCCGTGCTGGACGGACAACCCGAGCACGAGCCTTGCAGGGTGAGATAGACAACGCCGTCGCGGAAACCACGATAGGCGATATCGCCGCCATCGCCTGCCACTGCCGGGCGCACCCGTGTTTCGAGCAGCTCGTTGATTGCGGCGATCACCTCGGCATCTTCAGGGCGTTGCTCGACCACAGCCTCATCTTCGGGGGGAACCGCAATGCCGCCCGCGCTGCCGCCTGCAAAGAGCGGCGCTTCGGAGATAAAATGATCAAGCAGGATCGCAATCACTTGCGGCTTGAGGGATGACCAATCCGCGCCCGGCGCCGCTGTCACCGTCACGAAATCCCAGCCGTAAAAGACATTCACCACTTCGCCGGTATCGAAAATCGCCTGCGCCAGCGGGCTCGCGGCCGCTGCCTCGGGCGAGGACAATTCGCGGGTGCCCACCTCCATCACGGTCTTGCCGGGAAGGAATTTGAGGGCGTCAGGGTTCGGTGTGGTTTCGGTTTCGATGAACATGGCTTGCATTTAAGACCGATCTTGTCGGATTTCAAGCACGCAAAGCTTGTGTCATTCACTATCCCTTCACAACTTGCCGCCCTATAGTCGGGCCCATGACGATCCTTGACCGGGCGGGCCGCGCCCTCTTTCTGCTTGCTGCGCCGCTGGCGCTGGCTGCTCCCCTGTTTGCCCAGACCAATGAGGCGCCCGCTCCTGCGCCTGCGCCCGCACCGGCTGCGGCAAGTGCGGTTCCGGCGCCGCGCTTTTTGCAGGCCAAGGGCGAGGTGCCCTGGCTCTATCGCGGTTCGGATGTTCCGGTTGATACCGAATGGCTGTTCGGCGAGATGCCCAATGGCCTGCGCTATGCGGTGCGGCGCAACGGGGTTCCGCCGCGCCAGGTCGCAATCCGGGTGCGGATCGATGCCGGCTCGCTGCACGAGGAAGACACCGAACAGGGCTATGCGCACCTCCTTGAACACCTGTTGTTCCGCGAAAGCCAGTATCTCGGCCAAGGCGCGGCGATTGCCGCCTGGCAGCGCCTTGGCGCAACCTTTGGCAGCGATGCCAATGCCGAGACCAGCCCGACCCACACTGCCTACAAGCTCGACATTCCCAACATAGACCGCGCCAAGCTGGCTGAAAGCTTCCGACTGTTGTCGGGCATGGTGCGCGCACCCGTCTTGAGCGATGCCAATGTGCGCGCCGAACTGCCGATCGTGCTTGCCGAAAAGCGCGAGCGCGGCGGAGCGGGCCAGCGCGTTGCCGATCTCACCCGCAGCACCTTCTTTGCCGGGCAGCGGCTCGCCAGTCGCAGCCCGATCGGCACTGAGGAAACCCTGCGCGCCGCCAACGGGAAGCAGGTGCAGGCCTTCTATGATCGCTGGTATCGCCCTGAAAACACCGTGATCGTGGTGGCTGGTGATGCCGATCCGATGGAGCTTGCCGGGCTGGTCGAACAGTGGTTCGGCGACTGGCAGGGCAAGGGCGCTGCGGGCACACCGCCGCCTTTCGGCGATCCCGTTCCCCCCAAGGGCGCAGCGGATGAGCCGGTGATCGGTGCGCCGCTGGGTGAACTTGCTGTCGCGGTGGAGCCGGATCTGCCGCGCAGCCTGACCTACGCGGTGATGCGCCCCTGGCGCGCCAAGAACGACACCATCGTTTACAACCAAGGCCTGCTGCTTGATGCGGTGGCGCAGGCGATCATCAACCGCCGCCTTGAAGCGCGCGCGCGTTCGGGCGGCAGTTTCCTTTATGCGCAGGCGCGGCAAGAGAATATCTCGCGTTCGGCCGATGCAACGTTCATCACCTTTGCTCCGCTGTCGGGCGATTGGCAGGCCGCGCTCCATGATGTGCGCGGGGTGATTGCCGATGCGCTGGCGGAGCCGCCGACGCAGGAGGAGATCGATCGCGAAGTGGCTGAATTTGATGTCGTCTTTGCGAACGAGGTCGAACAGGCCGCAGTGCAATCCGGGCCCGATCTGGCGAACACACTGGTGAATGCGGTCGATATCCGCGAGACTGTTGCGGCGCCCGGCACCGTGCTCGCGGTGTTCAGGGGCATGCGCCAGCGGCTCAATCCGGCGGAAGTCCTGGCCAGCACACGGCGGCTGTTTGCCGGCGAGGTGCTGCGTTCGGTCTATGTGACCCCGACTGCGGGTGAGGCTGATGCGGGCGCGCTGCGGCTGGCGCTCACGCGCCCGGTTGCGGTCGATCCCAGCGCAAGGCTTGCCGCGCAGAGCCTGTCTTTCGACGATCTGCCGCCAGTAGGCCCACCGGGCACCATCACGCGGCGCGCGCCGCTTGGCGTGCTTGAGGTGGAACAGATCGAATTCGCCAATGGCGTGCGTGCGCTGGTATGGGCGAGCGATGCCGAACCTGGCCGGGTAACCGTGCGGGTGCGCTTTGGCGCAGGCCAGCGCGCCTTTGATGAAAAGTCTGCTGTCTATGCCGCGCTCGGCGAAGTGGCGCTGGTGGGTTCGGGGCTGGGCGAGCTTGGCCAGAACGAGCTTGATCGTCTGGCGACGGGGCGCAAGCTAGGTTTCGAATTCGGCATTGGCGAGGGCGTGTTCACCTTCACCGGCCAGACCCGGCCCGATGATGTCGCGGGCCAGCTTTATCTGTTTGCGGCCAAACTCGCCAATCCGCGCTGGGATGCCGATCCGGTGATCCGCGCCAAGGCGGCTGTGGGCCTTGCCTACAACACCTTCTCCACCAGCCCGGGCGGCGTGCTCAAGCGCGATCTCGAATATGTCGCGACCGGCAAGGATCCGCGGTTTGCCACGCCTTCACCGCAAGCCTTGCAGGCAGCAACGCCCGAGGGCTTTCGCGCGGTGTGGGAGCCTTTGCTCAAGCAGGGCGATGTTGAAGTGCTGGTTTTCGGTGAGGTCGATCCTGAGAAAATCGCCGAGCAATTGCGCGTGACTTTTGGCGCGCTCCCCCCGCGTGAGGCCATTGCGGCCGAAGTGGCGGCGCGGGTGCCGGGCCATGCTGCGCCGGGTGCGCGGCCTGAAGTCTTGACCCATCGGGGCGATGCCAATCAGGCGGCGGCCGCCGTTATCTGGCCGAGCGGTGGGGGCATGGCGAGCATCCGCGAATCGCGACAGCTCGAAATCCTCACCCAATTGTTCAACAACCGCCTGCTTGATGTCTTGCGTGAGCGGGCAGGGGCCAGTTACTCGCCGCAGGTCTTTTCGAGCTGGCCGACGGATGTCGCAAGCGGGGGACGCATCACCGCGCTTGCCCAGCTCGAACCGGAGTTCGTTCCGATCTTCTTTGCCGAGGCAGATCGGATCGCTGCCGATCTCGCCGCCAATCCACCCGCCGCCGACGAACTGGCGCGCGTGACCGGCCCGCTTGGGCAGATGATCCAGCGTGCCTCAACCGGCAATCAGTTCTGGATGTTCAATCTGGAAGGGGCCAGCTTTGATCCCCAGCGCGTGACGCTGCTGCGATCATTGCTGGTCGATTACACCCAGACCACGCCCGAGGTCATGCAATTCCTCGCCGCGCGCTATCTGACCAAGCGTGAGCCCTTGCGTCTTGCCATCATCCCCGAAGGTCAGGAGCTTGCCAAGCTTCCAGCGCGTGCCAATGGCCGCAGCGGCGGGCAGGCGCGCTGACGCGCGAGAAAGAATATTGTCTCGAACGGCATTGAGGCTTTACAAATATAACCCGCGTCCTGTAGCGGCGCGGCCCTTGGCTGGAAATACGCGCGCGCCCCTGCCATAGGCTCATGAAAATCTTGGAAAGACCTGCAAAGTGACGAAGACCTGGACCCCGCAAAGCTGGCAGACCCACGAGGCGCGCCATCTGCCGCATTATGAAGATGCGGCCGAACTTGCCGAGGCGGAACGCACGCTGGCGTCCTACCCGCCGCTGGTTTTTGCAGGCGAGGCGCGTGCATTGAAGGCTGATCTGGCGCAGGTCGCGCAGGGGCACGGGTTCCTGCTTCAAGGCGGGGACTGCGCGGAAAGCTTTGCCGAGTTTCATCCCAACAACATTCGCGATACCTTTCGCGCGCTGCTGCAAATGGCGGTGGTGATGACCTTCGCCTCCAAGCGTCCGGTGGTCAAAGTCGGGCGCATGGCGGGCCAGTTTGCCAAGCCGCGTTCCTCGCCCACCGAGACGATCGATGGCGTGACGCTGCCGAGCTACTTGGGCGACAATATCAACGGGATCGAATTCGATGCGGCGGCGCGCCGCAATGATCCGCAGCGCATGGTGCGCGCCTATTCGCAGGCGGCCGCCACGCTCAATCTGCTGCGCGCCTTTGCGGGCGGTGGCTATGCCAACCTGCGGCAAGTTCATCAGTGGACGCTTGATTTCATGGGCCGCACCCCGTGGACCGAGAAGTTCAGCGAAATGGCCGACCGGATCGGCGAAGCCCTTGATTTCATGGAAGCTTGCGGGGTTGATCCGGGCACTGTGCCGCAATTGAAAGGCACCAGTTTCTATACCAGCCACGAGGCTTTGCTGCTGCCTTACGAACAGGCGATGACGCGGCAGGATTCGCTCACCGGCGATTGGTATGCGACCAGCGCCCACATGCTGTGGATCGGGGATCGCACGCGTTTTGAGGGCAGCGCACACATCGAATTTGCGCGCGGGATCGGCAATCCGCTCGGCATGAAGTGCGGGCCTTCGCTGGAGCCGGACGCGCTGCTTGAACTGCTCGACACGCTCAATCCCATGCGTGAGGCGGGGCGGATCACGCTGATCAGCCGGTTCGGCCACGACAAGGTCGAGGATGGCCTGCCCAAGCTGGTGCGCGCGGTCGAGCGCGAAGGGCATCCGATCGTGTGGTCGTGCGATCCGATGCACGGCAATGTCATCAAGTCGGACAACGGCTTCAAGACCCGGCCGTTTGATCGTATCCTGCGGGAAGTCAAAGGCTTTTTTGCGGTGCACCGGGCCGAGGGCACCCATCCGGGCGGCATCCATATCGAGATGACCGGACAGGATGTGACCGAGTGCGTGGGCGGGGCGGTGGCGATCACCGAAGAGCGTCTGGGTGACCGCTATCACACCCACTGCGACCCGCGCCTCAATGCGGAGCAATCGCTGGAACTGGCGTTTCTGGTGGCCGAAATGCTGAATGATGCCGCGGGCGAGCGTTCGCCGTCACTGGCTGCCGACGCGGCCTGAGGCGGGCTGAATTCGCGCGGATTTGCGAGGATTAGCTCTGATTTGCCGGAAACTGCTCCCGCGGCCCGGCGTTACCCGCCAATGGAACCGCTTCATCATGACATTCTGATTATCGGCGCGGGCATGGCCGGGCTGGCCTGTGCAACGCGCCTTGGCGAGGCCGGATTTGGGCCGCACCTGATCGACAAGGGACGCGGGCCGGGCGGACGCATGGCGGCCCGGCGCGTGGCGATTGGCGGTGAGGATTTCTCCTTCGATCACGGCGCGCAATATTTCACCGCGCGCGATCCGGCGTTCCGCAGCGCTGTGGCGGCGTGGGAGCGGGCGGGCGCGGCGGCGCGCTGGCCTGAAGGCCGCGAGGAGGCTTTCGTCGGCACGCCGGGCATGAACGGCCCTCTGAAAGCCATGGCGCAGCGGTGCAAGGTGCGCTGGGGTGTGCGGGCGCTTGGCCTTGTGCATCAGGATGATGTGTGGCGCGTTGATACGGACGCTGGCAGCATCACGGCGCGCAGTGTGCTGGTGGCGGTGCCGGCCGAACAGGCGGCCGACTTGCTGGCTGACGCTGCGCCCCAGCTTGCCGCCATTGCCGCAAGCGTTCAGTCCGCGCCGTGCTGGGCCGTGCTGGCCGCCTTTGCGCAAGCCCTGCCGCTTGCCCATGCCGTCATCAGGGGCGAGGGCGCGATCAGCTGGGCGGCGCGCAATGCTTCCAAGCCCGAACGCGCCGCGGCCGAGACCTGGGTAATCCACGCCTCGCCCGCGCGCAGCCGGGAATTGCTGGACTTGCCCAAGGATCAAGTCGCTCGCCTGCTGCTTGAAGATTTCCGCGCCGCTGCCGGACTTGCCAGCCTGCCAGCCACGCTTCACTGCGATGCCCACCGCTGGCTTTATGCACTGCCGCAAGTGGCGCCCGGCGATGCTGCGCGTTTTGATCCTGTTTTGCGCCTCGGCATCGCGGGCGATTACCTCCACAGTCCGCGCGTCGAAGGCGCCTTTGTATCAGGCCGCACGCTCGCCGGGGCGGTGCTGGAGGCTGCGGCCGCTTCTGCGTGATGTGCGCCTGCCCGCAATTTTCCTGCTGCCCTGCAAACTTCGCGTTAAGGATCGCGAGGCCATGGATCATCGGTGCCGAACCGTGCTCGCCTTGACTGTCTCAAGCAGCTTGCGCTTGAGATCATGCCCGATCCCGAGATATTCTCGCGGATCACGCTGCTGACCACGGTCACGCTGGGCTGCCCGACATCACTGGTTGCGATTGTCGAGGAGGACCGCCAGTGGTTCCTCGGGCGCACCGGATTTCCGCTCGGCGAAACCCCGCTCGATGTCTCGTTCTGCCAGGCGTGCGTCACCACGGGCAAGCCGCTGCTGGTGGATGATGCGCGCGCCGATCCGCGCTTTGCGGGCAATGCGCTGGTTACATGCGGACCGCAGATCCGCTCCTATCTCGGGGTTCCGATCCGCCTCGACGGGGCGCATGTGCTCGGCACCTTGTGCGCGATCTCGCCGATCGCCCGAGCCTTCACCCACGATCAGATCAAGCCGCTCGAAATGCTTGCCGAACTGGTCGAACAGAACATCGCGCTTTATGCCCGGACCCGCGAATTAAGTCGCAAGAACGCAACGCTGCGTGAAGCGGCGCGCGTGTTTCGCCATGCCGAGATGGCCGCCAATATCGGGTTCTGGCGCGTTGATCTGGCCAGCAATGCCTTGCACTGGTCGGATCAGGCGCATGTCATCCACGGGCTTGATCCTGCCGCGCACCAGGTGACAGTGGAACAGGCGCTTGCATTCTACAGCGCCCCCGATCGTGCAGCCGTGATCGCCCAGCTCGATGCCGCCGCGCTCAAGGGCACGCCGATCAAGTTCGATGCCCATATCACCCGCAAGGATGGCGCGCTGCGCCGCATCCGGGTGGTGGGCGAGCGGATTGATGCAGCCGGGCAGCCCAAATGCATCGCCGGGATCGTTCAGGATTGCACCGAAGAGCATCTCAGCACGCTGGCGCTGCAACGTGCCGCCCAGCACGATCGGTTGACCGGCCTGTTCAACCGGGCCGAATTCGACCGACGGCTTGGCATCGCGATGCAATCGGCGGATCGCACGGCGGTGATTGTTGCCGTGCTTGATCTGGATGGTTTCAAGGAAATCAACGATACGTTCGGCCATCTGGCAGGCGATCAGGTGCTGACCACACTTGCGGCGCGGTTCCAGCGGATCATCGGCCCCGAGGTGTTTCTGGCGCGCTGGGGCGGGGACGAATTCGCGCTGCTGTTCCCGGCGGGCATGGGCCTCATCGAAGCGACGCTGGTGGCCGAACGGCTGATTGCCGAGACCCGGTTGCTTTCGGCGGAAAGCCCGCAATTCGATTTGCTGGGCGCCACCTGCGGCATGGCGAGCGCGAGCGAAGTCATGCCGGGCGAGGAGTTGATCCGCCGCGCCGACCTTGCGCTTTACAAGGGCAAGCAGGAAGCAACCGGCACGGTGGTTTACTGGGACGAGACGCTCGAAGCGCGGCAATCAGCCCGCAAGATCGCCTCGCTGCGGCTGCGCCATGCGCTGGATGAGGGCGAGGCCTTTGCTGCCTATCAGCCGATTATCGATCTTGCATCGGGCGACGTGGTCTCGTTTGAAGCGCTGCTGCGGCTGGCTGATGGGCAGGGCGGGGTGCTGGCAGCCTGCGAGATTTTCTCGGCGCTGCTCGATCCGGTACTGTCGCGCCGGGTATCGCATATGATGATCCGCCAGATCGTGCGCGATGGGCCGCAATTGCTTGAGACTTTCGGGCCGGAATGCTGCATTGGGATCAACCTGTCGGAGGCGGATCTGCGCGAGGGCGATTTTGCCCAGTCAGTGCTCGATCTGGTAGCGGTCAGCGCGCTGGAACCTGCCAACCTCACCATCGAGGTGACCGAGACGATGCTGCTTTCGGACGAAGGCGGCGGTCTGCGCGCGTCGCTCAAGCTGCTCAATCAGGCGGGCTGCACGATAGCTCTGGATGATTTCGGCACCGGCTTTTCCTCGCTCAGCAACCTCAGACGCTTCCCGATCCGCAAGCTCAAGATCGATCGCGAGTTCATCGCCAGCATCGAATGCGACAGCCAGAGCCGGATGATCATTCAGGCGATTGTCGAAATGGGGCGCGGGCTGGGCCTGCGCGTGGTGGCCGAAGGGGTGGAGACGGCAGCGCAGGAGCAATTCCTGCGCGAGATCGGGTGCACTCAGGTTCAGGGCTATCGCTATGGTCGCCCCAAGCCGCTGGCAGAATGGCTGGTTGAAGCGGGCAACCGGGCCGATGCCCCTCGCCTGCTTCGCGCCTGACGACCGCGATCAGGGCTTGATCCACAGCCGGATCAGCCAGGCCACTGCGCCCAGTGCGGTAATGCTGGCGAGCCAGATAGCCGCCATCCATAAAAGGCGCTGCCACAAGGGTGTGTCAGGCTCGCCTTCGTGCTGCACGATCAATGGTATCCCTCATCAGCAACCTTGCCGCGGAACACCCAATAGGCCCAGGCGGTATAGCCGATGATGAGCGGCATGGTGAGAGCCACGCCCACCAGCATGAAAATCTGGCTGCGCTCCGGCGCGGCAGCCTCCCAGATGGTGATGCCGGGCGGCACCACATAAGGCCAGATCGTCACGCCCAGCCCGCTCATACCGAGGAAGAACAGCGCAATAGAAAGCCAGAACGGCTTGGAATTGCGCGCCTTGAGGATCGCGTGCAGCAGCGAGAGCGAGACCACCGCTGTCACGATCGGCACCGGCGCAACCCAGTAGATTTGCGGCGCGGCAAGCCAGTGGGCGGCGTATTCGGTGTTGAGCGCAATATTGTAGAGGCTGACAGCGCCCATCAAGGCAATCGTTGCGCCGCCTGCCCAAATGGCGAGCCGCCGCGCATGATCCTGTTCCGGCCCGTCGAGCTTCCAGATCAGCCACGTTGCCCCCAAGAGCGCATAGCCTGCCACCGTGCCAAGCCCGGTGAGCAGGGTGTAAGGCGTGAGCCAGTCCCACCAGCTTCCCGCATAGGCGCGGCCCTCCACCGCGATGCCTTGCAACAGTGCGCCGAGGATCATCCCTTGCGAAAGGGCCGCTACCAGCGAGCCGCCGGTAAAGGCGCGGTCCCAGAATTTCTGGTGCGCCGGATCGCGCCAGCGATATTCGAAGGCAACACCCCGAAACACCAGACCCAGCAGCATGGCAATAACCAGCGGATAGGTGGCGGGCAGGATCACCGCATAGGCAAGCGGGAAGGCGGCAAACAGCCCGCCGCCGCCCAGCACCAGCCAGGTTTCGTTGCCATCCCATACAGGCGCGATCGAATTCATCGCGCGGTCGCGCTCGCGCCCGGCGGCAAAGGTGGGAAACAGGATGCCGATGCCGAGGTCAAACCCGTCCATCACCACATAGGCGAAGATCGCAAAGGCGATGATGAAAGCCCAGATGATGGTGAGATCGATCACGCCGCTTACTCCGCCGGGACCGCGCCGGGGCCCGCGCTTCCGGGTAGCGTCTCCGCGCCGCCGGGGTTCTGGGTTGGGCCAGGCGTAATCCCGGCGCTGCGGATCGGGCCCTTGTCGCCGCGCTTGACGCCGTATTCGCCGGACTGCGGGGCCTTACCCATCAGCTTGAGGATATACCACACGCCAATGCCGAAGACGGTGAAATAGACGATGATGAAAGCCAGCAGCGAAGCGGCGACCGCAGGTGCATCGAGCGGGCTGGCCGCGTCCGCTGTGCGCAAAAGGCCATAGATCACGAAGGGCTGGCGGCCCACCTCGGTGGTGATCCAGCCCGCAAGCACCGCGGCAAAGCCCGATGGCCCCATCACCACGGCGGCGCGGTGCAGCCACGGCATTTCGTAAAGCCTGCCGCGCGCCCGGCCATAAAGGCTCCACAGTCCGATCCCCAGCATTGCAAACCCGATGCCGACCATGATGCGGAAAGACCAGAACACCATCCCGACGGGCGGCTCCTCGTCATCGGGGATGGTATCAAGCCCTGCGAGCGGCGCGTTAAGATCGTGCTTGAGGATCAGCGAGGAGGCCTTGGGAATTTCGATGGCGTAGCGCACGGTCTTGGCCTCGCTGTCGGGAATGCCGAACAGGATCAGCGGTGCGCCGTTGGGGTGGGACTGGTAATGCCCCTCCATCGCCATCACCTTGGCGGGCTGATGTTCGAGGGTGTTGAGCCCGTGCATGTCGCCTGCAAAAATCTGCAAGGGGGTGACAATTGCCGCCATCCACATCGCCATCGAGAACATGGTGCGGGCATGGACATTGCTCTTGTCTTTCAGCAAGTGCCACGCGCCCACTGCGCCCACCACAAAGGCGGTGGTGAGATAGGCTGCCATCACAGTGTGGACGAGGCGGTAGGGAAAGCTCGGGTTGAAGATAATCGCCAGCCAGCTTTCGCCCGGCATATACTGGCCGTTCGCAGCGATTTCATAGCCCGTCGGCGTCTGCATCCAGCTGTTCACGCTGAGGATCCAGAAGGCGGAAACAAACGTGCCCAGCGCCACCATCAGCGTGGCGGCAAAGTGCAGCCGCTTGCCGACCTTGTTCATCCCGAACAGCATGACGCCGAGGAAGCCTGCTTCAAGGAAGAAGGCAGTCAGCACCTCATAGGCCATCAGCGGGCCGAGGATCGGGCCTGCCACATCGGAGAACACCGCCCAGTTGGTGCCGAACTGGTAGGACATGACAATCCCCGATACGACGCCCATCGCAAAGGCAATCGCGAAGATTTTCAGCCAGTATTTGAACAGATCGAGATAGACCAGCTTGCCGGTTTTCAGCCACAGCCCTTCGAGCACCGCAAGATAGCTTGCAAGGCCGATCGAAAAGGCCGGGAAGAAGAAGTGGAAGCTGACCGTGAAGGCGAACTGGATCCGCGCGAGCAGCAGGGCATCGAGAGTTTCAAACATGGCTTGGCGCTAGTCCCGTGGCGGCAGCGGTCAATTGCATTGGCTGCATAAGCCATACGAATGGCCGCGCAAAGGGTTGCAGCGACCAGCGCGGGAAGGGCGCACAAGCCCCGATGCGGGCAACAAAAAACCCCGCAGCGATGCGGGGTCTTGGTGGCTGGTTCGATGGTGGGCGTAGCAAGGATTGAACTTGCGACCCCTACGATGTCAACATAGTGCTCTACCACTGAGCTATACGCCCACGCTATCGAACCACTCGCCCCCAACCATAAGGTTACGGGCGGAGCGCGCCCTTAACCCAAGCTTCCTGCTCGCGCAAGCGATTCGCTCGGGGAGGGCCGGGCAATCACGAGCGCGCCTCGCGCGCGTCATCAAACATGCGTTCCACCTCCAGCACCAGATCGCGCAGGTGAAAGGGCTTGGAAAGCACCTTCGCGCTCGGCTGTTCGCGGCTGGCGCGCAGGGATACGGCGGCAAAGCCAGTGATGAACATGACCTTGGTGCGTGGGCTGATTGCGGCGCAATGCTGGGCCAGCTCGATCCCGTCCATTTCAGGCATGACGATGTCTGAAACCAGCAAGTCGAAATCCCCGGTTTTCAGGAGCGGCACGGCGTCGGTGCCGCGCGCCACTGCGCTCACCTCATATCCGGCATTGGTCAGCGCGCGGGCCAGATAGGTCCGCATGGCGTCTTCATCCTCGGCAAGCAGGATGCGCGGGGCAGCATTGGTGTTCATAGGCGCTGCGTTAGCACACCGCGCCTTAAGAAATCTTTCCTCCAATTGCCGCGATTGCGCCGCGTGCGATTGCGGCTTTGACAAGGCGGGGCAATCAAGGCAGCAGTGGCAAGGCATGGCTCCCAACCCCGATCCTTCTTCCGCTGCCGCCGCTGCCCGAGACGCTTTGCCCGCGCTGTCTTTGCCGCCCGAGCGGCTGCGGATCAGCGGCGGGCGGATTGCGCAGGGTCTGGCTGAACCGGCCTTTACCCTCGATGCCCCGCATACACCGCACCTTCCCGTGGTGATCGCCGTGCCGCATGGCGGCCGGGCTTACCCGGCTGATCTGCTTGCCCGGATGCGCGCGCCCGATCTGTGCCGCTTACGCCTTGAGGATCGCCATGTCGATCAGTTGGGCGCAGCGATGGCGCAGGCAACCGGGGCGGCGCTGCTGCGTGCCCATGCACCGCGCGCCATGCTCGATCTCAACCGGGCGGAAGGCGATATCGACTGGGAAATGATCGAGGGCCCGCGGCTGGCGCGCCCGGTGGCGGCAGTCGCCAGCACGGCGACAAATCACCGCGCCCGCAGCGGGCTTGGCCTGATCCCGCGCCGCTTGCCGGGGCATGGCGAAATCTGGCGCTCGCGCCTGCCGCGCGCCGAGCTGGACCGCCGCATCGCCGAAGTCCACCAGCCCTATCACCAGACATTGGCCGAGCACTTGGCTGCCGTGCGCGATGCCTGGGGCGCGGCCTTGCTGATCGATCTGCACTCGATGCCGCCGCTGCCTGCGCGCGATGCCGACACGCCGCCGCCGGTGATGGTGCTGGGAGATCGCTTTGGCGCCTCGTGCCATCATGCGCTGGTGAGCCGGGGTCTCAGCTTCTTCGCCAGCGAGGGCATCGCCGCCGCGCAGAACCGGCCCTATTCGGGCGGCTATGTGCTTGATCGCCACGGCGCTCCGGCGGCGGGCATTCACGCGGTGCAGATCGAGGTGTGCCGTTCGCTTTATCTCGATGCCGATTTCGCCGAAGTGACCAGCGCTGCAAGCGTTATTGCCGCGCTGCTCGCCCGCCTCGTGATCGCCCTCGGCCGGGAAACGGCGGCACTCGGGCAGGCGCGCGCGCTGCTTGAGGCGGCCGAATAGCAACGCCCGCCGCCTGCGCTCTCCGGTATCAGGGGGCAGGCGACGGGCGCGCGGTGTTGTGAAGGTTCAGTTGACAGCCGTGGGCGCGATGGCCGGCACCTTGCCGAGCGCTGCCTGACGTTCAAAGATGGTGCGCATCAGATTGAGCGAGAACAGGTGCGCATGGATCAGCATGAGGATGCCGTTCTTGTTGATTTCCTCAAGCTTTTCGGTGGGAAGTTCGCGCAGTTTGACCTCGTCCACCATGCGGAACCCGCGATAGACGAAGGGGGTATCGGGCATGTCATTGCGGGTGATCGCCACTTCGCCGTCCATCATGATGTCGAGTTCATCGAGGATCTTGATGAAGGCCTGCGTGCGCTGCCCGGCTTCTTCGAACTGGCGGCAGAATTCGAGCACCTGCTGGGTATATTCAGTCGGCTCGCCCTTGTCGGTGAACACGTCCTGACCTTCGACATCCTTGCCGATATTGGTGACGCTGGGATCAAAGCACAGCGACAAGTCCTGTGCATCGGGCTGAAGCCGTGCCAGCATGAAGGGGTAGCGGCGCACATAGGCGGGCAGATAGACGTTTTCGATCAGCTTGTTGTCATCACCCATGAAGGTGTTGACGCCGTCGTTAAGGCCCATCAGCGCGATCGGCACCGGGTTTTCGCCGACTGTGAACACGATCGGGAAATCGCGCTGGGCATCGACGAATTCCTCGACCGTCAGCGGGATCGCATGGGTGTTGGCCATGAAGCCGGCATTCGGCAGCGGCCCGACCTTCCAGCCGGTATGATCGCGGCTGTTGAGCGGAATGAGATCGTTGTAAAACAGGGGCAGGGTTGGCTGCGGCGCGCTCGCCATGTAGTCATCTCCGAGAAAAGCAGGCCGCAAAAACGGCCCGATAGCATCATCGGCGCAGCCAGCAGCGCATCCGCCCGCTCACCGGATGGGCGGCGCTTTAGGGCTTTGCGCCGCGTGGTGCAAGGTGCGGCGGGAAAGCCGCCTCAGGGCTTCAACAATTTGCCGGGATTGAGCAGCCCTGCCGGATCAAGCGCCTGCTTTACGGCGCGCATCATCTGGAGGCGCACCGGATCGGCAAGGCGCGCCAGTTCATCGACCTTCATCTGGCCGATGCCGTGTTCGGCGCTGATCGATCCGCCCCACGCGCACACCAGATCATGCACCCGCGCGCTGATTGCCTTGCCTTCGCGCGTTTCCCATTCGCCGGGGATCGCGCCTTGGGGGGCGAGCACATGGAAGTGGACATTGCCATCGCCAAGGTGCCCGAAAGCAACCGCGCGGGTGCCGGCGAATTCCGCTTCCAATGCGGCGCTGGCGGCGAGAATAAATTCGGGCATTTTTTCTACCGGCACCGAAATATCGTGCTGCACCGCCGGGCCGCGCGCGCGTTCGGCCGCGGAAATGCCATCGCGCAAAGCCCAGAATTCGTCGGCCTGCTTGTCATTGGCCGCAATCACCGCATCATCGAGCAGGCCTTGTTCCATCGCTTCGGCCAGCGCTGCCTCGGCCGCCTCCTGCAAACCCGCCGGATCAAGGCGGGATGACATGAACTCGATCAGTGCATGCCACCCATGCGCTCCGGCCAGAGGTGATCGCGCTGCGGGTTGGTGGGCCAGCACGCTTGCAAGGCAATGGGCAGGCACCACCTCAAACCCTTCGAGCGCATCGCCAAGCCGGGCCTGCAAATGCCTCAGCAGACTGCGCGCGGCGGTGATGGCCGGCACTCCTGCCCAGATCGTGACGCGGGCGGTCGACGCGGGCAGCAGCCTCAGGCAAGCCGCCGTCACGATCCCCAACGTCCCTTCCGAGCCGATCAGCAACTGCTTGAGATCAAAGCCGCGATTGTCTTTCTTTAGAACTGTCAGCCCGTCGAACACCGCGCCGCTTGCCAGCACCGCTTCAAGCCCCAGCACCTGCGCGCGCATCGTGCCGTAGCGCAGCACCTGCGTGCCGCCCGCATTGGTCGCGATCAGCCCGCCGATTGTGGCCGAACCCTTGCCCCCCAGCGTAAGGGGAAAACGCATCCCTGCTGCCTCGGCCGCATCATGCAGCGTTTGCAGCACGACGCCTGCCTCGCACACCACCTGACCTTCTGCGGCGCTCAGCGCGCGGACTGCGCTCATGCGGCGCAGCGAAAGGATGATGGCCTCGCCGCTCGTATCAGGGGTCGCGCCGCCTGCCATCCCGCTATTGCCGCCCTGCGGGACGATCGGCACGCCATATTCGCCGCACAGCCGCACCAGCGCGGCAACTTCGGCCGTGCTGGCGGGCGAAGCCATGGCGAGCGCGCGGCCGGTGTAGCGCCCGCGCCAGTCAGTCAGCCAGGGCGCCAGCAGATCGGGATCACTCGTCAAGCCGCGCGGGCCGAGCAGCGCCTGCGCCGCGGCAAGGAAGCGCGCTGTCAGCGCAGGATCGCGGTAATCGGGGAGCAGCGCAGTCATGTGCCGATCCTATGCCATAGCATATGCGCTGGCCGCCAGTTGCTTTGTTGCATCACCGATTGCGGCTTGCGCGCGGCCGCGGCGCGCAGTTCATTTGCGGTTCAAGCAGCACTGATAAGCCCGCAGGTGGGATCGTTAATCGGCTGCGCGCTTTGTCGCCGCAATCGTGCCGCTTTCAGGAGGATATTCGGCTGATGCCTCGCCTGTCTGCCCTGGGCGCGCTTCTGGCGCTGGCGGCGCTGTGCCTTTCGGCCGGCAGCGAGGCAGGGGCGCGGGGCGATCTGCGGCGCAATAGTCTGGAAGGGCTCGATCCGCTCGCCATTCTGCGCGAACGGCAAGTGGTGCAGCAGGTGCGGATCGAACAGCGCGTGGTGGTGCGGATTTCGCCGCATCAGTTGAGCAACGGGCAGGAACTTGCCTCGCGGGCATTCGAGCGTGAAATCGCCAGCCGCTATCAGGAAAAGCGCATCGGCAAGTGCATTGCGCTTGGCGGGATTACCGGCGTGCAGACCGGCGGCGGCAATCGCATCGTGCTGTTTTTGCGCGATGCGCGGCTGATTTCGGTCAGCCTTGCCAATTCATGCCGCTCGCGCGATTTCTATTCCGGCTTCTATGTCGAGCCCCACCCAGATGGCCGCCTGTGTGTCGAGCGCGATCAATTGCAGGCGCGCACGGGTGCCAAATGCGAGATCGAACGGCTGCGACAACTCGTCGCGGTCGAGGATTGAGCCTTGCGCGACAAGCGCCGCCGATGCCGGTGAACCCCGCAGATTTCTTGACTTTGGGCAGCATTTGAGCAAAGGCGCGGACACGGCAGGCGACAGCTTCGCCCCGTGCCAAGAATTCGGGCAGCGCTAACTGCCCTTGATCCGGACATTACATCCAGCATGACTTTCGCCGATCTCGGCCTTTCGCCCGAATTGCTTAAAGCCGTAGAAGATGCGGGCTACACCACGCCGACTGCGGTTCAGGCGCAGGCGATCCCGACAGTGCTGATGATGAAAGACCTCATCGCCATCGCCCAGACGGGGACGGGCAAGACCGCAAGTTTCGTGCTGCCGATGATCGACGTGATGGCTGCCGGGCGCCGCCGCGCGCTGATGCCGCGCTCGCTCATTCTTGAGCCGACCCGCGAATTGGCTGCGCAGGTGGCCGAAAACTTCGAGAAATATGGCAAGAACCACGATCTCAAGATGGCGCTGCTGATCGGCGGCGTGCAGATGGGCGATCAGTTGAAGGCGCTGTCTGACGGGGTCGATGTGCTGATCGCGACGCCGGGCCGCCTGATGGACCTGTTCGAACGCGGCAAGATCATGCTCAATGGCTGCGAACTGCTGGTGATCGACGAGGCGGACCGGATGCTCGACATGGGGTTCATCCCCGATATCGAATATATCTGCTCCAAGCTTCCCGACACGCGCCAGACGATGCTGTTTTCAGCAACCATGCCGCCGCCCATCGAAAAGCTCGCCAAGAAATTTCTCACCAATCCCAAACGCATCGAGGTGAGCCGCGCGGCTTCCACCAATGCCGATATCACCGCCTTCAAGGTGCCGGTGAAATCGCGCGCCAAGCGGGAGACCTTGCGCTGGTTTCTGGAGAATGATCTGGTCGAGACAGCGATCATCTTCGCCAACAAGAAAACCACCGTGCGCGAGCTTAACCAAAGCCTCAAGCGCCACGGGTTTCGTTCGTCCGAGATTCATGGCGATATGGACCAGTCGAGCCGGATCAAGGAACTTGAACGCTTCAAGGCAGGCGAGGTCAATATTCTCGTCGCTTCCGATGTTGCGGCGCGCGGGCTCGATATCAAGGGCGTCAGCCACGTCTTCAATTTCGATACGCCCTGGCACCCTGATGATTACGTGCACCGCATCGGCCGCACGGGGCGCGCAGGCGCCAAGGGCCGCGCCTTCACCTTCGTTTCGGAAGATGACGCCGAAGCGATTGCCAATGTCGAAAAATTGACCGGCAGCGCCATCAAGGTGTTCGGCAAGGGCGATGTGCGGGTCGATCTTTCCGAGGTGATCGCGCGCGCCGAAGCGGCCAAGGCGGCCGAGGCCGATAGCGCGGCGGACGAGACCAGCGCCGAGCGGCCCGAAAAAGCGCCCCGGCGCGCCCGGCCCGCCCAGCCTGAGCGCCCAGCGCGGGAGGAGCGCGCCCCGCGCCGCGAGCGCGGCAGCCCTGCGAGCGCCGAACGCGCCCCGCGCGCGCGCCGCTTTGCCGAGGATGATGAGCCCGTGCCCGCAGGCGAATGGAACGGGCCGCGCCCGGCCTTTCTGGATGTCGGTTTCGGCTGATTGCAGTGATCGCGGACCCGGCTGCTGGCTGGCTTAACGCTTTTTTCGCTCATCCTGCGCCATAATCAGGCTGCGATGGAAACCATGCTTTCAGCCGCGCAAGATGCGCTTGCCAAGATCGCGCCTGCCGCGCTGGTCTTTATGGCGCTGGCGGTGGTGATGAAGCGCGAGCGGGTGCTGGCAGGCCTGATGGCCGCGCGGCGGGAGATCGGCACCAATCTGGGGCTGTTTCTCGTCAACACCGCAGTGCTCGTTCCGCTGCTATCGGTGCCGCTCATTGCGTTTCAGGAAGCGATCCCCCGCTTGCCGGGCTCGCAAGCTGCGTGGGCGAGTTTTCCCGCAGTGGCGGCGCTGATCATGGCGGTGCTGGCAATCGAATTTGCCGCCTATTGGCGTCACCGCTGGGAACACAGCCCGATGCTGTGGCGCATTCATGCGACCCACCATGCCGACGAAGCGATGAACTGGCTTACGCTCCACCGCAAGCACCCGCTCGGCGAGCTGTTCAGCATCCTTGCCGATCTGGTTCCGGCCTTGCTGCTGGGTCTGCCGGTGTGGGCGATTGTGGTGGCGGCACTGCTGCGTTCGTGGTGGGGCTATTTCATTCATGCCGATGTGCCCTGGACGCTGGGTGCGTTCGGGAAGGTGCTGATGTCGCCCGCAGCGCACCGCCTGCACCACATCCGCGACGAGGCATTGATGGGCGCCAATTACGGCAACACCTTTACCCTGTTCGATCGCCTGTTCGGCACCTACACCGACCCTGCGCCTTACGTGAACTGCGAGACCGGGATCGCCGAGGGCACCCGCGATCTGGGCGGCGAGTTGCTGCGCCCGTTCGAGCCGCGTTACTGGCAGCGCGGGCCCCGCGTGATCGAAGCGGATCAGCCTGCCGCCTAACCCACCACCTTCACAAAGCTATCCAGCACCCGCTTTTCGCCTGCGGTTTCGAACTGGATGGTGAGCTTGTTGCCTTCCTGATCGATGACGCAGCCCACGCCGAACTTGTCGTGGGAAACCATGGCGCCGATGGCGATGTCGGAGCGGGCAGGCGCGGCAAAGCTGGCGGCGGAGCGGGTGTTTTCTTTGAGGCGCGCAGGCTTTGTATCATAGCCCGAAGCGAGCGCGCGCTGCCAGCCGGGACCGCGCGTTTGCGCCTTGTCGGGAAAGGCGGCCGCGACATGCGCGAAAGGATCTTCGCTCTCCCGCCAATTGGCCCGCCACAGCGATGCCCCGCCCGACAGCGTGGATTCCTGCGCGATATGCTCTTCCGGCAATTCTTCGATGAAGCGGCTGGGGATGCTGCTGACCCACTGGCCATAGATGCGCCGGTTGGCGGCGTGAGTGATGGTGCACTGCCGCTTGGCCCGGGTGATCGCGACATAGGCAAGGCGGCGTTCTTCTTCGAGGCTGGCAAGCCCGCCTTCGTCGATCGCGCGCTGCGAGGGAAAGACGCCTTCTTCCCAGCCGACACAGAACACATGATCGAATTCGAGCCCTTTGGCCGCGTGGATTGTCATGATGGTGACAGTGTCCTCATCATCAGCGCGGTCATTATCCATCACGAGGCTGACATGTTCGAGGAAATCGCCGAGCGTTTCGTATTCCTCCATCGCGCGGGTGAGTTCGGAAAGGTTTTCTGCGCGCCCCGCGCTTTCGGTGGTGCGATCGGCGGCGAGCATGGCATTGTAGCCCGCTTCTTCCAGCACCAGCCGCAAGAGATCGGCAGGCGTGAGTTCTTCGGCCGCCGCGCGCCAGTGCAGGAACTGGCGCATCAGCGCGCCGATGGTGTTTGCCGCGCGCGCCGGCAATTCATCGCTGTCGGCCAGTTGCAGCGCGGCGGCCGCCAGCGGCAGGCCCATGCGGCGGGCGTGCTGGTGCATTTTCTCGAGCGCCTTGGCACCAAGTCCGCGCTTGGGCTGATTATAGATGCGTTCAAACGCTAGATCATCCTGTGGCTGCGCAATCACCCGAAGATAGGCAAGCGCATCGCGGATTTCGGCGCGTTCGTAGAAGCGGAAACCGCCGATGATGCGGTAATTGACCCCGATCTGGATAAAGCGGTCTTCAAACTCGCGGGTCTGGTATTGCGCACGCACGAGGATTGCGACGCGATTGAGCGGAGCGCCTTCGCCTTCGAGGCGTTCGATTTCCTCGCCCACCCGGCGCGCTTCTTCGGGTGCGTCCCACACGCCGATAACCTTGACCTTGTCGCCGCCGTTGGCCTCGGTCCACAAGGTCTTATCGTGGCGCTGCGAATTGGCGCGGATGAGGCCCGAAGCCGCCCCCAGAATATGCGGGGTCGAGCGGTAATTCTGTTCGAGCCGGATCACTTGGGCTCCGGCGAAATCCTTTTCAAACCGCAGGATATTGGCGACTTCTGCGCCGCGCCATGAATAGATCGACTGATCATCATCGCCCACCACGCAGATATTCTTGTGCGCCTGTGCGAGCAGCCGCAGCCAGAGATACTGCACCGCGTTGGTATCCTGATATTCGTCCACCATGATATAGCGGAAGCGGCGCTGGTAATCGGCAAGGATATCAGGGTTTTGCCGCAGGATATTCAGCATATGCAGCATCAGATCGCCGAAATCGCAGGCATTGAGCGCCTTTAGCCGCGCCTGATAGGCACCATAAAGCGCTGCGCCGCGTCCGTTTGCATAGGCTTCGTTTTCGACGGCATCGAGATCGGTCGGATTGAGCCCGCGGTTCTTCCAGCGGTCGATCAGCCCGGCAAGTTGGCGCGCGGGCCAGCGCTTTTCATCAAGATCGGCCTCGGTGATGAGCGCCTTCAAAAGCCGCAGCTGGTCGTCAGTGTCGATGATGGTGTAATTGGATTGGAGGCCGACCAGTTCGGCATGGCGGCGCAGCATCTTGGCGCAGATCGAATGGAAGGTGCCGAGCCACTGCATCCCTTCGGCCTGAGGCCCGAGGTGCCCCATCACCCGCTCGCGCATTTCGCGCGCGGCCTTGTTGGTGAAGGTGACGCACAGGATTTGGCTGGGGTAAGCGCGGCCCGTTGCTACCAGATGCGCCATGCGTGCCGTCAGCGCCGCCGTTTTGCCGGTGCCTGCGCCTGCCAGCATCAGCACCGGGCCTTCGGTCGCCAGCACGGCAGCGCGCTGGGGCGCATTGAGCCGCGCTGCATAGGCAGGCGGCTGGCCGGGATCGGCTGATGAGGGGACAAGATTGTGCATGATCCTGCCTTGAACAGGTAGAGAACGATTGCCCCCTTCGCAACCCGCCCGCTCCGCGTTTTCGACTGGTCGCATTGTGCGCACAACAAAAGGCAGGCCGTGCCGTGATCGGGGTGCACGCCCCTCCGACGGCTTGGCAAGCCTCGCATCGCCCGGCATTGTCCATGTGTCCGGACAGGGGATCGCACACCGGACAAAGCGGCGCGCGTCACGCTTGGGTCCAGATAAAGGAGATACCCATGCGTAAGCTTTCGAAGATCATGCTTGTTGCCAGCCTGTCGGCTTTTGCCGTTCCCGCACTGCCTGCTCTTGCCGCGCAGGATGCGCCTGCGGCTGCGCCCGGCGGCCTAACGCCCGAACAGCAATCGGCCATGCAGGCCTGGCCTGAAGACACCAAGGCGTTCTACGCCTCGCTTTCGCCCGAGCAGCAGAAATTGTTCTGGCGCCTGTCCGATGAGGACAAGGTCAAGCTGTCGCGGATGGACCCGGCTCAACGTGACGAGACTATGCGCCAGCTTCTGGCCCGCAGCGCAAGCGCGCCCGGCAAGGATGTCTGACGCCCTGGCCTAACCCCGCGCCCGGATCGGCAAGCGATCAGGCGAGACGTATCAGCGTCAGCTTGCCCTTGCCGACCGGGCGTTCGCTTTCGATGGCGAGCCCCTTGATCGCGGTCGTCTCTTTTGCGCTGGTTTCGAGCGCGATCCAGGTTTCCGGGCCAATCCAGCCGAGGCGCAGCAGGCGATCAAGTGCCACTTCGCCTGCGCCCGTGCCATAGGGCGGATCGGCCAGGATCAGGTCATAGGGCTGGGCGCTTGCGCGCAAGCCCATCACCGATCCGGCTTCTACCTGAGTGCGCGCGCGGGCATCGAGGCTGGCGATATTGGCGCGGATCACGTCAATCGCGGCGCGATCCTGCTCGACAAACAGGCAGTGCGCTGCCCCGCGCGAAAGTGCTTCAAGCCCTAGGGCGCCCGAACCTGCAAACAGATCGGCGGCGCGCAGGCCTTCGAAACTGCCAAGGCGGCTCGTGAGCATGTTGAACAGTGTCTCGCGCGCGCGGTCGGCCGTTGGCCTCGTCGCCTCGCCCTTGGGGGCGATGAGCTTGCGCCCGCGCCATTCACCCGCGATGATCCGCATCAGCGACCCGCCCGTTCAAGCTGCGTCAGGAACCGGGCAAGCGCTGGCTTGGCAATGGCGGTGGCCTGCCCGCGCGCCAGATCGCCGAGTTCAAACGGGCCATAGGCGGTGCGGATCAGGCGATTGACCTTGAGACCAAGGTGTTCGAGCACCCGGCGCACTTCGCGGTTCTTGCCTTCGGTGATGGTCATTTCGACCCACAGATTGCGCCCCGACGAGCGTTCGAGATTGGCGTCGATCGGGCCATAGCGCACGCCGTCGATCTCCACCCCGTCCATCAGATCTTCGAGCTGGCCTTGCGTCACCTCGCCAAAGGCGCGGGCGCGATAGGTGCGCGGAACCTGGCTGGCGGGCAGTTCCATGCGGCGCTTCAATTCGCCATCATTGGTGAGCAAAAGCAGGCCTTCGGTGTTGAGATCGAGCCGCCCGATCGGCATCAGGCGCGGCGTGCCCTTGGGCAGGGCGTTGCGCAATGCGGTATAGATCGTGGGGCGGCCCACCGGATCGCGTTCTGCGGTGATGAGGCCGGTGGGCTTGTGAAAGGCATAAAGCTGCGCCGGTTCGGGCGCGGCGACTGGCTTGCCATCCACCGTCACGCCTGCAAGGCTGGTGAGGATGGTGGCAGGGGTTTCCAGCACCTTGCCACCCAGCGCTATGCGTCCTTCGGCAATCATGCGTTCGATCTCGCGGCGGCTGGCGATCCCGGCGCGCGCCAGCAATTTGGCGATCCGGTCGCCTTCGGGGCGGTCGGGCGCGCGGGCAGTGGTCTTGGCAGGGGGCTTGGGAGGCATGGCCGCGCGCCTACGCGCTCACGCGCCTGCCCGCAAGGCTTGCGCCACGATTGCATCGAAGCGCGCAATCCCGCCTTCGAGCGTGCCGAGCGTGAGGTGGCTGATCGCGCCGCTGGCGAGCCCCTGCTGGCCAAGTTCGGCGGCGCGGAAATCTTCTGCGGCAAACACCCCGCCATCAAGCAGCGCCCAGCTTTTTTCCCAATGCGCGCGGGCCTTATCCGTGGCGGGTGCTTCGGGGATGAGCATGAAATCCTCGACCAGCGTAAGGTCTGCGGCCTGCGGCATCAGCACCATCACATTCACATAATCGGGGCTGGGCACGATGATCGTCGCAGGCAGCAGCTGGTAGGCAAAGGTGATGACCCTGCGCAGTTGGCTCATATCGGTGAGATCAACCCCCGTCATCTCCTCCAGCCGTCCGACGGCCGAGCGCTGGTGCGGCCCGATCTGATCGCCTGCGGTGATCCCATCCTTGAAGAAGGGGCCGATGGTGTTCGCATGGAGCCGGGTGACATGGTAGCTTTCGAGGAAGGCATCCATGATGAGCTTCCAGTTGCCGGCCACGCGGTGCGTCTTGCGGCGGAACAGGTGCGCTTGCGGCAAGCCGAAAGCGGCCATGTCGGCCCCCAGCGTGATCGCATCAGAAAAATCGGCGTCTTGCGCGGGCGCAAACCAGATCAGCCCGCCCGCCTCGCACGAAGGCAATTCCTTAAGGCCATAGTCAGCCTTATCGAGGCCGGGGAAGGTCTCGGGGCGGGGCAGCGCCATCAGACTGCCATCGAGCCGGTAGGTCCAGGCGTGATAGGGACACACCAGCCGCTTGGCGCATTGCACCGCGCTGCCTTCGACCAGCCGCGTCCCGCGGTGCTGGCACACATTGAGGAACACCCGCACCCGTCCCTCGCCATCGCGGGTGATCAACAGCGGGCGGCCGGTGCCATCGTGCGCCGCCGCCATGCCGGGATCGGGCAGCAGCGCGGAAGGGGCCAGCACCTGCGGCAGGCGATCAAACAGCGCGGCGTGTTCAGCGGCAAAGTGCGCGGGGCAGGTGTAGTGGCTGGCTGGCACCGTCTGGATGCCGGCGGCCTGCTTGCCGACCCCGCCCCTGATCGCCTCGGCCAGCGCCAACTGGCCTGGCGTCGGCGATAATCGGGGCAAATCTGTCGCTATGGCCTTCATCGCTCTTTTCTCATCCTCTCGTCCGTGCTGAGTGTGCCAGAGATTGCAACCCAGCAAAAGGACAAGCGTGGATGAAAGAGATCGGGGCCGCTTCGCAGCGCGATTGGATCGGCGCGCTCAAGCCCTATCTGGAGAAGGAATCGCTGGCTGCGTTCTTTCTCGGCCTGTCCTCGGGGTTTCCCTATGCGCTGATCGGGGCGACGCTCACGAGCCGGTTGGCGCAGGACGGCATCGACAAGAAGACAGTCACGGCTTTCACGCTGGTGTTCCTTGCTTACAACTTCAAATTCCTGTGGGCCTGGGTGATTGATGGGGTGCGCTTGCCGCTGCTGGGCAGGCTGGGCCAGCGGGTTTCCTGGATGTTGCTGACCGGCTTGGCTGTGATCGCGGCGGTGGCAAACCTCGCGCTGGTCAACCCGGCGGCGAATATCGGCTGGGTGGCGACTTCGGCGATACTTGTGGGGATTGCAGGTGCAACCTTCGACATCGTGATCGATGCCTACCGCATCGAGACGCTGCGGCCCGATCAGCTCGGCGTGGGTTCGGGTATGACGCAATATGGCTGGCGCATCGGCTCGGCAGGGGCAGGCGCGCTGGCGCTGGTGGTAGCAGCGCGTGCGGGCTGGGAAGTCGCCTATCTTGCCTGCGCTGGTTTCGCCCTTCCGGCCATGCTGACCGCGCTGGTGCTGGGCGAGCCTGCGCGCCGCCGGATCAAGGAGCGATCGAAAGGCATCGGCGAGGCTTTGCGCGCGGTCTATGGCCCGTTCACCGAGTTCTTCCTGAGGAAGGGGGCGCTGTTGGTGCTGCTGTTCATCCTGCTCCACAAGATCGGCGACACGCTGGCGAACCTCACCGTGCGGCTGCTGCTCGACGACAAGGGCTACACGAATGACGAGATCGCGATTTACGACGTCGGCATCGGGTTCTGGGCCTATCTGATCGGCATCTTCATCGGCGGGGTGCTCTATTCGCGGCTTGGTATGAAGCGTTCGGTGCTGCTGAGCCTTATTCTGATGGGCGTCTCCAACCTCAGCTTTGCGATCCTCGCAGCGGTGGACAAGACCAATGCGGGGATGGCGGCGACCTTCCTGTTCGAAAATATCGCCAGCGGCATCGGCGGGGTCACGGTGGTGGCCTATTTCGCGGCGCTGACTGATCTCAGGTTTACCGCGTCGCAATATGCGCTGATCTCGGCGGCGGCGAGCATTGTCGGGCGCGTGCTGACGGGGACGACAGCGGGCGCGCTGGTGGAAAGCTTTGGGTATGTGAACTTCTACATCTTCACCACGCTCGCCGCGCTGCCGGGGATTGTGCTGTTTTGGCTGATGATGCGCGCCGGGCTGATCGATGCGTCGATCGGGACCGCGGGGACGGAAGAAGGCTAACAGGCTTTACCGCGGCGCTTCGCCATTCAATCGCAGCACTTCGCCTGCAAGGTAAAGCGATCCGGCGATCAGCACCGGCACGCCATCATCGGGGATCATCGCCAGCGCTGCTGGGACATGGGGCGCTGCGCGGGCGGCAGGGCCAAAGGCGCTTGCCGGGTGCCAGTCGTGCCCCGGCACCGGCACAGCGGTGATGCTGGCAAGGGCAGGGCCGAGCGGGCCGATCAGCGAGGCGGGGTCTTTGCCCGCGATCATCCCGATAATCAGGTGCAAGCGCTGTCCGGCAAAATGCTCGCCCAGCATGGCGCCCGCCTGCGGGTTGTGCCCGCCATCGAGCCAGACTGTGCGCGCGCCTGTCAGCGGCCCCTCGCCAAGACGTTGCAGCCGCGCGGGCCAGCGCGCCGCGCCAAGCCCGGCAGCAAGCGCGGCTTCGCTGATCGGCACCCGGCTTTGATGGCGCAGCATCGCGATGGCAAGCGCGGCATTGGCCGCCTGATGCGCGCCGGGCAGCGCGGGCAGGGGCAGCGCCAGCGCGCCCGCGGCGTCGCGATAGGAAAGGTGCGCGGCGTCGCTTGCGAAATGCCACTTGCGCCCGGCCAGCAGCAGCCCCGCACCCGCCCGTTTAGCCTGCCCTTCGATGGCGGTCTGTTCGAGCATGCCTTGTGCAAGGCTCACCAGCGGCACGCCGCCCTTTGCTATCCCGGCTTTCTCAAACGCGATCCGTGCCATCGGTTCGCCCGGTGTGCCGTCCTCGGGGGCAAGCAGGAAGCGTTCGTGATCGAGGCCGAGCGCGGCGATCCCGCAAGCGGCAATCGCCTCCGGCTCCAGCACATTGGTTGCATCGAACCGCCCGCCAAGCCCGACCTCGACCACGCAGGCATCGGCAGGGATGCGGGAGAAGGCAAGGAAGGCTGCGGCAATGGTCACTTCGAAGAAGCTGGGGGCAAGGTCTGCGCCCGCATCGAGCACCTCTTCAAGCAGATCGGCCAGCATCGCGTCGGAAATCAGCTCTCCCGCCAGCCGGATACGCTCGTTGTAGCGCACCAGATGGGGGCTGGTGGTGACATGGACCCGGTAACCCTCGGCCTCCAGCATCGCGCGCAGGAACGCGCAGGTCGAACCTTTCCCGTTGGTGCCCGCGACATGGAATACGGGCGGCAAGCAAAGGTGCGGATTGCCGAGCCGCTCCATCAAGGCGCGGATGGTGTCGAGGCCCAGCCGCCCCTGCGGCAGGCTCAGCGCGGCGAGGCGATCCAATTGGGCTTGAACAACCGGATTATCTGACTTTCCGAAATCTCGCATCACTCCTCCCTTTCAGGGGAGGGGAACCACCGAAGGTGGTGGAGGGGCGGGTGCGGCGTTCCGTATGGCGGCTTCAGGGTGGATCGGGGCGCCTGCCCCTCCACCATGCCGCGCATGGTCCCCCTCCCCGTAACGGGGAGGATCATCAGGCCGCCTTCACCGGGGTCAGATAATCGAGCACCTTCGCCAGCGTCGCGCGCAATTCGTGGCGCGGCACCACCATATCGACCATGCCGTGCTTGTGCAGGTATTCAGCGCGCTGGAATCCTTCGGGCAATTGCTCGCGGATCGTGTCCTGAATGACGCGCTGGCCCGCAAAGCCGATGAGGGCGCCCGGCTCGGCAATGTGGATATCGCCAAGCATGGCATAGCTTGCGGTAACCCCGCCGGTGGTAGGGTCAGAAAGCACAACGATATAGGGCAGGCCTGCCGCCTTCAGCCGCCGGGTCATCACGGTTGCGCGCGGCATCTGCATCAGGGATAGGATCCCCTCCTGCATCCGCGCCCCGCCAGCGGCTGTCACCACGACATAGGCACAGCGCCGCGCCAGTGCTGCCTCGGCGCCCTTGCAGAAGGCCTCGCCCACGGCCATCCCCATCGATCCGCCCATGAAGCTGAAATCCTGCACGCCCACCACTGCCGGGCGCGTGTCGATGTGGCCTGAACCCACCACAAAGGCATCGCGGTGCGGATTGGCCGCGCGCGCTGCCTTGAGGCGATCAGTGTATTTCTTGGTATCGCGGAAAGACAGCGGGTCTTCGCTCACTTCGGGCATGGGCAGCAGCTCAAAACCCGGATCGAGCAGCATGCCAAGCCGTGCATCGGCATTCAGCCGCCCGTGGTGCCCGCAAGACGGGCAAATCTTGAGGTTCGCCTCATAGTCCTGAACAAACAGCATTTCCTGGCAATTGCTGCACTTGATCCAGAGGTCTTTCTCGGTCGTCTTCTTCTCGGGCGTGAAGCCCAGCGAATTGCGGACGCGGGTGAACCAGTTCATGCCAATTGCTCCTGACGGGCGGTGTGGACCGCGTGGGCGAGGGCGGAGGCCAGTTCCTTTAGCTTGGCCGGAGCATCCGCGCCATACGCCCCGCAGATTTCGACGAGCGCGCTGCCGACGACGACGCCGTCCGCGACTTTGGCGATGGCGGCGGCCTGTTCAGGCGTGCGCACGCCGAAGCCGACCGCCACCGGAATGGCGGTCGATTGCTTGATGCGCGCGACGTTCTCTTCGATGCTGGCGATGGCGGCTTGCTGCTTGCCAGTGATCCCGGCGACCGAGACGTAGTAGAGGAAGCCTTGCGAGCCTTCGAGCACCTGCGGCAGGCGCACGGCGTCGGTCGTCGGCGTAGCGAGACGGATCGGGGCGATGCCCTTGGCCCGCAAGGCCGGGCCGAGCGCCCAAGGGCTATTAAAGTCTTCTTCGGGCGGAATGTCGACGCAGATGACGCCATCGACGCCCGCTGCGGCCGCGGCCTCGGCGAACCACTCGGGGCCGCGCCGCACCATCGGGTTGGCATAGCCCATCAGCACCAGCGGCACGTTGGGATGCCGGGCGCGGAAGTCGGTGGCATAGCGCAGCACGTCCGCCGTGGTCGTGCCCGCGCCCAGCGAGCGCAGATTGGCGCTCTGGATCGCGGGGCCATCGGCCATGGGATCGGTGAAAGGCATGCCCAATTCGATAACATCCGCACCGGCTTCCACCAGCGCGTCGAGATTGGCTGCCGTGTCGCCATCGCCCGCGGTGATGAAACAGACGAGCGCGGGGCGGGGCTTGGCGAAGCTGGTGGTGAGGCGGTTAGTCACGAAGCCCTCTCCCCTTCAGGGGAGAGGCTTGGGAAAGGGGACGAGTTCCGCAAATCCGCGATCACTTCGCCTAACCGCACCAAAACGCCCTCCAAATTCGTTATGACATCATCGTTGGTGAACCTGATCACCCTATAGCCTTTCGCTTCCAAAAACCGCGTGCGTGCCGCGTCATCCGCTTCCTGCCCTGCATGGCTATCCCCGTCGATTTCAATCACCAGTTGCGGATCATTGGCCGCAAAGTCGGCAATGAAGTCGCCGATCACTTTCTGGCGGCGGAACTTGGTGCTTTCGAACCGTTCCGCCCGAAGCGCCAGCCACATCCGCGTTTCGGGTTCGGACATGCCCTTGCGCATCGCCTTGGCGCGCTCGGTCAGGATCGGGTCACGCATGGCACACTTCCCCTCTCCCAACCCTCTCCCCTGAAGGGGAGAGGGCTTTTGGGCTCACAACTCCACCCCAAGCCTGTCAGCCACCGTAAAGATATCCTTGTCGCCGCGACCGCACAGGTTGGCGAGGATGATGCTGTCCTTGGGCATCGTCGGCGCGACCTTCTTCACCGCCGCGATGGCGTGCGAAGGCTCCAAAGCCGGAATGATCCCCTCGGTGGCGCAGAGCAGCTGGAAGGCGTCCAGCGCCTCCTCGTCGGTGACGGCGGTGTAATCGACGCGGCCCGATTCCTTGAGCCACGCGTGCTCCGGCCCGATGCCGGGGTAGTCGAGGCCGGCGCTGATCGAATGGCCTTCGGTGATCTGGCCGTCCTCGTTCTGGAGCAGATAGGTGCGGTTGCCGTGGAGCACGCCGGGCGATCCGCCGAGCAGGCTCGCCGCGTGTTCGTCCCCATCAAGGCCGTGGCCTGCCGCTTCGACGCCGAGCATCTTCACGCTCGGATCATCGAGGAACGGGTGGAACAGCCCCAGCGCGTTAGACCCACCGCCGATGGCTGCCACCAGCAGATCGGGCAGGCGGCCGGTGCGGGCGAGCATCTGGGCGCGGGCTTCCTTGCCGATCACGCTTTGGAAATTGCGCACCATCTCGGGATAGGGGTGCGGGCCGGCTGCGGTGCCTAAGATGTAGAAGGTATCATGCACATTGGCGACCCAGTCGCGCAGCCCTTCGTTCATCGCGTCCTTCAGCGTCGCGCCGCCGCTCGTGACGGGGACCACCTCGGCCCCGAGCAGCTTCATGCGGAACACGTTGGGCGACTGGCGCTTCACGTCCTCGGCGCCCATGTAGATCACGCAAGGCAGGCCGAAGCGCGCGCAGACGGTCGCGGTCGCCACGCCATGCTGGCCCGCGCCTGTCTCGGCGATGATGCGGGTCTTGCCCATGCGGATCGCCAGCAGGATCTGGCCGATGCAGTTGTTGATCTTGTGCGCGCCTGTGTGATTCAATTCGTCGCGCTTGAACCAGACCCGCGCGCCGCCCAGTTCCTCGGTGAGGCGCGGCGCGAAATAGAGCGGCGAGGGGCGACCGACGTAATGTTCGAGCAGGTCGTCGAATTCCGCCTGAAACGCCGGATCGGCCTGCGCCTTTCTGTATTCGCGCTCCAGATCGAGCACCAGCGGCATCAGCGTCTCGGCGACATAGCGCCCGCCGAACTGACCGAAATGGCCGCGATCATCGGGCTGGGTGCGGAAGGAATTGAGAGGCGTGTTCATACGAGAGCCGCTTTGCAGAAGGCCGCGATCTTGTCCACGTCCTTGATACCGGGAGAACGCTCGACGCCAGAAGATGTATCCACCAGCGTTGTGCCGGTGAGGCGGATGGCGTCGGCGACATTGGCGGGGGTGAGGCCGCCAGCAAGGCCCCACGGCAAGGGCGCCTGCCAGCCTGCCAAGAGCTTCCAGTCAAACGCCGCGCCATTGCCGCCGGGCAGAGCCTCGCCAGGTGCATCGAGCAGCACGCGGTCTGCCGCGCCCTTGTAGCGCGCAGCCTTTTCAAGCGCGTCAGCGTCTTTCACGCCCAGCGCCTTCCACACCTCGACCCCGGTTTCCGCGCGGGTGCGGGCAAGCACATCGGGTGGCTCTGCCCCGTGGAATTGCACCACCTGCGGCCCGATCATCCGGATTGCTTCGGTGAGGCCATGCGGTTCGGGATCGACCACCAGCAGCACCACCTTGGCCGTATCGGGCAGATCGCGCCGCAGCATCGCTGCCTTGGCGAGGCTGACATGACGGGGGCTCTTGGGGAAATGGACAAGGCCGACATGGCTTGCGCCCGCGTGCAGTGCGGCTGCAATAGTATCAGGCGTGGAAAGCCCGCAGATCTTCACATAACGGCGCATGAGGGTGGCTTAAGCGCAGTTAAGCCGCTTTTCCAGCACCACAAAGGTAATCGGCGGATCGCGCAGCACCGGGAAGGGCCGGGTTTCGCCCGTCAGGTCATAGCCGCGCCGGATATACCAGGCGATGAGGCTTTCCCGGCTGTCGATCACCGTCATCTCCATGCGCGTAATGCCGAGGGTGCGGGCATGATCTTCTGCCGCATCGAGCAGTTGCCGCCCGAGCCCGCCCGATTGCAGCGTCGGCAGCACGCATAGCATCCCAAGATAGCCGAGGCTTTGGTGCTTCTTCGTCACCGCGACGCAGCCGATCAGCGCGTCGCCGCCGCGCGCGATCAAGATTGTGACCGCCGGATCGGCCAGCATCGCCTCCAATTCGCTCAGGCCGATGCGTTCATCATCGAGAATATCCGCCTCGTGGTTCCACCCGGCGCGCGCGCTATCCCCGCGATAGGCCGCTTCGAGCAGGTCCTTCAGCGCGGGCGCATCGGCGCAGGATGCAGGAGATATTGCGTGCACAGGTCCAACCTCGTCATGCTGAACTCGTTTCAGCATTTATGGGGCCACAACGAGCCTTCATTCCCTATGGAGCAATGGACCCTGAAGCAAGTTCAGGGTGACGCATGATCGCGGCTTGTTCGCTAAAGGCTAAAGCGTCGCCTCGATCGCGCGGGCCGCGGCGAGCGGGTCCTCGGCGCGGGCGATGGGCCGGCCGATCACCAGCACACTCGCGCCATTGTTGCGCGCCTGTGCGGGCGTGACGACGCGCTTCTGATCGCCCGTGCCGTTACCCGCAGGGCGCAGGCCGGGGACGACGAAGAAGCCGTCTTTCCACGATTTTTTCACCATGCCCACTTCCTGGCCCGAACACACGATCCCATCAAGACCCGCTGCGTGCGCCAGCTCGGCCAGCCGCATCACCTGCGTCTCGGCGCTGCCATAGACGCCCGTCGCCGTCAGATCGCCTGCATCAAGGCTGGTGAGCATCGTTACCGCCACCACCTTGCATCCTTCCGCCGCCGCCGCCTTGGCATCTTCCATCATCGCGCGCCCACCGCTGGCATGAACGGTGACAATAGCGGGTTCATAGACGTGGATTGCCTGCATTGCGGCAGCAACGGTGTTGGGGATGTCGTGGAATTTGAGATCAAGGAAGATCGGCAAGCCGCAATGGGCGATTTCATGCACCCCGTGCGCGCCGTGCGCGCAGAAGAATTCAAGCCCCAGCTTGACCCCGCCAATATGCCCTTTGACTTTGTTGACCAGCGCCTTGGCCGGCTCGATTTGCGGCACATCGAGGGCCAGGTAAATCGGATTGCTCATTAATCGCCGCCTCCATCGCCGCCGCCACTATTGCCATCGGCAGCACTCTCAGCAGCTGCGCGCTCGGCGTCGGCGCTTGCCGCCGCAGGCACCAGCGCGCCATCGCTGCTTAGCGGGGGATCACTGCGCCGCGCGGTGGCAAGGGTCTTGAGCGAATTTTCCAGACTGCGCACCCGCCGCTTCAGTGACCATTTGACGCTGAGGTGATAGGCCAAAAGAGGCACAAATCCGATCAGGAAAGCCAGCAACAGGGCGACGGGCACCTTGGTTTCCAGCACCAGGTTTTCCCAGATCGTCACTTCGACCGGGCGCCAGTTGTAGAACGAGAAGATCAGCAGCCCGCAGACGAGCGCGACCCAGGCAATGGTGCGAATTACCGCCAATGAGGATGTTCCTTTGATTGCCCCATGAAGTGGTGCGAACCTAGGCGATTTGGCTGCAGAGTCCAGTTGGCGCGAGGCCTCGGCCTAACCAAACACCCGCGCAAAGATCGTGTCGACGTGGCGGAAGTGATAGGCAAGATCGAACTTTTCTGCGAGCACCTCGGGCGCGAGCGCAGCAGTAACCTGCGGATCGGCCTTGAGCAGATCGAGCAGTGACAGCGCGCCGCCCGATTCCCACACCTTCATCGCGTTCCTCTGGACAAGGGCATAGGCATCCTCGCGGCTGACGCCCGCCTGGGTCAGCGCCAAGAGCACGCGCTGCGAGTGGACGAGCCCGCCCATGCTGTCCATGTTCTGCTGCATCCGCGCCGGATAGATCAGCAGCTTCTCGATCACACCGGTCAGCCGTGCGAGCGCAAAATCGAGCGCGATCGTCGCATCCGGGCCGATGTAGCGTTCGACCGAGGAATGCGAGATATCGCGTTCGTGCCACAGCGCCACATTCTCCAGCGCGGGCAGGGCATAGGCGCGGATCATGCGGGCCTGGCCGGTGAGGTTCTCGGTAAGGATCGGGTTGCGCTTGTGCGGCATCGCGCTCGAACCCTTCTGCCCCGGCGAAAAATATTCTTCTGCCTCCAGCACTTCGGTGCGCTGCAAGTGACGGATCTCGACAGCCAGCCGCTCAATGCTGCCTGCGATCACCGCCAGGGTTGCAAAGAACATCGCGTGGCGATCACGTGGGATCACTTGCGTGGAAACGGGTTCGACCGCAAGGCCCAGCTTTTCGGCGACATGCGCCTCAACCGCCGGATCGACATTGGCAAAAGTGCCGACTGCGCCCGAGATTGCACAGGTGGCGATTTCCGCCCGCGCTGCGACCATCCGCGTCCGGCAGCGCGCGAATTCGGCATAGGCCTGCGCCAGCTTCAGCCCGAAAGTGACCGGTTCGGCATGGATGCCGTGGCTGCGGCCAATCGTGGGGGTATATTTGTGCTCTTCCGCGCGCGTGCGGATCGCGGCGAGCAGCGCATCAAGATCGGCGATGAGGATCTCGCTTGCGCGTGCCAGTTGCACCGCCAGCGTGGTATCAAGCACATCGCTGCTCGTCATGCCCTGATGCATGAAGCGCGCCTCATCGCCCACCTGTTCGGCAACCCAGGTGAGAAAGGCGATGACATCATGCTTGGTCACCGCCTCGATCGCATCGATCGCAGGCACATCAATGGCCGGATTGGTCGCCCACCAGTCCCACAAGGCTTTGGCGGCGCTTTTCGGCACCACCCCCAACTCGCCCAGCTTTTCGGTGGCGTGGGCCTCGATCTCGAACCAGATGCGATATTTCGCCTCAGGCTCCCACAGGGCAGTCATCGCGGGGCGGGCGTAACGGGGGACCATGGCGTGCGTCCTTCGGGCATGTGGCAGAAAAGGTCGCGCTGCCGCTATGCGCGCGCGGGCGCGATGGCAAGAGGGCGAGGTGCCGCTGTGTTCAGATCAGGCCCGTGGCGCGCAAGCTGACATGGCCCTCGCGCCCGATGATGACATGATCGTGCACCGCAATGCCCAGCAGCCGCCCGGCCTCGGCAATGCGCTGGGTGATCTGGATATCGGCGCGGCTCGGCTCGGGATTGCCGCTGGGGTGATTGTGGACAAGGATCAAGGCGGCAGCACCCAGATCCATCGCGCGGCGGATTACCTCGCGCGGGTGGATCGCGGCTTCATCGATCGAGCCATCGCCCAGATGATGATCGTCGATCAGGCGGTTGCGCGCATCGAGATAGAGGATGCGCACTCGCTCCACTGTCAGATGCGCCATGTCGATCGCAAGATAATCGATCAGCGCCTGCCAACTGGCCAGCACCGGCCTTGCAACGACTTCGCTCCTTGCCATGCGCCGCGCAGCCAGCGCCACCGATTTCAGGGCGGCAGCGCTGGTTTCGCCCATGCCCTTGACCCGGATCAGCGCTGCCGGATCGGCATTGAGCACACCTGCAAGGCTGCCGAACTGCGCAATCAGCGCCTTGGCCAGCGGTTTTGTATCCCCACGCGGGTTGCCGGCGTAAAGCAGGTATTCGAGCACCTCGTAATCCGCGAGCGCCTCGGCCCCGCCCTTAAGCAACCGCTCGCGCAGGCGCGCGCGATGCCCTGTTCCCGCCAGCGTGCCCGCATCCGACTTTGCGCTGGCTTCGTCGCGGCGCGGTCGCGCGGGTTCGGGAAAATCGAAACTCGCTTCATCGCCTGCCAAATGCGTTTCCCCGCAAAGAACTTTCCCAATGCTTCATTGCCTTTGCTCAGACTTGCTTGCAAGTGTCGCATCCGATGGAGCCAGCCCCTCTGCCCGAACTGAACGCGCCTGCCAGCACGCGGCAGTTCCGACTCTGGCCGCGCCGTTGGCGCTATCGGGTACTGGCGGCCGCAGCACTGCTGCTGCTGGTGTCGGGCAGCGGAGCATGGCTTGGGCGTGAGCGGATCGCAGGCAATCTGATCGATGGTTTTCTCGCGCAGAACGGGATTGCAGCGCAATACCGGCTGGTTGAGCTTACGCCGCAGCGGCAGGTGATTGCCAACCTTGTGGTGGGCGATCCGGCCGCGCCCGATCTTACCGCTGATCGCGTGGTGATGGATCTTGCCGCGGGCCTGCTGGGGCCTTCGCTGGGGCGCGTGACGATCGCGCGCGCGCGTCTTTACGGCAGCTATCGGGGCGGCAAGCTGAGTTTCGGGAGCCTTGATCCGCTGATCTTTACCGGCAGCAAGGAGCCGGCGCGCCTGCCCGCGATCGACCTTGCGCTTGATGATGCGCGCGCCCGGATCGACACGGATTTCGGTGTCATCGGCGTGAAGCTCGCAGGATTGGGCCAGCTTGACGACGGCTTCACCGGCACCCTTGCCGCGACTGCGCCGGGCCTTGGCCGCGCGGATTGCCGCGCCGGGCAGGTCAGCCTGTTCGGCGCGCTCACCACCCGCAAGGGAGAGGCACTGCTGAGCGGTCCACTCCGCCTGCGCAATGCGGTATGCGCAGGCGCAACGCTGGCACGGGCGGACATCGGGAGCCGGGTCACGCTCGGCACGCGGCTTGATGAGCTTCGCGGCGAATTTGCGCTGGCAGGCGCAGGGCTGGCGGCGGGCGGGGCAGCGGTGCAGGCAATAGGCGGCACTGCCAAGGCAGGCGTTTCAGCCAAGGGGCTGGTGATCGATCACGATCTTGAACTTCGCAAGGTTTCAGCGGGCGGTGCCGGGATCGCCAGCGCCCGCATCAATGGCGGCTGGCGCGCACTTGCCGGTGCGCAAAGCAGCGAGTGGCGCGGCACTGTTGCGGCAAATGGCGTGGGCCTCGGCCCCGCCTTCGCCCGCACGCTCGCAGAGGCCCGCGGGGGCGTGGCTGGAACGCTTGCCGAACCAGTGCTGGCGCAATTTGCAAGCGGGCTTACCCGCGCCCTTGCAGGCGCGAGCGCTACCGGTGAAGCGATTGTGCGCCTGAACCGCGACGACATCCGTCTGGTGATCCCCGAAGCGCGCCTGAGGAGCGGCGCAGGCGAGGTGATCCTTGCGCTCTCACAGGTTAACTGGAGCCTCGGCGCAGGGGGAGACGGGGCACGGCGCGGCAATTTCGTTACTGGTGGGCGAGGCCTGCCGCGCATCAATGGCCGAATGTCCCAAGACCAAGACGGCCAGTTTGCCTTGCGCCTTGCAATGGCCGATTATCGGGCGGGCAGCAGCCGCATCGCCCTGCCGCGCCTGTCGATCTCGGGCACGGGGGCGGGCGATTATCGGTTCTCCGGCCTGCTGAGCGCGAGCGGTGCTGTTCCCGGCGGCAAGATTGCGGGGTTGCAAGCGCCGCTCGAAGGCCGCTGGAGCGCGCGCGGCGGTGTGGTGCTGGGCACGGCTTGCGCGGGCTTGCGCTTTTCCGGGCTTGAGCTGGCGGGCGTCGAATTGGCCGCGCGCGCGCTCACCATTTGTCCGGCACCCGGCGCGGGCGCGATGCTGCGCTATACCGATAGGCTTGAGGTGGCCGCAGCCACGTCGCGGATCGATCTCAACGGCCGTATGGGCGGGGCGCCCGCGCGCATCGCGGCGGCCCGCGCGGTGCTGCGCTATCCCGGTGCGCTGAGCATCGAAGATGCAGAGGTGCAGCTTGGCGAGAGCGGCGATCAGGCCCGCCTCACGCTTGGCAGTGTCACCGGCACTCTGGGAGAGACGCCGCAGGGTGCCTTTGCAGGCGGGGCAGGGGGGCTGGCGGCCGTCCCGCTCGATTTGGCTCAGATGGCCGGGCGCTGGCGCTTTGCCGATCGCGTGCTGACGATTTCGGATGCCAGCTTCCGGCTGGCTGATCGGACCGATGGACAGGCGCGGTTCGAACCTCTGGCGGGCAAGGATGCTGTGCTGAGGCTGGATGGCGATGCGATCATGGCATCAGCCGGGCTTCATTATCCAGCTTCCGGCCAGAAGCTTGCTGGACTGAGCCTGATGCACGATCTGGGCCGGGCAGCAGGCAGCGCCGATATCACCCTTGATGATCTCGCCTTTGGGCCGGGGCTGGATATGGAAAACCTCTCCTATCTGGCCAAGGGCGTGATTGCAGGGGCGCGGGGCGAGGTAAGTGGTCGCGGACGGATTGCCTGGGCCGATGGCGAGGTCACCAGCAGCGGGAGGTTCCGCACCGAAGGATTGGATTTCGCCGCTGCTTTCGGCCCGGTGCGCGGCCTTTCCGGCGAGCTTGTCTTTACCGATCTGCTCGGTCTTACCACCGCACCCGATCAGAAGCTCAGCATTGCCGCGATCAACACTGGCGTCGAGGTGCTCGATGGGCAGATCCGCTTTGCGCTGGAGGGTGGCACGCTGATCCGCCTGGCAGACGCGCGCTGGCCCTTCATGGGCGGCGAATTGCGCCTGCGCCCGGTTGCGCTCGATTTCGGCCGGCCTTCGGAAAAGCGCTATGTCTTCGAGATTACCGGCCTTGATGCTGCGGTGTTCATCGCGGAAATGGAGCTGACCAATCTCGGCGCAACTGGCACCTTCGACGGCGTGGTGCCGATCGTGTTCGACAAGAGCGGCAATGGCCGGATCGAAAACGGCCTGCTCACGGCCCGCGCGCCGGGCGGCAACATCGCCTATATCGGCGATCTTTCCTACGAGGATATGGGCGCGATCAGCAATTACGCCTTCGCCGCGCTGCGCAGCCTCGATTATCGGGAAATGAGCGTGGTGCTTGATGGCAGTCTGACAGGCGAGATCATCAGCAAGTTCCAGTTCGACGGCGTGCGCCAGGGCGATGGCACCAGCCGCAATTTTATCACCCGCCGCCTCGCCAAGCTGCCGATCCGGTTCCGGGTCAACGTGAAGGCTGAAAGCTTTTTCGAGCTTTCGACAGTGGTGCGCTCGTTCTTCGATGTAAACTATCTCGGCAATCCGGTGGACCGCGGCTTGTTGAGGCTCGAAGGCGGCCGCCTTGTGCCGGTGCGCAGCCCCGCCTTGCCCGCTCCTGCCAAATCCGTTCAACCTCCTGAAAGCGAGGATCGACCATGATACGATCAGATAACGCCGCACTCCTTGTCCGCGCGGGCAGGCAGCGCGGTGCGAATAGAGGCCGCAAGGTGCTGGGCATATTGACAAGGGCCGGGATTGCGGCGGTGCTGGCAGGCGGGTTGACATCCGGCTGCGTCAACATCGCGGCGCCCGATGCGCCGATTGTGATCGAGCTCAACATCAATATCCGGCAGGAAGTGATCTACCGCCTGGCAGCCGATGCTGCCAACACGATTGACGAGAATGAAGACATCTTCTGATCCGGCCTGTGCGCAGCCGTTCAGGAGCCTTGGGGAGAACCATGATGTATAAGCATTTCAAGGCCGGGCCGCTTGCAGCGCTTGTCGCGCTCGGCATGTCGGCAACGCCCGCGCTGGCTGATCGCGATCCCGCGTATGCCGATGCCCGCGCCAAGGGCGAAATCGGGGAACAGCCCGACGGCTATCTCGGCATCGTGGTTGCGCCCACCACCGAGCTGAGGAAACTGGTGGATGATATCAATATCAAGCGCCGCGCAGTCTATTCGGCCAAGGCAAGCGACAACAAGGTAACGCTGGAAGCTTATGCGCTTACCGCCGGGTGCCAGGCGATCCTGCGGACAGCGCCGGGTGAAATGTATCGCACACCCGAAGGCAAGTGGAAGACCCGCACCAGCGATGCGCCCGAGCGCGATCCGCGCTGCCCTTGATGCACGCAGCAGGGGTGCTGCGCGGCTTGCATCATCTCTTGTGCAGATGCGAAGCTTTCTGCGAGCACCATGGTTGACTTGCCATTTGCCCCCTTCTAAGGGGGCGGCGCCCTCGGCGGGCACCTCGTTTGCGCTTGCCCCCTTGCGTTTTTACGGAGCCAAGGCATGAGCGATGAAAAGCCCGCCCGAGAGCCTGTTGCCGAAGATGCGCGCATGACTGCGCTCGAGGCGCGGCTGAAAGCCGCTCGCGAGCGTGAGGAGGAACGCAACCGGCCGAAATCCGAAGGGGCCAGCGCGGATTACCGCATCGGCAACCGGGTTCTGGCCGATCTTCTGGGCGGGCTTCTCGGCGGCTTTGTGATCGGCTGGGTGATTGACACCCTTGCTGGCACATCGCCCTGGGGCCTGTTGGTGACGCTGACCTTCGGGATCATTGTTGCCTTCAGAAACATCATTCGTGCGGCTCAGACGCGTCCTGAGGGAGCGGCCGGGAAGGATAGCGACGCCTGATCACGGGCGTGCATTTTTCCATGGTCGGGTTCGGGGCGCGTTTCATGCAAGTGACAGGGGTCAAAATCGTGGCAGCCTCCGAAGGCAAGGTCGATCCGATGAAGCAGTTCCAGATCGAGCCGTTGTTCGGCTCGGACTGGGCGATTGGCGGCTATAACATCGCGTTTACCAATTCCGCTTTGTGGATGGCGATTGCGACAGTGCTGCTGTGGGTGTTTGTCGCAGGCGGGCTGAAGCGCGAATTGGTGCCGGGCCGCTGGCAGATGGCGGTTGAGACCTTCACCACTTTCATCGACGACATGCTCGAAGCGAACGTGGGCAAGGAAGGGCGCAAATATGTGCCCTATGTCTTTAGCCTGTTCATGTTCATCCTGTTTGCAAACCTGCTGGGCCTGTTGCCGATTGGCCTGTTCGGGGTGCATCCCTTCACCTTCACCAGCCACTTTACCGTGACCGGTGTGCTGGCGATCCTGAGCTTTTCGATCGTGCTGATTGTCGGCTTCGGCAAGCATGGATTGCATTTCTTCAGCCTGTTCGTGCCGCACGGCACGCCTGCGCCGATGATCCTGCCCATCGCGCTGATCGAGTTCTTCTCGTTCCTGATCCGCCCCTTCAGCCTCGCACTGCGGCTGTTCGTGGCGATGATGGCGGGCCACGTGCTTTTGAAGGTGCTGTCCAGCTTCGTTATTGATGGCGCCAATGCGGGCTTTGGCATTGGTGTGCTGGTCGGCATTCCAAGCTTTGCCCTGATGGTGGCGATCAGCGCGCTCGAAATTCTGGTGGCAGGCATTCAGGCCTATGTCTTTGCCTTGCTCACCTCGCTCTACATCAATGATGCCGAGCATCTTCACTGAGTTTCTCAAACTTTTTCCCTAACATATTTATCCCAAAGGAGTTTTTCAAAATGGAAGCAGAAGCAGCCAAGCTCGTCGGTGCAGGTCTTGCAGCGATCGGCGCCGGCATGGCCGCCATCGGCGTGGGCAACGTGTTCGGCTCGTTCCTCGAAAGCGCGCTGCGCAATCCGGGCGCTGCCGATGGCCAGCAGGGCCGTCTGTTCATCGGCTTTGCGGCTGCCGAACTTCTCGGCCTGCTCGCTTTCGTCGTGGCGATGATCCTCATCTTCGTTGCCTAAGATTGCCATGCGGCGGGGGTGCGGCGGGCCCTGTGCCAGCCTTGCCCCTGCTGCTGATCTATTCCTGCTGACGGGACTTCTTCGCTCATGCCTCAGATAGCCCAGCTTGCCGATACCTACGCCAGTCAGGTGTTCTGGCTGCTGATCTTTTTCGGCTTCACTTTCTTCGTGATCGGGATGGGCATGGTGCCCAAGATCATGGGGACGGTGGAATTGCGCGATGCCCAGATCGCGGGTGATCTTGCTGCGGCGCAGGCTGCGCGTGACGCCGCTAGTGCCGAGGAAGAGGCCTGGAAGAAGCGCGAGGCTGATAATCGCGCCGCAGCGCAAGGCCTGATCGCCGAAGCCAAGGCCAAGGCGGCCAGGGATGCGGAAAGCAAGCTCGCCCGGGCGCAGACCAAGATTGATGCCCGCATCGCCGAGGCGGAAGGCCAGATCGCCGCTGCGCGCACCAGCGCCATGGCCGAGATCGAAGGTGTCGCTGCCGAAGCCGCACAGGATATCGTGGCGCGCCTTGCGGGTGCGAAGGTGGACAAGCGCACCGCGCGTTCCGCTGTGAAGGAGGCGATGGCTCATGGCTGATATTCTTGTGATGCTGGCAAGCGAAGCGCATGGCCATGCCGAGCCTGCTGCGCTGGGGCTCGACAGCTACCAGTGGGTCGGCCTTGCCATGTTCCTGCTGATCGCGGTGATGGTGTGGAAAAAGGTCCCCGGCATGATCACTGGTGGGCTCGATGCCAAGATCGCCGAGATCGCCAAGCAGCTTGACGAAGCCAAGGCGCTACGTGCCGAAGCCGAGGCTCTGCGCGATGAATACGCAGCTAGGATCGCTGCGGCTGAAAAAGATGCCGCCGCCATGCGCGAAGGCGCGCTGGCCGAAGCCGACGCGCTTATCGCCAAGGCCAAGGCCGACAGCGAAGCGATGGTCGCCCGCCGCCAGAAGATGGCCGAAGACAAGATCGCCGCAGCCGAGCGCGAAGCGGTAGCCGAGGTCAAGGCCAAGGTGGTGGCTGCCGCTGCCGCTGCCTCGGCCAAGCTGATCGCCGCGAAGCATGACGCGGCGGCGGATAAGATGCTGGCTGACGAGGTGATTGCGTCGCTTTAAGCGCGATTAAGCGCGATTAAGACAGCAAAGGCGGCCGCTGAGCGGGCCGCCTTTTTGCTGTTTCAGGCTCCGGGCACCAACACCACTTTGCCGACCAGCTCGCGGCGCGTCATCGCGGCAAAGCCCTCGCGCCATTGGTAAAGCGGCAAGGTGCGATCAATCGCGGGGGTGATGCGCCCGGCCTCGGCCAGTGCACAGATGGCCTCATTGATGGCGCGGCCCCGCTCGGGGAAGCGGCGGCCATATTCGCCGGCGCGCAGGCCCACGATACTGAAACCCTTGATCAGCGGGATATTGGTCGAGATGTCGGCGATCCGGCCAGAGGTGAAGCCGACCACCACCAGCTTGCCGCCAAAGGCGACGCAGCGGGTCGATTCGTCGAACACATCGCCGCCGACGGGGTCGAACACGATATCGGCGAGGCTGCCGCCGGTTATCTCCGCAACCCGTTCACGAAAACGCCCTTCGGCGGTCAGCACTGCCTCGGGGCGGGCGAGGGCGGCGATCCGTTCGGCCTTGGCGGGCGATCCGGTGGTGGCGATGACCTTGGCTCCCAGTGTGCGTGCAAGATCGCAGGAGGCAAGGCCCACGCCGCCGCTTGCGCCGTGGATGAGAACCCACTGCCCAGCCTGCAATCCGCCCAGTTCGACGAGGCCCGTGTAGGCGGTGGAATAGGCCGCTCCCATCGCGGCAGCTTGCGCAAAGTCCATACCCACCGGCATTGGCGAAAGCTTGCTCGCTGGCACGCTTGCCACTTCGGCAAAGGCGCCGGTCTTGTTGCCGCCCATCACTCTGTTGCCGGGGGCAAAGCCGCTCTCCGGGTCTGCTTCGAGAACTTCGCCTGCAAATTCCAGGCCGCTGGTGAAGGGCACTAGCGGTTTGAACTGATATTCCCCGCGCGTCATCAAGAGATCGGGGAAGTTCAATGAGGCAGCGCGCACCGCCACCGACACTTCGCCGGGTGCGCGCACAGGGTGCGGCAGGTCAGCCAGTGTCACGCCAGACAGATCGTCCGACAGGCGTTCGACCCTGAGGGCCTGCATTGCCCTAGAAATTGTCCTTCGCCGCCCTGAGCGCCGCGAATGTTTCTTGCGGGGCGCTGCCGCCCCACCGGGTCATCATCGCCGGATCATCAGCGCGCAGAAAGGGGTTGGTTGCAAGCTCACGTTCGAGCACCGTCGGCACAGTCCATTCATCCTTTGCCCGCTTGGCCGCAATTTCCTCGGCATAGGCTTGTAGCGCCGCGTTTTCGGGATCGGCATGGAGGGCGAACCGGGCGTTGGCGGCGGTATATTCGTGCGCGCAATAAAGCAGCGTTTCGGCGGGCCACGCCTTGATGCGCGAAAGGCTTGCCCAGAATTGCCCTGCCTCGCCTTCGAACATCCTCCCACAGCCCAATGCGAACACCGCATCGCCGACAAAGGCAATCCCGGCCTGCGGCAGATGATAGGCGATATGGCCATTGGTGTGGCCCGACACATCGACCACCGTGGCCGCCTCGCCTCCGATCAGCGCGCTCTGGCCGTGGGCGATGATGCGATCGACCGGAAACTTGCCTGCCACTTCGGCAGGAGCGGTGATGGTGCAGCCGGTCGCCTCCTTGATCGCAGCATTGCCGCCTGCGTGATCGGGGTGCCAGTGGGTGTTCCAGATCTGGGTGATCCGCCAGCCTTTCAAGTCGGCCTGCCTGAGATACTCGATGGCATCGGGCGTATCGATGGCGATGGTTTCGTGGCTGTCGGTATCGTGCAGCAGATAGCCGTAATTGTCCGACAGGCAGGGGAATTGATGAACGGTCAGCATGGGAGTCCTTGTTGCCCTATCGCTTCGCTACTTGAGGGCCTGACCTAAAGCTTCCTTCCCCATAAGGAAAGGCCCGCCTGCCGCATGGCAGACGGGCCTTTCCGTGTTTATGGTGCCGCCCGCCCGCAAAGGGCAAGCGCCGCGAAACTTAGTCCTTGCGCTTCAGGGCTTCGCCCAGAATGTCACCAAGCGAGGCGCCGCTGTCGGACGAGCCGAACTGGGCAACCGCTTCCTTTTCCTCCGCGATCTGACGCGCCTTGATCGAGAAGTTCGGCTTTTTCGAACGATCAAAGCCGATCACCATCGCATCGACCTTGCTGCCGACCTGGAAGCGGTCAGGGCGCTGTTCGTCGCGATCACGGCCGAGGTCACTGCGCTTGATGAAGCCAGTCGCGCCATCTTCGCCCACCTGCACCTCAAGGCCGCCGTCGCGCACTTCGAGCACGGTTACAGTGACAGTCTGGTTCTTGCGCAGGTTCGAGCCGCTGGTCGCTGCTTCAGCCGAGGGCGCGCCCTTTTCGAGCTGCTTCATGCCGAGGCTGATGCGCTCCTTGTCAACATCGACATCAAGCACGATCGCCTTGACCATTTCGCCCTTGCGGTGAAGCGCCAGCGCGTCTTCACCCGAAATGCCCCATGCGATATCCGACATGTGCACCATGCCATCGACATCGCCATCGAGGCCGATGAACAGGCCGAATTCGGTGGCGTTCTTGACTTCGCCTTCGACTTCGCTGCCCACCGGATGCTTTTCGGCAAATTCGTCCCACGGATTGCGCTGCGCCTGCTTCAAACCGAGGCTGATGCGGCGCTTGTCGCTATCGACTTCGAGCACCATCACATCGACTTCCTGCGACGTGCTGACGATCTTGCCGGGGTGGACGTTCTTCTTGGTCCAGCTCATTTCCGAAACGTGGACAAGGCCTTCGATGCCCGGCTCCAGTTCGACAAAGGCGCCGTATTCGGTGATGTTGGTGACCATGCCCGAAAGCTTGGCGCCAACCGGATACTTGGCAGCAACGCCATCCCACGGATCGCTTTCCAGCTGCTTCATGCCAAGGCTGATGCGCTGCGTTTCCTGATTGATGCGCACGATTTGGACGCGCACCGTATCGCCGATGGCAATCACTTCGTTGGGATGGTTGACGCGCTTGTAGCTCATGTCGGTGACATGGAGCAGGCCGTCGATGCCGCCCAGATCCACGAAAGCGCCGTAATCGGTGATGTTCTTGACCACGCCGTCGATGATCTGGCCTTCGACGAGATCATTGATGAGTTCGCTGCGCTGTTCGGCGCGGGTTTCTTCGAGAACGGCGCGGCGCGAGACGACGATATTGCCGCGGCGGCGATCCATCTTGAGGATCTGGAAGGGCTGCGGCACGTCCATCAGCGGGGTGACATCGCGCACCGGACGGATATCGACCTGGCTGCCGGGCAGGAAGGCCACCGCGCCATCGAGGTCGACGGTGAAGCCGCCCTTGACGCGGCCGAAGATGCGGCCTTCGACACGCTTGCCTTCGCCGAATTCGTTTTCGAGCTTGTCCCAGGCAGCTTCGCGGCGGGCGCGGTCGCGGCTGAGCATGGCTTCGCCGTCGGCGTTTTCGACGCGGTCGACGAAGACTTCGACTTCACCGCCGACGGTGAGGCCGTGATCATCATCACTGCGCGCGAATTCCTTGAGCGAGATGCGGCCTTCGCTCTTGAGGCCGACGTCGATGATGGCAAAGCCGTTTTCGATGGCGGTGACAGTGCCCTTGACGACACGGCCTTCAAAGCCGCCGTCGGCAGCGCCGCCGAGTTGTTCGTTGAGCAGCGCCTCGAAATCGGCGCGAGTGGGGTGGGGCGAAGTCGCCATAGGTCAGGTCAATCCTGTGTTCGTTGTGCTACCGGCCACCGGTTTTTCCGGGGTCTTAAACTGTCTCCGCCGCACCATTGCGAGGGCTGACAGGGCAAGAGGCCGACAATCTGCGCGAGGCCGGATGCCTGCGTGCAGGTTCTTTCAGGCTGAAAAAAGGGCCGTGGGAACGGCGGCGCGCCTAGGCCAAGGGCGCGCAAGATGCAAGGAGAATCGGCCTGAAGCCCGCCCTGTCACGCCTGTGCGCGGCGCGCTTCGACTGCCTCAATGGCCGTTGCAATGGCTTCCTCGCGGCCGAAATGGGTGGTGTCGAGCGTGAGCGCATCGCGCGCTGCGACGAGCGGCGCGTCCTTGCGGCCGATGTCGCGCGCGTCGCGTGCGGCGATATCGCGTTCGATGGCGGCGCGTTCGACCACTTGCCCGCGTGCCCTAAGCTCCAGCCAGCGCCGCCGCGCGCGTTCTGCCACGCTGGCGGTGACGAACAGCTTGACGGTTGCTTCGGGCGCGATCACCGTTCCGATATCGCGCCCGTCGAGCACGGCGCCGCCCGGTTGCAGAGCAAAGGCGCGCTGGCGTTCATAAAGCGCCCGGCGCACTGCGGCGTGGACCGAGACCCGGCTTGCCAGGCTGCCGACATCCTCGGACCGCAGTATATCGTCTTCAAGCAGCGTGTCGGCAAAGCCGCAGGCGGCCAGCGCGTCGTCTGCGGCATCGGGATCGCCGCCCGCAAGCTGCACCTGCCGCCCGACAGCGCGGTAGAGCAGTCCGGTATCAAGGTGCGGCAGGCCGAAATGCGCAGCGAGCGCTTTGGCAATGGTGCCCTTGCCCGATGCTGTCGGGCCATCGACCGCGATGATCACCGCGCCGCCTCCTTGCGCGCATCGATGCGGCGCATCCAATCGCGGTAGATTGCTTCTGCCACCTCGGGCCGTTCGGACATGAAAGCATGGCTTCCGCCCGGCACTACCGCCAGTTCCGCCCCCGGCGTGACCGCGGCGAAATCCTGCACGGTGTCGATCCGCGCTTCGTCATGTTGGCCGACCACGAACAGGATCCGCGCCCCATCGACCCGCGCCAGCAGCGGGGTTGCATCATAAGTCTTGAGGCTGCCCGAGGCGCGAAATTCGCTCGGCCCCCACATCGCATTGTAAACCGTGGCGTTGAACCCCTTGCCGCCGTAGCGCGCACGATAGGCGCGTGCTGCGGGCGAGGGGGCGGGGCGATCAGCACGGCCATTATAGGCGGCGTAGAACGCGGCCGTGGCGGGTTCGCAGACTTCGGGCGCTGGCGGCGCGGGGCTCTCGCAGGCGCGGATCGTGGCGGCAACCGCATCGGGCAATTCGCGGATCAGCAGGTTGGTGCCGGTGATCCAGTGCGCGGTTGAAAGGTAAGTGCCGCTCAGCACGGCTGATGCCGTATGCTGCGGATAGGCCGCGGCATATTCGAGCGCCAGCGCCGAGCCCCAGGAGTGCCCGATGACATGCCAGCGTTCGACGCCCAGCGCTTGCCGGATCGCTTCCAGCTCGGCGACAAAGCGTTCAGGACGCCAGTTGGCTGGGTTTTCCGGCCGGTCGGACATGCCGCTGTCGAGCTGATCGTAAAGGATCACCGCGCGTTCATCGGCAAGGCTGAGCAGGCCGCCAAAGCCGACATGCGTGCCGCCGGGGCCGCCGTGGATCAGGATCACCGGCGTTTTGCCTGCGCCGATCCGCCCGTTGACCCGCGCCCAAACTTTACCTCCTTCGACCGGAATGCGGTGCTGCGATGTCGCCACCGACCAGTCGGCAGCAGGATCGGTGGGCAGAGCGGCCTCATCTTGCGCCATGGCACGAGCGGGCAGCAGGGCGATGGCCGCGGCAAGGCGCAGCGTCCACATTACGATTGTTCTCCCTTGTCAGCGCGGCCCTGCCACGCACGCACCAGACCGAAGATGGCGATGGAAGCCCAGAAGAATTCGAGCACAAGGCTGGCCCAGTTGGTGTGATAGAGCAAGGAAATGGTGAGCAGGCCCGCGCCTGCCAGATTGGTGCCGTGGAGCAGGAACGGATTGGTCGCGCGTGCCAGTGTTAGATAGGCATAGGCGGCAATGATACAGGCCGTGCCGCAAAGCCCGACAATGCTCGGCCAGTCGAGCGGCGTGTTCATGGCGCGCTTGCCTCGCCGAGCAGCGTTATGAAGGTGGGAAAGCTTGTCGCGATCGGCGCGGTGTCGTCCACTGCCACGCCCTTGCGGCTGACGAGCCCGGCGATGGCCATGCTCATCGCGATGCGGTGATCGAGCAGGGTCGCCACCTCAGCCCCCGGCGGAGTGCCCGGTAGGGGGTCGCCCTCGCTGCCGTGGATGGTGAGGCCGTCCTCGTGCTCCTCAACCCGCGCACCCGCGAGCGAAAGCGCGGCGGCCATGGCGGCAAGCCGATCACTTTCCTTGACGCGCAATTCCTCAAGACCCTTCGTGGTGGTGGTGCCCTGCGCAAGTGCAGCGGCCACGAACAGCACTGGAAACTCGTCGATCATGGAAGGCGCGAGCGCAGGATCAACCGCAATGCCGGTAAGCGCGGAATGCCGCACGCGAAGGTCAGCCACCGGCTCGCCGCCCACTTCGCGGGTGTTCAGCAGAGTGATATCGCCGCCCATCGCTTGCAGCACGGTGATCAGCCCGGCACGGGTGGCATTGATGCCGACATTGGCGATGACAAGATCGCTCCCCGGCACCAGCAGGGCGGCGACGATGAAGAAGGCCGCCGATGAAGGATCGCCCGGCACGGTGATGGTCTGCGGTTGCAAGTCCGCCTCGCCGCGGATGGTGATGATGCGCTCGCCCGCGACTTCCTCGACGCTGAGCTGCGCGCCAAAGCCAGCCAGCATCCGTTCGGAATGATCGCGGGTTGCGATCGGCTCGATCACGGTGGTGATGCCGGGCGTGTTGAGCCCTGCCAGCAGCACCGCGCTTTTGACCTGCGCGCTTGCCACCGGAAGGCGGTAGCTGATCGGCACGGCCGGTGCGATCCCTTGGAGGGTCAGCGGCAGCGTGCCCCCTGGCGCGCCGTGGAACTGGGCTCCCATGCGCGAGAGCGGTTCGATCACCCGCCCCATCGGGCGGCGCGACAGGCTGGCATCACCTGTGAAGGTTGCGGTGATTGCATGGCTGGCAACCAGGCCCATCAAGAGGCGCGTGGAGGTGCCCGAGTTGCCCATGTCGAGCGCGGCCTGCGGTTGCAGCAAACCGCCCACGCCGACGCCGTGAATGCGCCACACGCCATCTGCGCAGCGCGCGATCTGCGCGCCCATCGCCCGCATCGCGGCGGCGGTCGCCATCACATCCTCGCCTTCGAGCAGGCCTGTCACCCGCGTCTCGCCCACCGCCAACGCGCCGAACATCACCGCCCGGTGGCTGATCGACTTGTCGCCCGGCACGCGCACAGTGCCGCCAAGCGGGCCGGAGGGCAGGAACGTGTGGGCAGGCATGGAGTGAAGCGGGCCCCTTGCTGGGTCGGTCAGGCAGGAAATGGCCGCGCTCTTTGACAGCGCGCATCCCTTCTGGCAAGGCGCGCCGCGCATCCGTGCCAGCGGTGCGAATCCGAGAGCGCGTCTCCCGACATTCTTGAAACCTGCGCTGGCGCGATCCAAGTATCACTTTTTGATGGCCTGCTCGCCGCTTGGCGGGCCGCGCCGAAATCGAGGAACACCAATGGCCAAGCCTGAATGGGGCACCAAGCGCACCTGTCCGAATTGCGGCACGCGCTTTTATGATCTGGGCAAGGAAGACCCGGTCACCTGCATCGAATGCGGCAACACCTGGACGCCCGAGCCGGTGCTCAAGTCCAAGCAACCGATTCCCTTCGAGGAAGCGGAGAAGAAGGTCGATGTCGATGCCGATGCCGATCTGGGCGGTGATGATGATCTCGACGATATCGGCGATATCGACGAGGACGGCGATTCGCCCGATAACGACGTTGATCTCGGCGGCGACGATGATCTCGGCGTCACCACCGGCGGCGATGACGACGACGACGAGAATTGATTTTTGTGCTTGCAATGGGGAAGTGCCGCTTTTAAGGGGCGCTTCCCGCAGCAAGGCCGGTTCGGCCGATGCTGCACGGAAATTGGCGCGGGGCCTTAGCTCAGCTGGGAGAGCGCTACAATGGCATTGTAGAGGTCAGCGGTTCGATCCCGCTAGGCTCCACCAATTTCCTGATTACCGGCAGCACCGGCTGCCAACGAAGCGGTCAAGCCCGCACATTTCGAGGTGCAACCGCACGCTGGCCGACGAGGTTTCGTCCGCCGGCGCTTTTCGCTTGTGGTGGCTGCGAGGCATTCTTGCAGCGGCCGGTTTGGAGACGATTGGCATGTTCGACACGCTTTCGGATCGCCTCGGCGGAGTCTTTGATAAGCTAAAAGGCCGCGGCGCGCTCAAGGAACAGGACGTGCGCGATGCGATGCGCGAGGTGCGAATCGCGCTGCTCGAAGCCGATGTCGCGCTGCCGGTTGCCCGCCGTTTCATCGATGCGGTCACCGAAAAGGCGGTCGGACAGGATGTGCTGCGCTCGGTCACGCCGGGCCAGCAGGTCATCAAGATCGTCTATGACGAGCTGGTCGAAACGCTTGGCGGGCTCGAAGCCCACGGGCTGAACCTTGATGCCAAGCCCCCGGTTGTCATCATGATGGTCGGCCTGCAAGGTTCGGGGAAGACCACCACCACGGCCAAGCTTGCGCGTCTGATCCGCGAACGCCACGGCAAGAAGGCGCTGATGGCCTCGCTCGATGTCAACCGCCCGGCCGCGCAGGAGCAGCTCGCGGTGCTCGGCGGGCAGGTGGAAGTCGCAACCCTGCCGATTATCGCAGGCCAGCAGCCGGTCGATATTGCGCGCCGCGCGATGGAAGCCGCGCGCCTCCAGAATTTTGACGTGCTGCTGCTCGATACTGCGGGCCGTCTGCACGTTGACGATGCGCTGATGGCCGAGATGAAGGCGGTTGCCAGCGTTTCGGCTCCCAATGAAGTGCTGCTGGTGGTCGATAGCCTTACCGGGCAGGATGCGGTCAACGTCGCGCAAAGTTTCAGCGGCGAAGTGCCGCTCACCGGCATCGTCCTAACCCGCATGGATGGCGATGCGCGCGGCGGCGCAGCGCTTTCGATGCGCGCGGTCACCGGCAAGCCGATCAAGTTTGCCGGGACGGGCGAAAAGCTCCACGAAATCGAACCCTTCCGCCCCGCAAGCATTGCCGATCGCATTCTCGGCATGGGCGATGTCGTTAGCCTTGTCGAAAAGGCGGCGGCGACGATCAAGGAAGAAGACGCGGAAAAGCTTGCCCGCAATATCGAGAAGGGCAAGTTCGATCTCGATGATCTGGCGATGCAGCTCAGGCAGATGCGTGCGATGGGCGGGATCGGGATGCTGGCGGGCATGATGCCCGGCATGAAGAAGGCCAAGGCCGCGATGGCAGCGAGCGGCATGGACGACAAGGTGCTGGTGCATCTTGAAGCGGTGATCTCCTCGATGACGCCGAAGGAGCGGCGCAATCCTGAACTGATGAACGCCAAGCGCAAGAAGCGCATCGCGGCGGGCAGCGGGACGGATGTGCAGACCGTCAACAAGCTGCTGAAAATGCATCAGGAAATGGCCCGCGCCATGAAGCAGATCAAGAAGATGGGCGGGCTGAAAGGCCTCGCTGCAATGTTCGGCGGCGGCGGGATGGGCGGGGGCCTGCCCGGTCTCGGCGGCCCCGGCGGCCCGATGGGCGGGCTTCCGGGCGGCCTACCGGGTCTGGGCGGTCCGCCAAAGTTCAAGAAGTAAGTTTTACGATTTTATTTAGTTACATTCGAAAGGTAAGAAACAATGGCAATTGCAATCCGGCTCTCGCGTGGTGGTGCCAAGAAGCGCCCCTATTATCGCATCGTTGTCTCGGACGTCCGTTCCCCGCGCGATGGCAAGTATCTCGAACAGATCGGCACCTATAACCCGGTGCTCGCCAAGGACAGCCCTGAGCGCGTGAAGCTCAATGAAGATCGCGCGCGTTACTGGCTCGGCGTCGGCGCGCAGCCGACCGACCGCGTTGCCCGCTTCCTCGATGCCGCCGGCATCCGTGAGCGCGCTGCGCGCAACAACCCCAAGAAGGGCGAACCGGGTGAAAAGGCCAAGGAACGCGCCGAGGAAAAGGCGGCCAAGATCGCTGAGGCTGAAGAAGCCAAGCGCGCCGCTGAGGAAGAAGCCAAGGCCGCCGCTGCTGCCCCGGCCGCTGAGGAAGCCCCTGCTGAAGAAGCTCCGGCTGCACAAGCGGCCGCCGAAGAGCAGACCGAAGGCTGATGCCCTATCTCCCCTCCCGCTTGCGGGAGGGGCCGGGGGTGGGCGCGCAGCATGATGACGCGCCCGACCGGGCCCACCCCAAACCCCTCCCGCAAGCGGGAGGGGCTTATGCCTGACCGGACCTCTGTCACCCTTGCGGCCATTGCTGGCGCACACGGGGTGGCGGGCGAGGTGCGCCTGAAGCTGTTCGGCGAGGGCGTGGCGATGCTGGCTGCGCACAAGCGCTTCAACGACGGTGCGCTAACGCTCGTGAAGGTGCGCGAGGACGGCAAGGGCGGGGCGATTGCGCGTCTCGCCGAAAGCACCTCGCGCGGCGATGCCGAGAAGCTGCGTGGCACGGTGCTGACTGTGCCGCGCGCCGCTCTGCCGCCGCTTGGTGAGGGCGAATTCTATCACGCCGATCTGATCGGCCTGCCTGTTTTCACTGATGCGGGCAAGGCAGTGGGCATGGTCGCTGCGATCGAGAATTACGGCGCGACCGACCTCGTGGAAATCACCCGCGATCCGGTGCCCGAAAAAGGCCCCAAGACCTTCATGGTCCCGCTGATCCGGGCCGCCGTGATCGCATGGGACGACGCGCGCATGGTGATCGCGGCGGATTTTGCCGAGGATTAGGTTGCTGTTTCGTTTGGCTTTCCAGAGTGCTACGCTGGCGTGCCTGCGTTGCTTGACGCAATGCTGCAACTGGGGAGCCCGACATGACCATCGCACTTAAGCGTCCTGCCGAAAAATACTTTTTTCTCATCGTTCTGCCGCTAGTCATCGCGATTGAATGGGCCTTCGCCCGCTCGCATGATTGGGCTTCCTATCCGCGAAGCGAATGGGTCGCTTTGATTGACCTGTGCCTGTTCATGCCGATTGTCTACTGGGTGTTCTTCGCGAGCGATCTGAGCACAAAGGCGCGTCTGCTGCGCTGCGCGGCAATCGCCGGGATAGGACTGTTTGCAGCGAGCTTCATCGTGCCAGCGTCCAACCAGTTCATCATTGGCGAATTGTCCAATATCCGCAATGCAATGCTGGTTTTTGTGCTGTTTTTTGAGGGGTTTGTGTTCTGGAAATTGATCAACGCTGTCTATCGTAAGGGAGCTGATGCAAGGGCGCTTCAGCAGGATTTTGCCATGCCCGGCTGGGTAGCAAAGTTGATGGTCATGGAAGCGAGGTTCTGGAAAGCAGTGTGGGGCTTTATTCGCCGCAAATGACCTTTTCTGCCACCATCCTGACACTCTATCCTGAAATGTTTCCCGGGCCGCTCGGGCATTCGCTTGCCGGCCGCGCGCTCGCCGAGGGCAAGTGGGCCTGCGAGACTGTGCAGATCCGCGACTTTGCCACCGACAAGCACCGCACGGTCGATGATACGCCTGCTGGCGGCGGGGCGGGTATGGTGCTCAAATGCGATGTTCTGGCAGCCGCGCTCGATAGTGTCATCCTCTCCGGAACGGGGAGGGGAACCGTCGCAGACGGTGGAGGGGCACCTTCGGCAGCGCCGGGCATCGGCGGTTGCGAAGATCCCCACCTGCCCCTCCGCCATCCTGCGGATGGTCCCCCTCCCCCGGTGGGGGAGGATTTGCGCCCCATTCTCGCCATGACCCCGCGTGGGCGCCCGATCACCCAGGCCCGCATCCGCGAACTTGCGTCTGGCCCAGGTGTCATCATGCTGTGCGGGCGTTTTGAAGGCTTCGACGAACGCCTGTTCGAAGCGCGCCCCGCAATCGAACAGGTCAGCCTTGCCGACATCGTGCTTTCGGGCGGCGAGATGGCCGCGCTAACCATACTTGATGCTTGCATTCGTCTCATTCCCGGCGTAATGGGCGCGGCCTCCAGCGGGGTCGAAGAAAGCTTTGAAACAGGGCTTCTCGAATATCCGCACTACACCCGACCGGTAGAATGGGAAGGGCGCACGATCCCCGAAGTGCTGCGATCAGGGGATCATGCGAAGATCGCGGCTTGGCGCAAGGCAAGCAGCGAACATGACACACGGCTACGCAGGCCGGACTTGTGGGAGCGCCATGATGGTGCTCGGGTCCAGCCTGCCTCTGGCGCGCAGCGCAAAACGAAGGACGACAGGCCATGAACCTGATCCAGCAGATTGAAGCCGAAGAAATCGCCAAGTCCGGCAAGGACATCCCCGAATTCCGCGCAGGCGACACCGTCCGCGTCGGCGTGAAGGTGAAGGAAGGCAACCGCGAGCGTATTCAGAACTACGAAGGCGTGGTGATCGCGCGTTCGAACCGCGGGATGGGCTCCAACTTCACCGTGCGCAAGATGAGCTTTGGCGAAGGCGTGGAGCGCGTCTTCCCGCTCTACTCGCCGATTGTGGAAAGCATCACCGTGGTGCGTCGCGGCGTGGTGCGCCGCGCCAAGCTCTACTACCTGCGCGGCCGCACCGGCAAGAGTGCACGTATCGCCGAGCGCAAGGCGACTGCGCCCAAGGCGTAAGTCTTTTCAAGACAGCAAAATCCGAAGGGCGGCTCGGCAACGGGCCGCCCTTTTCGTCCGGGAGCCCTTGCCATTCGTGGCTCGGGTTGCAAGGGATACAGCCACATCGAGACGAGAGGCTTACCTTGCAATGCGCTTGCCCCTGTTTGCAGCCGCCGCTGCTGCTTTGCTGTCGACCTCGGCCCTTGCGGAGGCTCCCATGACCACCGCCGATCCGGTTCTCACTTTCGAACGCGTGTTTGCCTCGCCCGGCCTCGATGGCCCGGCACCCCGGCAGGTGAAGCTTTCGCCCGATGGCCGCTGGCTGACCTTGCTGCGCAACCGCCCAGACAACCGCGAGCGCTATGATCTGTGGGGCTATGACACCACCCAAGGCGGCGAATGGCGGATGCTGGTGGACAGCGAGAAGCTGGGTTCAGGCCGCGAGCTTTCCGAAGACGAGAAAATGCAGCGCGAACGCGCGCGGGTGGCGGGGCTCAAAGGCATTATCACCTATCAATGGGCCAGCGACAGCGCAGGCGTGCTGGTGCCGCTGGATGGCGATCTGTTCCTTGCGCGCCTTGATGGCAGCGCGGTGCGGCTCACCGATACCGAGGAGAGCGAACTCAACCCCAAATTGTCGAGCAAGGGCGGCTTTGTCTCTTTCGTGCGTGATCGCCAGCTATGGGTCGGCAAGGTTGGCAGCCAGGCTGCGCCCGTGACCCCCAAAGAAGGCGAGTTGATCCGCTGGGGCGAGGCGGAGTTCGTCGCGCAGGAAGAAATGCACCGGATGCAGGGCTATTGGTGGAGCCCCGATGACACGCGCCTTGTCGTCCAGCGCACCGATGAGGCTCCGGTGGGTATCGTCACCCGCGCGGCGATCGGCGCAACCGGCACCAAGGTGTTCGATCAGCGCTATCCGGTGGCAGGCAGCGACAATGCGATTGTCGATCTGTTCGTGATCGATCCTGATGGCGGCAACAAGATCAAGATCGATCTCGGGGCGGAAACCGATATCTATGTCGCGCGCGTCGATTGGGCACCTGATGGCAGCGCGATCTATGTCCAGCGCCAGAACCGCGAGCAGACCGTGCTCGATATGCTGAAGGTCGATCCCAAGACGGGCAAGAGCACCATCTGGTTTACCGAACAGGCTGCGCGGCCCGATTACTGGATCAACCTGTCGGATCATTATCGCTTTTTGAAGGACGGCAGCCTGTTGTGGTGGTCGGAGCGCAGCGGCTATGGGCAGTTCTACCGCTTTGACGGCAAGGTATGGACCCAGCTCACCAGCGGCACTGCGCCCGCCAGCGATCTTGTCGGGGTGAACGAGGGCGAGGGCACATTCTTCTTCCGCCGCATCGATGGCGTGCTCACCGGGCAGATTTACCGCACCAGCCTTGCCGCCGAGGCAGCGCCGGTGCTGCTCACCGATCCGGCTTTCACCTATGCCGCCAGCATGGATGGGGCCGGCAAGAACCTCATCCTCACCCGCTCGGCCCCCGATCAGCCGCCGCAGCATCTGCTCGCCGACAGTGCGGGCAAGCCGGTGATGTGGATCGAGGAGAATAAGCTATCGGGCGATCACCCTTACGCGCCTTACCTTGCCAGCCATGCCATGCCGGAATTCGGCATCATCCCTGCCGAAGACGGCACGCCGCTCTACTGGATGATGCTGAAGCCGAAGATGGAACCCGGCAAGCGTTACCCGGTGTTCTTCCAGCACTACGGCGGGCCGGGGCCGCAGATGGTGACAAAGGGCTGGGGCGGCACGCTTGCGCAGGCGATTGTTGATAAGGGCTATATCTTTTTTATGCTCGACAATCGCGGCTCGGCCAACCGGGGCGTCGATTTCGAACAGCCGATCTACCGCGCCATGGGCGGGGTTGAGGTGCGCGATCAGAAGAAGGGTGCGGAATATCTCAAGAGCCTGCCCTTCGTCGATCCGGTGAAGATTGCGATCTATGGCTGGTCTTACGGCGGATATATGACGCTCAAACAGCTTGAGGCCGATCCCGGGCTGTACGCCGCAGGCATTGCGGGCGCGCCGGTGACGCGCTGGGAGCTTTACGATACCCACTACACCGAACGCTTCATGGGCGATCCGCGCCGCGTGCCCGAGGCTTACAAGCAGGCCAGCGCCATTCCCGATGCGACGAAGATCACCGATCCGCTGCTGCTGATCCACGGCATGGCGGATGACAATGTGGTGTTCGAGAACGCGAGCGAGCTTATCAGCGTGCTTCAGGAAGCCAACCGCCCGTTCGAAATGATGCTCTATCCCGGCTACACCCACCGCGTATCCGGCCCCAAGATCGGCCCGCATGTCTGGAACAGCATCTTCCGCTTTCTCGCCGCCCACGGGGTGACGCCGCCCGAATAGGATATGAGGCTGCTTGCGCCTCGGCATACAGACGCTATGGCGCGGTTCGCACAGCTTAGCAGGAGTAAAGCCAAGTGGGTTATCGGGTGGCAATCGTCGGCGCGACCGGCAATGTCGGACGCGAGATGATGCAGGTGCTCGCCGAGCGCGAATTTCCCTGCGACGAGGTGGCAGCCGTCGCCTCGCCGCGCTCCACGGGAACCGAGGTGGAATTCGGCGACACCAGCAAGATGCTCAAGTGCAAGAATATCGAGCATTTCGACTTTGCCGGGTGGGACATTGCGCTGTTTGCCGCAGGCAGCGGCCCGGCCAAGGAATATGCGCCCAAGGCTGCCGCTGCGGGCTGCATCGTGATCGACAATTCCTCGCTCTACCGCATGGACCCGGACGTGCCGTTGATCGTGCCCGAAGTGAATGCCGATGCGATCGATGGCTACAAGGCGCGCAATATCATCGCGAACCCGAACTGCTCGACTGCGCAGCTGGTGGTGGCGCTGAAGCCGCTGCATGATTTTGCGACGATCAAGCGGGTGGTGGTGAGCACCTATCAATCCACCTCGGGCGCGGGCAAGGCCGGGATGGACGAGCTGTTCGCCCAGTCGCGCGCGATCTTCGTGGGTGATCCCGTCGAACCCGCCAAGTTCACCAAGCAGATCGCTTTCAACGTGATCCCGCATATCGACAGCTTCCTTGATGATGGTTCGACCAAGGAAGAATGGAAGATGGTGGTCGAAACCAAGAAGATCCTTGATCCCAAGATCAAGCTCACCGCAACTTGCGTGCGCGTGCCGGTGTTTGTCGGCCATTCCGAGGCAGTCAATATCGAATTCGAGAACGAGATTTCGGCGGAGCAAGCCATGGATATCCTGCGTGAGGCGCCCGGCGTCATGCTGATCGATAAGCGCGAGGATGGCGGCTACATCACCCCGGTCGAATGCGTCGGCGATGCCGCGACCTTCGTGAGCCGCGTGCGCGAGGATCCCACTGTCGAGAATGGCCTGACGCTGTGGTGTGTTTCGGACAATCTGCGCAAAGGGGCCGCGCTCAATGCGGTGCAGATCGCCGAATTGCTCGGGCGGCGGCACCTCAAGAAGGGTTGAACGCGATGCGGGTTCTTGTGGCTGTAAGCATCGCACTCGCGCTTGCCGCGTGTGACAGCGGCGCGGTGCCGAGCCCTGCCGAAGGCGATGCGGCGGGCGCAGGCGGCAGCGTGGCGGTGGCTCAGAATATCGTCGATCTGCGCAATGATGGCCTCGCCGCCGGGGCCGAAGCCTTCTATTTTGCCGCGGGCAAGAACGAGGTCGAAGCTGCGCTTGCCCGCACGCTGGGTGCAGCGACAGGCGGCAGCACCAATGCCGAATGCGGCGCCGGGCCGATCGAGTTTACCGATTTCCCCGGGGGGCTGGCGGTGCATTTTCAGCAGGGCCGTCTGGTCGGGTGGAACTGGCGTTTGCCGCAGGAAGGTGATCCGGCGGCCACCGGAACGATCCGGCTTGGGGGCGGCGATGTTGTCATTGGCAGCGCGCGCAGCGTGGCCGAACAGGCCCCCGGCTTTGCGCGCATTACCCAAAGCACGCTGGGCGAAGAGTTTTCCTTGGGGACGAGCATCGGCGGCTTCATCGAAAATGATGCGGTAAGCATGCTCTATTCCGGCACCCAATGCTTTTTCCGCTGAGGGCCGGATGAGCGTAGGCCTTTCGCATTTCGCTTCGTTCGACGGCACGCCGCTTGCCTTTCACCGCGAGGGTGCCGGCCGCCCGGTGATCCTGCTTCACGGGCTGTTTTCTTCTGCCCATATGAACTGGATCAAGTGGGGCCACAGCGCCCGGCTCGCCGGGGCCGGGTGCGAAGCGATCATGCTCGATTTCCGGGTGCATGGGCAAAGCGCCGCGCCGCATGATCCGGCGAGCTATCCCAAGGGCGTGCTGGTGCGCGATGCCGCGGCGTTGATCGATCATCTCGGGCTGGGGGAGGGCGAATATGATCTCGTCGGCTTTTCCCTGGGCGCGCGCACGGCGCTTCACGCCTGCGCAAACGGTGTGCTCGCGCCGCGCCGCCTGATTGCATGCGGCATGGGGCTTTCGGGGATTTCCAACTGGCAGCGCCGCGCGGCGTTCTTCAAGCGGGTGATCGACGAATTCGACACCATCACCCGCGACGATCCGGCTTACCTTTCGCGCCAGTTCCTCAAAAGCCAGGGTGTTGATCGTGTGGCGGCGCGCCTGTTGCTCGATGCTTTCGATGATCTCGATCCGGCGCTGCTGGCCGGTATGACCGTCCCCACGCTGGTGCTGTGCGGCGAGCGGGACAACGACAATGGCTCGGCCGAAGACCTTGCCGGGCTGATTGCCCGCGCGCGTTACCAGACAGTGCCCGGCGGGCATCTCGATAGCGCGACCAAGCCCGAACTGGGCGAGGCGATTGTTCGGTTCCTTGCCGGGTGAGAAACCCCTTGCCCCTCATGCTTGTGGGATGGCGCGAGAGGGTTGGCCTTCCGGACTTCGGGATCGCTGCGATCCCTGCCAAGATCGATACTGGCGCGCGCACCAGCGCATTGAACGCCGCGGTGGTCGAGACTTTCGATCATGATGGCGTGCGCCATGTCCGCTTTCTCGCGCGCTGGCCGGGGCATGAACGCCTGTGCCATGCCCCGATCAGCGATTGCCGCAGCATCCGCAGTTCCAACGGCGACATGCAGCAGCGCTTTGTCATAAAGACGCCGCTTCAGATTGGTAAGCTGGTATTCAAGGCCGAAGTGACGCTGGCGGATCGTTCCGAGATGCAATTGCCCATGCTGGTGGGGCGCACCGCGCTCAGGCGGCGGATGGTGGTGGATAGCAGCCATTCGTGGCTGCAATCGCCATGAATTGCGGATAAGGGGCTCATCCCGCCGCTCACCGGCCGGGACTGAAAGGGTTTCCATGAAAATCGCGATGTTGGCGCGCAACGCCAATCTTTACTCGCACCGGCGGCTCAAAGAGGCTGCCGAGCAGCGAGGGCACAGCCTTGATATCCTTAACACGCTGCGCTGCACCGTGCACATTGCGAGCCATCGCCCGCAGGTATTCTATAACGGTGCCCCGGTTGCGCCCTATGATGCGGTGATCCCGCGCATCGGCGCCTCGATCACCAATTACGGCCTGGCGATCTTGCGCCAGTTCGAGATGCGCGGCGCGTGGTCCTTGAACGAAAGCGTCGCCATCGGTCGCAGCCGTGACAAGCTGCGCAGCTTGCAGATCCTTGCCAAGCACGGGCTTGGCCTGCCGCTCACGGCCTATGCCAATGACCCCAAGCAGGCCGAGGAGATCATCCGCGCCGTCAAAGGCCCGCCGGTGGTGATCAAGCTGATCGAAGGGACGCAGGGCATCGGCGTGGTGCTGGCCGAGACGATGAGCAGCGCCAAATCGGTGATCGAGGCGTTTCGCGGCGCCAACGTGAACATTCTCGTGCAGGAATTCATCAAGGAAGCCGGCGGCACCGATATCCGCGCGCTGGTGGTGGGCGGCAAAGTGGTGGCAGCGATGAAGCGCACCGGAGCGCCGGATGAGTTTCGCTCCAATCTCCACCGGGGCGGCAGCGCCGAAGTCATCAAGATCACGCCCGAGGAACGCTCCACCGCGGTGCGCGCGGCCAAGCGCATGGGGCTCAATGTCTGCGGGGTTGATATGCTGCGTAGCAATCACGGCCCGGTGATCATGGAGGTCAATTCCTCGCCCGGGCTCGAAGGCATTGAAAGCGCCACCGGCAAGGATATTGCGGGCACTATCATCGAATTCATTGAAGCCAACGCAAAGTCAGGCGATACCAAGACCAAGGGCAAGGGGTGATCTGACGCTCCATGCTGTTACAGGGCAGGGGGTTGGGCATGATCGGCAGGGCTTTTGTAGGGCGCGCGATGGCATTGCTGCTGGTGGGTGCTGGCGCGCCCGCAGCGGCGCAATCGCCGGGCGAGCTGGTGAGCGCGGCCCAGCCCGCCGGGATCGTGATGGCGCTGATGAACGCGGGCTATGATGCCGAACTGGCCCGCGATTCCACCGGCGATCCGCTGATTCGCGTCACCACCCAAAGCTATCCGATCAACATCATCTTTTTCGGCTGCTTGCCCGAGACGAGAAGCGAATGCGATTCGCTGCAATTCGCTACCGGGCTCGACCGCCGCAGACCGTGGAGCCCCAAAGCAGCCCTAAAGATCATGAAGGAATACCGCTTTATCGCGGTGCAGCTCGACGAGGAGGGCGATCCCTTCTTCACCTGGGACATCGTTACCGGGCGCGGCGGGATCCCGGCCGCAGTGCTGCTCGACTGCGTGAACCGGTTCGAGAATGCGGTTGCGCTCGCGGCGGACGAAGTCTTTGCGAATTGACCGGGATCAGCGGAACGGCGGTTCGTTGAACGCGCGCAGCTTGCGGCTGTGCAGCCGGTCGCCTTCCTCGCGCAGCTTCTCGCAGGCGACAATCCCGATCTGCAAGTGGGCTGCGATGGCTTCCTCGTAGAACTTGTTGGCCTGCCCCGGCAGCTTGATCTCGCCGTGCAGCGGCTTGTCCGAAACGCACAGCAGTGTGCCATAGGGCACCCGGAAGCGGTAGCCCTGAGCAGCGATGGTGGCGCTTTCCATTTCGACCGCAATCGCGCGGCTTTGCGAAAACCGCTTGGCCGAGGTCGAATAATGCAGCTCCCAGTTGCGATCATCGGTGGTGACGACCGTACCGGTGCGCATGCGCTGCTTGAGATTGGCGCCCTGCGCGCCGCTGACTTCCTCGGCCGCCCCAGCAAGCGCCAGTTGCACTTCAGCAATCGGCGGGATCGGGATTTCGGGCGGCAGCACGGCATCGAGCACATGATCATCGCGCAGGTAAGCGTGGGCGAGCACGAAATCGCCGATCTTCTGCGTCGGGCGCACTCCGCCGCAATGGCCGATCATCATCCAGGCGTGCGGGCGCAGCACGGCCAGGTGATCGCAGATCGTCTTGGCGTTGGACGGACCCACCCCGATATTGACCAGCGTGATCCCGCGCCCATCCGCGCGCAGCAGGTGATAGGCAGGCATCTGGTGGCGGCGCCAGGCGGTATCGTTCAGCTGGCCCTGCGCGTTTTCCACTGCCTCGCGAATGTCGAGCCCGGCGGCACCCGTCAGGCCGGTATAGCCATTCCTGCCGATCTGCTTCGCGCCCCAGTTCACAAATTCATCGACATAGCGGTGATAGTTGGTGAACAGGATGAAGTGCTGGAAATCACCGACTTCGGTGCCGGTGTAATGCTTTAGGCGCGCCAGCGAATAATCGGTGCGCAGGCCATCGAACAGCGACAAGGGCATGGCATCGGCGCTGGTCAATTCGATCCCGTCAGCCAGTTCATCGCCGATCAGCGCCAGATCGGTCGAAGGAAAGTGCTGCGCGATCTCCTGCGGCGCGATCCCCGCCATCGCTGCGCCCGCATCGCCGTCGAGAACATAGGGGAAAGGGATTTCCTGCCGCGAGCGCGTGACAGTCACGTCGATCACGTATTCGCCCGCGATCAGTTCGAGCTGTTCGGTCAGGTAATCGGCGAAAAGATCGGGCCGGGTGATCGTGGTGGTGTAGGTGCCCGGCAGCTCAAGCCGCCCGAAAGCGCGGCTGCGATCACTCGATCCGCCATTGCCAGCGTAATGCAGCGTAAGCTGCGGATAGGCATAGGAGCCATCCTCGCGCTTGCGCGGCGGCGGCACCATGCCCTCGCGCCCGAAGGCGATCACATCGGCGCGCAAGGTGGCGACCGCTTCTTCATAGTGGCGCTTGAGTTCTTCGAGGATTTTCGGGATCGCAATCATGGGCAAGGGCGGTAACCTATCAGCTATGATGTTTCAGCGACATCCGCGGCAAAAGCTGCGGGTGATGTTTACAAAAAGGGCGCGGGAGAACCTGCCCCCCACGCCCTTTTTGCTATGGATCAAACCGGGCGCAGTCACGCCCTGCAAGATCAATCTTCGCCGCGATCTTCGAGCAATTCGGCCGGGATTTCACCCGGTTCGAGGTTGGTGTCGATGCGGGTGGCATCGGCCTGCTCTTCGATGGCGCGCTGTTCGTCTTCGAACATCGCAGCCAGCACGTCGACGCCTTCGCTCTGGAGCTTGGCTTCATCGTCCGACCGCGCGACGTTGGCCTTCACCGTCACATGCACTTCGGGGTGCAGCGCGATGGTGACGCTGTGGATGCCGATGGCCTTGATCGGCGCGCCGAGAATGACCATCCGCTTGTCGATGTCGTGGCCTTGCTCGGCAAGCCCTGCAACCATGTCGCGCACGCTTACCGAACCATAAAGCTGTCCGGCGTTCGACGAAGCGCGGATCAGCACCACTTCGGCCCCGGCGATCTTTTCGCCCAGCTTTGCCGCTTCGGCGCGGCGCTCGGCATTTTCCGCTTCGAGGCGGGCACGATTGGCTTCGAACACGCGCTTGTTCGCTTCATTGGCACGCAGGGCCTTCTTCTGCGGGAGCAGGAAGTTGCGGGCATAGCCATCTTTCACGGTGACAACATCACCGATGGAGCCGAGCTTTTCGATCCGCTCAAGGAGAATGATATCCATGTGTCCTTCTCCTCTTACTTCACGATGTAGGGCAAAAGGCCGATCTGGCGCGCGCGCTTGATCGCCTGTGCGAGTTCACGCTGCTTCTTGGCAGAAACGGCGGTGATACGCGAGGGCACGATCTTGCCACGCTCGGACATGAAGCCCTGAAGCAGGCGCACGTCCTTGTAATCGATCTTGGGGGCATCCTTGGCCGCGAACGGGCAGGACTTGCGGCGGCGGAAAAACGGGCGGGCCATCAGTCACGCTCCTCACGGGTTTCGCGGCGCTTACGCTCGCGTTCGTTTTTGCGCATCATCACGCTCGGGCCAGCCTCGTGCTCGTCGACGCGGATGGTGAGGTAGCGGATGACATCTTCGTTGATGCGGGTCTGACGCTCAAGCTCAGCAACAACATTGCCGGGCGCCTCGATGTTGAGCAGAACGAAATGCGCCTTGCGGTTACGCTCGATCTTGTAGGCGAGCGACTTGAGGCCCCAGGTTTCAACCTTGGTGACCTTGCCGTTGTTCGCTTCGATGATTTCGGTGGCTTGCGCCGCCAGCGCATCAACCTGAGCCTGGCTCAAGTCCTGACGCGCGAGAAAGACGTGCTCATAAAGAGCCATCCCCGTGTCCTTTCACTTCCCTGCCGATCGCTGGCTGATCCGTTCAGATGAACGGGGCCCCTCCGGCTTTCTTCGATGCATCACCGGGCGGATCCCGATGAAGGGCGTGCCCATACAGATTTCGGGGCGCAATGCAAGCATCCCCTTGCGTGCAGCCGTCGCGCCGGGCATCTGGTGCGGGCAACAGGGGATTTGTCGATGCCTTCAGGTTTGGTCGCATTGCTTGATGATATTGCGGTGATCGCTAAAGCCGCCTCGGCCTCGATTGACGATGTGGCCGTCGCGGCGGGCAAGGCGGGAAGCAAAACCGCAGGCGTTGTGATCGACGATGCCGCTGTGACGCCGAGCTACGTCACCGGGCTTTCGCCAGCGCGCGAATTGCCGATCATCTGGAAGATCACCAAGGGCAGCCTCAAGAACAAGCTCGTCTTCCTCCTGCCCGGCGCGCTGCTCCTGTCGGAGTTTCTGCCAGCGGCGATTACCTATCTGCTGATCATCGGCGGCGCGTTCCTGTGTTACGAGGGCGCGGAGAAGGTGATGGAAAAGCTCGGTTTCGCCAAGCATGGCGAGACGCTGGAGGACGAGATCACCGATCCGGTCGCCTTCGAGAACGAGCGCGTAGGCGGCGCGATCCGCACCGACTTCATCCTCTCGGCCGAAATCATGGCGATTGCGCTGGCCGAAGTGGCCGATGAAAGCCTCGTCATGCGCGGGGCCGTGCTCGCACTGGTGGCGCTGGCGGTAACGGTCGCGGTCTATGGCGCGGTCGGGCTGATCGTGAAGCTCGACGATATCGGCCTCCACCTCACCAGGAAGGCGAGCGCCGGGGCGCAGGCCTTCGGACGCTTCTTGCTGCGCTTCGTGCCCAACCTGCTGACCGCGCTCTCGATCATCGGCACGGCGGCAATGCTGTGGGTGGGCGGGCACATCGTCGTCGACTCCCTGCACAAGCTGGGCCTCGACTGGTTCTACGCCCCTATCCACGCCGCAGAACATGCGGTGCACGAAGCGGCCGGCGGCGTGCTCGGGTGGCTGACAGCGACGAGCCTCTCGGCGATCTTCGGGCTGATCCTCGGCACCATCATCGCCTTTGTCCTGCACAAAGTGCTGGGTGTGGGCGCGGGCGAGGGGCATTAAAGCCTCGGACCCATGACCAAACCTGTTCTTTACACCTGTGCCCGTTCGCGCGGTATGCGCGCCACCTGGGCTGCCGAAGAAGCCGGGGTCGATATCGATCTGAAGGTTCTTCCATTCCCGCCGCGCTATCTTGCGCCTGATTATCTCGCGATCAATCCGCTGGGCACAGTGCCGATGCTGGTGGACGGCGAGACCCAGTTGACCGAAAGCTGCGCTATCGCGCATTACCTTGCGACGCGCGACGGCTTCACCCCTCTGGCGATAGCGCCGGGTGAGCGGGACTATGCCGAATACTGCGATTATACCTACCACGCGGATGCCACGATCACTTTCCCGCAGACGGTCTATATGCGCTTCGTCCTGTTCGAGAAGGACAAGGGGCTTCAGGAAGCAGGTCACGCCTATGCCAAGTGGTTCCACAAGCGCTTGATCAAGATCGAGCAGCGGCTTGAGGGTCGCGAATTCCTGTGCGCCGAGCGCTTTACCGTGGCGGATATCTGCGTCGGCTATGCGCTGATTTTGGCTCACAGCGTGGGGCTGGACGCAGGCGTTCCCGAAAGCCTCAAGGCGTACCGCGCCCGGCTGACGGCGCGCCCTGCCTATCAGCGGGCCTTTGCGCGTGAGGAAGCTGGCCGCAAGGCGCTGCCGCAACCACCGGCCTGATACGCGCACGCCGCGCACTGCCGGTTGTGTCCCGAACCGCTGGAGATGGCGCCGTACCCGCATGGCGCAAAGCCGCGTCGATCATGCAGCAGGCCATGCGGGCAGGGCGACCAACCTTGCGACCCTTGAAGGGCGTGTGACCGACCTTTGCGGTGCGGCACAGCGGTGATCGCAAGCGACCGGGCAGTTGCGCGTTCTGCCGCAGCCGCTCGGCCCCGATCCGAGACCGACCGCCTGCGCTCTGATAGCCCCAACCGCGGGCAAGGCGTGTAAAATGATGTAAAAACTCGCAGGGGCGTTGCACCCTTGCGGGCTTCGCCACTGCCTGCCGACATGGCCGCTGGTGCGGAGGTTTTCTGTTATTTCAAGCTTTTGAGGGCCTAACCAACAGCGCTGTGAGGCGCAGCGGCGCACCGCGCGCAGGCGCTTGACGGGACCGCGGCAAGGTGCTGTTCGCCCGGAATGATAATTGCCGTTGTCGATGATGACCCGGAAATCACCACGCAGCTTGCCGCCCAGCTTTCCGCACGCGGGCTGGCGGTGGAAACTTTCGCCAGCGGTGCGGCCCTGCGCACAGCGCTCGTGCGCGGCACCTTTGATGCTGTGGTGATCGACTGGAACATGCCGGACGCAAGCGGCCTTGAAATCATCCGGGAAGCCAGCGCAAGCCTTGTCGGCGCGCCGCCGTTCCTAATGATGACGAGCCGTTCGGATGCCGCCGACATCGTCGCAGCGCTTGAGGCAGGGGCGAGCGATTACATCGTCAAGCCCGCCCATATCGAGGTGCTGCATGCCCGTATTGCCGCCGCCGTGCGCGAGCGCTCGCGCCTTGGCCTTGCACCGCTTGCCCGGTTCGGTGGCTACACCATCGAACCGGCGCGCTGCTCCATCAGCCTCAACCATGAGGCGATCCGGCTGACCCAGAAAGAATTCGCGCTGGCGGCCTTGTTGTTCGACAATCTCGATCGTCCCTTGTCGCGCAGCTATCTGCTTGCGCAAGTCTGGAGCGCGGCCGCCGGGGTCGAGACCCGCACGCTCGACATGCACATCTCGCGCATCAGAAACAAGCTCCACCTCTGTCCGGAAAATCTCTATGTGCTGCAAACGGTTTTCGGCTTCGGTTACCGCCTCTCGCGCTATGTCGATGATCAGGTCTAAGCGGCGCTTTCGCGTGACGTTGGCGACGGCCGTGTTGATGGCCGGATCGCTGGGCGGCTGTGCGGTCAAGCAGGACTTGCGCCTTGCTATCGAGGGCGCCCGGCCGTCGGCTCCGTCTGCGGTCGCCATCGCGACGGCCCCTGCCGACAACCCACAGGCGGCGCGTTTTGCCGCATCACTGACTGAGGCCTTTGCCCGCAACGGTCACAGCATTGCCAGCGATGCTCCGGTGATTGCGGTGTTCGGCTTCAGCCAGCGCGCGAGTGCAATCGGCACGGCTGATGGCAGCGCGCCGGAAGCAGCGGGCAAGGCCGCTCCCACCTGGCTTTCGGCGCCCGCAGGCAAGCGCGCTTTGGCACGGTGCAAAGGCGAACGCCTGCGGGCATCGCTCGCGCTATATGCCCGCAGCAGCGGCGCCGTGATTTACCGCGCCAGCGGCGAGATCGACGGCTGCACCTTTGCCGAGAGCGATCTTGATAAGCTCGCCGCAGCGCTGGTGAGCGGCGCAGCGCGCTGAGGCTGCGCGGGCTCAGACTGGCGGCGATTGCACCAGCGGCAGGGCGATTTCAAACAGCGTGCCCCCGCCATCGCGTGCGCGTGTCGCAATGCTCCCCCGATGGGCATCGACCACCCGCTTGACGAAGGCAAGTCCGAGACCCGTGCTCAGCAGATCGCCGCTTGAGCGGGTGCCGAAACGGGTGAAGGGATCATCAAGGCGTTCCGGCGGCAGGCCGGGGCCGGTATCGGTCAGCGTGATCACGGCCTTGCCGCCATGCTCTGCCAGCGCCAGCGCGAGGCTTATCGCGCCGCCTTCCGGTGTGAATTTGACAGCATTGCCGATGAGGTTTGCGGCCATCCGCGCAATCTGGCTGCGGTCGATTTCAGCGAATATCGGATTTTCGGGAATGAGGCGCTGCAAAGCGATACCTTTGCGAGCGGCAAGCGCGTGGGCCTGATCGAGCGCTTCGTGAAGCAGGAACCCAAGGTCATGGGCCTCAAAGCTCGGGCCGGTCTCGCGCACCCGGGCCAGCTGGACGAACCCATCGGCTAGCCCCAGCGTCAATTCAGCCTGATTGCGGATGCGTGCAGCTATGTCGGCATGGGCGCCTTCGATCGCGAGCGTCATCGCCATGATCGCGACTTGCGGTGAGCGCATGTCGTGCGAAAGGAAGGCGATCAGCTCGTCATGTTCGCGCTGGCGGCGGCGCAGCTGCGAGATATCACGAAAGGCGATGATGCGCGCCGCTTCTCCGGCGGGGCGGCCAGCGGCGAGCGGGGCGCTCGCAAACAGGAACACCCGCCCGTCTTCGAGCGTGATTTCGGGGCTGTCGGGATCAACTGCGAGGCGCTGGTTGAGATAGAGTTCGACAAGGCTCAGTCCGACCGGATCGGGCGTGGCGCTGAACAGGCCTGCGGCGGCCCGATTGACGAGCAGCACGCGGTTATCTTCGCCGGTGACGACCATGGCATCGGGCGATGCTTCGATGGCGCTGCGCACGAATGTCAGAGCATCGCTCATCTCGCCGATAAGCTGGCGCAGCTGTTCGACCTGCCGCGCCACGATGTCGAACCCGCGGGCGGTATTAGTCTCGCCGGTGGCGCGCGTAAGGCGGCGGGCTTCGTGATCAAGGTATGCTGAAACCACGATCAGCCGCCGCCAGCTCCACAGGGGATAGGCAAGCGTCAGCACCGCCATCGCAGTGCCGGGCGCAAGCCACAGCCGCCCCAGCGCAGCCAGCATGATGGCAAGCCCGCCCGTGCCGACGACAAGGCCGGCTGACAGGAGCAAGCCGGCCCGCGCCGACAGCTTCCAGAAACCGGCAAACTGGATCAGCAGCGCAGCCAGTGCGAGCATGATTGCCGAGCGCGTCGGCAATTCGCGGATCACGCGCCCGGCGCGCAGCGCATCGAACAGATTGGCCTGTGTCTCCACCCCGGACATTGGTGCGATCTTGGGGGTCGGCACCGAATGCGTATCACCCATGCCCTGTGCCGTCGCCCCTACGAGCACCACGCGGCCTTTCAAAAGTCCACCCGCTGCCGAGCCGTCGATCACGGCAGAGGCCGGGATCGTGGGGTAGGAATTGGCCGGGTGGAACGGCACGATCGGCATGGGCGGCGGCTGGGGCTCCGGCTTGGGCTTCGGCGGGGGCTGCGGCATTCCATCGAGCGTCGCTGCGGCAAGCCCGAGCGCGGCCATGACGAAATGGGGGTAGGAGCGGCCATCGGCATCAATCCCAAGGCTGAAGCGCCGTAGCGCCCCATCGCTGTCGGGGGCGGCTTCGACATGGCCAAGCGCTGCTGCCGCGCGGGCGAATGCAGGCAGGGGATATTCCGGTTCGAGCCCGTCGGGGCGGTTCATCGCGGCGATGAAACTCAAGGGAAGCACCACCTTGCCATGGCGCCTTATCGCCGCGGCGAGCGCGGCATCATCGGCCGCCTCGCCCGGCTCTGCAAACAGCACATCATACAGCACCACCTCGGCCCCGGCGCTGTTCAGATTGTTAATGAGCCGCGCGTGGGTCGAACGGCGCCAGGGCCATTCGCCGACTGCCGCAAGGCTGCGCTGGTCGATCGCGACGATGACGATGTCGGGGGCGGGCGCATGGCGCGCCAGTGCTGCGGCAAAATCGAGCAGCGCCCCGTCGAACCGACGGGTAAGCTCGCCGCGTCCCGCGATCACCGCAAGGGCTGCCGCAGCCAGCAGCAGCACCAGCCATTCGGCAGCAAGGCGACGCTGATTCAACAATGCTGCGCCTCCGGCCCGGGCTTGCCGCTATTCGGTGACATTAAGGCGCTGTATCGGTCCCCAGACCTCAAGCAAGCCTTCATCATCGGCCTGCACGGCGGCAACCCGCCATTCATAGGTGCCGGGTGCCAGATCGGTAATGATGAGCCCCTGCCGCGCCATGGCCACTTCGTCGATGATAAGCACGCCCGGGCGCGCCGCGTTCCACAGTTGGAAGGCATAAGTGGTCTGCCCTTCGCCTTCGGGCAGCCAGGCAAAGCGGTAGCCATCATCAACGCCCGCAGGCTGCGCTGCCGCGCTCGTGCCAAGGCGCTTGCGGCGGAAGGAAAAGGTCTCGGAAGTGCCTTCGATGCCGCTGGCGCTGATGGCGCGGGCGCGCACGAAATAGCGCCCGTCTGCCAGATTGCCGAAATCGGCAACCGTTCCGGGTGCGGTGATGGTTTCGCCGATTATGTCGAGAAAGCCGGCATCGCGTGCGATTTGCGTGCGGATGCCGACGGTGGCGGGCCTGTTCGTCGGGACGGGCAGAGCAAAGGTGACGGAAGGCTGCGTTTGCACAGCGCCCGGCGCAGTGATGTCTGGGGGGGCTTGTAATCGTTCCGCTTCGCCAAGGCCAGCCACGCCCGCTGCAAGGCCAAAGCCCGCCCCGGTTAACGTTTCGCGCCCCCCAGCAGCGGTTGCGACGGCCCCTTCGACCACTTCCACAACGGCGCGTTCGCCAGCCTCCACATAGCCGACCCGGAAGATTGTGCCCCGCACCGCGCTGACACTGCGCGGCGTGCCGATGCGGTATTGTTCGCGCGGGCGCAGGGTCGGCACTTGCGCTTCGCCGCGACCAGCGATCAGGCGAAACTCGATGTCCTTGAGATCATCGAGCCGGTAGATGCGGGCTCGCACCAATTGTGCTGCAGTGTTGGTGGGCAGGGTTATCGCCGCACCGTCGCTGCCGCGCAGCGAGGCAAAGCCGCTTGCGCCGGTGCGAACCACCGCGCCTTCGGGCACCGCCATGCCACGCGCAGCGGGTGCGCTGTTGACAGTGACCTCTCCAGAAAACGCTGCGATGCGCAGGTCGGCCGGGCGATAGGCCATCAGATCGCGCGGCAGGCGGATGATCGTGTTGGCGGGGATCCGGCGCGGATCGGCGATGCGGTTGAGCTTGATGATCGCCGTTCGGTGCCTGGGCGAAAGCATGTATTCGCGCGCCAGCGTGTGGGGCGATTCGCCGGGCTTCAGGCGATGTTCGATAAACGCGGTCGGCTGCGCGGCGCCGGGCGCTGTCACCGCCAATGCCGCAGCTCCCAACATCGCAAGCCCGCGCAGGCCCGGTGCAGCGGCGCGCCCTACAGCCCTTGTCATCCTTACTGCCACCTTGCCCGCCCGTGTTCCCGCGATCCTCACCCCGCCGTCAGCCAATAGGCCAGCACAAAGCACCCCGCAACGATGAGACTGCCAAGCCCCATAATCACATTCGCCAGCGTGCTCGGCAGCGCCCGGCGCGCATGGCGGTGAAGTGTGGTCTTGTGCTGGATCATGGCTGCTCCCCCTCGGCGCGCCTTGGCGCTGGCTGCCAGGCTAGGCCAAAGGCGAGCCAAAACAGAAGTAAACAGATGTAAATTTTCGCGCCTGTTTCAGCCTGTCTGTTGCCGCAATTCGCCACCATCCGGCAGAATGTAAATTCATGTAAATACAGGTCGCTGGAGGGTCAGCTTGGCACAATTCCGCTGTAGAAGGCCGCCAAGGCGCCCCACCCACAATCACGCGGTTGCAAACATGTCCACCACGAGGATCCCCACCCGGAACGATGCCGAAATCCTGCGCTTGCAGCTGATGGAAAGCGTCGTGCAGCAGCTGCTCGCGCTGTGCGATCTGCACGGATATGATTATGTCGCGATTGATCTGTGCGCCGCAGCCGAGAAATTGCGCGCGCTTGGTGCGGCGAGTGGCTCAGGCCAGCCGCTGTTACCCTGATCGGCGCAAAGCTCAGCCATGCCGCCGTCCGAACCATTTCCGCCACCGCCGTTGGCCTGCCTTGGCAAAGCCATCGCACAGGCGCGGGCCGCGCGCGGTTTGACGCGGCGTGATCTGGCCAAGGAAACCCGCATCCCCGAACGCTATGTCGAGGCGATCGAGTCGGGTGCGTTTGCACGATTACCGGGCAAGACCTTTATCCTCGGCTTTACGCGAACGATCTGCCGCCGCCTCGATCTCGACGCCGACAGCATTATCGCGACCATCAAGCGCGAGCTGTTCTAGGAGCGTCTTTGCCGCGCGGCCGAAGTTGCCATCTCAGGCCGCCTGTTCGGGCGTGACGGGCCGTGCCGACAATTCGCGCCGCAAAAGCTTGCCGATCGGATCGCGCGGCAGGCGTTCGACAAACTCGATGTAGCGAGGGCGTTTGTAGCCGGCGATCTGGCCTTTGAACCGAGCGGTGATTTCCTCACGCGTCAGCTGATGGCCGGGTTTGAGCACCACGAAGGCTTTCACTGCCTCGCCCCATTGCTTGTCGGGCACCCCGCAGCAGCCCGCATCGGCGACTTCGGGCATTGCGGCGAAAATGGCATCGACTTCGGCCGGGTAGACATTCTCGCCGCCGGTCTTGATCAGCTCCTTGGCGCGGCCGAGCAGATAGCCACGCCCGCGTTCGTCCATCGTTCCCAGATCGCCGGTGCGCAGCCAGCCGTGGCCCAAAGCGGCTTCGCTGGCCTCAGGATTGCGCCAATAGCCCAGCATCACCGAAGCACCGCGAAGGCAGATCTCCCCTTCCTCGCCGGGCGGCAAAGCGCCCCCGTCAGGATCGAGGATCGCCATTTCAAGATGCGGCAATGTCCACCCGATCGAGCGGGGGGCCTGGAGCATATCGGGATAGTCGATAAAGGTTGCAAAGCCGCAGATTTCGGTCTGGCCATAGCCGCCCACCACCCGCGCATCCCAGTCGCGCTCGATGAATTCATACATCTGAGGGCGACCCGTGCCGGCGCCTCCGGTATAATTGGTGAGCGGCATCACTCCATCACGCACCGGGTTCATCGCTGTCCATCGGAAGCAGATCGTGGGAAAGGCGCTGGTGGTGGTGCACCTTTCGCGGTGGACAAGTTCAAGCACGGCGGCGCTGTCATCATCGCGCCCTGCAAACACACTCGCGCCGCCGCAGGCGAGCATGGCGGCGACCTGCTGCATCCCGACCACATGAAACAGCGGATTGATCGAAAGCAGGCGTTCTTGGTGGGTGAAGCCGCGATGCATGGCAAAGCTCAAGGCAGAGCTTGCCACTGCGCGGCCCGATTGCAAGCAGCCCTTGGGCCTGCCGGTCGTGCCGCTGGTATACATCATATACAGCGCACGCTCAGGGGCGAGCGAGAGGCTTGGCAAGGGCGGCTGCGGGGCGGTGACCATGCTTTCAAATTGGCCGTGGGGATCGTGGCGCTCGTCCACTGCGATCACGTCGCCTGCCGCAGCCTCCGCGAGCAACGGCGCAAAGCGCGGGTTGGCGAAAGTTATCGCCGGTTCGGCATTGCCGCAAATCCATGCGATTTCCGCAGGCGCGAGCCGCCAGTTGAGGAGCACCGCAATCGCCCCGATCCGCGAGCACGCCAGAAGGGTGGTGAGGAACGGTGCGCCATCAGTGAGCAGCAGCGCCACGCGGTCACCCGGTGCGATCCCGCGCGCCAGCAGCCAGTCCGCCAGATTATCCACGCGGCCAGCAAGCTCGGTCCAGGTCAGGCGCTGCGGGCCATCGACACAAGCCTCGCGCCCGGCATGGCGCGTCGCATTGGCCCAGAGCAGCGTGCTCAGCGAAAAATCATGCGCTTTCATGGGGCAAGGCTAGCTTCCCGCAGCGCGGCGATCCATCAGCGATTTTGGGGATTTGGCAGGGGCGCGGGCGCGGCGCAATCATGGCCACACGCGCCGCAGATGCGGCGTGGCCAGGGCACCGCCAGCACCCCCCGGAAAAACAGGTTCTTCCCGCATTTTGGGCAATTATGCGTGAGCATCCGCGCATTTGCCGCGATCAGTGCTATGATGGCAGCGGTAAAGGCGAGGCTGGAATGGCCCACGAATACCTCCACCACCGCCACGAACAGGATCGCCAGCGCCAGCACGCCCAGCATCCAGCGCGCATGGCGCGCTGCGCGATCATAGGGTGTCACGGCAGGCGGGCGAGCAGCGACTGGGCGAACTCGGTCAGCGTGTCGTCGCGCGCGCCCATCACCACGATCCGGTCGGCGGGCTGGGCGAGTTCGAGAATGCGCGCGCCACAATCGCTGCGCTGTGCGATATGTTCGGCCCTGCCGCCAGCCTCGTTGACAAGCGTGACAATCCGCGCGGTGCCCATGCTGCGATCCACTGTTCCGCCGAAATACACCGGATCGCACATGATGGTGATATCCTGCGCCCCAAGCTCGCGGGCGAAGGTGCTGGCCAGCTCCTCGCCCATCTGGCGTAAGGGTCCATAGCCATGCGGCTGGAAAAACGCGATGACGCGCCCTGGCGTCGCCTTGAGCGTGCGCAGGGTTGCGGCACATTTTTCAGGGTTGTGGCCAAAATCGTCGATCACCGTAATGCCTGTGGGCGACGTGCCGATCACGTCGAACCGGCGGGCAAGCCCTTGGAACGAACGCAGCGCATATGCCGCATAATCAATCCCGATGCCCGCCGCGCTGGCACAGGCAATTGCCGCCAAGGCATTGGCCAGATTGTGCCGCCCGGGCATGGGGAGGATCAAGGGGAACACCTCGCGGCTGCGATTATCGAGCACGGCTGCGCGAATGCCGAGCGGGCTTTCATCAATCGAATCGGGATCGACTGTGATATCGGCTGTCTGGTTGCGCACTGCGAAGCTGATGGCGCGTGCTGCGCGTCCCGCGAGATGCGCAGCTTCTTCGCTATCGAGATTGATCACGGCTGTGCTGGCGGCTGCCACGAAATTGCCGAACAGAACGCGCAATTCCTCGATGCTCTTGTGATCGAGGCTCACATTGAGCAGCACCGCGATGCTCGGCCGGTACAGCGCGATCGAGCCGTCGCTTTCATCAACTTCGCTGACAAACAAATCACGACTGCCGAAGCGCGCGCTGGCAAAGGGATTGGCGGCGGTGACAAAGTTCTTCATCACCGCGCCGTTCATGACGGTGGGATCATAGCCGCATTCATGCAGGATCCAGGCGATCATGCCGGTGGTGGTCGATTTGCCCGAAGTGCCGCCGATCGCGATCGCATTGCGGCTTGCATTGAACAGGCTGGCGAGCAATTCAGCCCGGCTCATCCGCTGGCAACCCAGCTGCGCCGCGCGTGCCACTTCGGGCACAGTGTCCTCGATAGCGGCTGAGGCCACCAGCACCTGTTCGGCTGAAGTGACCCCGCTGCCATCCTGCGGGAACAGAGCGAAGCCGTTGGCCTGCATCCACGCGAATTTTTCCGGCGAGCGGCCCTGATCACGGCTGCGATCGGAACCGGAGACCCGATGGCCGACCCCGGCTGCGATCTGGGCGAGCGGGAGCATGCCCGAGCCACCGATCCCGCAGAAAAAAAGTGGCCGACCTGTTACAGGCCCGGCGGCGACCTCGTGTCCCATGGGCATATGGGTATTGGCTTGCGCCACCCATGACAAGCGCCCTAGGTTGCCGGAATGACGAATATCGCCATTTGTGCACCGGCAACACCGATCACCCGCGAACAGGCCGCCGCGCTCGAAGCGTTGGTGGCCGCCGAATTCCCTGCGCACCGCGTAACCTTTCACGAACAATGTTTCGCGCAAGCTGGCCACTTTGCCGGCGATGATCTGTTGCGGCTGACGGCGCTTCTGGATTGCGCCAATGATCCGGCCTTCGATGCGGTATGGTTTGCCAAGGGCGGCTATGGCTCCAACCGCATTGCCGAGGCGGCCGTGGCGCGCATGAACGCCCATGCCCGTGCCAAGAGCTATGTCGGCTTTTCCGATTGCGGATACCTGCTTGCCGCGCTCTATCGTAACGGCATCGGGCAAAGTGTGCACGGCTCCATGCCAGTAAGCGCGCGCAGCGAAGGCGGGCGCGAGGCGCTGCGCCGCGTGCTGCGCTGGTTCCAGGGCGATACCAGCGGGGTGGAGCCGAGCGTTGACGGCATAGCGCCGACGGCGGCGTTCAATCTGATCACGCTCTCGATGCTGTCGGGCACGCAATTGATGCCTGATCTTACCGGGCATGTCGTGATGGTGGAGGAAGTGGCCGAACACCTCTACGCGGTTGACCGGATATTCTTCCACCTTGCTGGCGTGCTGCCGCGCCTCAAAGGTCTCAGGCTCGGCAGCATTACTGATATCCCCGAAAACTATGTCGCTTTCGGCCAGAGCGAGGAAGACATTGCCCGGTTCTGGTGCGCGCGGGCGGGGATCCCTTATCTCGGGCGGGCCGAGATCGGGCATACTTCTGCCAACAAGGTTGTGCCCTTCGGACTTGCCAGCCCGCAGCAGCGGCAGTAGCGCCTTGCGCCATAAAAATACCAAAGGGTCTTTGTATGCGCGCGTTTCTTTTCCCCGGCCAGGGCAGCCAGAAAGTCGGCATGGGTGCCGAACTTGCCGCCGCAAGCGCAGCAGCGCGCGAGGTATTCGGCGAAGTGGACGAAGCGCTCTCGCAGCACCTTTCCAAGCTGATGCACGAAGGCCCGGAGGCCGAATTGCTCAAGACCGCCAATGGCCAGCCCGCGATCATGGCCAATGCAATGGCCACGGTGCGCGTGCTGGAGCGCGATTTCGGCATCAGCGTGCTCGAACACGGCGCTTGCGTTGCGGGTCATTCGCTCGGTGAATATACCGCTTTGTGCGCGGTTGGTGCATTTGGGCTGGCGGATACCGCGCGCCTGTTGAAGCTGCGGGGCACCGCGATGCAGGCGGCTGTTCCCATCGGCAAGGGCGCAATGGCGGCTCTGCTGGGTGCAGATATGGCGAAGGCCGCCGAGCTTGCGGCTGCCGCCGCGCAAGGCGAGGTGTGCGAAGTCGCCAATGATAATGATCCCTCGCAGGTTGTGATTTCGGGCCATCGCGCTGCAATCGAACGCGCGGCGGAACTGGCCAAGGATCATGGCATCAAGCGCGCGGTAATCCTGCCGGTTTCCGCGCCGTTTCACTGCTCGCTGATGGCGCCTGCTGCCGACGCGATGGCCGAGGCGCTTGAGGCCACACCGCTGGGCGCGCTCACCTTGCCGGTCTATGCCAATGTCACCGCCGCGCCGGTCAGCGATCCCGATGAAGAGCGCGCGCTGCTGATCGAGCAGGTGACAGGCCAGGTGCGCTGGCGCGAAAGCATGCTCAAAATGCATGCCGACGGCGCGCAGCAATTCATCGAACTAGGCGCCAAGGTGCTCTCCTCCATGGCAGGGCGCACCATCAAGGACGCGGATAGCCGCAGCCTGGTGACGATGGCCGATCTCGAAGCTTTCGCTACAAGCATCGCCTGACGCGCCTAGCTTTCCTCTCGCCACTCAAGGATCACAAGGTATGTTTGCACTCACAGGCATGAACGCGCTGGTAACCGGCGCATCGGGCGGCATCGGCTCGGCAATTGCCGAGGCGCTGGCGCGGCAGGGTGCGCGGATCGCGCTGTCGGGGTCAAACGGGGCCAAGCTGCGCGCCTTTCGCGAACAATTGATGGAAGATGTCGGCGGCGATCATGTCGAGATTACCTGTAACCTTGCCGACAAGGTGCAGGTCGAGGAACTCATCCCGGCCACGCTCGATACGCTCGGCAGTATCGACATTTTGGTGAACAACGCCGGAATCACCCGGGACAATTTGGGCATGCGGATGAAGGACGAGGAATGGGACGAGGTGATCGCGATCAACCTTGAATCCGCTTTTCGCCTGATGCGCGCAGCCGCCAGGCCGATGATGAAGGCGCGCTTTGGCCGGATCATCAACATCACGAGCGTGGTGGGAGCGACTGGCAATCCGGGGCAGATGAATTATTGCGCGGCCAAGGCGGGCCTCACCGGCATGACCAAGAGCATCGCAGCAGAGGTCGCAAGCCGCGGGATCACCGCCAACTGCGTCGCGCCGGGCTTCATCCGCACTGCGATGACTGCCGCGCTCGACGAGAAACAGCAGGCCGCGATCAATGGCCGCATCCCGATGGGCCGTATGGGCGAGGGCGCTGAAATCGGCGCGGCTGTTGCCTTTCTTGCCAGCCGCGAGGCAGCCTATATTACTGGCGAGACGCTTCATGTGAACGGCGGCATGGCGATGCTTGGCTAAGGCAGGTGAGGGGGGGGCGCGCGCCCTTATCCCCAACGCAGTTGCATGGCCTATTCGCCCATGCTTGCCCGTAGGTGCAGGTGCGCTAAGGTTTCAGCCGACTTTCTGGCGCTTGGGGGCGATTCCTTCGCTTCTTTGCCACACAGGGAAACGATAGGCGAAAGCGATGAAGGCTACGATCGAACGCGCAACGCTGCTGCGATGCCTCTCCCACGTGCAATCGGTGGTGGAACGCCGCAATACCATACCGATCCTGTCCAACGTGCTGATCGAGGCGGGCGAGAGCGGCAATGTGCGCGTGATGGCGACCGATCTTGATCTGCAAGTGGTCGAAACGATGAGCGCGGCGGCTGTCGATCAACCGGGCGCGATCACGGTCTCGGCACACCTGTTGTTCGATATTGCGCGCAAGCTTCCCGAAGGCAGTCAGGTCAGCCTCACGGCGCAGGATAACCGGCTCGAAGTCAAAGCAGGCCGGGCCAATTTCAAACTGCCGACTTTGCCGCGCGATGATTTTCCGGTGATTGTCGAAGGCGATCTGCCCACCAGCTTCGAACTGCCCGCGCGCCAGCTTGCCGAGCTGATCGACCGGACCCGGTTTGCGATCTCGACCGAGGAAACCCGCTACTATCTCAATGGCATCTTCCTCCACGTCACCGACGAGGACGAGCCGCTATTGAAGGCCGCTGCGACAGATGGGCACCGCCTTGCCCGCTTCACCCTGCCGCGCCCCGAAGGCGCCGCCGGGATGCCCGATGTGATCGTGCCGCGCAAAGCCGTGGGCGAGTTGCGCAAGCTGCTTGATGAAGCGATGGACGGCAACGTGCTGATCGATCTTTCCGCCAGCAAGATCCGCTTCACGCTCGGCGGCGAAGGCGGCGTGGTGCTGACCTCCAAGCTGATTGACGGCACTTTCCCTGATTACAGCCGGGTCATTCCGACCGCTAATGACAAGCTGTTGAAGCTTGATCCCAAGCTGTTCCGTTCGGGCGTTGACCGCGTGGCGACCATCGCCACCGAAAAGACCCGCGCGGTCAAGATCGGGCTCGAAGGCGACAAGGTGACGCTCTCGGTGACCTCGCCTGATAATGGCACCGCGACTGAAGAACTGATGGCCGATTACGGGGCCGAAGGCATGGAAATCGGCTTTAATGCCAACTACCTCAAGGATATCCTCGATCAGATTGAAGGCGATACGGTCGAGATGCACCTGGCCGATGCCGGCGCGCCGACCCTGATTCGCCAGAATGATCACAGCCCGGCGCTCTATGTGCTTATGCCGATGCGGGTGTGATGCCTGGCCTCACGCAATAATTAATTGCATATTCAAATCTGCGCAGATATCTGTGTCTTAGGGTATCGCAGGGAGTATGCATGGCTCGGGCAGCTTGGCGCTATGCGGGTGCGGCATTGATCGCCGCGCCGCTCTTGTTTGCCTGTCCGGCCAGTGCCAATACGATCAATGGCGCCCCTTTGATTCCTGAACCCTTGGTATTTGACATGATACGCCCGCTTGCTTCGCCACGAGGCAAGATCGAAGGCAACATCCTGGTGCTTGCCCCGCTGGCCTCTAGTAATGAAAAAATCGATGGCGCCGCAGAGGTCAAATTCTCGTTTGCCGATGGCTGGGGTGCCGAATTTGATGTTCCCTTCGAGGATGAGCGTCACCTCGGCTATACTGTGGCCTTGCAAGGAACATTTGGGACATTTGCGAACAAGCGCGCTGTCCACGGGTTTCAGGCCATCGCAATTCGCCAGGAGCAAACTGGCCAGATCGACGCTTCGTTGCTTTACATCGTCGGGGTGCGTTACTCTCGCAAGTGGAGCAGCCTCAGCATGGTTGGCGTCAATCGCTCGCCGACTGGGCCCGTGCCGGGTGTTCCGCGCGATTACAAGCTGCTGCTCAACAACACGATCTTCAATGATGTCGGTCCCAACACAATCGTCGGCATCGAGACGAATATCCGCGCCGGAGAGCGTAGCACCGAATGGCTCATCATGCCGCAAGTGCATCAGCGCCTATCGAAGAAAATCATGATGCTTGTGGGTGTCGGTGTGCAAAAGCCTGCATTGCGCGCTGCACACCCCACACTCGCAATTCGGCTGACTCATGAGTTCTGAGCCCACGGGGTGCTTGCAGGTGGTGCCATATCCGACCAATGATCCGCAGCGATGAACCGCCATTTTTTGTACAGCGCGAATCTGCCCGCGACAGGGTGTGCGCCAAACAAGGCGATTGGGGGAATGCCGATGAACATGCTTCAGGTTCACGTCCGCAAGGGCGCCCTTTCCGATGCGGTGCTGAACGAGGTTCCGCTTGCGCCTCTGGAAGAGGGCATGGTGCGCCTTGCCATCGAAAGTTTTTCGGTTACCGCCAACAACGTCACCTATGCGGTGGCGGGAGACAGCTTCAAATACTGGGACTTCTTTCCCGCCCCTGAAGGCTTCGGCATCGTGCCGATGTGGGGCCATGCCCGCGTGATCGAAAGCCGCTGCGATGGGATCGCGGTGGGCGAGCGGGTCTATGGCTACTTGCCCATGGCGAGCCATCTCGATGTGCTGCCCGGTAAGATTGCTCCCGGCGGCTTTGCCGACATGGCTGCGCACCGCCAACCGATGAGCCCGATCTACAACCAATATGCGCGCCTCGCCGCCGATCCCGAACATGATCCGTTGCACGAAGGCGAGCGGATGATCTTCGGGCCGCTGTTCCGCACCGGGTTTCTGATCGAATACTTCCTGCGCGCCAATGGATGGTTCGGCGCCAGCCAGCTGGTGGTAACCTCCGCCTCGTCTAAGACAGCGCTTGGCCTTGCCAGTGTGGCGCGTGACAATTCACCGCAAATCAAGCGGATCGGGCTCACTTCTCCCAGCAATGTGAGCTTTGTCGAGGCGAGCGGGCTCTATGATCAGGTGGTTGCCTATGATGCGATTTCCGCAATCTTCCCGCTTCAATCGGTGAGCGTGGATTTTGCCGGGAATGCCGGATTGCTGGGCCAGGTGCACAAGCACCTTGGCGACAGCCTCAACTATTCCTGCCTCGTTGGTGCCACCCATATCGATGCGCGCAGCACCTTTGCTGGCGGCGCGTCGCTCCCCGGGCCAAAGCCGGTGCTGTTTTTCGCGCCCGATCATGCGGTTGCCCTGTTCAAGGAGCTTGGCGCCGCCGAGGCAACCCGCCAGATTGCGGCCGCATGGCACGGGTTTTTGGCGGCGAGTGAAGGCGCGATTGCGATTACGCGGCTTCATGGGCTGGATGAGGCACGGCGCGTATTCACCGAAATGGTGGCGGGAAAAGCCGATCCTTCCCAAGGGATTGTGATCGCGCCTTAAAACTCTTTGATAAGCCGGACAGCAGCGGTTGCATGGGCCGCGCGCATAGGTGTTTTTTGCGCGCCGAGCCCCGCCTGGACCATCACTTTTTTCGAAAGATGCTGATGCACTTGCGGCATTACCAGCCATCGGGTGCTCGTGCGTCCGGCACGCAGATTGGTTTCTACGCCCAACACTGTGTGCTTGCCTGCATCATGAAACAGGCTGTGATTGAATAGCAGTGCATCATCGCGACGTGTGCCGGGCCGCGGCGTCTCAGCCGGGCTGTTTGCCCCGATCATCGTCAGGGTGCTCCACTTTTGCGAGTAGCGCACCCCGACAAGGTAAAGGAGCGAGGTGTCGAGCCGCCCGGTCTCCTTATCGACCACCGCGATCGCTTGCGCACCATGAACGCCTCGCTTGGCGGCAAAAGTCCCGATCGTGCCTTGCAGTGCGAACTTGTAGCCCTTGAGACGTTCATTATCGAAGGGCAGTTCGAATTCAGCAGCCCAGCCATTGGCAAAGGCATATTCGATTTCGGGTGCCCAGTCGATGTCCTCGCCGCGCGCATCGAGCGGAAAAAGAGCGAGCGTATTGGCCTCAAGTTCGCCTTTGGGGGCTGCCAGCGGCCGGATCATGTCGAACACCATCGGTTCAGGGATCAGAGGCGCGCCGCCGGTGGTGCTGGCCGCAGCAGGTGTTGCAAGGGCCACGGCCACAAGAATGGGCGCGCCCGCAAGGCACTGAAAAATCTTGGTCATATCGAGCATCCCGATCACGGAGCGCGCCTGCTAACCTGCTCTACCTTACAGGATCATGACTCAGGGCAAATGCTATTCCGCCGCCTCACGCAAGGCGGCGCGCTGCGGTCCGCGAATGAGGCCACCGGGCGCGGCGCCCGTCCATGTGCCATCGCGGAAAGTCACCACGCCGCTCTTGATCGTGGCGACATAGCCTGTGGCTTGCTGGAGCAGCCGCTTGCCGCCTGCGGGCAGATCAAAGGCGAGCCATGGCTTGCCAAGCTTGAGCCGATCCATATCAATCACGTTGAGATCAGCAAGATAGCCGGGCGCAATCACGCCGCGATCTTCAAGCCCGTAAATCAGCGCGGTATCGCGGCACTGCCGTTTGATTGCCTGTTCGAGCGTGATGCGCGCGCCCCGCTTGCGACCTTTCACCCAGTGTTCGAGCATGAAAGTGGGCGAGGCGGCATCGCAGATCGTGCCGCAATGCGCGCCCCCATCGGATAGCGAATTGACAGTATCCTCGGCGTGCTGGAGCGGATAAAGAAAATCGAGATTGCCTTCGGCATAATTCAGAATAGGCAGGTAAATGAACCCCTTGCCATCATTTGTGCACAACAGGTCATAAGCATATTCCTGCGGGGAAACCCCGGCGGTCGCCGCGCGGGCATTGATGCTGGCCTCGGGGCCCGGTTCGTAATCGAAATCGGGGTCCATTTCATATTGCAGCGCCCAGCCTTGCGTGATCACCATGACAACGCCGAGAATATCCTTGGGCGCTGAGGTATAATCATTCGCTTCGGCCAGCAATTGCGCTTTGAAGGCAGGATCCAGCAGGCGCGCGCGCTGCTCCGCCCAGGGCCGATCCTTGATCGCCTGCCAACTCGGGCGGAAGGCAAAGGGGTTTACTGTCCCCTGCCACGCCATGATGATGCCGTTGCCGCGCAGAGCAATCTGCGCAACGATATTGGCGCCATTGTCGTTTTCGGCGCGCATCGCGGCAATCTGTTCGTCCAGGGCCATTTCCTTGGCGATGGATTGGAGCGCTGCGAAGGTGACGGGAATGCCCGCTTCGCGCGAAAGCTTGCCCATCCAGCCGAACTCGTTCCATTCGCGCTTAAGATCGCTTGCCATTTCGAACACCGCATGACCGCCTGCCGCCACCGCGCGGCCCATCGCCTTGCCGATCGCAATAAGTTCCTCGGCCGTTGCGCTGGTGCCGGGCACCAACTCGCCATCAACCGATTTGTGCAGGACTGTGCGCGAGGTTGAAAAGCCGAGCGCGCCTGCGCGCACGCCTTCCTCCACGATGGACGCCATTTCGGCAATATCGTCTTCGGTCGGCACCGCGCCGGGCTGTTCGCGATCCCCCAGCACATAGGCACGCACCGCGCCATGCGGGACATGGGTGCCAACATCGACCGTGCGCGGTAGCTGTTCGAGCGCATCAAGATATTCGGGGAAGGTCTCCCAGTTCCATGTCATCCCTTCGGCGAGCGCGGTGCCGGGAATATCCTCGACACCCTCCATCAGGCTGATCAGCCATTCGTGGCGATCAGGCCGCGCTGGCGCAAAGCCGACCCCGCAATTGCCCATGATGACAGTCGTGACGCCATGCCAGCTCGATGGAGCCATTTCAGCGTCCCACGTCGCCTGCCCATCATAGTGGGTGTGGATATCGACAAAGCCGGGAGCGACCACCTTGCCGTGCGCATCGATCACTTCATCAGCGCTGCCAGGCACCGCGCCCACCGCCACGATCAGCCCGTCCTTTACCGCCACGTCACCGGTAAAGACCGCCGCTCCGGTGCCGTCCACGATTGTTCCGCCGCGAATGATCAGATCATATTGCGCCATTTGTCCTCTCCCTTATGGCGCAAGGATGCAACAATCGGCGGAGCCTCACAAGGGGCGGATCACCGCGCAACAGCCAAGGGGCAGCACAATGGGTCGTCATCGGGTTTTCGGCGTGGGTCTGGCAGGCCTCATCGGATCGGCGGCGCTTGCCGCGCCGGTGGCCGCACAGGAACAGGGGCCAGAGCCATGGCGGCTCGTGCCGCCAACCGACCTTTCGGCGATGCTCGATTGCTTGGAGGCGGCAGGCCAGACGCTGATTTCGGCGCACCGCGGCGGGGCGACGCCGGGGCTTCCCGAAAACGCCATCCCCACGATGGACGCACTGCTGATGGCAGCGCCTGCGATGATGGAGGTCGATGTCGCGCAAAGCCGCGACGGGGTGCATTTCCTATTGCATGATGACCGATTGGATCGCACCACCACCGGACGCGGCGAGGCAGCAGCTGAGGACTGGGCAGCGCTAAGTCAGCTTCGTCTCAAGGACAATTGGGGCTGGGTGACGCCCTATGCAATCCCGACGCTGGCCGAGGCGCTCGCCTGGGCGCGGGGGCGCACGGTGCTCCAGATCGATTTCAAGCGCTCGGCGGATTACGGCGAGGTCGCCGGGCTGATCCGCGAGGCCGGGATGGCAAGCAGCGTGATCCTGATCGCCTATTCGGTGGAACAGGCCGCAGCGCTGCATCGCGCAGCGCCCGAGATGCTGATTTCGGTCTCGGTTGATGAGCTTGACGATGTCGCGGCCTTAAAGGCGGTCGGCATTCCGGAAGACCGCATGGTTGCCTTCACGGGCACACGGGTTCCCCGGCCCGATCTCTACCGCGCACTCGACACGGCTGATATCGAGGTGATTTTCGGCACGCTCGGCCGGCCGCCCTACGCGATGGATGCTGTGATCGAGCGGTATGGGTTGGGCGCACGCTATGCCCAGCTTGGCAAGGACGGCGTCGATATCCTTGCGACCGATCGCCCGCGCGAAGCGGCTGCTGCGCTCGCCGAGGCGGGGCGCTTGCCGAAAGCAGGGCAGTGCGGGGTTGCTCGCGGCGGATAGTTGACGTTCACGGTATTGCTTCCCAAACCCTTGTTTTTGCAGCGTTCAGGTTTGCTCCGATAGAGCCTCTTGCGGCACGCTCGAAGGAGATCGGCAGCAGTGAGGCGAGGTTGGCGTTGGTTGTTTGATGGTGGCCTGTGGGCGTCGGCGATTTCCGCCGGGGCGCTTTTCGCTGCCGAGGCCAAGGCCAGCCAAGCGCGCGTTTCGCGGGTCGAGAACCAGATACAGCGGATCATCGCTGCCGAAGCCGAGTTGCGCGCTGCGCGCAGCACCACGCCGGAATGCGCTGAGGGCTGCCTCACCCCCATCGAAGCGGTTGCGCTTGCCTTTGATGTGGGCTCAGAGCAGCGCACCAAAGCGCGCTTCGTGCTTGATATCCGCGGCGGCGGAGTCAGTCCGCCGGATGATGACGAGCGCCTGTTCTTCCTCAACAGCGAGCGTGATTACCGGGTCTTCGGCTCACTGACGCTTGCCTTCCAGCCTGAAGCCATGCGGCAATTGCTGAACCCTGCGCGCGTCGAACTGCGCGATCCCCTCGAGCAAGGCGACATCATCGTGGAGCGAGCGCGCAAACGCGTCGCGCTCAATCTGTCCAACATGATGAAGCGCTTCGCGGGCCGCCGCCTCGTTATCGAGGGCGAGGTGGAGCTCCGGTGGATCGGCTACTACGGCACGAGCGGACGCGAGGGCGTGCGCGATGAGGGCTATTATCAGGTGTGGGTGCGGATCGCCTCGCCCGCGCAGGTGACCATCATCGGGGATGGTCAGCCCGCCTAGGCCACTGCGCGGCTGCTGTTTCTCTCGACTTCGGGCGCATCGAGGAATTCCCGGATCGCCGCGACGCTTTCATCGGCGTGGGTCAAAAGGAACAGATGCCCGCCGCCCGCGAAAGTCACCAGCCGTGAACGCGGGATCATCGCGTTGAGGATCTTGCCGTTGATCACCGGGACAATCTGATCATCCTCACCCATCATGATCAGCGTCTCCTTGCCGAGGAAGGGCAGGGCAGGCAGGCTTGTCCAGCCCAGCATGCACATCAGCTGATAGAGGTAGCCGCGCGGGGAGGGCGGCTTGAGCCTGCCAATATGGCTGTCTTTCTGGTGTTCGGCCCCATCCTTGTCGACCCCGCCGTAAAGCGTAGCGAAATGTTCGTTCATGAATTCAGGATCGATGTAGCGGCGCGGATTGGCCATCTTGGTGAAGGCAGCCGGATTGCCCGGCACCATCACCATGCCCGGCGTCGTTGCGATCAGGGTAAGCTTGCGGGTGCGGCCGGGATGCTGGAGCGCAAAGTGCTGCGCCATCGCGCCGCCCCACGAAACGCCCATCACATCGACTTCATTAAGCCCGTATTTCCCCAGAATCTGGGCGGCCGTCCAGCTCATGGTGAAGGGGTTGTAGGGGATCAGCGGATCAGGCGATTCGCCGGTGCCCGGCATATCGAACATGATGAAGCCGCGTTCGGGCAGGGCAGCGGCCAGCGGAGCGACCGCCTCGATGTTCGCGCCGATGCCGTTGAAGAACAGGATGGGGAGATGATCCGACGGCTCACCCAGCCGCCATGCTGCAATCCGTAGCGTCCGCCCGCCGATTTGTTCCATCGACACGGTCGCATCATTCATTGGATCTGCCACGCAGTTTCGTCCTTTCGGGTGCGCTTTTAAGGGCACCAGGTGGGCGCGTTCATCGATCCCTCACGAACGCGCCCATAAGTTGTTACGCCCCGTTGCACGGCGCAGATGCACCGCCGGGGCTTGAGCGCTGTATCAGACTTCCTCGACCACGTAGAGTCCCGGTGCAGGATCAAGCGGCTGATAGGTATCGTTACCAAGGCGGGCTGGCGCTGCCTTCTTCTTGCCGGAACGGGCCTGCACCCATTCCATCCAGAACGGCCACCAGCTACCCTTGACCTCCTCGACCCCTTGCAGCCATTCGTCAGAAGTCTCGGGCAGGGCGCCCTCTTTCTTCTGAACGAAATACTTCGCCTTGGGGTTGGTGGGCGGATTGAGGATCGCCTGCATGTGGCCCGATTGGCTGAGTACGTAAGTGACATCCTTCGAGCCAAACAGCTGGGTCGAGCGGTAGGTCGCCTTCCACGGCGTGATGTGATCGGTCACCCCGCCAAGGATGAACAGATCGCTCGTCACCTTGGAAAGATCGACCTTGTGATTGACCATCTCGACCTCGCCCTTTTTGGTGAAGGCGAGCGTTTCGTAGATCGTCAGGAAATCTCCCATCAGGCTGGCTGACAGATTGGTGGCATCCGCATTCCAGAACAAGACATCAAACGCGGGAGGATCGGCACCAAGCAGGTAATTGTTGATGACGTAGTTCCAGATCAGATCGTTGGGCCTCAGCCACGCAAAACCGCGCGCCAGATCATCGGCCTTGATCACGCCTGCCTTGGCCGCGCGCTGGCGGGCGAGTTTCATGCCGTTTTCGCTGACGAGCGAGCCCGCTTCGATGTCGGTCGCCTTGGGATGCAACACACAGACCATCAAGGTCAGCGTGCCCAGCAGATCGGACTTGTCGGCGGCCAGCTTGCTGGCGAGCATCGCGGCGGTTTGCCCGCCCGAACATCCGGCTGACACGTTGACTTTCTTGGCCCCCGTTATCGCGGCAACCGCTTCCATCGCTTCGCGACAGGAATTGACATAATCTGTCATATTCCAGCGGCCCTGCTCCTTCGACGGATTGCGCCAGGAAATCACGAAAGTCTGGATGCCGTTGTCAACCTGCCACTTCACCACCGACTTATCGGGCGAAAGATCGTTGATATACATCTTGTTGATCTGCGGCGGGATTGTCAGCTGAGGGATTTCATAGACCTCATCGGTGCTGGGCGCGTACTGAATGAGCTCCATCATTTCAGTGCGCAGCACCACTGAACCTTTCGAGGTGGCGATGTTTTCGCCCAATTTGAAGGGGCGTTTATCGACCTGGCTAACCATGCCCTTGTTGTTGACCAGATCATTATAGGCGTTTTGCAAGCCCTTGATAAGGCTCAGGCCCCCGCTGTCGATCACGCGCTTTTGCGCGGTCGGATTGCCGATCAGCGTATTGGTGGGGGCAAGCCCATCCAGAATGATATTGGCGATGAAATTGGCGCGGTTGCGTTCCAACTCGTCAAGCTCAAGTTCTTCCAGCCAGCCGCGCATGCCCTTCTGCACAGCGAGGTAATATTGCGCGCCAGCCCGGAAAAACGGGTTATACTGCCAGGCCGGATCCATGAACCGCTTGTCCTTGGGATCAGGGGCAAGCTCGCTTTTGCCGGTCAGGATCTTCACCATATCCTCGGCCATGGCCTGGGTGTGCTTGATTGCGCGCATCGGGTCGGTCGCGGTCTCGCGCAGCAGCAAGGCGACGGCGCTAACGAAATCCTCGCGCGCAACCCCGATCAACGGGCCCAGAGCATTGGTTGATTGGGCTGCCTCGTTTTCCAGTTTGATGTCGCTGCGTGCCATCTGATCCTCGCTCGGTTTGGACGGTTTGAGCCGCTTATCGCGCTGCCCCGCCTCTGTTCGGGCTTGCTGTTCTGAGCGGCCCTCGCCAGCGAACATGACGAGTGGGCTCACAAGTTGCAAGCCCGCAGGATCGCCCCGTGCCGGTGATGGGGCCGTTTGGGGTGCGTAACAAAATCGCGGTTAACTTTTTTCAAAGCGATTGTGTGCCAGATGGTTTCATGTCTGAACAGGTCAGCCGGAGATTTGTCACCGCGAAGACTGCCGGATCACCTCCGCGCGGCCACCTGAAAGCCGTCGCCGATGCTGAGAGCACGGGCGCCGGGGAAAAACGCGTGGGCCGCGAACGGCGCAATCCCGAACGCGCCGCAGGCAAAGCGGGGCAAAGGCCCGAGCGTCAGCCGACCGCAAGCGACCAGCGTCATATCCTGCCGCAGAACACGCGTGCGATGGCGGCGTTTCTGGTGGGGTGCTATGCGGTTTCAGGCCTGGTAGCCGGCGGACTTCCGGGCAATGGCGTGATTGTGGCCGCCGCGCTGTCGGTGCTGCTGGTATTCATCGGTTCGTTCGCCGCGCCGCTCGAACGGCGCCCCGATGCCTCCAAGCTGCTGCGCTTTTCGCTGGTGCTCCTTACGATTGTCGCGCCGATGGCGGCGACGGGCTATGCCTATTCGCAGTGGGTGATCGAAGGGCTTGACTGGCAGTGGGCGGTCGCCACGCTGATCGTTTCGGGCGCGGCCGCAGCGGCGATGTTCGAGGGACGGATCATTCCGCTGTTCTGCGCCAAGATCGCCACTTGGTCGGCCTTTGCGATGATCGACCCGCGCGCCGCGACGCTGATCGCGCTGCTTGGGGCGGGCATTGCGATGGTGCTGATCGCGCGGCTTGAATATGCCAAGGCCGAACGCCTCAGGATCGAACGCGAAGCCCGTGAACGGGTCGCCGCGCGCGCCGAGGATATCCTGCGAAGCTTCGAGGAAAGCGGACAGGGCTGGTTCTGGGAAACCGATCGGCGCGGGCTGATTACCTATATCTCGCCCAAGGCGGCTGCCGTTCTCGGCAAATCATCCGAGGAATTGCAAGGCCGCCCGCTTTCCGAAATCGTCGACAACAATGCCGGTGCCGCCGATGCGGAACGCACGCTGGCGTTCCACCTTTCGGCCCGTTCGGCCTTCCAGGACATCGAACTGCGGGCTGCCACCTCGCAGGACGACGAGCGCTGGTGGGCGCTGACCGGCCGCCCTGTCTATGACAGCTTTGAAAACTTCTCGGGCTTTCGCGGCCACGGCGCCGACCTGACGGAAAAACGCCGCAGCGAAAGGCAGGTATCGCGGCTTGCGCATTACGATTCGCTCACCGGCCTTGCGAACCGCGTCCAGATGGGTCAGGCGCTCGAACAGATTTTGGCTGCCCCAAGCGAGCGTGAGCGGGCCTGCGCTGTGCTGATGCTTGATCTTGATCGCTTCAAGCAGGTCAATGATACGCTCGGCCACCCGGCGGGCGATGCACTGCTAAAGCAGGTCGCCCAGCGGCTTGAACGCGCGCTCGATGGCGCGGGCCGCTGCGGGCGGCTTGGCGGCGATGAATTCCAGGTGATCGTGCCGGGCCATGAAACCCGCGAGCGGCTCAGCTACATCGCCAGCGAAATCATCTATTCGCTATCGCAGCCCTATTCGATTCAGGGACAGAGCGTGGTGATCGGTGCCTCGGTCGGGATCGCATTGGCGCCTGAACACGGCATCACCACCGATGCGCTGATCCGCAATGTTGACCTGGCGCTCTACGCTGCCAAGGACGCCGGGCGCGGCTGTTTCCGCTTCTATGCCGAAGACCTTCACGCCGCTGCTGAAGAACGCGCTGAGCTGGAACAGGATCTGCGCGAGGCCATCGCGCGCGGCGATCTGGAAATGTATTACCAGCCCGTTGTCTATGCCGCCAACGAGAAGATCGTCGGCTTCGAAGCGCTTATGCGCTGGCCGCACCCCAAGCGCGGGTGGCTTTCGCCAGCCAAGTTCATCCCGATTGCCGAGGATGCAGGGCTCATCGACAGCCTTGGCCAATGGGCGCTGCGCACGGCGTGTGCGGATCTTGCGACCTGGCCCGAACAGCTGAGCTGCGCGGTTAACGTGTCGCCGCTGCAATTTTCCAACCCCGAATTGCCGACGATCATCGCAAACGCGCTGGCGCATAGCGGGATCAATCCGGCGCGGCTCGAACTGGAAATCACCGAAAGCGTGTTTCTGAACGACAACGCCGGCACTGACGCGATGTTCAAGGCGTTGAAACGGGTCGGCGTGCGCCTCGCGCTCGATGATTTCGGGACCGGCTATTCGTCGCTTGGCTACCTCAAGAAAGCGCCCTTCGACAAGATCAAGATCGACCGCAGCTTTGTGCAGGGTGCCACCGAGGAAGGCAGCCGGAACGGTGCCATCATCTCCTCGATCAGCTCGCTGGCCGAGGCATTGCGGATGGACACCACCGCAGAAGGCGTCGAGACGCTGGATGAACTTGAACTGGTGCGCCTGCTCGGGTGCAGCCATGTGCAGGGCTATATCTACTTCAAGCCGATGAATGCCGCCGATATCACCGAGCTTGTTACCGGCGGGATGATCGCCAAGCCCGCAGGCCCGCAATCCGCGCGCCATCCGCGTCAGGTGCTGCTGCGCCGGGTAATGGTGGTCTATAACGGCAACCGCCTCAACGCGACCTTGCGCAACATCTCCGAAGGTGGTGCGATGATCGAGGGACTTTGGAACATGCCGGTCGGCAGCACGGTGCAGCTTGTCTTCAGCGCGGACAAATCGGCCACCGCGACGGTGCACTGGTCGCGCGAGAACCGCGTCGGGGTGGGCTTTACCTCGCCGCTGCGCCGCCGCGCCGACGGCACCTTCTCGGTGCTGCGGGGCTGAGCATCATCGCGGATTTTGGCGGTGCGGTTTAGCAGTTGCTAACCAAGCTGCTTTATCAACGCCCGCAGCCGTGATGGTCTCCTCATGGGCGGCCCACGGGAGAAGCGGGGAGTTGCGGTCAATTGTTGCTGAAAGGTTTCTTGACGGCAAAACGGGCAGCGCCGCAGCGCGCGGGTGACCTGTCTGCCGGAACCGCAGCAATTGCGGCCAACGCCCGGTTTACCTTGCTTGATGAGGTTGAGCGCTCGGGCCTGGGGTGGTTCTGGGCAAGCGATGCCCGCGGACACCTCACCTATCTGAGCGCTGCTCTGGCCGAGCGCATCGGCATGGGTGTCGATGACCTGATTGGTCATCCGCTGGGCGCGCTGTTCGTTCCTGCTGATCATGACCGGGAAGGCAAGCCGCTGGCCCTCATGCTCGGCGCGCACAAGGGTTTCAGCGGCCTTGCCGTGCGCGCGGCGCGTGCGCCGGATGGCGCGGTCTTGCGGCTCGCCGGGCAGCCGATCATGAACGAGGATGGCAGCTTTGGCGGGTTTCGCGGCACCGGAGCCGACATCACCGAAGAATTCCGCCGTGAGGAAGAAACGGCCCGTCTGGCCAGGTATGATTCGCTCACTGGTCTTTCCAATCGCCACCGCATGGCGCATCAGATCGAGGCCACGCTGACTGCGTTCAAGGCAGCGCGCCGCAACTGCGCGGTGATGATGCTGGATCTTGATCGCTTCAAGCAGGTCAATGATACGCTCGGCCATGCAGCGGGTGATGAATTGCTGCGACAGGTTGCAGAACGGCTCAAGCGTGCGGTTGATCGCGAGTGTGAGATTGGCCGGCTTGGCGGCGATGAATTCCAGGTGCTGCTGTCCGACATTGATGATCGCGGGGTGCTTGGCGAATTGGCGCTGCGGATCATCACGATGCTGCGCCAGCCCTATTCGCTTGCCGAAGGGCGCTGTGTGATCGGTGCCTCGGTCGGGATCGCGATTGCGCCGCATGACGGGGTTACCCGCGATGAAATCGTGCGCGCGGCCGACTTGGCACTCTACGCCGCCAAGAACAGCGGGCGCGGTCAATATCGTTTTTTCTCGGGCGAACTGGAAAACGAAACGATCTTCCGGCGCCGTCTTGAAGAAAATCTCGGTGCGGCGCTGCGCGACGCAGAACTGTTCCTGCGCTTTGAACCGATCATCGAGGCGTCGAGCGGCTATGTCCGCAAGCTCGAAGCCCATGTCTGCTGGCAGCACGCCGAGCGCGGGGAGATCGACGAGGAGGAATTTGCCGACATCCTGGAAGAATCAGGTCATGTCTGCGAGGTGGGCCTATGGGCGATCCGCAAGGCTTGTGAGGTGGCTGCGAGCTGGCCTGAAACCCTGCGAGTGGCGGTCAATGTCCCGGTCGCGCTATTTCTCCTGCCCGATATTGTCGATGAGGTTGCCCAGGCGCTGCACGAGGCAGGCCTTGCGCCCGAACAACTCGATCTCGAAGTGAGCGAGGCGGTGTTTCTCAGGGAGGGCCCCACGGTCGAGCGCGCCATGGCCGGGCTCACAAGGCTGGGTGTGCGCCTGACGCTCGATGAATTCGGCAGCGGCTTTTCCTCGCTTGCCTATCTGCGCCGCGCGCCGTTTGGCGCAGTCAAGATTGATCGCAAGCTGATCACTGCGCCTGAAAGAGAGGTGGGCGATGATCTGGCGCTGGTGCGTGCGATTGTCGCGCTGGCGGGTGCGCTCGATATGGCAACGATAGCTGGCGGGATCGAGACGACGGCGCTGCTGGCGGCGCTAAGGGGTTCGGGTGTTCAGCTGGTGCAAGGCCCGATCTATTGCGACCCGCTTGACGAGGCGGCGCTCGCCGAAGCGCTGGCGGGCGGGGCATGGCAGATCGAGCCGAGCGCGACCCGGCGTTATCGTGCGCGGCGGCGCACCGTGTTCCGGCGCATCCATGTGATCCACGATGACCATTCCTACGAAGTTACCTTGCGCAATCTGTCGCGTTCGGGCGCGCTGATCCAAGGGCTGGCCGATGTGCCCAAGGGGACGCAATTCGTCGTTGATCTGGGCGGTGGGCAGCTGGCCGTGGCGACGGTCATCCGTTCGTCGGGCGACACGCAGGGGCTCGAATTCGAACAGCCGCTGATCGACGATGGGGCAGGCGGATTGTGCACCCGGCACCGCGTCTCGCCCTATGCGCTGGCCTCGGCCGGGGCACCGCTGTCTGCTCTGGCGCGCGGGGCTTATCAGGCAATGCCGGGCGGAACGCTCGGGCAGGGGGGCAGCGGCCCGCAATTCGCCTACGCCACGCCGCTTCCGCGCGAGATCGTCTGATCGCAGGAACCAGCGCGCCCTGTTGCGTTTTTCTCGCATGACACAATGGCCCTGCGCCGCTAAGCCGCGAGACACATGACTGACCTTTCCAAAATCCGCAACTTTTCGATCATTGCCCATATTGATCACGGCAAATCCACGCTGGCTGATCGGCTGATCCAGTTCACCGGGGGCCTCACCGCCCGCGAGATGTCCGAGCAAGTCCTTGATAACATGGACATCGAAAAAGAGCGCGGCATCACCATCAAGGCGCAGACAGTGCGCCTCACCTACACCGCCAAGGATGGCGAGACCTATCAGCTCAACCTGATGGACACACCCGGCCACGTCGACTTCGCCTATGAGGTTTCCCGCAGCCTTGCTGCCTGCGAAGGCGCGCTGCTGGTGGTGGATGCCGCACAAGGCGTCGAGGCACAAACGCTCGCCAACGTCTATCAGTCGATCGAGCATGATCACGAGATCGTGCCGGTCATCAACAAGATCGATCTGCCCGCCGCCGAGCCCGAAAAGGTCAAGGCCGAGATCGAGGACATCATCGGCCTTGACGCCTCGGACGCCGTTCTCGCATCCGCCAAATCGGGCATCGGCATCGAGGAAGTGCTCGAAGCCGTGGTCGCCCGCATCCCCCCGCCCAAGGGCACCACCGATGCGCCCTTGAAGGCGAGCCTCGTGGACTCGTGGTATGACCCCTATCTCGGCGTTGTTATCCTGGTGCGCGTGATCGATGGCAAGCTCACCAAGGGCCTCCAGATCAAGTTCATGCAGGGCGGCACCCAGCACCTGGTCGACCGTGTCGGCTGTTTCACCCCCAAGCGCACCGACCTTAGCGAACTCGGCCCCGGCGAAATCGGCTTCATCACCGCGCAGATCAAGGAGGTGGAACAGGCCCGCGTCGGCGACACCATCACCACCGTAAAGAACGGCGCCACCGAGGCCCTGCCCGGCTACAAGGAAGTGCAGCCGGTGGTGTTCTGCGGCCTGTTCCCGGTGGACGCGGCAGACTTTGAAAAACTGCGCGAGAGCATCGGCAAACTGCGGCTGAACGACGCAAGCTTCTCCTACGAGATGGAATCAAGCGCCGCTTTGGGCTTCGGCTTCCGCTGCGGGTTCCTTGGGCTGTTGCACCTTGAAATCATTCAGGAACGCCTTTCCAGAGAATATGATCTCGATCTCATCACCACTGCCCCATCGGTGGTCTATCGCCTCCACCTCAGCCACACCAAGAATGAAGATGCCAAGGTCATCGACATTCATAATCCGGCTGATTGGCCCGATGTGAACCGGATCGAGGTGATCGAGGAGCCGTGGATAAAGGCGGTGATCTACACGCCGGACGAATATTTGGGCTCGATCCTCAAGCTGTGTCAGGACCGGCGCGGCATCCAGACCGAACTCACCTATGTGGGCGGGCGCGCGCAGGTGACTTACGAATTGCCGCTCAACGAAGTGGTGTTCGATTTCTACGACCGGCTGAAGAGCATTTCGCGCGGCTATGCCAGCTTCGATTACGAACAGATCGGCAGCCGCGAGGGTGATCTCGTCAAGATGAACATCCTTGTGAACAATGAGCCGGTCGATGCCTTGTCGCTGATCGTCCACCGCGCCAACGCGGAAGAACGCGGGCGCGGCATGTGCGAGCGCCTCAAGGACCTGATCCCGCGCCACCTGTTCAAGATCCCGATCCAGGCCGCGATCGGTGGGAAAGTGATCGCGCGCGAAACCATCGCGGCCTTGCGCAAGGACGTCACCGCCAAGTGTTATGGCGGGGATATTACCCGGAAGAAGAAGCTGCTGGAGAAGCAGAAGAAGGGCAAGGCGCGGATGCGGGAATATGGCAATGTGTCGATCCCGCAGGAAGCGTTTATTGCTGCGCTGCGGATGGGGGAGGAGTAAGGCCCAGCGCCTAGCGCAGACGGTCGCGCAGCGAACGGCAAGCTAGAAGCCAGAGGCCGCATTCCGGCCGGCGGGTGGCCGCAGACCAACCCGTTCGACGTCATGGCCGCGGCTTTGCCGCTGCTTGTTGCTGCGCCATTCAAACTTCTGCACGCCTAAATCAGAGGATCAGTTCACGGCCCAGTCTCGCGCTGGCATGTTTGGCATGCTATCTGAATCAACCATGTTGACCAAACTCAGTTTCACGAACTTCAAATCGTGGCCGCAGGCATCTGTCGATTGCGGCATGATCACCGGCGTCTTCGGGACCAATTCATCTGGAAAGACCAGTCTATTACAATTCCTGTTGTTGCTAAAACAAACCAAAGATGCGACTGATCGAGGTATATCCTTGGAGCTTAACGGCGATCTCGTCCAGCTTGGGACTATAAATGATGCGATTCACCGTCATGATGAAAGTCGATCAATAACGGCTGGCATCGAATTTTTGTTGGCTAATGATTTATCTCTGGCTGATCCATCTCAGAAGAGAAACTCGACAATCGCTCGTGGGCAGAGTTTAAATTTTTGTTCTGAAATTTTTGTTCAGCAGGGCGCACCTGTCGCACGGCAGATCGCCTACACGCTAGGAGGTATGCGTTTTGGCTTGGCTCCAAGGCCGGGTGAACCAACAGCTTTCGAATTAAGCGCTAACACCACGAATCACAAATCGACCGATTTTTCTTTTAAGAGAACTCTTGGCCGTAAGTGGCAGATTCCAGGACCCATTAAATCTTACGCTTTTCCAGATCAAGCCAAGACATACTTTCAAAACTCTGGTTTTCTCTCGGAGCTTGAGGCAGCCTACGAGGCGCAACTCGATAGTATTTTTTATCTTGGGCCCCTTCGGCAGTATCCTCAACGTGACTACCTCTGGGCTCGATCCCGTCCAAGTGACGTCGGTCAACGCGGCGAAAAGGCTATTGACGCAATCCTCTCAGCAACTGTGGCCGGAGAAGTTCGAAACTTAAAGTCAAGGGCCCATCTTCGACCGTTCCAAGCCATGATAGCATACTGGCTGAAAGAGATGGGCTTGATTGATAGTTTTGAAGTAGCAGAGATCGCGCCCGGGACGAACCGTTGGCAAGCGCGGGTGCGGACCCGATCAGGCGCTAGCCAAGTTCTTTTGACTGACGTTGGGTTCGGAGTGTCGCAAGTCTTGCCTGTGATCACGCTATTGCAATATGTTCCTGAAGGCTCGACTGTCGTGCTTGAGCAACCCGAAATTCATCTACACCCTCTTGCTCAAGCCGCACTTGCAGACGTGATCATCCAAGCGGCGACCCATCGTAAGGTGCAAGTAATTTTGGAGAGCCATTCAGAGCATCTGTTGCTACGGCTCCAAAGACGCATCGCGGAGGGCGCGATACCTGCTAGCGAAGTCCGCCTTCACTTCTGTGACGCACCCCAAGGAGTGTCCTCTCTGACGGCACTTCAGGTTGATCTTTACGGAAATATTCTCAATTGGCCGAAAAATTTCATGGGCGACGCTTTTGGTGAGACTGCCGAGGCCGAGCTTGCCCGGCTTGAGCGTATGCAGGCCGCTGAATGATCAGATGCATTGTTGATACGAATGTCGCCATCGTCGCGAACGGCCGATCTGATGAACCAGAAGCACGACGTCCAACAATCGAATGTCGTAGGGCTTCAGTCAAGCTTCTAAGAGGTCTGGTCAGAAGTGGCAGAATCTTGTTAGATCTCGAAGGAGAGATTCAATCCGAATATCGGAGACACCTTAATCCGAGCGGGGCGCCAGGAGTCGGCGATCGGTTCTATCAGGAAGTACTGCGCAGCTCTCCCTATTTGGTTGAGAGAGTTTCGTTACTACGGCGTCCTAACGGCGAATACATCGATCTTCCGCAAGCGATCATTGATTCGGGCTTTGATCCCAGTGATCGAAAGTTCGTTGCACTTGCTTACAAAGAAAATTCGCCGGTTTTTGTTTCGACAGACAGCGACTACGTTGAGCATCGAGAAGATTTGGACAAAAGCGGTATCCGAGTTCAGTACCTGTGTGGTTGCGACATTGAAAACTGGTTCGCTTGATTAGGCCGCCTCACACCGCATTCACCAAAAAATCCAGCGCGCCCAGCACCGTCTCGCCCTTGCTTACCAGCGACCCAACCTTCGGCCCCAATTCCCGCACCTCGACCGCCGCAAGAAACTGCGTCATCAACTCGCCTCCCGCTTGCGGGAGGGGGATCCGGGGGGTCAGAACAACCGATAGTCTTGCATCGGCAAGCCGTTGGCTTCAACCCATGCATTGCTCGACAGGATCGCCGCCTTATTGGCTTCGCGCCACTTGCTAGCCGGGGAATACGGCAGGTGGCTCTCGGTCGGCTTTGTCATGTGGCTGATTTATCGACAGGAAGCTTCTCCATCAAGCGCAAGCCACCAGCCCCTCCACCATCCTGCGGATGGTTCCCCTCCCCTGAAGGAGAGGATGGCGCGCCGCTATCGCCTAGGGATCAAAACTCTCATCCTTCAGCCCCCACGCCCGCTTGGGCGCGTTCACCTCCGGCGCCCGCCTGAACCCCGGGGGCTGGACTGTGGGCGCATCGCAGTTCGGGCTTATGGCGAGCATTCTTTGAGCGCTCTCCTCGGCCTTCCAGGCGGCGCAGTCGCGGGCGCGCAGTTCGGCAAACCGCACCCACGCTTCGCGCGTTTCTTGCGACAGCTGCGCCCATAGTGCGACGCGCTCGCCTTCGAGGCGCAGGCGAATTGCCTCGATCTTGAGATCAATGCTGGCGCGCACCTCGGCGGGCGAGACGTTGTGGCGCTCGGCCTCCCACTCGGCGCGCCATTCCTTCTTGCAACGCTCGGCTTCCATCTTGCCGACAGCGTTCAATCCCTTGGGCGCGCCGTCGGCAAAGCGATCAGGCGCGCGGTTGCGCAGGATGAACATGAGTAGCCGATCATTGTAGCGGCGGCGGGTGCCGACAAGCTTGCCGTAGGAATAGAGCGGCTCCTCCACGCCGTTCAGCGCGCGATCCATCACCACATCCTCAATCCTGCTGACGCCGAGTTGGAGAGCGGCTTGCCAGGCGGCGCGGAAGCTATCGGCACCGGGCTGGCGGCGCAGGTGGTAGGCGCCCACCGTGCTCATGTTTACGGCCTTGCAAGCGGCATCGACCGACCCGGTATCGGCGAGCGCTTCGATAAAGGCGGTCTGGCGCTCCGGGGTCCAGCCATCATGGCGCTCGCACTGGCGCGGGACCGGCGCGAATTGCGGCAGTTCGCCTGCCACGACGGGGAGGCGGGTGGTGCGGGGGTCTTTTCTGCGGGTCATGGAGGGAAGGAAACATATTTATGGCGAGTAGGAAATTGTGGGGCAACAGGCAGCGGCTGCGCAGCTTCACTTGGCGTTCGGCGCGGGAGGCCTTATATGCGGGCTCCATGACGATCTCGCTCACCCAACGCATCGCCCATGCCGCCCTGCTGGGGGCGCTTCTTGCCACCACTGCTGCCTGCGGCGGGGGCAAGGCCAAGAAGGACGTCGCCTATGTCGCGCGCGATGTCGAGACACTCTACACCGAGGCGCAGCGGCGGCTTGATCGCGGCAACACGCTGATGGCCGCAGGCCTGTTCGACGAGGTCGAGCGCCAGCACCCCTATTCGCCCTGGGCGCGCCGCGCGCAGCTGATGAGCGCGTTCAGTTATTACATTGCCAAGGATTACAACAAGGCGATCCAGAACGCGCAGCGCTTCCTTTCGGTGCACCCGGGCAACAAGGATGCGCCTTACGCCTATTACCTCATCGCGCTGTCCTATTACGAGCAGATCAGTGATGTGAACCGCGATCAGAAGATCACCGAACAGGCGCAGACCGCGCTGCAAGAGGTCAACCGCCGCTTCCCGCAATCGGAATATGCGGCTGATGCGCGGTTGAAGCTCGATCTTGTGTCGGATCACCTTGCGGGCAAGGAAATGGAGATCGGGCGGCTTTACCAGCGCTCGGGCCAGTGGCTGGCGGCCGCGATCCGGTTCCGCAACGTGATCGAGAAATACGACACCACCAGCCACACCGCCGAGGCGCTGTTCCGCCTTGCCGAAAGCAATCTGGCGATCGGTGTGCCTGAGGAAGCGGTAAAATATGCCGCGGTTCTGGGCGCCAATTATCCGGGCAGCGAATGGTATGAGCGCGCCTACAAGCTTGTCGAGAAGCACGCGGGCGGCGTTCAGCCGAGCTGACGATTGCCTGCTGCGCGCGTGACTGTTCACACTCGCCGCGATCACTGATGACGCGGGGCAAGGCTTGGGCTAAGCCTTGGGACAATCATGCTCACCCGGCTGTCGATCCGCAACATCGTCCTTATCGAAGCGCTCGATCTTGCTTTCGCGCGCGGGCTTGGCGTGCTGACCGGAGAGACGGGGGCGGGCAAATCAATCCTGCTGGATGCGCTGGGCCTCGTGCTGGGTGACCGCGCGGAAAGCGCGCTGGTGCGCGCTGGCGAGGACAAGGCGAGCGTGACTGCCGCCTTTGAATTCGCCCAGCTTCCCGCCGCGCTCGCGCTCGCACTGGAGGAAGCGGACATCGCGCTTGAACCGGGCGAGCCGCTGATTATCCGCCGGCAGATCAAGGCTGATGGCGGATCGAAGGCCTTCATCAATGATCAGCCCGCCAGCGTTGCCTTGCTGCGCGAATTGGCGCCAGCACTGGTGGAACTCCACGGCCAGCATGATGATCGCGGGCTGGTGAACCCGCGCGGGCATCGCCTGCTGCTTGATCGCTATGCAGGCACTGATCTGGCCGCGCTCGAACGCCGCTATGCCGCCTGGGCCAAGGCGGAAGCGCAGCTGGCCGAGGCGCGCGATGCGGTCGCAGCCGCCAAGGCGGACGAGGATTTGCTGGTTGCTCACCTGGCCGAACTGGTCGCGCTCGAACCGCAGGCGGGTGAGGAAGCGCGGCTTGCCGGCATCCGCGCCGATATGCAGAAGGGCGAGAAACTCGCCCATGATCTCGAAGGTCTGCGCCATCTGTGGGAGGGTTCGGATTCCCCGCTTGCAGCCCTGCGCGTCGCGGCGCGCAAGCTTGACCGGATCGCCGATCAGCACCCGCTGCTTGGCCAGGCGCTTGCCGCGCTCGATCGCGCGGTGATCGAGGCGAGCGAGGCGGAGGACAAGCTGGCGAACGCCGCCGAGGCGCTGATGCACGATCCCCATGCGCTGGAACGCGCCGAAACGCGCCTGTTCGAATTGCGGGCGGCAGCACGCAAGCATCGCTGCGAGGTGGATGATCTTCCCGAACTGATGCGCCAAATGCGCGCAGCATTGGACGCGATCGAGGGCGGGGAGGCGCAGCTCGACGCGCTTGAGGCCGCCGCCCGCGAAGCGCGCGCCGACTACGTCGCGCTGGCCGAGGCAGCCCATGCTGCGCGCATCGAAGCGGCCGAAAGGCTCGATGCGGCAGTAGCGGCAGAGCTTGCGCCGCTGAAACTCGATGCCGCGCGCTTCCGCACCGCAGTCACCGTGCTGCCGCAGGAGCGCTGGGGCGCGAGCGGGATGAGCGCGGCGGAATTCCTCATCGCCACCAACCCAGGCGCGGATTTCGCCCCGCTCGCCAAGATTGCAAGCGGCGGGGAACTGTCGCGGTTTATCCTCGCGCTGAAGGTCGCGCTGGCCGAACAGGGCGGGGCAGCGACGATCATCTTCGATGAGATCGATCGCGGCGTCGGCGGGGCGGTGGCATCGGCGATTGGCGAGCGGCTGGCCCGGCTTGCAGCAAGCGGCGGGCAATTGCTCGCCGTCACCCACTCACCGCAAGTCGCCGCGCGCGGTCGTCAGCACTATATGATCGCCAAGGCATCGACCGGCACCGTCACCCGCACCAGCGTGGCGCTGCTCGATGATGAAGGGAGGCGGCAGGAAATCGCCCGGATGCTGTCCGGCGCGGAAGTGACGCCTGAGGCAAGGGCGCAGGCGGATCGACTGCTGGAGGGGGTGTGACCAAAGCGCCCGCCAATACCGCAAACCGCGCCGCGCCGCGCCGCGTAGCCGAACAAAGGTCTGCATGATGAGGGAAGACGGGATATGAAGCACACCATTGCTCTTGCAGCGCTTGCCGCAAGCCTTCCCGCCTGCGCGCCGGTTGAACCCGTGGCCGAAGCGCCCGCTGCGCCCGATACCCGTTTTGCGATGACTGATCGCACGGATTATGATCCCTTCTCGGTTAATGTTGTCCCCTCCGATCCGGCCGCAATCAAGGTTGCCTATGGCACCGCCTCGGCGCGCCAATATGGCGAACTGCGCCTGCCTTCCGGCAAGGGGCCGCATCCCGTGGCCGTGATTATCCATGGCGGGTGCTGGGCGGGGATGGGCGGCACCGCCAATGTCGCAGCGCTCGCAAGCTTTCTTGCACGCAACGGGGTTGCGTCGTGGACGCCGAGTTACCGCGAGCTTGGCTCGGGCGGAGGCTGGCCCAGCACCTTTGCCGACTGGGCGCAGGGTCTTGCCCATGTGAAAGTGCTCGCGCGCGCGCACCCGCTGGATCTTTCGCGCCTGACTGTGATGGGCCATTCGGCGGGCGTGACCCCGGCGATGTGGCTTGGCACCGGCAACAAGGGTGATGAGGTGATCAACGGCGATCTGCCTGCGGTGCACGCCGCGGTTGCGCTCGATGGGCCTTTGCAGCTCGGCGCATTTGTCGGAATGGATGCGATGGTCTGCGGGCAGCCAGTGATTGCCCCGCTGATGGGCGGCACGCCTGCCGAGGTTCCCGAACGCTATGCGATGCTCGATCCGCTGGTAAACAAGCCGCTGATCAAGCGCCTGCTGGTGGTGGACGGCGCGCTGCCCGATCCCGATCCTGCGGTGATCGAAGCCCTGCGCGCGCAGGGCATTGCGGTGGAGGTAATTCGCGTCGATCAGCAGCAGCACTTCAACATGCTGGTGCCGGGCACGGCCGATTTTGCCGCGATCGGCCCGGCGCTGCTCAGGATTGCAGGCGGGCGCTGAGGCGAGGAGGATGAGCATTGCCGGGATGAGCGAAGCCGATGCCGCCAACGAGCTGATGCGGCTTGCCAGGGCCATTGCCAAGCACGACCGGCTTTATCATGCCGAGGACTCGCCGGAGATTTCCGATGCGGAATATGATGCGCTGGTGCGGCGCAATGCCGAACTGGAGGCGGCCTTTCCGCACCTGATCCGTGCCGATTCGCCGTCGCGCAAGGTTGGCCACGCAGTCGCTGCCTCGCCGCTTGGCAAGGTCACTCACGAGGTTCGGATGATGAGCCTCGACAATGCCTTTTCGCCTGAGGAAGTGGCCGAATGGCTGGCGCGGATGCGGCGGTTTCTGGCGCTGCCTGACAATGCGCCGCTGGCCTGCACCGCCGAAGACAAGATCGACGGCCTCTCGTGCAGCTTGCGTTACGAAAAGGGCCGTCTCGTGCGCGCAGCCACACGCGGGGACGGGCAGGTGGGCGAGGATGTGACCGCCAATGTCGCGCACATCCCCGACATTCCGCAAACCCTGCCCGCAGGCGTGCCTGACGTATTCGAGGTGCGCGGCGAGGTGTATATGGAAAAACAGGCCTTTGCTGCACTTAATGCTGCGCAGCATGAAGCGGGCGGAAAGCTGTTTGCCAACCCCCGCAATGCCGCTGCGGGAAGCTTGCGCCAGAAGGATGCGAGCGTGACGGCCAAGCGCCCCTTGCGCTTTTGGGCCCATGGGTGGGGCGCGGCATCGGAGGTGCCCGGCGCAACACAGGCCGAGGTGGTCGCGCAGCTTAAGGCATGGGGCTTTCCGGTCTCGCCGCTGTTCACGCGGGTTGAGGGCGGGGCGGCAGAGCTGGTCGCGCATTTCGCGGCGATTGGCCGCGCGCGGCCCAATCTTGCCTATGATATTGACGGGGTGGTTTACAAGCTTGACCGGCTCGACTGGCAGGAGCGGCTTGGCTTTGTCGCCAAGGCCCCGCGCTGGGCGCTGGCCCACAAATTCCCCGCCGAGCGGGCGGAAACCACGGTCGAGGCGATCGATATTCAGGTTGGCCGCACCGGCAAGCTGACCCCCGTCGGGCGTCTTGCCCCGGTGCTGGTGGGCGGGGTGACGGTGACCAATGTCACGCTCCACAACCGTGATGAAATTGCGCGGCTTGGGCTTCGCGTCGGTGATCGGGTGGTGATCCAGCGCGCGGGGGATGTGATCCCGCAGGTGGTCGAAAACCTGACGCCCGATGAGCTTCGCCCCGACGCGCCGGAGCCGGATTTCAGCAAATGCCCGGAATGCGGCAGCGAGGCCGTTGCCGAGGCGGGCGAGGTCGATGTGCGTTGCACCGGCGGGCTCATTTGCCCGGCACAGCGCACCCAGCGATTGGAACATTTCGTTAGCCGCAAGGCCTTGGATATCGAGGGTCTCGGCGAGAAGACCATCGCGCAGTTCTTTGCGCTGGGGTGGCTGGAGAGTCCGGCAGACATCTTCCGGCTGAAGGCGCGGCGCGCGGATATCCTTGCGCTTGAAGGCTGGCAGGACAAGTCTGTGGATAACCTGTTGGCAGCTATAGAGGCCAAGCGCGCGCCCGATGCCGCGCGGCTGCTGTTCGGGCTGGGTATCCGCCATGTCGGCGAAGTGACCGCGCGCGATCTGATGAAGGCGTTCCATGAACTGCCGGCCCTGCGCGACCTCGCCGAGCGGGCACGGGCCGGCGATACGGAGGCGCTGGGCGATCTTACCGCGATCGACGGCATCGGCCCATCGGTGGTCGCAGCGCTCGGCGACTTTTTCCATGAACCGCACAATGTCGCGGTGTGGGAGGATCTCCTGCGCGAAGTCACCCCGCCGCGCTATGAGGTCCAAACCCTCGCGAGCCGGGTCGCAGGCAAGACTGTCGTTTTTACCGGCAAGCTCGAAACCATGAGCCGCGATGAAGCCAAGGCGCAGGCCGAGCGATTGGGCGCCAAGGCGGCAGGCAGCGTTTCAGCCAAAACCGATCTGCTGGTGGCAGGGCCGGGGGCGGGTTCCAAGCTCAAGAAGGCGGCGGAGCTGGGCATTGAAGTGGTTGACGAAGCAGGCTGGACGGCGATTGTTGCCGAGGCGCTGGGCTAGCGAAACCTTCTGCGCCGCATCCACAGGATCGCCCAGTCGCCGCGCCCGAGCCGCGCCGCCGGGCGGAAACCGGCCCGCCGCATCGCGCGCGTGACGGCGGCCTCCTGATCGCCTGCCAGCAATCCGGCGAGCAGCAGGCTGCCGCCCGGCACAACGACGCGGGCAAAATCGCGCGCGAGTTCCACCAGCGGGCCTGCCAGAATATTGGCGATGAGCAGATCATAGGGCCCGCGCAACGCCAGCAGCGGGTGATCGAGCCCTTCGGCCACCAGCATCACAGCCTCGCCCGCGCCGCCGCCCATCGGCACCCGGTTGAGCACCGCGTTCTCCTCGACCACTTCGGCGCAGACCGGATCAATATCCGAAAGGGTGATCGCCGCGCGCGGCCACAGGGCAAGTGCGGCAAAGCCGAGCAGGCCCGTGCCGGTGCCGATATCGGCAATGCGGGCCGCGCGCACGCCGCTCGCTTTGATATGGCCAAGCATTTCAAGGCAGCCCGCGGTGGTGCGGTGCTGGCCGGTGCCGAAGGCCTGACTGGCCGGAATCACGAAGTCGATCACGCTTTCATCCGCAGGATATTCCGGCGTGTGGACGTGGAAGCACCCGGCGCGGATCGGCGGGGTGCCCTGCTGGCTCAAGGTTACCCAGTCGGTGGGCGGCAATGCCTCCACGGTGATTGTCGGCGCCTTGCCGGCAAACAGTTGGCCAAGCGCGGCCTTCTCGGCCCTGCCCGGCTTCCTTGGAAACCAGGCTTCGAGCACCCAGTCATCAGGCTTGTCCTCGGCCACCTCGCGCCCGGCGATCACCAGTTCCGGGTCCCACTCCTCGATTGCATCATGGGCAAGCAGCGCGGCCTGAACGATCTTTTTGGGAGCGAAGGCAGAAAGCTTCCACGTCGTCGCACTATCGGACAAAGCTTGCTCCATTGGCATCGATCACAGCGCCCGTCATGCTGGCAGGCGCATCGAGCGCGCAAAAGGCGATGATGGCGGCGATTTCATCGGGCGTTGCCACCCGGCCCAATGGAATGTCGCGCAAGAGATCAGGCCCGCCGCGACTGGCGAGGTAATCATCCGCCATGCTGGTATCGGTAAAGCCCGGCGTCACTGCAAAGCTCAAAATGCCTTGCGCGGCATAGGCGCGCGCGATGGTCTTGTGCATCGCGATCATCCCGCCCTTGGCCGCCGCATAGTGCCAATGCGCCGGACTGTCGCCGCGATAGGCCGCGCGGCTTGCGACATGAACCAGCCTGCCGCCGCAGCCCCGCTGCTGCCAGTGCAGCACGGCATAGCGCGACAATTCGGCTGCGGCTGTGAGGTTGACCCGCAAGGCATCATCCCAGGCATCGAGCCATTCGATGTCTGAGCGATCGAGCCGGTTGGCTTCGAATCGCCCTGCATTGTTAATCACCGCGTCAATCTCGCCGTCGGCCAGCTCCAAAGCCTGTTCCCACAGGCCAGCAACGCTCAGCGGATCGCCAAAATCAGCGACCAGCATCGGCCGCGTCCCTTCGGCAAAGGCCGCGGTGCGCGAGGCATGGCCGATTACCGCCGCGCCGCGTGTTTCCAAAGCAGCAAGCGCTGCCCGGCCAATTCCCCGGCTTGATCCGGTAACAAGAATGTGTCCCATGCAATCTTCTATCCGAAACTTTGCAAGCCTTGTCGAGCGCAAGGGCGCTTGTCAGACGCGCGGGCGGCGTTAAGGGAAAGGCAACAAGGGGATCAATCAAGGTGACCATGAAATCAAGACCGCTCTCACCGCATTTGCAGATCTGGCGCTGGGGCCCCCACATGCTGGTCTCGATCTTGCACCGCGCCACGGGCGATGGCATGGCGGTGGTCGGGCTCGCGGTGCTGGTGTGGTGGCTGGGCGCGCTCGCCAGCGGGCCGGAAGCCTATGCGTCGTTCCAGTTCGTGATGGCATCGCCGCCGGGGATGGTTCTGCTGGTGGGCCTTTCGTGGGCCTTCTTCACCCACCTGATGAGCGGGCTCAGGCACTTCGTGCTCGATATCGGCGCGGGATACGAACTTACCACCAATCGTTTCTGGTCGATGGCATCGCCCGCGATTGCGGTGGTGCTGACCATGGCCTTCTGGGCCGTGATGCTGACCAGGTAAGGCAAGCAAAACATGGGTAACGGAACTTCGATTGGCCGGGTGCGCGGCCTTGGCTCGGCGCATCACGGCGCGCATCACTGGCTGGTGCAGCGCACCACCGCGATAGGCAATGTGGTGCTGATGGCATGGCTGCTGGCAAGCTTCGTGATGCTCGGCGATTTCGGCTATGAAAACGTGGTCAAATGGTTGTCGCAGCCGATTGCGGCGGTGCCGATGATCCTGCTCGTCATCAGCCTGTTCTGGCACGCGCGGCTCGGGCTTCAGGTAGTGATCGAGGATTATGTCCACGATACCGGCACCAAATTCGCCGCCTTGTCGGCGCTCAATCTTGCAACTCTTGGCGGCGGCGCTTTTGCGATTTTCAGCGTGGCCGCGCTCAGCTTCGGAGGTCAGGCCTGATGGCAACGTCGGCAGCACGCGGAACCGCCAATGATGTTGGTGGTGCCCACTTGAAGGGCGCTTACACGATCATCGATCACACCTATGATGTGGTGGTGGTGGGTGCGGGCGGTTCGGGTCTGCGCGCAACCATGGGCGCGGCGGAAGCCGGGCTCAAGACCGCCTGCATCACCAAGGTCTTTCCCACCCGCTCGCATACTGTGGCAGCGCAAGGCGGGATCGCGGCGAGCCTTGGCAACAATTCGCCCGATCACTGGACCTGGCACATGTATGACACCGTCAAGGGATCGGACTGGCTGGGCGATCAGGACGCGATCGAATATCTCGCGCGCGAAGCGCCTGCTGCGGTCTATGAGCTGGAGCACGCAGGCGTGCCCTTCAGCCGCAACGCCGATGGCACGATCTACCAGCGGCCGTTCGGCGGCCACATGCAGAACATGGGTGCAGGCCCGCCGGTGCAGCGCACTTGTGCGGCGGCTGATCGCACGGGGCACGCGATGCTCCACGCACTCTATCAGCAGAGCCTCAAATATGACGCGGATTTCTTTATCGAATATTTCGCGCTCGATCTGATTATGGCGGGCGAAGGGGCCAACAAGCAATGCGTCGGCGTCATGGCGATGTGCCTTGATGATGGCACGATCCACCGCTTCCGCGCGCAATCCGTGGTGCTGGCGACCGGCGGCTATGGCCGGTGTTATTACACCGCCACCTCGGCACATACCTGCACCGGCGATGGCGGCGGCATGGTGCTGCGCGCGGGCCTGCCCTTGCAGGACATGGAGTTTGTCCAGTTTCACCCCACCGGCATCTACGGCGCGGGCGTGCTCATCACCGAAGGCGCGCGCGGCGAGGGCGGTTATCTCACCAATTCCGAAGGCGAGCGCTTCATGGAGCGCTATGCCCCCTCGGCCAAGGATTTGGCGAGCCGCGATGTCGTGTCGCGTTCCATGGCGCTCGAAATGCGCGAAGGGCGCGGGGTCGGGCCGGAGGGCGATCACATCTACCTCCACCTCGATCACATTGATCCGGGCGTGCTGGCGCAGCGCCTGCCCGGCATCACGGAAAGCGGCAAGATCTTTGCCGGCGTCGATCTCACCCGTCAGCCGCTGCCGGTGACGCCGACGGTGCATTACAACATGGGCGGTATTCCGTGTAACTATCACGGGCAGGTCGTCACCTTGGGGCCGGATGGCAACCCCGATCATGTCATCCCCGGCCTTTATGCCGTGGGCGAGGCGGCCTGCGTATCGGTGCACGGGGCGAACCGGTTGGGTTCGAACTCGCTGATCGATCTCGTGGTGTTCGGCCGTGCGACCGGGCATCACCTGCGCGATAATCTCGTGCCCAATGCCAAGCAGCCCGAACTGCCCGCCGACAGCGCGGATTTTGCACTGACCCGGCTCGATCACTTCCGCTATGCGCAGGGCGGATCGCCCACCGCGCAGATCCGCGCCGAAATGCAGAAGGCGATGCAGAAGCACTGCGCCGTGTTCCGCGATCAGAAGCTGATGGACGAAGGCGTCGCCAAGCTGGCCGAGCAGAACACGCGGATGCAGGATATCCATGTCACCGACAAGTCGCTGATCTGGAACAGCGACCTGATCGAGACGCTCGAACTCGATAACCTGATGGCGCAGGCCAACGTGACGATGGCGAGCGCGGCCAACCGCAAGGAAAGCCGCGGCGCCCACGCGCACGAGGATTACCCCGAGCGCAACGACAAGGAATGGATGAAGCACACCATCGCCTGGTTCGATGGCTGGGGCGGTCGCGGCAGCAACAGCCGGATCGATTACCGCCCGGTGCACGAATATACGCTGACGGACGATATTGCGTATATCGAGCCCAAGGCGCGGGTATATTGATCGGGCGCCTTGGCCAATGACAAGGAAGACCCGGTCCCGCGAGGGATCGGGCTTTTTCGTCTATCGCTCGGTTCAGCCCAGCAACTCGCCCACATCCATCCGGTTGTGAAGGATCCTTACGACCTCGACTGCGCCGTCGCCAACGACATAGAATACCAGGTGCTCTCCGCTGGCAGCCTTGCGGAAGGTGCCGTGCTTACTGTGATATTCAGGATAGCTGGAAGGAAAGTCGGCAACCCCGCCGAACCGGGCGTTGATCGCCGCAAGGTAGCTGTCCGCCTGTTCGATGCCCCATCTGTCCGCCGTGTCCGACCAGATGTTTGCCAGGTCGCACCGCGCACTGGGCAAGACAACTAGGCGCATCAGTCAGCCTTGTAGTTGGCGTGCATCTCGCGAAGGAAATCGTCGAAGTCGAACGCTTCGGCGGGGCCGCTGTTCAATCCCTCTTCAAGCGCGCCATCGAGCGCTGCGATCCGCTTTTCACGCTCCTCCGCGCGGCGCAGCGCGTCACGGATCACTTCGCTGATGGTGGCAAATTCGCCCGATTCCACCTTGCGGCGGACAAAGGCTTCGTAGTGTTCGCCCAGCGAAATCGAGGTGTTCTTTCCCATGTCGCGCAATTACCAGAACTTGGTAACGCGCGCAATCGCGCCATCACTTGCGCCTAGAACCGCTCGACATAGCTATCGCAGACGCTCGCATCCGCGCCCTTGAGGCCGCGCCGCAACGCCTCCATGCGCTGCTGGCTTGTGCCGTGGGTGAAGCCTTCCGGATTGATATCGCGCCCGGCGCTGCGCATCAGCGTATCATCCCCGATGGAACTGGCGGCCATCATGCCGGCTTCCAGATCGCCGGGTTCAAGCAGGTCGCGGTTCTTGCCCGCCCACACCCCGGCAAAGCAATCGGCCTGCAATTCCATCGCCACCTGAAGCCGGTTGGCCTGCGAGGGGCTGCGTTGCTGGGCCTCGCGGATCGCGCGGTTCACGCCGGTGAGGTTCTGGATGTGGTGGCCATATTCATGGCCGATCACATAAAGCCGCGCAAAGTTTCCGCGCGCGCCCGACATCTGCGCCAGCTGATCGAAAAAGGTGGTGTCGAGATAGATGCCCATATCGGCCGGGCAATAGAACGGCCCTGCCGCAGACGAGGCATTGCCGCAGCCGCGCGTTGCCACCGGGCCGGAAGGATAAAGCACCAGTTCGGGCTGTTCGAAGCGCGCATTGCTGCGGGCAAACACGGGCTCCCAGGTGCGGTTGAGGCTGGCCAGCGCGGCGCAGGCCTCCGTCGCATAGGCGCTGGAGGAGCACAGATCTTCCTCGCTCACATTGCCTTGCGGGCTATCAGCGGGCATTTGCTGCTGCACCCCTTCGATCATCCCGATGGTCTGCATCGGATCGACCCCGAACACGAGCGCCGCAATCAGCGCGATGACGATGGTGCCGCAGCCCAGCCCGCCTGCCGCGCCGCGCCCGCCGCCGCTGCCTCCGCGCACCTTGATTTCGGAAGTGTCGAACGGCCCCAAGCGCATGATTTTCTTCCCCCAATGTCAGCATCCCGCAGGCTTTGCGCAATTTGCTGGACAGCGCGTGCGCGCACGGCAAAAGCCTTGTCAACGCAATGAAGATGAACGTGCAGGAGTCGGCCCCAATGCTCAAGAGCCAAATGCTTAGCGGCAAGCGCGCGCTGGTGACCGGCTCGACTTCGGGCATCGGCCTTGCGATTGCCCGCGCGCTGGTGGGCGAGGGTGCTGAGGTGGTGCTCAATGGGTTGGGCGATTCTGCTGCGATTGCCGCGCTGTGCACTGAACTGGGCGCGACCTATCATGGCGCAAACCTGATGCACCCTGATGAGATCGCGAAGATGATGGCCGAGATCGGCTCCATCGATATTCTCGTCAACAATGCCGGGATGCAGCATGTTGCCCCGATCGAGGATTTCCCGCCGGAAAAATGGGATGCCATTCTGGCGCTCAACCTGTCTGCCGCCTTCCATACCACCCGCCTTGCCGTGCCGGGCATGAAGGCGAAAGGCTGGGGGCGGATTATCGCGACAGCAAGCGCGCACTCGCTCACCGCCTCGCCGTTCAAGAGCGCCTATGTCGCGGCCAAGCACGCGATGGCGGGCTTTACCAAGACCATTGCGCTCGAACTGGCGACGCACGGCATTACCGCCAACTGCATTTCTCCGGGCTATGTGTGGACGCCGCTCGTCGAAGGTCAGATCCCCGATACGATGGCCGCGCGCGGGATGACGCGCGATCAGGTGATGAATGATGTGCTACTGGCCAAGCAGCCGACCAAGGCGTTCATCCAGCCCGATGATGTGGCTGCGTTGGCGGTGTTCCTGTGCGGCGATGCGGCACGCGGGATCACCGGCGCGAATTACACCATCGACGGGGGCTGGACAGCGGGATGAGGCGCGGCGGATGAAGCCTGGCCGCGCGCGCCTGCTCGGCCTTGCCGCGCTGCTGCTGACGCTGGCGCTGGCAGGCTGCATGCGCGCAGCCGGGCCGGTTTCGCTGCCCAAGGCCGAACGCGATGCCATCGCCGGGCGCATGATGCGCGATATCACCATTTTGGCGAGCGATGATTTCGGCGGCCGCAGGCCCGGCACGGCGGATGAGGCCAAGACGCTCTCCTATCTCACGGCACGGATGCAGGAAATCGGGTTGGTCTCGGGCACCAATGATCCCGGCAGTGCCTGGCGTGCACCAGTTCAGCTGGTGTCGAGCATTCCGGAAGGAAGCCGCATCGCCTTTGCCATCGGCAAGCGGAGCATCCCGGTTCCTGCCGAGCAAGGCTTTGCGATCACGCCGCGCCGCCGCGAACTGGCGCAGGGCGGGCCGGATACGGGCGCTGCGGTGTGGTTTGCCGGCGCCAATCCCGAAGCGCTTGCCGATAAAGCGGTTGCAGGCGCGGTGATCATCGTGATGGATGAGCAGACCGTCACCCCGGCGCAGCGCACAGCGCTGTTTGCGCGCGGCGCCGGGGCCGTGGTGACGGTGGTTTCGGGCGAGGCGGCGCTCGCCCGTCTGCGCGCGCGCAGCGGACAGGAGCGCCTGCGGCTGCTCAGCGATGAAGGCAATACGCTCGCCGCTTTTGTCACCGAGGCGGCCATGGCGGCTGCGCTGGGTGAGACGCGCTGGCGCGCACTTGCCCGCGCTGCTGAGGCAAGGGACTTTGTCCCGAGCGCGCTCGATATCGCGGTGACGATCGAGGCAAACTCGCAGCGCCGCGAATTCACCAGCTACAATCTCCTCGGGATGATCCCCGGCCATGCGCCCGATGGCGCGGCGGTGCTGCTGCTGGCGCATTGGGATCACCTTGGCGAATGTGGCCCGCCTGAGGCTGCCGACCGGATCTGCAATGGCGCGATCGACAATGCGAGCGGCATTGCGCTGATGCTCGAACTGGCGCGACGCCTCAAGGCTGGCCCGCCGCTGGCGCGCGATATCTATGTGCTGGCGACCACGGCCGAGGAAGCCGGGCTGCTGGGAACGCGCGCCTTTGCCGCCGCGCCGCCGGTGCCGCTTGATCGCTTTATCGCGGCGTTCAATTTCGACACGGTGGCGGTGGCTCCTGCGGGGGCAGCTGTCGGCATTGTCGGGCGCGGGCGCGCGCCGTTTGAACCGCTGGTGGCCGAACACCTCGCGAAGACCCGCCGGGTGCTGGCGGCGAATGATTTTGCCGATACCTTTCTAAAGCGGCAGGATGGCTGGGTGCTGCTTGAAAAAGGCGTGCCCGCCGTGCTGATCTCCAGCGCCTTTGCCTCGCGCGAGGTGCTGGGGCCTTATCTTGCCAGCGATTATCACCGCCCCTCGGACGGGGCGGCGCAGATCGAGCTGGGCGGGGCGGTTGACGATCTGCTGCTGCATGAGGCGGTCATCCGCCAGCTTGCCGATCCGGCGCGCTATCTGCCTGCGCCCGCTGCGGCCAAGGCGGCGCGCTAGCACCTGCCCTAGCCATTGTCACAAACTGCGGTTACATGGGCCGCCACGAATCTCTCCGCCCAAGCTGCGCGCACCCGACGCGGCGTTCAAGAATGTGAAAGTGGCTCTGCATGGATATCCCCCTCGGCCTGACCTTCGATGATGTGCTGCTGCGCCCGGCGCAAAGCAGCGTGCTGCCCAGCATGGCCGACACCCGCACCCGCCTCACCCGCGCAATCGCGCTCAACATCCCGGTGTTGTCGGCAGCGATGGACACCGTGACCGAGGCTGACATGGCGATCGCCATGGCGCAGCTTGGCGGCATCGGCGTGCTCCACCGCAATCTCGAAGTGGCCGATCAGTGCGCCGCAGTGCGCGCGGTCAAGCGGTATGAAAGCGGCATGGTGGTCAACCCCATCACGATTGGGCCGGATGCGACGCTCGGCGAGGCGCGCTTGCTTATGCAAGCCAACCGCATCAGCGGCATTCCGGTGGTGGATGCGGGCGGCAAGCTGGTCGGTATCCTTACCAACCGCGATGTGCGCTTTGCCGAAAACCCGCTGCAACCCGTGCGCGAGCTGATGACGACCGAGAATCTCGCCACCGTCTCGCTCGGCACCTCGCAGGAAGAAGCGCGCCGCCTGCTGCATCACCGCCGCATCGAAAAGCTGCTGGTCGTGGACGAGGCTTACAAGTGCATCGGCCTGATCACCGTCAAGGACATCGAAAAGGCGGTGAATTATCCCCACGCGACCAAGGATGCCGCTGGCCGCCTGCGCGTGGCAGCCGCAACCACAGTGGGCGAGGCCGGCTTTGCGCGCACCGAGGCACTGGTCGAGGCGGAAGTTGACGTGATCGTGATCGATACCGCCCACGGCCACAATATCGAAGTCGCCCGCGCAGTTGAACGGGTGAAGAAGCTGTCGAACAATGTGCAGGTGATCGCGGGCAACGTCGCCACCGCCGAGGCGACCCGCTCGCTCGTCGATGCAGGCGCGGATGCGGTCAAGGTCGGGATCGGGCCGGGCTCGATCTGCACCACGCGGGTGGTGGCAGGCGTGGGCGTGCCGCAATTGACCGCGATCATGGAAAGCGCGGCCGAAGCGGCGAAATCGGGCGTGCCGGTGATTGCCGATGGGGGCCTTCGCACCAGCGGCGATGCGGCCAAGGCGCTGGCGGCAGGCGCTTCGAGCGTGATGATCGGATCGATGCTGGCGGGCACCACCGAAAGCCCGGGCGAGGTATTCCTTTATCAGGGTCGCAGTTACAAGGCCTATCGCGGCATGGGCAGCGTCGGCGCGATGGCGCGTGGTTCGGCGGATCGCTATTTCCAGCAGGATGTCTCGGCGCTCAAACTGGTGCCCGAAGGGATCGAAGGCCAGGTGCCGTTCAAGGGCCCGGCAGCGGACGTGGTTCACCAGCTGGTCGGCGGGATCAAGGCGGCGATGGGCTACACCGGCTCCGCCACAATCGGCGATCTTCAGGCGCGCGCCAATTTCGTGCGGATCACCAATGCCGGCCTTTCGGAAAGCCATGTCCATGATGTCGCGATCACCCGCGAGGCGCCCAATTACCCGACGCGGTGACTTCAGCCGATGACACCTTCGGCACGGGTTCAAAGCGCGATTGAGCTGCTCGATCAGGTCATTGCAGCCGCGCGCACGCAGGGCGCTCCGGCTGACCGGATCCTGGCGGACTGGTTCAAGGCGCACCGCTTTGCCGGATCGAAAGACCGCCGCGCGATCCGCGATCTGGCTTATGACGCGATCCGCGTTTGCGGTGAGGTGCCGCCTGGCGGTCGGGCGGCGATGCTGCGGCTTGCCGAACTGCGTCCCGAACTTGCCGCCCTGTTCGATGGCACGCCTTATGGGCCAGCGCCGGTTCTGCCGGGCGAGCCGGTGGCGAGCGGCGGCGCAGCGCCCGCGTGGCTTGTCGAACTGCTGGCGGCCTCAGCCATCGGCGATGATGTGCTGGCCGCGCTCACCACCCGCGCCCCGCTCGATGTGCGGGTCAATGCGCTCAAGGCAGAGCGCGCCGCCCTTGCCTTGCCCGAGCCGGGCGAGCCGCTGGCTGCGCCGCATGGCCTGCGCTTTGCCAGCGGCACGCCGGTGGAAAGCTGGCCCGCATACGCACAAGGCCTGATCGAAGTGCAGGATCTGGGCAGCCAGCTGATCGTCGCGGCTTTGCCCATTGCGCCCGGAGAGACGATCATCGATCTGTGCGCTGGCGCGGGCGGCAAGACGCTGGCGCTGGCCGCAAGGCTCGGCAATGCAGCCGAGATCATCGCCGCCGATACCGATAAGCGCCGCCTCGGCAATCTCGCCCCGCGCGCCGCCCGCGCTGGTGCGCGGATTGCGCAGACTGTCCTGCTTGATCCCGGCCGTGAAAGCGCCGCGCTCGCAGAATGGCTGGGCAGGTGCGATCATGTGCTGGTCGATGCGCCCTGTTCGGGCAGCGGCACCTGGCGGCGCTCGCCCGAGGCCCGCTGGCGGCTCGATCCGGCGGGGCTGGCGCGGCTTACCGCCTTGCAGGATCATGTGTTGGAAGTGGCCGCCACGCTGGTGCGGCCCGGCGGCACGATCGGCTTTGTCACCTGTTCGCTGTTCGATGCCGAAGGGCCAGATCGGATCGCGGCCTTCCTTTCCCGCTATCCTGACTGGCGCACCGAGCCGCTGGCGATCGCCGCGCCCACCTGCCCGCGCGGGGGCGGTGAACGGCTTGATCCGATAACCACTGGCTCGGATGGGTTTTTTGTCGCCTTGCTGAAAGCTCCGTGTTAGCTTTGCGTCATATGGCCCAACCAGATGGTTTCCGGCTTGCTGCCTTGAAGGAGCTTGTGATGCGTTTTGCGCCCGTTGCCGCCGCCCTGTCGCTTGCTTTGGTGACGACTGCGAGTGTGACGACGGCCCGCAGCAGCGCTCCTGATCCGCGTGCGGTGGCCTTGCAGGAACAGGGCCGTGCAGCGCTTGCCCGTGGCGAGGTGCAAGGCGCGATTGATGCTTTCGAAGCAGCGCTTGCAGTTGATCCTGCGCACACCGGGCTGTTTATCGATCTGGGTGAGGCTTCGCGTCAGGTTGGTCTGCAAGGCAAGGCGATTGCCTATTACCGTGAGGCGCTGGCGCGCGAGCCGCGCAACTTTGCCGCGATGTCAGGCGAGGGCGAAGCACTTGCTGAGCGCGGGGCGATGGAAAAGGCCAAGCGCAGCCTTGCCCAGCTTGAAAGCCTGTGCGGTGCGACCTGCCCCGAAACGCTCGCCCTGCGTGCGCGGCTGAGCGGCGGCGCGGTTGCGGCCAAGCCGCGCCTTGCCGCCGAAACCGGCGAAGGCACGGCTGCCAGCAATTGATCAGGTGAGGTGGGGTGCGAACTCCGCCAGCAGCGCCTCGTAAACCGCGCGCTTGAAGGGGATGATGAGTTCGGGCAGGTGCGCCGGCTCAACCCAGCGCCAGCTGCCGAATTCGGCATGTTGGTGCGCGGCAAGATCAATGTGGTGATCCTCACCGAGAAAGCGCCCCAGCAGCCAGTGCTGTTCCTGCCCGCGATAACGCCCCTTCCACACCTTGCCGACAAGCTCGGGCGGCAGATCGTAGCGTAGCGGCGCGGCAGTCTGCGCGATCACTTCGACAAGGGTTTCGGCGATCCCGGTTTCTTCGGCCAGTTCGCGCAAGGCAGCAGCGGCAATATCCTCGCCCGGATCGATCCCGCCTTGCGGCATCTGCCAATAGCCATGGGCGGAAGGATCAAGCCGCTCGCCCACGAAGACCAGACCAGCGCGATTGATCAGCATGAAGCCTGCACAAGGGCGATAGGGCAAGTGCTCCACGTCTCAGCGCCCCAGCATGAAGTTCATCGCTGCAATGATGCGTTCCAGATCGGTCTGGGCGCTTGGCACCATTTGCCTCAGGTTGGTGAAGGAGTGGGTGAGGCCCTGCATCTCAAGGAACACGAAATCACGCCCCGCCGCCGCGAGCGCGCTGGCATAGGCGCGGCCCGAATCGCGAATGGGATCAAGGCTGGCGGTCACCAGCACGGTGGGCGGCGCGTTGCTATGATCGCCAAGGATGGGAAATCCGCGCGCATCGTCGCGCGGGGCGGCATAGGCGGCATCGAAGAAGGCCATGGTCTCGCCCGTCAGCAGGAAGCCTTCGCTGAATGCGGCCATGCTGGCCGAGCCAGCGGCATCGGCCACCAGCGGGAAGATCGGCACTTGCAGCACCACCGGAACAGCGGCGGGCGCGGCGGCGAGCAATTGGCCGATCACCACCGCCGCATTGCCCCCGGCGCTATCGCCGATGGTGACAAGCCCGCTCACCACATAGCCAAGCTGCGCCGGGCTGCCAGCCACCCAGCGCGCCGCCGCTTCGCAATCCTCGATGGCGGCGGGGAAGGGCGCTTCGGGCGCGCGGCGGTAATCGACCGCGACCAGCGGCAGATCTAAAGCCGCGGCGATTTCGCTGCACAGCGCATGGTGGGTGGCCAGATCGCCGATCACAAAGCCGCCGCCGTGAAAGAAGGTGAGCACCGGCGTCGGCTCTGCGCGGGCTTCGCGCGCATCGTAGAGGCGCAAGGCTATGTCACCTGCCGGGCCGGGGCAGGCAAGATCGCGGATCACCGCCAATTCGCGCGCCGGGCGATCGGCAATGCCGTGCATCGCGACGTAGGACGCGCGGGCTTCCTCCAGCGTCATGTCGGCAAGCTTTGGGCCTTGAACCGATGCCATCATGGCCAGAAAGCCTGCCATGTCAGGGCGGATATAGGGTGTCTGGATGCTCATGGCTGATCTCTTTCGCCGGGTAATGCGGGCTCGATAAGCGAGCGCGGCGGCATAGTCCAAGCGCTTTTGTGCCGGGGCCTGCACGCGCCCGGAACTTACCCGCCAGTGATGCGCTTTTTGCGCACTATGACATCACCGCAAATCGTATGGCTGAGGCGCGATCTGCGCCTCGCTGATAATCCCGCACTTTACGAAGCTGCCAAGGCTGGGCCTGTCATCGCTGCCTATGTCCTCGATGATGAAAGCCCGAAGCACCATGCCTATGGCGGGGCTTCGCGCTGGTGGCTGCATCATTCACTCACCAGTCTTGCCAGGAGCCTCGAAGCGGCAGGCAGTCGCCTGATCCTGCGGCGCGGCGAGGCGGCGACCGAGCTGACAAAGCTGGCAGCCGAGACCGGGGCTGGCGCGATCCATGCCAATCGCCATTGCGAACCATGGTGGCGCAATTGCGAGCGCAAGCTGGCTCATCAGAGCAAATTGCTGCTTTACGATGGCAATTACCTGATGCCGCCGGGCAGCATCACCACGGGCAGCGGCGGCCAATACAAGATCTACACGCCGTTTTCGCGCGCGGTGCGCGCTGCTTTTCCACCGCGCGCCGAGTTGCCTGTGCCCGAACGCCTTGCCGTGCCTGCCGCGTGGCCTGCGAGCGATGATCTCGACGGGTGGAACCTGCTCCCTGCCAAGCCCGATTGGGCAGGCGGGATGCGCGCCTTCTGGCAGGTCGGCGAAGCGGCCGCTCACGCACGGCTTGCGGCTTGGGAAGCGGACGTCGATGACTATGACGACAAGCGCAATCTGCCTAGTATCGACAAGGTCTCGCGCCTTTCGCCGCATTTGCATTTCGGTGAGATTTCGCCCATTCAGATCTGGCACCGCTTCAAGGACCGCCAATCCAAAGGCTGGGAAACCTTTGAGGGTGAATTGATCTGGCGCGATTATTCGCAGAACGCGATCCTGCAATTTCCAGCCTATGCCACGCAGAATTACCGCGAGGAATATGATCGGCTCGCCTGGCGCGATCCGGGAAGCGACGAAGCCGCCGCGCGCGATCTCAAGGCCTGGCAGGAAGGGCGCACCGGCTATCCGATCGTCGATGCCGGAATGCGCCAGCTGTGGCAGACCGGATGGATGCACAACCGCGTGCGCATGATCACGGCAAGTTTTCTTATCAAGCACTTGCTGATCGACTGGCGGCATGGCGAAAAGTGGTTCTGGGATACGCTGTGCGATGCCGATTACGCCTCCAACGCCACCAACTGGCAATGGACTGCCGGGACGGGGGTGGATTCCAATATGTTCGTGCGCATCATGGCGCCGCTCAGCCAGTCGGAAAAGTTCGATGCTGCGCGCTACATCCGCACCTATGTGCCCGAGTTGAAAGGGCTGGAGGAACCTTACATCCACGATCCCGACGAATTCGGGCGGCGGCCCAAGGATTACCCCCGCAAGATCGTGCCGCATAAATTCGCCCGCGAGCGCGCACTCGCAGCGCATAAGGCGATGAAGGCCGATTAAGTCGCTTGCCGGAGCCTTGCCCGCACGCCTATGCACCGCAGGCTGATTGAGGAGAGGGTGACAGGATGGGCGTGATCAGAAGCGCGGTGTCAGTTCTGGCGCTGGCGGGCTTGTTGGCAGCAACGGGTGCGGGCGCAAGGGAGCAAGGCGCGGCGGCCTCCGCTGTGCGCCTCACCCAGCCACCGCAGCGCGATCCGTCCGATCTGCAAGTGCTGTTCTGGACCGATGCCCAGCGCTCGGAACGCTTCCGCGCGATGGAGCAGTGGTTTGCCGGCCACGAGATTGCTGCCTCCCCGGCCCCGCGCGCGCTTCCGGTAGGCGCGCCGCTTCCCGACGCGCTCCAGACCGAGATCAAGGCTCTGATGGCTGAAACCGCCACCGCCGGCGTGATGGTGGTTGAAGATGGCAAGGTGCGCTTTGAAGCCTATGGCTTGGGGCTGGGCGCGGCGGATCGCTGGACCAGCTTCTCGGTCGCCAAGAGCTTTACTTCAACGCTGCTTGGCGCCGCGCTCAAGGATGGGTTTATCGCCAGCCTGGATGATCCGGTAACGAAATACATCCCGGGCCTTGCTGCTTCCGCCTATGAGGGCGTCACGGTCCGCCAGCTTGCGACCATGACGAGCGGGGTCAGATGGAACGAGGATTACAGCGATCCCAAATCCGATGTCGCAATGACCCAGAGTTTCGTGATCGAACACGGGCCCGATGCGATCGTTGCCCAGATGAAAGCGCTCCCGCGTGAGGCCGAGCCGGGTGCCAAGTGGGTTTACAAGACCGGCGAGACCAATCTGATCGGGCTGTTGATCGAAAATGCCGTGGGCAAGCCGCTTGCCGAATATGCCAAGGCCAAGATTGTCGATCCGGCAGGCTTTGCGGGCGGGCTGTTCTGGATGATTGATCCGGCGCGCGGCGGCAGTTTCGGCGGGTGCTGCCTTTCGATCACGCTGGCTGACTATGCCCGCATGGGGCTGTTCGCGCTGGAAGGCGGGAAAGGCGCGGTGCCCGATGGCTGGTTTGCCGAAGCAGGCGGCGAGCAGGTCAGCTTTGCCCCGCGCGCGCCCGGCTTTGGCTATGGATACCAGTGGTGGACCTATCCGCAAGGGGCCTATGGCGCGCAAGGGATCTTCGGGCAGGCGATTACGCTGGTGCCCGACAAGGGCGTGGTGATTGCCTATGTCGGCAACTGGCCGCGCGCCAGCGGGGGGCCGGAGCGGGCACGTTTTCTCGCGCTCAGTCAAAAGATTGCGGCGGCTGCCGATTGATCGGCCTCCGCGCGGCTCACACCGCCGGTCGATAGACCCCGAGGTGGCTGTAGCGCTGGAGGATGTTGTCGTGGACAATCGGGCTGAGCAGCGTCGAAAAAGCACACCCCACCACGCAATTGTCCCACCACACCACTTGCGCCTGAAGCGCTTCGAGGCCGGGCATCGTCAGCCAGCACAACTGCCCTTCGTGCATCCGGTTAATCGAGGCGGCCGAAAAGCCCGAGATCGACAGATCATGCACCACGCTCTGGAAAGCGCGGCCGCCCGATGCCCGCAAGGTTGCCGGGATCATCAGCTTGGTGCGCGGGCTGCTGCGATCCTCCTGGGCGGCGCGGAAATAGGGATCTTGCGGTGCGGGCATGGCGAGGCAACCTTCTGTCAGAGCGGTTGGACAGGCCGAAACATTCGGCCGCCAGCCCTAACGCCGGGTTGCCAGACGTGGTTAAATCCGGGTCTGCGATGAATATCGCGGACAAGCCGACCCGCTGATCAGTTGATGCGTTCGCGATGCAGGTCGGTAAAGCCAGCGCAGAGCAGCCCGACAATCCGGCTCGCCACCACTTCGGGCGGCTTCACATCGAGCGGGTTCTCTCCGGGATAGGCGCGCGCGCGCATCTCGGTGCGGGTCGCACCCGGATCGATGATCGCAACGCGCACCGCGCTGATCCGCTCAACTTCGGCGGCATAGGTTTCCAGCAGATTGTCAAACGCGGCCTTGGTCACCGAATAGGCGCCCCAGTAAGCCCTCGGGCCGCGCGCGACCGAGCTGGTGAGGCCGATGATACGGCCCGCCTCGGCGCGGCGCAGCATCCCATCGAAAGCGGACAGCAGGGCCTGAGTGGCGACCAGATTGGTCAGAAGCGCCTGATTGAACTGCTTGGGTTCGATCTGGGCAACGGGCGTCAGTTCGGGAAGATAGGCTGCGGCCAGACACAGAACGTCAAGGCTTTGCCAGCGGCCTGCAATCGCTGTTGCCAGACGGGTGACGCTGTCCGGCTCGGTCAGATCGAGCGGCGCGATGGTCGAGGTGCCGCCGCTCGCGTGGATTGCGTCCTCGATCTCCTCAAGCGCCTTGACCTTGCGCGCCACCAGGATCACATGCGCGCCTGCCTCGGCGAGCGCCTTGGCGGTGGCAGCGCCGATTCCGCGGCTTGCGCCGGTAACAAGAGCGGTTCGCCCGGCGAGGGGTTTGGCATTGTCGATGGTCATGGCGGGATCAGGCTGCCTTGGGATCGGCGAAGGGAAGTTCGGCGCTCTTGGGTTCGTTCATGGCGAGATCGGTCAGCGTGGTGGGATATTCGCCCGAGAAACAGGCGTCGCAAAATTGCGGCGCTGCCGGATCGCGCTGGGCCGCGCCGACCGCGCGGTAAAGCCCGTCAATCGAGATAAAGGCAAGGCTATCGGCCTTGATGAAGTCGCGCATGGCATCCAGCTCCATACGGGCCGCCAGCAGCTTGGAGCGTTCGGGCGTATCGACCCCATAGAAACAGGAATGTGCCGTGGGCGGGCTGGCGACGCGGAAGTGGACTTCCGAAGCGCCCGCTTCGCGCATCATCTCGACGATCTTGAGACTCGTGGTGCCGCGCACGATCGAATCGTCGATCAGCACGATGCGCTTGCCCGCCACCAGTCCGCGATTGGCATTATGCTTGCGCTTGACGCCCGAATGGCGCGCGGTGTCCGATGGCTGGATGAAGGTGCGCCCGACATAGTGCGAACGGATGATGCCGAGTTCGAAGGGAATACCCGATTGCTGCGCAAAGCCGATGGCGGCCGGCACGCCGCTATCGGGCACGGGCACCACCAGATCGACCTCGCAGGGCGCTTCCATCGCGAGCTGGGTGCCGATGGCCTTGCGCACTTCATAAACGCTTTGCCCGGCGAAAAGACTGTCAGGCCGGCTGAAATAGACGTGCTCGAAGATGCAGGGGCGCGGGGCGACATTGCCGAAAGGGCGCACGCTGCGGATGTCGCCGGTAAAATCGACATGCACCATCTCGCCCGGCTCAACCTCGCGCACCAGTTCGGCGCCGACGACATCGAAGGCGACTGTTTCGCTCGCAAAGACAACCGCATCTCCCATCCGCCCCATCACCAGCGGACGGATGCCTAGCGGATCGCGGCAGGCGATCATGCCTTCGGGCGTCATCACAATCAGCGCATAGGCACCCTCGACCAGCCGGAGCGCATCGATCAGCCGATCCGCCAGCGTGGGGTAGCGCGAGGTGGCGACAAGGTGAATGATAACTTCGGTATCTGAAGTTGACTGGAAGATCGAACCCTTGCGCACCAGATCGGCGCGCAGCGTCATGGCGTTTGAGATGTTCCCGTTATGCGCCACTGCAAAGCCCCCGCTCGCAAGATCGGCATAAAGCGGTTGCACGTTCCGGAGGCCCGATCCGCCAGTGGTCGAATAGCGCACATGGCCCGCTGCCATATGGCCGGGCAGCACCGCGATGCTTTCTGCCGACGAGAAATTGTCGGCGACATGGCCGAGGCCCCGGCTCGAATAGAATTCGCTGCCATCAAAGCTGGTGATGCCGACCGCTTCCTGCCCGCGATGCTGGAGCGCATGGAGGCCCAGCGCGGTCGCTGCGGCAGCATCGGCGGCGTTGATTGCACCGAAAATGCCGCACTCCTCGCGCAGCTTGTCTCCCTTCAGATCGATGAAGGGATGGGTGAAATTGGTGGAAGTGGCCGCCATCACCTGAATGTCCTGCTGCGCGCGCCCTTGTGGCTGGGCTGCTAATGGCGATGTGACGGCTTAATTACAAGGAAAACTCGTGAGGGTCTGGCGCAGTTTCCTTGCGCCTCTGCTGGCACCAACCGATTGTGCGAAGGCGATTGTGCAAGGGGGCCGAGCGCTTTAGAGGCGGTGGGCCAAAAGCCTTGCAACGAGATATCTGCCCCCCATGCTCTCTCCCTTCGAATGGATGATCGCCAAGCGATACCTCTGGCCCGGCAAGGGCGAGGCATTCATCGCGCTGGTTGCAGGCATTTCGGTGGGCGTGGTTGCGCTTTCGGTGGCCATGCTGATCATCGTGATGAGCGTCATGAACGGTTTTCGCTATGAATTGTTCGACAAGATCGTGGGGCTGAACGGCCATGCCATCGTGCAGGCATATGGCGGCAAACTGGATGACTGGGAAAGCGTGCTCGCCGACATCCAGCAAACCCCCGGCGTCATCAGCGCCAGCCCGCTGATCGAGCAGCCGCTGCTGGCAAGCTTCGGTGGGCGGGTG